>ERZ761609.1774-NODE-1774-length-17698-cov-7.440628_pt1 | contig 17698 bp, 14 predicted proteins | sample MGYA00511163_ERZ761609 | MGnify/ENA primary metagenome ERZ761609 (study PRJEB28899, sample SAMN02445070) | bioreactor sludge metagenome | biome: EBPR sludge | place: Australia: Brisbane, Thorneside Wastewater Treatment Plant | collected 2011-12-16 ... | reverse complement strand
GCGCAACACTTGCGACTGGCTGGAAGGCTGCGACATCTCGGCCGCGATGCTGGCCGAGGCAGCGGGCAAGGGGATCTATGATCGGCTGGAAAAACGCGATCTGGGCGAGATGGCGCTGGGTGACGCTCGATTCGACCTGATCGTGGCGGCGGACGTGTTCATCTACCTTGGCGCGCTGGAGCGTATTCTGGGCTGGTGCGCGGGGTCGCTGGTTCCGGGCGGGGTGTTGGCCTTCACCGTCGAGGAGGTCGAGACTGCATCGGTGGTCCTGCAGCCCAGTCGACGTTTTGCCCATTCTCGCGCCTATCTGGCCGAAGTTCTGTCGGCGGCCGGGTTTGGTTCGGCGCGGATGGACACGGTGGTCCTGCGCATGGACCGGGGCGAGCCGGTGCGCGGGGTGATCGTACTGGCCGAGGCAACGCGTAGCGGAGTGCGCCGACAGGACGACGGCGAAGGGCTGGCTCTGGCCTGACGCGGCGCTACCCCGCTGCTGACGTCGCAAGGCGAGTATTTGAGGCAAGATGAATAGACAGGAGCGGTTTCGGTGTCAGCCTGCGTTGACCTTGCGAATTGGCTGGTGACACTCGAACCATGACGAATTTTTCGCACCGACTCACTCGCGCGCCTTTGGCCCATGACATCCAGGCGGGGGTCGAGATTGACTGCCGCTTTTCTGACCTTGCCCCCGAACTTCGCGAGCTTCTTGCGGGAACGGCCGGGTGCAGCCCGTTTCTGAAAACCCTGATGGAGCGCGAGGCGGACTGGCTGCGCGAGGCCCTTGCAGGGACGCCCGAAGCGGCGATGGACGCTGTGCTGGCACTAGGGCCGATGGGGGTGGCCGAGACCGGATCGGCCCTGAGGCGCGCCAAGCGTCGGGTGGCGCTGCTTGCGGCGCTGGCCGACCTGGGCGGCGTCTGGCAACTGGAGGAGGTGACGGGCGCCCTGACGCGGCTGGCCGATCTGGGGGTGCAGCGCGCGCTGGCCTGCCATCTGGCCGAGGAAATCCGGCGTGGCAAGATCCCCGGGGCCGTGCCGGGGGATGAGGAGACCGGCGCCGGAATGGTCGCCTTTGCCATGGGCAAGATGGGGGCGTTCGAGCTCAATTATTCCTCGGACATTGACCTGATATGCCTCTTCGATCAGGACCGCTTTGCGCCCGATGACGCGCACGAAGCCCGCGCAGCCTTCATCCGCGCGACGCGCAAGGCGGCGGCGATGTTGAATGACCATACCGGCGAGGGCTATGTCTTTCGCACGGACCTCAGGCTGCGACCCGATGCGAGCGTGACGCCGGTCTGCATCTCGATGGAGGCCGCCGAGCGGTATTACGAATCGCTGGGCCGGACCTGGGAGCGCGCCGCCTGGATCAAGGCGCGGCCCTGTGCCGGGGATCTGGCGGCGGGAGAACGGTTCATCGCCACACTCAGGCCCTTCGTGTGGCGTCGCCATCTGGATTTCGCCGCCATCCGCGATGCGCATGACATGATCCGTCGCATCCGCGAGCACAAGAGGCTGGGTGGGGCGCTGTCGTTGGAGGCGCATAACCTGAAGCTGGGGCAGGGCGGCATCCGCGAGATCGAGTTTTTCACCCAGACGCGCCAGTTGATCGCTGGCGGGCGCGACCCTGGACTGCGCCAGCGTGACACCATGGGGGGGCTGGCGGCGCTGGCTGCCAAGGGATGGGTTCCGGGTGCGGTGGCCGAGGCGCTGGCGCAGCATTACCGCGATCACCGCGAGATCGAGCACCGATTGCAGATGGTGGGCGATGCGCAGACCCAGATCCTGCCCAATACGCCCGAGGGCTGGGATAGGCTGGCGCGGTTTCAGGGCGAGGGGGACACCGCGCGCTACCGCGCGCAGTTGCGCGAACGCCTGATCGAGGTCAGCGCACTGACCGAGGATCTCTTTCAGCCTGGAGAGGGCGCGCGGGTCGAGGCACCGGATCTCAGCAAGCAACAACAAGGGATTGTCAGCGGCTGGCGGGCCTATCCCTGTCTGCGTTCGACCCGCGCTCAGGATATCTTCACCCGCCTTCAGCCCGAATTGCTGACTCGCCTTCTGGCCGCGCCGCAACCCGACGCGGCAATCCTGGGGTTTGACCGGTTCCTCTCCGGTCTTCCGGCCGGGGTGCAGTTGTTCTCGCTCTTCGAGGCCAATCCGACGTTGATCGAACTGTTGGTCGATATCCTGACCACGGCGCCCGTTCTTGGCCAGTACCTGGCGCGCAACGCAGGCGTGTTCGATGCGGTGATCGGTGGTGGCTTCTTTGCCCCTTGGCCAGGGGCGGCAGCACTGAAGGCCGATCTGGCGGCGCGGCTCGATGCGCTGGGGGATTACGAACGTCGTCTGGACGGCGCGCGCATCTGGTTGAAGGAATGGCATTTCCGGGTCGGCGTACATCACCTGCGCGGCCTGATTGACGCGTTCGAGGCCGCGACCCAGTTCGCGCAACTGGCCGATGCCGTGGTGGCTGGCGTCTGGCCGCATGTGGCCGCGGATTTCGCGCGCAAGCACGGACCTGCACCAGGGCGTGGCGCCGTGGTTCTGGGGATGGGCTCGCTGGGCGCGGGCCGGCTGAATGCGGCCTCGGATCTGGACCTGATCGTGATCTATGACCCGGCGGGGCAGGAGATGTCCGAGGGGTCGCGTCCGCTGGCCACGCGGCCCTATTACGCGCGGCTCACGCAGGCATTGGTCACCGCTCTCAGCGCGCCGATGGCTCAGGGGCGGCTCTACGAGGTCGACATGCGGCTGCGTCCGTCCGGGCGGCAGGGACCCGTGGCGACCTCGATCGACGCGTTCCGCGCCTATCAGCGTGACGAGGCCTGGACCTGGGAGCATCTGGCGCTGACCCGGGCGCGGGTGGTCGCGGGCGCATCGGATCTGGCGGACGATGTCGAAACCTGTCGATTGACGCTGCTGGCCGAAAAGGCGGGGGGTGCGATGGTGGCGCAGGACGTGGCCGAAATGCGCGCGCGACTCAGGGCCGCCAAGCCGGGGCATGGCGCCCTCGAGGCCAAGGATGGCGCCGGGCGCTTGCAGGACATCGAACTGCTGGCCCAGATGCTGGCACTGCAATCGGCTTCAGGGGTACGACGGGTCGAGGGGCAGATTTCGGCGGGCAAGCGGTCTGGCCGGATTTCGGCGGTCGAAGAAACGGCGCTCTTGGCTGCCTATCGCCTGCTGTGGCGCGTGCAATGCTGCCTGCGCCAGTTGGGCGACCGGGTGACCGACCCTGCCGCGCTGGGCGAGGGGGCGCGGCGGTTCCTCTTGCGCGAGACGGGGGTGGAAAGCGTCGACGCGCTGGTGGAGAAACTGGCCGAGGCAAGCGAGGTGGCGGAAGGGGGGATCGACCGGGTTTTGGGTGGTGTGCACTGAACACACCCCCCTTGTCAGCAGGAGAGGGTGATTTTCGGGCGACAAGATCACGGTTTACTGCGAGGGTCCCTGCTGGATACGCCCTCGGCGCGCGCCATCACTCGGCCGCGCGTGCTGCGTCGTTGGCCGCGTCCATCCGCGCCTTCAGCGTCTCGATATCGTCGAACTTGACACTCTCGCCACAGCCGCAGGCTTCGGAGACATTCGGGTTGCGGAACTTGAAGCCGGATTCCAGCAATCCGACCTCATAGTCGATCTCGGTTCCGAACAGGAACATCTGTGCCATCGGTGCGATGATGACCCGGGCCTCGCCTTGGGTGACGACCTCTTCATGGGGGGCCACGGTATCGGCAAAGTCCATCGTGTATTCCATGCCCGCACAGCCGCCCTTCTTCACGCCGATGCGCAGGCCCATCTTGCCTTGCGAGACCATCAATCGTGCGACATGGCGCTCGGCGGCGGGGGTCAAGGTGACGGGGGATTTGCCGGGAATGCCGAACATGGCTTTACATGAACCCCAGTTCAAGACGGGCTTCGTCGGACATCATGTCCATGCCCCATTGCGGATCGAAGGTCATGGTGACATCGACGTCCTTGACCCCGGCCACGGAATTCACCGCATCCGAAACCCAGCCCGGCATCTCGCCCGCCACCGGGCAGCCGGGGGCGGTCAGGGTCATGGTGATGCGCACGGCCGACTCGTCGTCGATTGCAATGGTATAGATCAGGCCAAGATCGAAGATGTTGACCGGGATTTCCGGGTCAAACACCGTGCGGCAGGCCTCGACCACGCTGTCGTAAAGCGGGTGGTCTGTTGTCGATGGGGCAATGAGGGGCGTGCCCTCAACGGGGGTCGGAGCGTTCATGGCCATCCGCGCGGTCGGTTTCCTGAGTGAAGATATAAACTTCTGTCGCGGCAGGTAAAGGGGCGCGGCGAGCGTTTAGGACGGCTAGCGTTTTCGATCGGGCGACAGGAAGGATTGCACCATCACCGGGCTGGCCAGGGCATAGGCCCGATCCAGCGGCAGGTCGATCTGGGCGGCCAGCGTGGCCTTGCCGGTGGCAATCGCCCCGGCCGCCCGTGTGGCGAGGGTGCGCGCGACCGCATCCACGCGGGGGTGCAGGTCGGCTTGCGGCAACACTTCGGTGAACAGGCCCGCGCGCAGTGCCCAGTCGGCGGTTCGATCCTCGCCGGTCAACAACAGGTCCATCAGGTGTTTTTGTCCGATGACGCGGGCGACGGCCACTGCAGGGGTGGAACAAAAGCCTCCATTACGCACGCCGGGTAGGCAGACCCGCGCGGCTGTGGACGCATAGGCCAGATCGCACGAGGCCACCAGTTGCAGCCCGGCGGCGGTGGCGATGCCCTCGACCACGGCAATGGTGGGAAGCGGGCAGCCGACAAGGGCCTGCATCATTGCGGCGCAGGCGTCGAAAAGTTCGGTGAGGTAGGTGGCGCCGTGATCTGGGTCGGCGCGATGAACGGCGATTTCCTTCAGGTCATGCCCGGCGCAGAAAATCGTGCCCGGACCGTGAATCATGATCACCCGCGTCTCGGGGTCCGACACAGCCTCGTCGATGGTGCGGTGCAGCGCGCGGATCATCCCCAGCGACAGGGGATGCGCCGCGCCGCCGTCAAGGGTCAGCCTGCGCACTCCGCCCTCGCAGGCGCTGGTCAGGAACTCGTCACTCATGCGACTAGCATCACCCACCCGCGCCGCACTGGCAAGGGCGCGCGCGACAGGCTAAGGGAAGGGGATGACCCAGCGTTTTGCCTATACCCTCCACGCCACCGATGGCGCCGCGCGCACCGGCACGATCCACACCCCGCGCGGCGACATCCGCACACCGGCCTTCATGCCCGTTGGCACGGCGGGGACCGTCAAGGCGATGATGCCCGAGAGCGTGCGCGCGACCGGGGCGGATATCCTGCTCGGCAACACCTATCATCTGATGCTGCGCCCGGGTGCGGAACGGGTCGCGGCGCTGGGCGGGCTGCATCGGTTCATGAACTGGGAGCGCCCGATCCTGACAGATTCCGGCGGCTTCCAGGTGATGTCGCTGGCAGGACTTCGCAAGTTGACTGAAGACGGCGTGCGGTTTTCCAGCCACATCGACGGCTCGAAACACCTGCTGACGCCCGAGCGCAGCATGGAAATCCAGCGGCTGCTGGGTTCGGACATCGTCATGTGTTTCGACGAATGTCCGGCTCTGCCTGCGGATGACGCCACCGTGGCGAAATCCATGCGCCTGTCGATGCGCTGGGCGCAACGGTCGCGCGATGCGTTTGGCGACCGTCCGGGGCACGCCCTTTTCGGAATCATGCAGGGCGGCGTGAACCGCGACCTGCGCGAAGAGAGTGCCAGGGCCCTGCAAGGCATCGGCTTTGATGGCTATGCAGTGGGCGGCCTCGCGGTAGGCGAGGGGCAAGAGGCGATGTTCGGCGTCCTCGACTATGCGCCAGGGTTCCTGCCGGCCGACAAGCCGCGCTATCTGATGGGCGTTGGCAAGCCCGATGATATGGTCGGGGCAGTTCAGCGCGGGATCGACATGATGGATTGCGTTCTGCCTTCGCGGTCAGGCCGCACCGGGCAGGCCTGGACCCGGCGCGGCGCGGTGAACCTGAAGAACGCGCGCCACAAGGACGATCCGCGCACTCTGGACGAGGCCTGCACCTGCCCTGCGTGCCGCAACTACAGCCGCGCCTATCTGCATCATGTGGTCAAGGCCGACGAGATCATCGGATCCATGCTGCTGACCTGGCACAATCTGCATTACTATCAGGAGCTTATGCAGGGGTTGCGCGATGCGGTTTCAGGTGCGCGGCTGGAGAGGTTTGTCGCCGGGTTCCATGCCCTGCGCGCAGAAGGCGATATAGAGCCCCTGTAGGGTGGGGTGAAACCCCACCCTACATGCGCCGGATCTTCAGCCTGGTCAGCCGATTTTCCACCCGCTCGACGACGGCAAAGCGAAAGCCGTGGAACTGGAACACCTGACCCTGATCGGGGATCATTTGCGCCTCGTGGATCACCAGACCGGCCACGGTATTGGCCTCGTCATCGGGCAGCGCCCAGTCCATCGCCCGGTTCAGGTCGCGGATCGTCATGCCTCCGTCGATCTCGATCGCGCCGCTTTCCAGACGGGTTATCGGGTCCTCGGTGGGTAGGTCGTGTTCGTCGACGATTTCCCCGACGATTTCTTCCAGAATGTCTTCCAGCGTGATCAGGCCAAGCAACGCGCCGTATTCGTCAACCACCAGGCCGAAATGCCGACGTTGCTGGATGAACTGGCGCATCTGTTCATCGAGCGGCGTGGTGTCGGGGACGAAATAGGGCTCGCGCGCGACCGAGCGGATATCGAGCCGTGCCACGGCGCTGAAATCCCCCTCGGCCTCGGTCACCACACGGTGCACCTCGCGCATCAGGTCTCGCACATGGATCACACCCACGATGTTCTCGGGGTCCCCCTGCCAGGCGGGCAGGCGGGAATGCGGCGAGTTCACCGACTGGGCGATGATTTCTGCGGGTGGCGCGTCGATGTTGACGGTCTCCAGGCGCGAACGGTGCAGCATCACCTCCTCGACCGTGCGATGGGCAAGGTCCAGCGCGCCCAGCAGCCGGTCGCGGTCTGCCTTGTCGACCGTGCCTTCCTGATGCCCCAGCGCCAGCGTTCCGGCGATTTCCTCGTGATAGGACAGGACCGCGCCATCGGGGTCGATGCGCACCCCGAACAGCGCCAGGATCCCGCGCACCAACAGGCGCACCACCGCGACAACGGGGGCAAAGACCAGCACCAGCAGCCGCACCACCGGCGCCACGCGCGAAGCGGTCGATTCTGGCTGGGTGATGGCATAGGTCTTTGGCAGGACCTCGGAAAAGATCAGCACCGTGGCGGTCATGATCAAGGTCGCCAGGGCTACGCCCGAATCGCCAAAGAGCCGGGTGAACAACGCAGTCGCCAGCGAGGCGGCGAGGATATTGACCAGATTGTTGCCCAGGAGCAGCGCGCCGATCAGCTTTTCGCTGTCTTCGGTGATCTTCAGGGCGGTATCGGCGCCCGAGGACCCCTTGTCCGCCTGTGCGCGCAACTTGGCACGCGACGAGGCAGTCAGAGCGGTCTCGCTGCCCGAAAAGAATCCCGACAGCACCAGCAGGGCGATGATGGCGGCGGTTGTCAGCCAGAAGGCGGTATCAAGGGAGGGCATGGAACTTTGATCGATGGGACAGGGGCTGCCAAGGTGGGGCTGCGGGACGTCCAGTGCAAGGGCCGAATGCAAGACCCCCGCGGCCAGGGGCTGCGGGGGCACATGATTTCGAAGGGCTGCGTGGTCAGGCGCCCCAGCTGCGAACCGGGCCGCAATCCATGTGGGTGAAGTTCGAGCGCGAGTAGCGCCCCACGCCCCCCGCCGCGCAGGCGATGGCGGCACGGCTGACTTGTCCGACCGAGCGGCTGCCAAGGCGTACGTCGGCGGCCTGGCCAACCATGTGGCGCGAATTGCGGGCGACGCCGCGCGAGCGCGAGCGCAGGGCAGCGTTGGTTTCCGGCGACCGGTAGCCCGACAGCAGCAGATAGGGTTCGCTGACATCGAGCAGGTTGTGCGCCGCGGCGAGAATATCCAGCGTGCGGGTATCGATGCGGTGCGAGGAATTGGTGCGCATGTCGCGGAAGAAGTGGTCGACCTCGGCCAGAACCTCGCGGACATACTCGCCCTGGATCCAGTAGACGGTGTTCAGTGTCTCGCCCGAGCGGGCATTGTGCATGTGGAGGCGGCGGATATCACCGGCCCCGCGCAGGATGCCGAAAGCCTTCGACATGGTGGGGGCTGCCGTCACAACCGTCGCGGCAAAGATGCCAAGCAAGCCGCGTCGGCTGATTCCCGTCTCAGCGAAAGTCGTCATTCTTGATCTGTCCCATCCCGAAACGTCGTGACAGCCGTTGAGGCCTTGCTTCATGGTTTCTGCCTTTCTGGCGGTGCCGCAGCGGACGAGGCGGGCCGGGCCAGCATGAAACATGAAGATTTTTCGTCTTCTGGTGCTTCTATGCCACAACCCTTGCCCCACCCCAAGCGCGGATTCGGCGGGTCGGAACGCGATGGGGCAGAATAGGCAAGAATCTGCTGACAGAAGCTTAATGCCCCCTGTTTGTTCACAAAATCAGCGTGTTGCCGGACGTTCCTCACACGCGCTGCGCGATTCTTTCGCGCAGGCAGTCGGTAAAATGGCGCTCGGGAGGGCGTCTTTTTGGGGAACAGACAGGGATTTGCCCTCGCGGGACCCAGACTCACCGTCGCGGGATTGTGAAATGACCGATTCTCGGAGATTCTGCACAAAGGTGTGAACGCAGGCGAGATCGCGCGCGACTCACGCGCGCGGGATTGGTTCGCGAAGTTTGTCAGGGGGACAGTCGGATGGGTACAATCACCAACACCACGCGCAAAGCACGGGCTTGCATCGCGTCGCTCATGATGGGGGTGGCAGCGGTGCCCGCTGTGCTGGCGGTGGTGGTGCCCACTGCGCTGGAGGCCCAGCAATTCCCGATCTTCCGTCAGGCCCTTGCCGAAGGAGTGGCGGAAAACCGCGCCCTCTCGGCCTTCTACCGCGAGACCGGCTATGCGACGCTCTGGACCGGGGCCGAGGATGCGGCCCGGCGTACCGCGCTGGTTTCTGCACTCAGCCGGGCAAGCGAGCATGGCTTGCCTGCCCAACGCTACAACCTTCAGGGGCTTCTCGATGCCTTTGCCAGCGTCGAGACCGAACGTGACCGCGCTCTTCTCGAAGCCCGCGCCTCGCTGACCTTTCTGCAATACGCGCGCGACATCCACTCGGGCGTTCTGGAACCCGGGCAGATCATCGAGGACATCGTGCGCGACCTGCCGCGACCCGATCCCGCGCGCCTCATGCGCGACTTTGCCGCAGCCGAACCGGTCAGCTTCATTCGCAATCTGGCGCCGCACGCACCGGAATACGCGCGGCTCTACCGCGCCCGCGCCGAGCTCGAACGTACCATCGCCTCGGGTGGCTGGGGGCCGCAGGTGCAGTCGGGAAGCCTCGCGCCGGGCGACACCGGACCCGGTGTGGTCCAGTTGCGCAACAGGCTGATTGCGATGGGCTACATGCCGCGCGTCGCCACGGCGCGCTATGACGGGGCCATGCAACGCGCCGTTCAGGATTTCCAGGCCGCGCACGGGATCGAGGCCGATGGCGTGGCCGGTCAGGCCACGATTCGTGCGATCAACGTCGAGCCTCAGGCCCGGTTGCGGTCGGTCACCGTGGCGATGGAGCGAGAGCGCTGGCTGAACATCCCGCGCGGCGATCGCCATGTCTGGGTCAATCTGGTGGATTTCGTTGTCCGTCTGGTCGATTTCGACGAGGTGACCTTTGAAACGCGCTCGGTCGTGGGGGCTCAGGCGACGCAGACGCCGGAATTCTCGGACACGATGGAATACATGGAAATCAACCCCGACTGGACCCTGCCGCGGTCCATCGTCGCCAATTACTGGGGCGCGCTGGCTTCGGGCGGGGCGGGGCATCTGCAACTGATTGACGCGCGCGGCCAGGTTGTCCCGCGCGAATATGTCGACTTTGCTTCGTATTCGCCGAACACGCTGCCCTTCGAGGTGCGCCAGCCACCGGGACCGGGCAATGCGCTGGGCGAAGTGAAGTTCATGTTCCCCAACCCCCACGCGATCTATCTGCACGATACGCCGAGTCGCAACCTGTTCAGCCACACGGTCCGGGCCTATTCCGCCGGCTGCGTGCGCCTGGCCGATCCGCGTGGCTTTGCCTATGCGCTGCTCGCAAGGCAAGAGGCGGATCCGGTGACGTTCTACCACTCGATCCAACGCACCGGGCAGCAGACCCGGGTATCGCTGGCGACGCCGATACCGATTCATCTGGAATACCGCACGGCCTATACATCGGTCGACGGGCGGATGAATTATCGCGCCGACGTCTATGGACGCGACGAGCGGCTTTATCAGGCGCTGATCCGCGCCGGGGTGGAAACAGGCGCCTGAGTCGGCTAAACCGGAGACTGTCGCCCCTTCGGGGCGCTGTCATCGGAGAGCGTGCATGAGCCATCGGATTGCCGATATCGCCGTTGCCCTGGGCGCGCGGTTTGAGGGGGATGGCGAAATCGTCGTGACCGGTGCGGCCGAACCGGCCGCGGCCGACGTTGGCGATTTGGCCATGGCGATGGATCCGCGCTATGCAGCAGGGCTGGCGGCAGGCCGCGCGCGGGCTGCGGTGCTTTGGTCGGGGGCGGACTGGCGGGCGCTGGGCCTGAAGGCCGCGATCTTCGCGCCGCGGGCACGACTCGCAATGGCTGGGGTGACCCAGGTACTGGATCCCGGGCAGCGGATGGCGCCCGGGATTCACCCCATGGCCGTGGTCGACCCTACGGCCGAGATCGGTGACGGCGTCAGCATCGGCCCGTTTTGCGTCATCGGCCCCGGGGCGCGGATCGGCGCGCGCTCACGGTTGGCCGAGCAGGTTTCGGTCGGGGCAAGCGCGGTGCTGGGTGCGGATGCGCTGGTTCTGGCAGGGGTGCGCATCGGTGCGCGCGTGGTGATCGGCGACCGGTTCATTGCCCAGCCCAATGCGGTGATCGGCTCGGACGGGTTCTCGTTCGTGACCGAGGCCCCCTCGCGTGTCGAGGCGGCGCGCGCCAGCTTGGGCAAGCTCGACGAGCCAGAGGCGACCGGAGCCTCGCAATCCTGGCTACGCATCCATTCGCTGGGCGGGGTGACCATCGGCGATGATGTCGAGGTCGGCGCCTGTTCCACAATCGACCGCGGCACATTGCGCGATACGCGTGTGGGACGGGGGACCAAGCTGGACAATCTGGTGCAGGTTGGCCACAACGTGGTTATCGGCGAGGATTGCCTGTTGTGCGGGCAGTGCGGCGTAGCGGGATCGACCCGGATCGGCAACCGCGTGGTGCTGGGCGGGCAGGTCGCGGTATCCGACAACATTACGGTGGGCGATGATGTGGTCGCGGCGGGTGCGGCCAAGGTTGCGTCGAACGTGCCCGCGGGCAAGATGATGATGGGTCCGCCCTCGGTGCGCATGGAGCAACAGGTCGAACTCTACAAGGCGCAGCGTCATCTGCCGCGGCTGGTGACCCAGGTGGCCGAGCTTCGCAAGGCCCTGCAATCCTTGCTGGACAAGGGCCAGCAGGGCGGTGCCTAACGGCGAGAGACGCAATGGACGGGCTGGTGGCAGGCGTGCGCAATGAGATCGAAGCGCGTGTGGTCGAGATCCTCGCCTCGCAGGCGCTGTGCGATGCGGGCAGCCTGACGCCCGAGACCCGGCTGGCCGATCTGGGCATCGACAGCCTTGGTCTGGCCGAGGTGCTGTTTGCCATCGAGGAACGTTTCGACATCAGCGTGCCTTTCAACGCCAACCGCCCTGACGAGGGGGCGGGCGCTTTTTCCAGTGTCGGCGCGGTTTGCGCGGCGATCGAGGCGCTGGTGCGCAATCAAAAGGGCTGAGCCTTGACCGGCAACCCCGCTTTTCGCCGTGTCGTCATCACCGGGGCGGGCAGCGTCAATCCGTTGGCGTCGGACGTCCCGGGAACTTTTGCGGCACTGTCCGAAGGCCGGGTGGCGATCGGCGCGCTGGATTTGCCCGATCTTGACCGGCTGTCGATCCGCATCGGCGCGCCGGTGCGAAGCTGGCAGCCTGACGCATATTTCACCCGTCAGGAGCAGGCGCTGTATGACCGCGCCGTGCAATTCGCCGTGGTGGCCGCGCGTCAGGCGGTGACGCAGTCGGCTCTGGTGCTGGGCAGTGACGAGGGATTTCGCGCGGGGGTCGTGCTGGGCACCGGCGGCGGCGGCAGTACCACCACCGACGAAGCCTATCGCGCTGTCTATGCCGAAGGTCGCAGCCGTGTGCATCCGTTTACCGTTCCCCGGCTCATGCCGAATGCGGCCGCCGCGCATCTTGCGATGAACCACGGTCTGCGTGGCCCTTCGTTCACCGTCTCTACCGCTTGCGCCTCGTCGAATCACGCGATGGGGCTGGCGTTCCAGATGGTGCGCTCGGGGGCGGCGCCGGTGATGCTGACCGGCGGGGCCGAAGCGACGCTGTCCTTTGGCGGGATCAAGGCGTGGGAGGGGTTGCGGGTCCTGTCTCCCGATGGGTGCCGCCCGTTCTGTGCCAGCCGCAACGGATTGGTGCAGGGCGAGGGCGCCGCGATCTTCGTGTTCGAGGAGAGGGATCGCGCGGTCGGTCGCGGCGCGCCGATCCTGGCCGAAGTGGTGGGCTTTGCCATGACGTCGGACGCTGCCGACATCGTGCTGCCAGACCCCGAGGGCGCGCGTCGGGCCATGGCTGGGGCACTGGTGGACGCGGGGCTACCGCCCGACACAGTGGGCTATGTGAACGCCCATGGCACCGGGACCACGGCCAATGACCGGTCGGAATCACTGGCGATTCGCGCGGTGTTCGGTCCGAATCCGCCGCCGGTCTCGGCGACGAAGTCGATGCATGGGCACCTTCTGGGTGCGGCGGGTGCCGTCGAGCTGTTGGCGGTCCTGCTGGCTCTGGGCGAGGGGGTCATCGCCCCGACCGCTGGCTGGCGCGCGCCGGATCCGGAATGCGGGCTGGACGTTGTCCCGAATGTCGCGCGCCGGGTCGGGGTCGAGGTGGCGCTGTCGAACGCTTTCGGCTTTGGCGGGATGAACGCCTGCCTTGCACTGCGAAAGGCCTGAAAGCCAAGATGCGCCGTTCAGGCGCACCTTGTGGTTCCGGATTGGGTGCGCCGTGACGGCGCGGCTTGCAGGACTTATTGACCAGTGCGCGCGGCGGCGGCGGCCAGTGCAAAGCGTGTCTGGATATCCTCGTAGGCGGCGGTAAAGCCCGCAAGCGAGACCGTGATGTCGATCGGTTGATCCACAGCGATGAAGGGCGCGATGGTCAACGTCGCAGCAGTGCCCGCCCTCATCGCGGTGACTTCATCTTGGCTCAACCCCATGCGCACCATGCAGCCCACCACGGTGCAGACCCGGAAAGGTTCGATCCGCATGGTTTCTGATTCCCCGATGCGAAAACCGAGTCCGGTCGGCAGGAAGGTTTCAAGAGGGGTGGTCACCGTGGCACCAGCGGCAAATTCGGCACCCAGCGGCAGCGCCGCGATGCTGATTTCGGCAATCGGGGACGCACTGGAATCGACCAGAAGCTGGTACATTTCGCAGACTTCGGGTTGGCCCTCGCCCTGAGGGCTACAGATGACCTGCCAGTCGCGGTGCGTCTGCGCCACATAGGGCCCCTGCTGGGCGGGGGCTTCGGTCTGTGCCGCAAGGCTGGTCGCGCCAAGGCATAGGGTGAGGCCGACGACGGGGGCGACACCGGCAAGACGCGGGAAACGAAGGGTCATGGCGACCTCCTGTAAACAAACTCGCCCCGGACCTAGCACGAAGTGTCGCGCGAGTCAGGGAAAAATCCGTCGCACCCGACGACGCGCACGAAAATGCGAAAGGGGCCCGCAAGCTGGACCCCTTTCGACATTTTTTTCTCCCTGTCGGACTGGCCGACTTATGACACTGGACGCTATGGGCAAAGCCCGCAGGCGTCAACAGGAATCCTGCGAGCGCAAACTGCATCCGTTCGTATACCGTCAAGCCTCTGGGAAAAGGCAAGATTTTGGTCACTCTGCCAATCGCGGCGGCAAAGGGTGGACGGGTCAGGCCGTCTTCGGCCTGAACGCCAGCCAGATCAGGGCGCCCCCCGCCAGAACGAGGAACGGCAGCATCGCCAGGTTGACCAATTGCCATCCCGTCTGCACGTCAGAACCGGAACAGTTCATCAGTTGCCCTGAACTGAGCGATGCCATGGTGACCCCGCCGAACACGATGGCATCGTTGATGCCCTGGATGCGGCCCCGTTCGGCCGGGCCATGCGCGCGGGCCAGCATCGTGGTCGCGCCGATGAAGCCAAAGTTCCACCCGATCCCCAACAAGATGAGCGCGATGTAGAACTGCTCCAGTTCGACCCCGCTCATGGCCACTGCCCCGGACGCGGCGAGGATCAGCAGGCCCAGCGCCACCACCTTTTCCACCCCGAAGCGTGCGATGATGTGGCCGGTAAAGAACGAGGGCGCGTACATCGCCAGAACATGGGCCGAGACGATGTCGGCGGCGTGGCCGGTCTCGAACCCGCAGCCGACCACCGCGAGCGGAGTCGAGGTCATCACGAGGTTCATCAGCGCATAGCTGACAGTCGCGCAGATGATCGCCACCGCGATCACCGGCTCTCGCAGAAGCTGACCGCGCGACCGGCCCGCCGCGACTGCACCCGGAACTGGCGCGGCAGGGCGCGGCGCATCGAGCAGCGCAAACAGCCAGACCCCGACAAAATTCAGCGCGATGACCGCCAGATAGGTGCCCAGAAACGGCACCGCCATCGATTCGGCGGTCACCTTGACCAGTTGCGGTCCGACGATGGCCGACAAGAGCCCCCCGGCCATCACATAGCTGATTGCCTTCGGCTTGTAGGCGTCCGAAGCCGCGTCGGTCGCGGCAAAACGATAGAACCCCTGGCCCGACATGTAGACCCCGGTGAACAGCGCACCAAGGACAAAGACCGGAAACGATCCCTGGATCAGGCCCCAGGCGCCGATCGCCGCCCCGGTCGCGCCTGCCATCGCCCCAAGGGCAAAGCCGACGCTGCGACCAAATCGTTGCATGATGGCCGACATCGGTTGCGCCGACAGCATCGAACCCAGCACCGCCATCGAGATCGGCAGAGTCGCCCAGCACGGATCAGGCGCCAGCGACTGGCCCGCAAGGCCCGCGATGGTGAAGATCATCGGCATCTGGGCGCCCAGGATAGCCTGGGCTGCCACCAGAACCATCACATTGCGCCGGGCGCGGCGGTCATCGGGGGCTTGGATCGTGCTCATGTGCTTGGCCTAGCGCCGCCGGGCGGCGTTGGAAAGGGGGAACCTTCACACGATAACCAAATGCCGCAGTCGCTCAGCCTTGCGCCGCCTTGATCAGATCTGCTGCGCGCTCGGCGATCATGATGGTGGGAGCGTTGGTGTTGCCGCTGACCAGCGTCGGCATCACGCTGGCATCGACCACGCGCAGCCCCCTGATACCCTGCACCCGCAACTGCGGGTCGACCACGGCCATCTCGTCGCGTCCCATCCGGCAGGTGCCGACCGGGTGATAGATCGTGTCGGCCCGCGCGCGGATGTCGGCCTCCAGAGCGCGGTCGCTGCCGTCGTGGGGATAGAGGTTTCGCCCGATCCAGGGCGCCAGAGGCGGCGCGGCCATCACTTCCTCCATGATCCGCGCGCCGCGCATCATCAGCGGCAGGTCGCGCGGGTCCGACAGAAAGCCCGGGTCGATCACCGGAGGATCACCGGGGCGCGGCGAATCGAGACCCACCGAGCCGCGCGAATGGGGGCGCAGCGCGCAAACATGGCAGGAAAACCCGTTTGACCAGTGCAGCTTGCGCATGTGCTCATCGACGATCCCGATGACGAAATGCAATTGCAGATCCGGCCGATCGACCCCCGGGTTCGATCGCACAAAGGCGCCGCCCTCGGCCATCGGCGAGGCAAAGAGCCCCGCGCCGCTGCGCCGCCATTCCAGCCCGGCACCGATCAGCCGGGCAAGCCCCCCGGGATTGAGCCCGATCACGTCCTTGCGCGGCGAGGTGTAGCTGAGGATGTAATCCAGATGATCTTGCAGATTCTGCCCTACCCCGGGCAATTCGCGCAGTACCGGGATGCCCTGACCGGCGAGTTCCTCGGCCGGACCGATGCCCGACAGCATCAGGATCTGCGGCGAGCCGAAGGCGCCGGCTGAAACGATCACCTCGCGGCGCGCGGTCAGGTGTTGGCGCCTGCCGCGCTGGCGCACGACCAGACCGGTGGCGCGATCCTCGTCGATCTCGACCTTTTCCACCAGCGCGCGGGTCAGGATGGTCAGGTTGGGCCGGTCCATCACCGGATGCAGATAGGCCGCCGCCGCCGAGCAACGCTCGCCCTTGTGCGCGCCGCCATGGAACTGGGTGACCTGGTAAAGCCCCGCCCCCTCCTGGCGCGGGCCGTTGAAATCGGGGTTCCCGGGAATCTGAACCTCGGCGCAGGCGTCGACAAAGGCGCGGCTGATCGCGGCAGGGGCAGATTGGTCGGCGACACTCAGGGGCCCGCCGGTCGCGTGCAGCCCCGAAGCGCCCCGCTGGTTGTTCTCGGCCTTGAGAAAATAGGGCAGGACCGCGCCCCAGTCCCAGCCCTCGGCGCCCTGATCGGCCCAGCCGTCATAGTCCGCTGGCTGGCCGCGCACATAGAGCATGGCGTTGATCGCCGAGGACCCGCCCAGCGCCTTGCCGCGCGGCTGAAACCCGCGCCGCCCCCCCAGCCCCGGCTGCGGAACGGTGCGAAAGGCCCAATTGTTGATTCGCGGCCGCCCCGAGACCATCCCCGCAACCAGGGCCGGTGCGCGGATCATCAGGTCGCGCCCGCTGCCGCCCGCCTCGACCAGACAGACCCGGACCCCGGGGTCCTCGCTGAGCCGCGCCGCCAGAACGCATCCCGCCGAGCCGCCCCCGGCAATCACATAGTCGAAGTCCATCACCAACTCCTTCCCGCCATTGCCTGTCCTGTCCGTTGCAAAGGGTGGCATTCCGCTCTCCTCGGCCTTCGGCCGCACCCCCCAGAGGATATTTGAAGAGCAAAGACGGGCGCGCGGCCATTGTCATTCATCTTGCTGCAAATACTCACCTTTGGGGCAACTTGCCCTCAGCAGAACCCGGCAGCCAGCCGTGTCTCGCCGGTCACGAAGCCGCGCCAGTTCTTTTGCGGCGCGCCCAGACGTTTTTGTGCCACCGGGTGCGCGGGGTCTAGTACGCCAAGACGGGCGAGGATCGCCACGATGGCTGCCTCGGAGGCGCGGGTTGCACCGTCGACGATCTTCAGCGCGACCCCGAGACCCTGCGCGGGAAGGATTGCCACAAAGACCGCCTCGGCGCCGGTCTTGATCGCGACGCCGTCCATGACACGCATCAGTTCCGTGCAGGCGCGGGTCTCGCCCGCGACCATTTCCGGGTGGCGCGCCATCGCCTCGCGCAGCTTGACCATCGCGCTGCCCCGTGCGCCGGACTCGCGCGCATTGGCAAAGGTCGCCATCGCGCGGGCCAGCCCGCCGACCGAGGTGGCGAAATTGGGGGCCGAGCAGCCGTCGATGCCGAATCCGGGGCTATCTTCGCCTGTCACCTCCTCGAAGGCGGCGCGAACGGACTTTTGCACCGGGTGATCGGGTTCGATGTACTCGCTGCCACCACCCAGATGACGGTTAAGCATCAGGAAA
>ERZ761609.1772-NODE-1772-length-17706-cov-6.317262_pt1 | contig 17706 bp, 11 predicted proteins | sample MGYA00511163_ERZ761609 | MGnify/ENA primary metagenome ERZ761609 (study PRJEB28899, sample SAMN02445070) | bioreactor sludge metagenome | biome: EBPR sludge | place: Australia: Brisbane, Thorneside Wastewater Treatment Plant | collected 2011-12-16 ... | reverse complement strand
GGCAGCAGGGCGTCCTGCTGCGACTTGTTGAATCGGTGGATCTCGTCTATGAACACGACGGTGCCGCGCCCCGTGTTGGTGCGGCGGGCGGACGCACGCTCGATGACATCGCGGACGTCCTTGACGCCGGCGCTGATGGCGGACAGGGTTTCGAATTGTTGACCGCTGCGCGCTGCCAGCAGGCGAGCCAGCGTGGTCTTTCCGCTTCCCGGCGGCCCCCAGAGGATCATGTTGCGCAGGGCGGCATCGCCGCGGGCCAAGGGCCCCCCCTCGGCCAGCAGATGCCGCTGGCCCACGATTTCCCCAATAGAACCCGGGCGCATGCGCTCCGCCAGAGGCAGGGAGCGCGCATCGATTGCCGCAGGCTGATTCCCGAAGAGGTCCGCCATGGGCCTAGGGTTGATGGGTCACATGGAACAGCCGCCCCTGGGCCGTGCCGACACCCGAGCCATAGACGCCGAAGGCCGGCCCCAGGGAGCTGATGGTGGCTCCCGTCGGCAGGGCGAAAGTGCCCACTACCTTGAGCGACAAAGGATCGATGTAGGCCACGCCTGCGTCACGTACTACTACAAGCAGGGCGTCATCCCCGGTAAAGGTCAAGGCCTTGCCGCTGACCGGAATGCCACCGGGCGCCAGGCCGTTGGCCGTCACGACTCGCAACTGGTCCTTCAGGACCGCGAACACGCCCTTGTCACAGCCCGCCAGACTGTCCGCTGCGCCCTCCGACAAGTTGAGTCGGCTGGTTTCAGCCAGGCCGTTGAGGCCCAGCACCACAAGTTCGCCGGCAGCCGTAGCTACGTAAAGCTCGCCGCCCTTGCGCGCCAAGGCATTGATGCGCGCCCCCGACTTGGAGACAGCCACACCCGGCCGGTCGGACTTCCAGAGCCTGCCCTTGTCGTCGCCACCCACCACGCCGTACTTTGGCCAGAGCAGGCTGGTCAGACCCGGAGCCTTGAACACCTGAGGGTTGTTGACCTTCAGGGTTTCTGCGTCAAGCAGCATGACCGTGCCATCGGCGGCACCCACAGCCACCAGGCCGCCGCCCTCGTCGTCGGGGGCAACGTGCATGACGGGGTTGGTCGTGTTGGTGTACGTCGCGACAGGCTTGTCAAAGGGTGAGCGCCACAGGTGCAAAGAACCGTCCATCCCCGCGGTCAGCAGGCCCTTGCCGTCTCGCAACGACGCAACCGAGTAAACCCGGGTGTCGGCCTTCTGGGCCTGGAAATCCTGGGCCTTCAGGTTGACGGCGACCACTTCTCCTTGGCCGGTACCGGGCCCCCCCCTGCGATCCCGCAGGTAGAAGTACCAGCCTGCAAAGGCGCCGCCGCCGATGAGCAACAGCACGAGCAGAATGCCAATACCGCTGGAAGAAGACCGCTTCCGGTAAGGCTGGCGGGTGCTCGCGGGCGTGATGTCCATGCGCGTCGCGCCGGAGGGTTGCTTCGACGAGCCTCCCTCCCAGGGCGCGGGCACAGTGTCCGCAGGGCGGGCAGCCGAGCCGTCCGCGATGGCCTTGCGTTCAAAGGTCGGGAAAGATTTCGCCGAGTACTCCTGCCAGCCGGCGTCGTCCATGTCCGAGCCCGCGGCCACCTTGTTGCGACGCGACGCCGAGGCTGGCAGGTCATCCGTGATGGGCGGCAGACGCCCTGAAGAACGCTTGGAAGACTCACCCGTCTCGCGCGGCAGAGCAGGAATCGCGCCCGAGGAGCGACGCGCGCGCGCTTTGGCTTCACGCACCATTTCCGGGGTCAGGTCTGCCAGGTCTTGCGTAAGGCCGGCGGGGCCGCCCTCTGCGGCAAGGTTCTGGGTCTGGCTTCGCACCTGCGCGCCCACCTTGCGCAACTCGTCAAGCATGGGGTTGGGCGGTGCGGGCGGGCGTGTGCCGGGCTTGGTTGGCGCGGCCGTGGGAGACTCCACCTCGGCCATAGCGTGCATTTCGGCGAGCGCGTCCGACTTGGCCTTTTCGATGGCGCGTGTGTCGATGCGAAAACCGGCGGTGGCAAAAAGCGTCGCGCCTTCGCTCATGAGCTTCTGGGTGGTGTTACGGCTCATGCGCGCAATGCCGGCCAGGCGCTCAGCCACGACGTTCATGTCCACGAGGCGGCGCTCGGGCTCCTTCTCGGTGAGGTCATGGATGATCTGGGCGAGCCCGCGATCCGCGGGCGTCTTCAGGCGCTCCTGCGGCACGGTGATGCGGCTGGTCACGTGCTGCAGCGCCACGGCCATGGGAGTGCTGGCGGAAAATGGCGGTCTTCCGACAAACAGGTGGAAGAGGGTTCCCCCAAGGCTGTAGGCATCAGCCGCCGCGCCGGCCTGTTTACCCTGGGCCTGTTCAGGCGCCATGTAGTCCGGCGTACCCATGATGGCGCCGGTCATGGTCAGGCCGCTGTCGCTCGCAGTAGCGCGCGCGAGGCCGAAATCAGCCACCTTCACGCCGCCCGACTCCGGCAGCATGAGGTTGGCGGGCTTGATGTCGCGGTGAACGACGCCGTTGGCATGGGCATGAGCCAAGGCCTTGGCGGCGCCCGCGCCGATGTCGGCCACGGTGGCGGCGTCGAGGGGACCGTGAGTCTTGATCAGGTCAAGGGCATCGTTGCCTTTGACGAACTCCATTACGAGGTAGTAGTAACCTGACTCCTCGCCGACGTCATAGACCCGCACAGTATTCGCGTGATTCAACTTGGCCGCCAGCTTGGCCTCACGCAGGAAGCGCTGCACCAGGCTGCCGTTTGAGGCAAGGTGCGGTGGCAACACTTTGACCGCTACGTCAATGTCGAGTCCGGTGTGCATGCCCTGATACACCGTGCCCATGGCCCCTCGTCCGCAAATGCGCTGCAGCACACACTTACCAACGGTGTAACCAACGAGAGATTTTGGCTCGGGCGGACGGGCCATTCAGAACTCCGGAACAGGCATGCGACACGCCCATGCGGCGCGTCACGCCTGAATCATTATTTATAGCGCCGAAACCCGAGAGGGATAGCGGCAAGGCGCGCCAAAAGCACGGGCCCTGCGAGGGGCCCGTTCCTGAACACTTATTCAAAAACCGCCAGCATGGCCGGGCCTGCCCTGAATCGCTGGGCAAAGGTTTTGTGACGTATCGCGCTGTCAGTCTGGGCCTGAAGGTCAGTGGTCTGCCGCACGATCAGGTTCGAGGCCCGCACGCGCCATTGGGGATCGTTCGTGGCCCGCAACGCCCCGGTGTAGCCTGCACCCAACAGCAGATTGACGCTGCCAAAGTCCGTAGTGCCAAAGGGCAGCTCTGCAAAGGCACCCGGGATGTTCGCGGGCGGGTTGCCCAGGTAGACGCCGGCGTTGGTCCCCAGAAGCCAGGCCATGGCCGTGGCCAGATTGGAGTCCACCGACACGTCCTCCATCACCCACCGGTGATATTCCAGGGCCTCTGTCAGATGCCCCACCAGCCAGGCACGGAAGTTGCCCGAAGTGTCAGGGAAGCCGACGCCATTGGGGTCGTTGGGCTCAACAGCCGACTGCCTCGCCCGGATCCGCGAGACCAGATAGTTCACCAGGTTCTGCGCATCCGCTGATCCGGTGCACAGGAAGTAGCTCACGGCCGTGAACAACCCGTTTGACAGCCAGTTCGTGGGGCATGTGAACGTGTTGTCCTGCCCGCCCGAGGCTGCATCAAGATGACGTTTGAGCGTGCCACGCGTGAACAGGTAGGCCTCCTGCAGCACTTCCAGGGACAATCCATCGCCAAACAGCAGGTAATGATCTCCCAGCATTTCACCCTTGAGAGACTCGATGTTGTGGGACCCGAAGTGGTAGTTCCCCAGATCGTGCTGCTTGTTGTTGGGAGTGAATCGCGACTTGCCGATCTGCGTGGTCTGGCTGTTGCCCCCGTAATTGCCCACTGCGGGATTGCCGGCTTCGCTGTAATTGAATCGGCGGCCGACATCGCTGTGAATCACGTTGATGTCCCGGTAGTGGCGCAGGGCCGCGTCACCAAAGCCCAGCATCTCCCGATAGCCGCTGGCGGCAAACCAGACAAAACAGGCCCGTGCCACACCGAAATCCTGATTATCCCAAGAACCGTTGCCGTCCTCGTTCTTGCCGTCACCGTAGTTCCAGAAACCATACTCGTGGCCCGCGGCCGTCCCGTTTCCGCTGGCGCGATCACCCAGAATGTCCGTGAAGTGGCGCTGCACCTCGGTGAGGTAGGGCGTGACGTAGCTCTGATAGGCAGGCTGGAAGCGGTTGACAGCCGTGAACGTGGAATTGGTGATGCCGATATGGCCAAAGGCCTGGCTGGCACGGTAATGGGTGGGCGTACAGGCGGCAAAGGGTGCATCGTTGATCAGGTTGGCCAACTGCGTGGCTGCCCCGCCCAGCACGCCCGTCAGGCGCTCAAAGGAGAGCATCACTTCGTGAGTCTTCATCACACCTTCGAAGGCCTGCATTTTCCAGGTCCCCGCGGGCCAGAAATCCAGGCGCATCAAGCCGTCGGCCTGGGCGTGGAGGGCCTTGGGATACTGCTGCCAGAAGTCGCGGACAGCGGCCGTCACCCTCAGGTTGTTGGGTGACGCGCTGAAGGCCATCTGCATAGCGCCGGGCGCCTTGGCACCCGCACCGGTGATGATGCCGCCCAGCACTGAATAGCTGATCTGAGTGTCGTTACTCGTGGGCCAGGCGTTGGTCAGGGTGTCGCCACTGCCGTCTCCTGTACCCGGCACGTAGGCACCCGGCTGGGGCAAATTCTCGCCGTCCGTCGGGTCATAGGTGCCTGAGTAATTCTGGAGCAGCGTGGCGCTCTGGGTGGCCGTCAACGACCCCTGATGTGTCGTTGAATCTCCGACGAACATGGCCGTAGGAGCGCCGCCCAAGGCCAGGGGCAACTCCATGGAGACGGAATCAGCATCCGTGTGGCTGGCCACTTGGGCCGCTTCAGAGGCCGCGCCGGCATTCGTCAGGCCGTGGTTCTGCATGTTCTTGAAACTGTAAACGACCTTGATGTACGGCAGATTGTTCCAGGCATGGATACGCACGACATAACGCAGCTTGTCTGCACCCGCGGGCGCTGAACGATGGCGCCCCTCCACGCGCAGGCAAACTCGCAAGGGCCCCTGCTCCTCGACTGTAATGCTGTCCGGCGCTATCTGGTTCATCAGATAGTCCGTCGAATTATCGGACACCACAATGCCGCGCAGCGCCGCTGTGTTCAGACACTCATCGTTGATGGTGCCTCCGCCGTCGCGGTCAATCAGCACGCTCTCAAACAGGCGAAAGGCTGTCTTGCTCACCGTGAAACTCAACACACCGGTGTTGACCGTGATCGAAGACGCGCTGTTGTTCACGTTCAGCGCCGTGCCAGTTGCGCTGCCGCTTCCGCCGTTGTTGAGCCGGTAGGCGCCGCCACCCGTGGCCGTGTTGGCCATGAAATCCACCAGCACCCAGCGCACGGAGTTGTCGCTCCAGCGTGAGAGCACGCGGAACTGGGCCGGCACGTCTACGCCCGCGGCCGTTTGCACGCGCAGCGTGTTCTCATTGGGGCAAAGGCCTTTGCTCATAGGCACGCCGGAAGTGACCGGCACGGAGGTGCTGGTCCAGAGCGTGCGTGTTCCCACCGTGAGATCAATGGGAAAAGTCCCGGGCACCGGGGCGATGTACAGCGAAACCGTGGCTTCCGCGAAAATCGTCGAATCCTGGTTGCTGGTCGCCCTGACCTTGATGGGGGGCGTGGCGGGCACGGCTGCCGGCGCCTGATACAGGCCCGTCGTCGAACTGATGATGCCATGGGAAATGCCCCCCGGCACGGTCCAGGTCACACCCGGCACCGTCGCGTTCTGCACCACGGCGGTGAATTGAAAGGTCCCGCCAAACGCCACCTGCACCGTTTGGGGCGTGATGTCCACGCGCAGCCCCGGGGGCTGGCTGCCACCACCCGGTGGGTCGCCGCCGCCGCCGCAGGCAAGCATGAACACCGAAATGGCCAGGGTCACAGACCACAGCAGCAACGCGCGGAATTTCATTCAAGGCTCCCGGACGCGGCAAGCCGCGTTTAGGCATCGGGGTAAAAAGTGGGAAACCGGGACCGTTCTACGCGCCACTATTGTGGCGGCAGTCCCTGCGCGATGCAACGCCTTGCCGCCGCCCGAAGGGCACGACACCGAGATGGACTTTCAACGTTAGGAAAGCCGCACTCTGTCTACTATTCTTGGCGGCGCACTGGGCACGCCGGTTACGGCATTGTTTCGGGACTCGGAGCCCTCGCATGATTAGTGCGCGTCATGCCCTGATTGCATTGTCTGCGGCCGCCCTGTTGGGTGCTGCGACCTATTCGTCCCAACCTGCCCTGGAAGCGCAGGGCCGGCCGCCGGGCCAGTTCCCCGGCTTTCCAAAGAGCGAACCTGACCACTACAACCTGGGCCCCATCGGCGGCAAGGCCACATTGGAATCCCGCCCCCCGGGCCTGAAGGTCACGAGTCTTGTCGCGGGCGCCCCCGGAGAAAAGGGCGGTCTGGCCCAGGGCGACTGCATCACGGGCGCAGCGGGCAAGGCCTTCAAGGTTGACCCCTATATGGAGCTGGGCCTGGCCATCGAAGAGGCGGAGGCCCAGGCTAAATCGGCCAAGCTGAAGCTGAGTATCGAGCGCGGCGGCAAGACCAGCGAAATCGAAGTCACGCTCACGGCCTTTGGCAAGGAAGCCAAGGCCTTTCCCGGCGGCAAAATGCGGGACCGTATCGTCGATGACGCGCTCGCCTGGCTTGCCAAGCGGCAACAGGGTGACGGCTCTTGGGAATGCCACCTCTCTGCCGTCAATGGCCAGGTTTGCATGACGGCACTGTGCGGCCTCGCCTTTGTGGCCTGTGGGAACACCGCAGAGAAGGGGACTTACGCCGCCAACGTAAAGAAGGCCGCCCAGTTCGTGATCGCGAACATCGGGCAGGAAGGCGGCTTTGGCGCCATGGGGGGCGGAGGCGGCAACTGGAACCAGACCAATTGGGGGCTCGGCTACGGAGGGATTTTCCTCGCACAGGTCGAGTTGCTCAGCCCCGTCAAGGGCGCCCGCGAGAAACTGACCTGGGTCCGGGACACCATACTCAAGAACATGGAAGACAGCGGCGGCTGGGCCCACGGCCCCGGCGGCCCAAACGCTCTGGGCTACCTTGAGCTGGAGATTGTCTCGAATTACGTCCTTTCGGCGTTGGGCGGCATCCAGGCGCTCGGCATTGACGTGGACAAAACGCGAATCGACAAGGCTCTGGCGTACATCCAGAAGTGCGGCGGTGGCGGCCCCGGAGTGGGCTATTCAACAAAACCGGGACAGGTGGGCATGGGCGATGTGGGGCGCACAGCCGGCGCCGTAGCCGCGTTTGCGGCCTTGGGCCGTACCGAACACCCCTATTACAAGCCCATGGTGGGCTTCACGGCCGCCAACCTGCGCAAGATCAAGGATGGCCACGTCAGCCCCATGATGCACTGGCTAGCGGCGGCCCTGGCCTGTCGGCGCGAGGGCGGCAAAATCTGGGACGCCTTCTGGGAGACACAGCGCCAGGAGTGCACCATGCTGCGCATGCCGGACAACACCTTCACGGCGCGCCCCACAGATGAAAGCGCTACCCTGGGCAAGAACAACGACCGCGACCTCGGCCCCGCCTGGTGTACGGCCCACTGGGTCATCGTACTGGGTCTCGAACGCGACCATCTCTCCCTTTGGCTGGGTAAAAGTAAGGGCACGAAGTCCAAGCCCGACTCCAAGGGCCCCGTGACCAGCGACAAAAAGCCGGAGCCCAAGCGGGAGAAGACTCCGGAAGAGATCGAGGCCGAGCGGGAGAAAGAACGCAAGAAGGCCCTCGAAGACGCCATGAAGGACTGAGCGACCATCAGGAATTGCCGTGCGCGGTCGCCCTGAAACACCGTCGTTGGCTCCGCGATTGCCACGTCCGAAAACGGCGCGCATGTCGCGCCGCTTTCTATTATGACACCGCCATGCTGGATGCAGACGCCTGCTATCGCGCCCTCAAAACCCATGACAGCCGCTTCGACGGCAAGTTCTTTGTCGGCGTGAAATCAACGCGCATTTATTGCCGCCCCATCTGCCCGGCGCGCACGCCCCGCAGAGATCGTTGCTCGTTCTTTGTCACGGCCGTCCAAGCCGAACGCGCCGGCTTCATGCCTTGCCTGCGCTGCCGCCCCGACCTAGCCCCCGGCAACGCAGTCATTGACGCCAAGGCCAGGCTGGCCCGTCGCGCGGTACAACTGATCAGAACGAACTGGTCCATCCGTGTGGAGGAACTGGCGGCGCGGCTGAGCGTGACGGCACGGCACCTGCGCCGAGCCATGCATGATGAACTTGCCGTAACGCCGCTGCAGGTGAAGCAGTCGCGAAGAATGGCCGTCGCCAAACACCTGCTGCGAAAGTCCAACTTGCCCCTGATCCGCGTCGCGTTCGCCAGTGGCTTTGCCAGCCTCCGTCGATTCAATGCGGCACTCAAGGAAGCCCTCGGACAGTCCCCCTCCGAATTCAGAGCCCAGAGCCAGCGTCCGAGACCCCGGGCCGCAGCATCGGGGCAGCACTCCAGAGGAAAACCATGACTCAAACCTGCTACCTCGAAATGCCAAGCCCTATCGGCAAGTTGACCCTGACCTGCAGCGACGACGGCATCACCGGCGTTCACATGGACACCGGACACTTCAACCTGCCCGCCCAGGCCAGGCGCGGCCACCCACTGCTGGATCAGGCACGCCGGCAGTTGGAGGAATACTTTGCGGGCAGACGCAAGGAATTTGAACTGCCTCTGGCTGCACAGGGCACGGAGTTTCAGCGCCGGGTCTGGGCGCGGCTGTGCGACATTCCCTTCGGCGAGACGGCCAGCTACGGGCAGGTGGCCGCGCGAGTGGGCAAGCCCAAGGCTTCGCGGGCAGTGGGTCTGGCCAACGGGGCCAATCCCATTGGCATCATAGTGCCCTGCCACCGGGTGATTGGCGCCGACGGCAAGCTGACGGGTTACGGTGGCGGCACCCATCGCAAACAGTGGCTTCTCGACCACGAAAGCAAGGTGACTGGAAAGCCGGCGAAGGCATAGCGAATGGGGGCAATTCCCGTTGCGAAATTGCGCGGCATCGCTATTTTGAATGACCGTTCAAAAACAAAAGGACTAGACATGGCAATCAGGCAGCCCGGCGTTGACAAAGAACGCGAGAAGATGACCGTCGTAAAAACCAGCCGCCCCGCTCCGGGCGTGTTCATGATCGAGCTCTCCGATCCGCCGGCCAACACCTACACCCACCAGATGTTCCGGCAGATGGACGCCGCCATCCTTGAAGCGCGCTTCGACGACGAAATCTCGGTCATCCTGATTACCGGCGAAGGCGAGAAGTTCTTCTGCGCCGGCGCAAACATCAAGATGCTCGAGGAAAGCAACCCGCACTGGAAGTATTTCTTCTGCCTGCACGCCAACGAAACCCTGAGCCGCCTGGAACAGTCGCCCAAGCTCGTGGTTGCCGGCCTCAACGGCCACACCGTGGGCGGCGGCCTTGAAATTGCCATGGCCGCGGACATCCGTATCGCGCGCCGCGACTCCGGCCGCTGCGGCCTTCCCGAGGTCAACCTCGGCGTGCTGCCCGGCACGGGCGGAACCCAGCGCCTGTGCCGCATAGTGGGCAACAGCCGCGCCATTGAACTGATGTGTTCGGGCCGCCTGTTCAGCTTTGAGGAAGCGCACGACATGGGCATCGTCAGCGACATCTATGACGGAGACGCCAAGAGCTTCCGCGAACAGATGATCGACTACTGCAAGCAGTTCACCCTGCCCAACAAGGCCACGAAGGTGGTGGGCAACATCAAGCGCAGCGTGGTCAGCGGCAGCGAGATGAGCTTCGAGTACGGCCTGACGCTCGAACGCGAGCTGCAAAAGGCCCTGTTCGACTCGCAGGACGCCAAGGAAGGCCTCAACGCGTTCAACAGCAAGCGCACGCCCCAGTTCAAAGGCGTGTAGCACGGGCCTCCCGGCCCGTGGCCGTTCGCGGCTCGCGGCCGGCGGTTCGCAGGTGCAACAAAGAGACTAGTTCACAGGGGCGCAACGAAAGTTGCGCCTCGCTCATTTGGCGCGCACGAATCCGGGCCAAATTTGCCAGCGCCCCAATCATGGTGTATTGTCATGTAACTGTCACAATAAAATCACGGCTTATGACAACAAGCGGGCTCCAGACGAACAAAACGGCCGCGACATTCCCCTGGATGCGCCCAGCCGCGCCGTTTGGCGCCCGCGCATTCTTGCTGCTCCTGTTCTTGTTGCTTGCGGGAGCCGCTCCGGTCTTCGCAGTTGAAGAGGCGAGCCGAAGCGAGGCGAAGGCAACTCTAGGTGCGTTGAGCGATCGCCTTCGCGTCATTTACCAACGCAACGATCATCGAGCGGATCATAGGTGGGGAATAGATGATCTCGGTTTGGCAACCAAGGAACTGCACGGCACCTATTTCTCGCGTGAAAACTACTCGATGCATTGGGATCCGACTCGCAAAGAAGTTGCTGTTTTTGAGTGTACTGGCAAGTTTGCCGATTGGGATGAACCCGCGACCGTGCAATTGGAAGTGGACTTGGCCACCGGCTGCAAGCAGTTCACGCGGGAACCGCCTTACAAGACTCCCCCGAGAGAGTTGATATTGGAATTGGTGCTGCCGCTGGGTCTTCTAGTTCTGGTCTGTCTCGTTGTGCTAACCCAATGTGCACAAGAGTTCTTTGGTAAAAGGCGACTGCCAAGCGAGCAACGCCCATGAACCGGCTCGCCCTCATTCTTGCGATCTTCTTAGCCGCGCCGTTGGCGGCCACTAGCGAGGAGGCTAGGTCCTCGGAAGCACGAGCGTGTCTGGGCGCGTTGAAGGATCGGCTCTTGGTGAAGTATCGCGAAAGTGGCGGGCGCTTCGACACTCGCTGGACTGTCGGAGATTTGCTTTCAGCAGATGAAATGCGCGAACTGGATGGCAGCTACTTCCGGCGTGACGACTACTCGCTGCAATGGCCCAAGGATCGCGAGAGTGTAGCCGTGCTTTCCTGCCATGGGGTCTTCTCCGGGCGAGATCGCCCAGCGACCATGGAACTTGAGGTGGACTTGCGCACGGGCGAGGCCAGGTTCAATGATCCTCCGGAGCCGCTTTGGCCGAAGATCGCTGATTGGGGTGCGCTGGTATTGCTGCTGATACTGACTTTGGCCGCGCTTCGCACGATCTATCGACGAATCGTTGTTCACACGAAGCCGAGCACAGCCGCGCGCTGGTCTTACGGGGCCTTGCTTGCTGGTATTTGGCTCCTGCTGATCGGCGGGTTTGCGTGGCCGTTTTCTCATACCCCGGATCATCTTGCCGTCGGCTACTTGGCACCGGCAATGCCGCTTGGATTCCTTCTATATTTTGGAGGTGCGCAAGCGTTGCCGCCGATTAACGGGTTTCGCCTCTTGCTGAACTGGCTTTCAAGCGCACAGATCGGCGCCGCGCTTTGGGACCTCTTCGAAATGAACAAGTCTATGGAGGAGCATCGACCATTTCTGTGTGTCGCTGCAGCATTGCTGCTCGGCAGCTTTGGAGTGCTGCGCTATCTGCGTGCCCAACGAACGGGGGTCCAGCTATGAGGTGGCTCGCGACAATCTTGCTCCTATTTGCAACGCCATTGATGGCGCAGGACGCGGCTTCGCCGGGGCGGGAGGAGGCGGAGCGCTCGTTGGAATTGATTGCCGGCAAGGTGCGCGCGGCCTACGCGAAGTCCAAGACACTGGATAGCAAGTTGACGCTGCAGACGCTGATTGACAAAGACGAACTCTCGGGCCGGTATCGCGATGCCTCGAACTTTGGCCTGCACATTGAAAGCGCCGAGCCGCCACTAGTTTTGCTGGTCTATCGCCGCCGCTTCGATTACCAGCCAGATGATTTCCACTGGCGACTTGACCTGCGCAAGCAGACGCACGAGGCCATCAACAAAGCCGCGCCTGATGGTGTGGGGCAAAGCCCCTGGCCGCCGGATCGCGAGCTGCACGAAAACCGCCTGCGCAACTTCTGGTGGCGCGCCCATCGTGTCCTTTACTTCACTGGCCTCAGCCTCACAGCTCTTGTCGTCGCCGTCTGGCTTGTCACACGCAATCGCTGGTTTTCTCTCCGGGCCCCCAAGGCCTCAAGCGGGCGCACCTGACAGCTACTCCGCCGGACCGCTACCACGGCCCGCAACGTCAATACTCCCGCCGCTGGCTGGTGTTCCAGGCCTCGCGCAGGATCGCCAGGTAGCGCTCATAACGACCGGCATCGATTTGGCCCGACTCTGCGGCCGCGCGCACAGCACATTTGGGCTCGTGGCGATGGGTGCAGAGGGCGAACTTGCACTGTTCGCGAAATGCCGCAAAATCCGGATAGAACAGGGAAAGCTCTTCGAGGTTGAAGTTGGTCAGGCCAAAGTCCCGCAGGCCAGGAGTGTCCACCACGCGGCCCTCCCCCACCTTCAGCAGTGAGACATGGGTGGTGGTGTGGCGGCCTTCGCCGTGGCGGTCCACTTCACCCACACGCAGCGCCAGGCCGGGCTCCAGGGCGTTGAGCAGGCTTGACTTGCCCACGCCCGAGGGACCCACAAACACAGAAACGCGGGCGGCCAATGCGCGCCGCAATTCCGCCAAACCCTCGCCGGTGCGGGCACTGGTCACGTAACGCGCCAGGGCCATAGCCTCGTAGGGCGCCATGAGCGTGTCAATCGCCTCGCGCGAGGCGAGGTCACACTTATTGACGACAATGCAGGGTTTCAGGCTCTGCATGACGCCCGCGGCCAGCAGCTTGTCCAGCGCGAGCAGCCTCTCCGCCAGCTTGTCCGCGGAGACCACGGCGAACATCTGGTCGACATTGGCCGCAATCACGTGAGTGATGCGCTCGTTGTGGGGCGAGTGGCGCAGCAGTTCGCTGCGCCGCGCGGCCACCTGCTCGATGCTGCCGCGCTCGTCATCTTCCAGCAGCAGGGTAACCTGGTCACCAACGGCCACGGGGCTGCGGGATTCGCGGCGACCCCGTTTCAGCCGTCCGCGGATGGAGCTCTCGATTTCGCGCCCGCCGGCATCGACATAGCAGGTGCGCCCATGCACGCGAACGACGATGCCGCTGATGTGTCGCGCGCTTTCGCTCATGGGCGGAATTGGCTCATGTTTTCGGTCCCGCCTGCCGATGAATGGGATACGTGACGTTGTGCCATCTTACTCGCGACCGATGAACCGGAAAGCGCGTGAAGCCGCTCATTGTCCTGACCCTGCTGTTGACCCTTACGGCCCTGGCGCCGCCGACGCCCCTGGCTACCGTCCTTTCGACCGGGGAGCCGGCCGTTGAGCGGGCGACTGAGTACCTGGAGCGCTTTGATGGCCCCGTGCAGCGTGGGGTCTGGCTGCCCCTGGCCTCCAGCGAAGTGGAAGTCCGCTCAAGCAATCCCCCTGTCATCTACTTCGCCGCCGACAGCAAGCTGGCCGAAGTCGGTGTTCAGGAGGTGCTGGACGAGCCGGGCGAATACGCCGTGGGCTTTCGCTGGGACTATCAACGGGCGACGCTGGCCGCAATTCAGGACCTGGACGTGGCTTACCCCCGCGCGGAGAAGCTGTCCCGCAAGTGGTCGTGGCCCGACCAGACCCTCTACGAAATCGGCCGGCCTGCTCTGGCGTTGCTGGACGATTCCAGAACCGGCCAACGCCGCCTCGCAAATCACCTGCATCAGGACATCCTGCACCTCGTGGCCCGTGCCGCACTGGGCAGGCTGGACCGCGCAGCCAACGGTAGCTGGAATGGGGCGGGCCGCGCGTTGCTGCTGCTCGCGGGGCGGGAGTTCGCCTCCATCAGCGAGGAGGGGGCCCCTTTTGCATCGTCCGTCGAGCTGATTTCGCGCCTGAAACAGGATCACGAGGCCAACCTGCTGAAGGCACGGGCCGCCATTGCGTCCCTCGGCCCGGGCTGGCCCCTGGACCTTGAGGACCCCACCACATGGACAACTCCCGAACGCACCCTGATTGGCGAACTGGGCATCAGTTCGCTCTTTGAACTGGAACTGGTGGCAGCCACAGCGCCGGCCTTCGCCCCCAAAGTGGACTGGATGGCGCGGGAGATTTCGCGCCGCCACGCCCGCGAACTGCTGGACCGCCTCGTCAGTTCAGAACCGGCGCGGTCTCAAGCCCTGGCCGAGGGCCCTTCGTTTGACGACACGGCGATCATTGCGTTCTGCACCGAAGCACTCAAAGCCGAGCTGGAAACGCGCGAACGTGAAGCCGCCCTGGCCGAACCTGCGCGGGCGGCCGCGCTCGTCGAAGCCATGGACATCGTCAGAGGCGCCATGAAGTCGATGGCGCAGGGCCACGAGGCCGTGCAACAGTATCTGAAAGCCGTGTCCTCCTGCCTGTCCTCGGGGGCTCCCACAGTCGCGCTGCGCGAGGAGTTGCTCAAGCAGCAGCGGTGGGACCGCACGCTTGAGGGCTCGCCCTCGCTGCTTGCCGCCCTGGCCGCCGCGCGGCGCAGTGCTGCTGCGCGCGAGGCAAAGCTGAGCTGGCTATCCGCCATGATTCGCCAGCGCGAAACGGACCCAGCACAGGGTTTCCAGGCCGCTCTGGGCTACAACCCCGCCAACACGGGCATTGCATACGACGCCCAACGGCGCAAGGAGTCCGTCAGCGCCGCGGTCGAACTCACGGTGGTCCAGGGCCGAAGCGGCGTGCCCCTGGGTCTCTCTCCGGGCCGCAGTTACGAGTTCTCCTATCGCGTGAAGACGGTCAACACGGGCCCGGGCCGGCGCAACAGTCTGGGTCACCAGAGTGCCTGGCTGGAGATCATCCCGCTCGATGCCGCGGGACGCCTTCTGCCGGAGAATGCCCTTGACGCGTCAATTCCCCGGTCTTTGAGCGGGCAGTCCGGCGCGGCAGCGCGCTCACCTGCCCATACGTCAACCGAAGAGGGGGAAGGCGGCTGGTTGACGGTGCGCACTACCATCGAGCAGGTGCCCGCGCGGGTGGCCGGCTTCACCTTGCGCCCGGTGCTTTCCAGCGTGCTCGGCGAGGGAGCCGTTTACTTTGATGATCTTACCCTGACACGCATCTCCGAAGGGATCGACGACGGCTTTGAAGCCGGCACGGCGACGGAAGGCGGCGTCACCGGCTGGGGGCGCCTGCTGGACCGTGAGCGCCTCATGCTTCCATACTCAAGGCTCGCACTGGACGACCAGATCGTGTTTCGCGGCATGCGCAGCCTGCGAGTGGAGCCGCGCGGGTTCAATGTCGCCCTGGCCTGTACCCGCGCCATGCCCCTGATGCCGGACCGCGACTATGAGTTCGAGGCGGCGCTGCGATGCGAGTCCATGGAGGGAATGACGGCTCGCTTCGAGCTTCAGCTCGTGGACCGCGAAGGCAAGCCCCTGAATCTCGCCGGCACGTCCAGCACGCTGTACACGCCCGCCCGCTCCGACACGCGGGGCTGGAGACTGGACCGGCTTCGATTGCCGGACATTCGCGCCCTGGGCGGGGCCGCACAGGTCAGAGTCTGCCTCCGTGTTGAGGGGGCTGAGCCATCGCACAGGGCCCGAGTCTGGCTGGACGACGTGCGACTGAAGGAATCGCCGCAGGTCATTGTGCTCTGTGCCCAAAGTGAAAACTCAGGCTCAGGCACCGAGGTCATCACGCGGCGCGATCACTGGCGCTGGCAGGTCCGCGGATTGCCCGCGGGCCAGACCTTCCGCTTTGAGCTTTCATTCACCGACAGTCTGCGCGGCGGCGAGTTTGCATCCCCAGTAACGGGCCAGGGAACCTGCAACAAGGGAGGCGTCATGGACCTGCCGCCCGAAGTCCGGTTCGCGCGCGACGGTGTGGTTCAGGTGAGTCTGAGGTTGTTCGACTCCTCCGGCCGCGCTCGCCTGGAGCATAGCGCGCGATTTCTGGTGCAGGATGGCCGGCGCGAGGCCCCTGTCGGCAGCGGCCTGAGCCTGAGCCATCTTCCCTCACCCGATGCCTGGCGCATTTTGAGGCTGGCTTCAGGCTCTTGGGTCGCACTGGAGGTCGGCCCGGAACCTGACCCTGCCAAAGCACGCTTCATGGAGGGTCTTGGCCATTCCTCGACGCTGCTGGCCTTGTCCCTGCCCAAGCGCGAGGCCTTTGCCCTCTCCGGCGCGGCCTGGAACGAGCAGATTCCAGCCACTCTCGAACGCTGGCGCGACAAAACCAGAACCTGGCAACTTGGCCCCATGCTCGGCGCACGCTGGCACGACGCCGCGGCCAATGCCGCAGCGGGTTTTGATCTGGCCCGAAGCCGCGCTGCAGGCGCCGGCATTCCCCGCACCACGCTGGTACTGCCCCTGGAGGTCGGTCGCGACCTGCGACCTGCCCTGGCTTCATTTCAGGGCCGCTGGGAGGACGCCGTTGAGCAGGCGGGCAAGGCACTGACAGCCGACGAAGTGGCCGGCCTTAAGGCGCTCAAACCGGGAGTTCTGCTTCTCCGGCGCGGAGAAGCGTTCAACTTCGTCGTGAACGCGGACCTGAGCCCCGCCGAGATGCAGGCGCGTCTCGAGCCCCTGGCCGCGCGCCTCTCTTGGATGGAAGAGGCCCTGGGTGGCGGGCCTGAAGCTGTACGCGCCAATGCACAACAACTTCTGGCAGGTGGCGCATATGCCTTGGGCAAGCTGGCTTCGCTTCAATTCGTAACGCTCGTACCACGTGAAGGAACGCCCCTGGAGGTAGCCGCGGACCTTGCAGAAAAACGCGCCCGCCTGGCCTGGCTGGGCTTTGGACAGGTGCTGATTCATAGCCCGGTCGATCTCGCGGGCGACGGCGCGGGGCTGGTTGACATCAACGGCGACCCCCTGCCCTCCCTTGCGGCCTGGATACATGCGGCACGCCTGTTCCAGGGCGCGCGGCGCTCTCTCCTTTCCCTTCCGCAGTGGCCAGCCGAGCACTTCCTGTTTGAGGCTGAGGACGGCAGCCTGCTGGCGGCGCTGATGGGCGGTACGCAACGCGGCAACCTGGCCCTTGGTGCCCGCGTAACCCTGCCTGACCTTGCGGGCAATGCGCTGCCGGCGACGCTGGATGCCGACGGCAACCTGGCGATCGAGGCGGCAGCGAACATGCGGCTGGTGGCCGGCATTGACCCTCTTTTGCTGCAGACCCTGGCGTCCATCGTTCACGAAGGCCAATCCCTCAGGGCGGAAAGCGTGGAGCAGGAAGTCACCCTGCAACTGCGCAACTTCTACCCGGGACGCCTGCACGTCAGCGTGGACGCCTTACTCAATCTTCCCAATGGGCTGAATGCAGCGCAGGCCCGCCTGCGCAACAGAGAGGGTTCGCTCTGCCCGATGAATGCGGACATGTTTTCATTGGGAAGCGCCGAAGTGAGAGCCGGGGAAATCCTGAGGTTCTCGTTCAAGCTGCGGCCCATGAACGACATGCCGCTGGACCGGGCGCTTCTTCCCCTGAGGGTGACTCTGCGTCGCGAGGGAACGCGAGTGGCGTGCCGACACGACTGCCCCCTTTCCGTGAAGGCGGATATAAAGCTGAACGAAGTCACACTGACCCCAGCGGGTCCAAGTCACGATCATGCGGATCTGAGCGCCAGCATCGTCAACGACAGCGGGCAGAGCCGCTCGCTGATTCTCGACGTCCTGGACGAAGGCTCGAGTTTCTCGCGTCGCTCTCGCCACGAAGTGGAGGCGGCTCGGCAGACCGGTTGCTGGTGTTGAAATCGAGGTGGTTTGAACGATTCTGCCG
>ERZ761609.1771-NODE-1771-length-17708-cov-8.610378_pt1 | contig 17708 bp, 15 predicted proteins | sample MGYA00511163_ERZ761609 | MGnify/ENA primary metagenome ERZ761609 (study PRJEB28899, sample SAMN02445070) | bioreactor sludge metagenome | biome: EBPR sludge | place: Australia: Brisbane, Thorneside Wastewater Treatment Plant | collected 2011-12-16 ... | reverse complement strand
AACCATTTGATAGCGGCATGATTGAACATCTCGATTACAACCATGTTGAAGATGTGTTCACATTCTCTTTTTCAACTGCCACATCACCCACGCAAATTTATTCCATTGAAGGCAAAGGCAGAAATGATTTGTCATTGCATACCAACGAAAAGATTTTAGGGATTCCCGACTCGTTGCTATCAAAAGGAGAAGATGCTTCATTCGCCTCACACGACGGTCTACGGGTTTCAGCGCGTTTATATTTGCCTTCCCCCAAGCTTGGATTTAAAGGCGCGCGTCCAGTGGTTTATTACATTCATGGTGGTCCACAAGGTCAAGAACGCCCAGACTTTGCTTGGTTCTCTATGCCTTTGATTCAATTCCTGACATTAAAAGGCTTCGCAGTCTTTGTTCCAAATGTGCGTGGTTCAACAGGTTATGGACTCTCCTACACCAAACATGTTGACCGTGATTGGGGCGGACAAGACAGACTCGACCATGTGCACGCCATGACGAAAGTTTTGCCAAAAGATAAACGTTTAGATGTCAAACGTGCCGCAGTTGTCGGACGTTCTTATGGTGGTTACATGACTTTGATGCAAGCAGGTATGCATCCTGATTTATGGAAAGCTTCTTGCGATATGTTTGGTCCGTATGATTTGCTAACTTTCTTAGACCGAATCCCCGAAACATGGAAACCTTATTTCAAAATTGCATTAGGTGACCCATCCAAGCCTGAAGAAAAAGATTTCTTGATTCAACGCTCACCCAAAACGCATTTGCATAATATGTCTGCTCCCATGTTGGTGATTCAAGGACGGAATGACCCACGCGTTGTCGCGGCAGAATCAGAAGATTTGGTGCGTGAATTGCAAGCCAAAGGAAAACCGATTTCATTACACATCTTTGAAGATGAAGGACATGATGTCTTGAAATATGAAAACCGTGTCACTTGTTATAACGCGATTACTGATTTCTTTGCCAAGCATTTGAATCCTTAATTCGTAGGGGCGAGGCAAAGTGCCACAAAGTGGTATGCCTCGCCCCTGCACTTAAAAATGACCATCCCCAGCCTTATACTTGGATTAATCATTGCTTTACTAGCCGCAACCATATTCCATGCAATACGTGGAGGCAATGGCTGGCGGCTTTTATTATTTATTGGGCTAAGTGTCGCTGGTTTTTTTCTAGTCGAGTGGGCAGGCGGATTAATTGGCTGGGGCTTGTATGCTTTCGGCGCGTTAGATGCAGGTTTAGGCGTAGTCGGAAGCGTGCTTTTCCTCCTGATTGGAGATTGGTTAATTCGTAGGTGATTCGTAAGTTGTCGGTTTAAGTCAAAAGGCGTATACTTGCGCGGTTCAAAAAATAAAGTAAAGGAAGTACAGAACGTGTCTCATATTGATTTATCAAAAAAAGAAGAAAATGAATTGCAAGCCGAATCACTTGGGGAAAAAATTGAATTGATTATCCAAAAAATGCCTGAAAACGAAGTGACCTTAGTCGAAATTATGGACATTGTTGGGGCAGATAGTTTGTTGTTATTGACAGTGATTCTTTCGTTGATATTTTTAATTCCAGTTTCAATTCCTGGTGTTAGCACTGTGTTTGGAACAGGAATTTTATTGATTGGTATTACGCGCTTATTTTCGCGTAAGTTATGGTTGCCAAAATTTATTGCGGATAGAAAATTATCTGCTGAAAAATTGCGCGAAGGGTTTAAGAAGGCTTTGGTTTGGTTTCATCGTTTAGAAAAAATTAGCAAGCCACATCGCTTGAGCCGATTAACAACTGCTGGAACAATGACTGTCTTTGCGAATTTAGCTTTTATTCTCGGCGCTATTTTGTTGATGTTCCCGTTTGGGTTTATTCCATTTAGCAACACCTTGCCTGCGTTAGCCTTAATCTTTTTAGCAGTCGGTATGATGCAACAAGATGGTGGTTTTATTTTGTTAGGTCATATTTCTAACATTGTCACCATGATTTATTTTGCGTTTCTCATTGCTGGTGGCGGCTGGACGATTACTGAGTTCATCAAAATTTTAGGTTAGTCTTGTGAAATTAAAGTGGATCGCACTGGCTTTTACAATTTTTATTGTAGCAGTCATTGTGTTAGCAGATTTAGGACGTTTGCGGTTTGTTTTTTGGATGGTAGGACGTGTTCCTTATCTTGATAAATTTTTACATTTCTTACTTATCGGCATCCTGACATTTCTCGTCTCAGCAAGTTTGATGCAAATGTTTCCAAATAAAAACTTGAATTGGATTGCCTTAAGTTGTGTTTTGTTTTTTATGATTGTATTCACTGTGGAAGAAGTTTCGCAAATTCCGATTCGCAGAAGAGATTTTTCAATACAAGATTTAGCTGCAAATTATTTAGGAATTTTGACTTTTGGTTTTTTGGCATGGTGGAGCTACGGCAGAAAAAAAGAAATTACTTCTAATAAATGAAAACTCCGAGGTCTTTTTTAAGACCTCGGAGTTTTTTTTCTTGATTACGGCACTAAGATTAAGTGCGCCTCACTATCATTGATAATTGATTCTTGTTCCCACCACATGGGATAATATTCGACATTTGCCCATAAACTAGACATATCATCATAATGCGGGTGATAAGCATGACCAGATTGCCCAGTGGTATGAACTGTTTGTGAATTATCTAAATTACTTAAATCCACAATCATTCTCATAGATGGAAGCCAGTTTGTTTCATAGCCATCTCGCACAGACCAGCCTGTTGCATTGACGATTGATTCACCACCACCAGTTGGGAACGGTCCACGATTGAATAAATCTTCAATCAAGAAGATTCCAGATTCACCCAACGTTCCATTGCGGAAAGTGGAAGCGTGCATATCACCCCAATTCCATTCGGAAACATCATCTCCAAACATATCTTCTAATTCAGCCACACCATCTGAAAAAGATTTTTTCATCACATCTTCCATGTTTTCAACGATATCTTCAGTTGTTTTATCATCCCAAAATGGGTCATTTGGATTCTGCGCCATGTTGCGCATAATTTCATTCCAACGTGAACCACCATCAGGATAATATCTTTCTTCAGGCATATCATCATTGAAAGTGTTTATCAAGAAAGCACGCCAAAAAGCATTGAACACCGCCGCGGAAGTTGAGTCAATTTGTCCTTGATAATCCCAATTCGATAAAGTATCAAATGCAATCGCTTCATTTGGTTTTGCAAATCGCCAATCAACAGTTTGCATAATTGGAATAAATACTTCGGCATTGGCATCATACGAATCGCCTTGCATTTGTTGTAAATAAGCAATATCAATTTTTGACGGTGCATTTTGAATCATGGTCAAAATGCGATTGGCACGAAAACCATAATCCCAATCTACTGTCACAAAATATGGATAATCTCGCGGATGAACTTGATTATTCGCAGTGACGATATAGCCTTCTTGCGGGTTGAAAGTGTATGGCAATTCCTCAAATGGAATAAAACCTGTCCATTCATAATCATCTGTCCAACCTGGTACGGGCAATGTCCCATCGCCATTTTTACGAATCGGAATATCACCTGGCATCTGATAACCAATATTTCCTTCTATGTCCGCATACAAAAGATTTTGTGGTGGCACATGAAAATCTTTTGCGGCTTCTCGAAACTCTTCCCAATTTTCGGCTTTGTTGAATCCCCAAATCGCTTCAAATGGAGTCGAAGGCGTTAAAGCCGTCCACTTTAATGCAATCACATATTGCTCGGGTAAATCAACACCAGCGCGTTCTTTGAACGGAATAAATTCTTCATCATCTGGGTCGCTTTCATTTTGTATTGGATAATACGAATCAGAGATGACCGGTCCGTGGCGTGTGCTTCTAATGGTGATAGTAACCGCTTCGCCTCCTACGGGGTAAATTGTTTCTTCGTAGGAATCAAAATCTACCCATTCACCATTGACTTCATATTGATTCGGATTTTCTGGATTCACTTTTTCAATATACAAATCCATTACATCAGGTCCAACATTGGTAAAGCCCCAAGCAATTTTGTCGTTGTGACCAATCACAACACCTGGTACACCTGCAAATGAAAAACCCGTCACTTGAAATGGGCAGTCATCATTTTTTTCAATACAATGCAAACCAATTTGATACCAAATCGAAGGCATTTGAATCCCAAGATGCGGGTCGTTAGATAAATACGGCATTCCTGAATCGGTCAGTTCGCCAGAAACTGCCCAAGAGTTTGAACCAATTCCATCGTTCCAATCACCAAGTACAACGTCAAGTAATGAAGCGTTATAAGTCACTTGGTCAAGTGGAAGTTGAGCATAATCAAAACCTGTTGCAAAATCTGGTTGAGTATTTGCATTTCCATCACCAATGTTGTTGACAATAACGGGATGGTCTTGTGGATATTCAGGAAAAAGTTGTTGGAGCTGTTCAGGTGTGAATGTTTTGAGTAAAACAGCACGCTCAAGTTCTTCACCGAGATTGCCACGTAAATCCCACGCCATGGCTTTGCCCCAAGTTAATGAATTAACAGGAGTCCATTCTTCAATCACATAATCAGGACTCAAAATTGGTAAACCTAAAATTGCATATTCAAGGCTTAACTCAGTTGCCTCTTTATCTTTGATATATGCATTGACGCCATCTACATAGGCTTTTAAAAATGCTTTAGAAGCAGGGTCGAGTCCTTCCCATTCGGCTTCGGCAGTTTTTTCCCAACCTAAAGTTTTCAAGAACACATCCGTTTCTAATTGACCCGCACCAAACATTTCAGAAAGTTCACCCGCGCCGACATGTCGCCAAAAATCCATTTGCCAGAAGCGGTCTTGCGCGTGAACATAGCCTTGTGCGAAAAATAAATCGTAGGTGTTGGCGGCATAAATATGTGGAATGCCCATCGCATCTCGATAAATATCCACTCTTTCATTTAAACCTGATACTTGAATTTCCCCATCCACTTGTGGGAAAGATTGTGGTGCTACTGTATTTGGTAAATAACTTTTGAAATAATAAAATGCCCCTGAACCTGCAATGACAACAATAATTAACAAACCTATCAATATACGACCAACGATTTTTTTCATAAAATCTCCATGTAAAAGATTTGACTTACGGCACAGTCCCTAACAAACGCGGATACCAATACCATAAAATATCTGCCGCGGGTTTGCTGTGAATAGATGTAGATTTATCTTGCAAGGCGACAGGCATAAAATAACCACGACTGATAAAACCTGAAATCCATGGGCGGGCATTGACTGTCGTGAGCATGGCTTCATAAATATCGGCTTGGGTTTGTAAATTCAAACTAACAGATGGATTATCTGCATAGGGTTGAGATAAAGAAGCGAAATCAACGCAAGTGCCTGTGCCGCTGGAAATACATCCACTTGGTGCACCCGCCGCAGATGGATATGCCACTGCCAGAATAATCGGTTTGCCTAACAAGTTAACCAATGGAGCAATTTCGTTATCTAACAATCTGCCGGCTTCATTCGTGAGGTCGGTTTTTGTAGCAGTTTGATTTGTGGTAAGTGGAGCAGACCATAACAAATAAACACCATCTACATCTTTTAGAAAACTTACGGGTGTTTGTACATTCGATGTTGTGTATGGCATTGCCCAAAATACTTGACCTCTGAATCGTGAGCGTACATCTTGGATGATGGCTTTCCATTGCGCTTCAACATCCGCAGGGACATTTGATGGCTGACCATTTGGCAGGGTGCCTGCGGGTAAAGCAGGTGTAACGGCTTCACCACCGAGGATTAAGAATTGCGCACCAGTTTGTGTGGCAAGGTCTGCATAGTTAACGGCGAAAGCACGATAGCGCGTGAACCATGTTTGCCACCATGCGGCATCACGTGGGGCGTTTAGCCAAAAGGTAGTAGATGCCGAGGTTGTTGAATCAGTTGTCCCTGAGAAGTGAGGCGTTGGGAAAATCGCCACGTTAAGACCGGCATTGCGGGCTTGTGAAATCATAATAGCGGAGTCAATCCACAATGGGTCTTGACCGGGCAATGTTGTAAATCGTAAGGGTGAAATGTTGGTGTACGTCCAACTGGGGGTGATGACTGCTAAATTGGAGCCGATGGCTTTTGTGTTGGCAAAGGTTTGTGGGGCAAAGTATGAAAAATTGGGGCGGTATGTTGATTGATATTCAACGCCTGCTACAAAGCCAACAGCACGCGGATTAATAGTCGAGCCAACGAGTGAAACGGGTTCGGGGTTTTCGTACCACTTCCACGAACTGATGTTATCTTGAATATCTTGCCCTAATAAACTGGTAGAGGCGATTCGTCCTCTTGGGTTTTCGCCAACTGTTTGGTTATCGTCGGCACTGCCACATTGACCATTGCGACAATAACGATATGAAAAGTCACCGAGAAAATTTAACGGACTATATAATTTATAAGCCCAACGATTATTGCCGAGGGGCCACATCGGGATGGGTTCCATCCAACCAAAAGTATTAAATTGAATGTAAAGGATATCACCCGGCGGTGTGACAGATGGGATTGTGGTTTCAAAAAGAATCGGTGCTGAATTACGGGTGGTAGACCATGTAGCAATTGAGTCTTGAAGCGTTACATCTTGTTCTGGCACAATAAACTCACGTACTATCCATGCACCATCTTCTTTATGTTCAGCATTCCAAAAGCCATCGCCTAAAGTGTATTTATATTGAATGTAAGTGCCAACTGGTAACCCTATAGTGATGGCGTAACGACCATCTGCTTGCAATTGCATATCTCGCATGCGGTTTGTTACGGTGCTCACGCCACCGGGCAAATCGGCAAAGGTGTTGCCAAGTTGCAAAATGTTACCTGCAATGCGCACTGGCACACCCGGCACAGTATCTGCTGGTACAGAAACGCGAAACGTCACATTGACGAAACGTGTGGGTTTGATGCGCACATCTACCAATGTGGGAGTTTCACTTGCTACCACTGCACCTTGTTGAAATGGCAAATATAAACCGTCTAAACTATAAGCAACCAATTGATGCGTGCCAGCGGGTAAACCTGTTAACTCAAAACGTCCTAAAGAATCGGTAATATGTTGCATGCCACCAGCCGTTACTAAGATATTTGGTACAGGCGTATTTGTATCGGCATTATAAATTTGCCCTAAAATTGAACCTGTTGGGCGGGTGTAACTTTTATCGTCCCAATCTGCAACAATATCGCGTACTTCACTGGGTCCATTGGCAACATGCATACGATAGCGAATGGCTGTGTTAAAACTTGTATCTTCAAATACTAAAGCAGGTCCTTGCCTGATATAACGATACTTAACGACTGAGTTGTAAACAATCGGAAGGGTCGCCGCATACGTTAATGTATCTCTGGCGGTCATTGGGTATTGTTGCGGATTCAATGAAAGCCCAGTGACTTCATCTAAGACGGCAATGACGAGTGTTTCATTCGGTTGAAGTGGCTCAGGTAATGTGACTACAAATGTTGTTTGTGCTACGGGATATGGCGTAGAGGTCGGAAATGCTTCACCTGCTACAGGTGTGGCTGGCGTTAACGTTGGCGGACTAAATAATGAAAACGTGCAAGCCTGCCCCACAACGGCAAGCATAAGCGCCGCATGGATGATTCGGCGAGTGATATTCGATTTCCCATTCATATTCTTCTCCTGAAAGTGTAAGGGCATAGCGAGCCAGTTTCAGATTTTATTGATAACTAATTTTGCTATGCCCTTACAAATTGATTCAAAAACGTTTCAGACTACGGGTTAACCTAATCCATCATCTGCGACATTTTCTTGCAATTCAGCATTGTCTCGCTTGCGCCCGGCGTAGGCGATATAACTCAAGCCAATGCTAATAAAGTATAACAAAGTCATCGGAAGCATGACCAAACCCATATTGACAGGGTCAACAGTGGGGGTGATGGCGGCGGCGAGAATGGCAATAATCACAATTGCAATTCTCCATTGTTCTGCCAAAATTTGCGGTTTGACAAATCCCATAGACGTTAATACATAAATCACTAATGGGAATTCAAAGAATAAGCCAATCCAAAACATCAAGCCAGTGACGAAAGAAAAATATTCTTTGGCTGTCCAGAATTGGGCAATTTCAGTAAAGCCACCTAAAAACGGAAGTGCGGCTGGCAATAAAATATAAAATGTAAACGCCATGCCTGTTAAGAAAAGAAGTGTAGCAAGCGGAATACCGATTAAGCCTAATTTTTTCTCACGTGGTTTCAAGCCCGGCGCGGCAAAATACCAGACTTCAAAAGCAATGTATGGAAATGCCAAAGCAATGCCGACAGACATAGAAACACGCATGAAGACACCAATCTCTTCGGTGACTTGAATGGCTTGCAGATTTTGTAACCCACCAACTGGGTCTGCCAGAAATGCCATAACTTCTTGTGCAAACCAAAAAGTGATAATGACTGTGAGTGTCAACATCAAGACCGAACGAAGCAAGTGCATTCGCAAATCTTCGATTTGTTGCCATAAGCCTTCGCGAGTTTGTTTATCGGTGGCTAAATCAGAGAAGACATCCGCAATGGGACGTTCATCAGGTTCGGTGTTGAGGTATTGATTAAATTTATATAATGCACGAAACGGGAAAGCAATAATCGTAAAGATAAGTATGAACGGAAACGTGATAATAGCAACAAGCACGCGAAAGTAGACGAGGATGTCTTGCCCTAGTCTGGTAAAGAAATTACGCATTGTTCGGTTGGTCGCTTTCGCTGTCCTTTGATTCGGATTTTGGTGGTGAAATTTTATTTTCAGGCGGTGCGACAGGTTTATCGGAATAGGGTTGGGGCTGACGATTCTGTTTCGGGTTTGCCGAACCTGTTGAGGTTAAGGAAGAAGCGTTTCTTATCTCTTTGTTAATTTCATTGATTTCAGTGTTGGCATCTCGAATTAAATTTCTAGGCAGAGAGCGGATTTCATTCGATGTGCGTTGAAAGACTTTCCAACCTTCGGATTGGGTTAAGTCACGAAGCCATCTGCCGATGGACTTGCCTGCTTTTTGCATATCTTTTGGACCTAAGACAATTAATGCAATGATAATAATAAAAATAAGTTCGTTAATGCCGATGCCGAGAATTTCCATTTATGATTCTACTTTACTCGCTCGTGCCGCCGTCCTCGGCGACGAAAGAAGTTTCTTCTACTTTATTTTTGATGGCTTGCCGAATTTCATTTTCATGTTCAACCAGTGTGCCAAGCACACCGTTGACAAAACGCGATGCTGAATCGGAGCCGTATATTTTTGCTAACTCAACCGCTTCGTTAATGGCAACTTTGGTTGGTGTTTCGCGCGAGATGGCAAACTCCCAACATGCCATACGGATAATGTTTCTATCAATTGCGGCAATTTGGTCGAGGGGCCATTCGGGCGCATATTTTGCAATGACGTTATCTAACTCTTCGCGCAAGGGACGCACACCGAAAATAATTTGACGGGCAAATTCGGCGTGTTCGTCTGAAAGTTCATTTTCTTCAAGGCGTGTTTTTAATACATCACCCGGTAAGTGATTTGATAAATCTGTTTCGTACAAAACTTGCAGAGCAATGGCGCGCGCTCTGGTACGGGGTTTCATGCTCATTCTGAATAATCTATATCTTCAATATGAATGTTAACTTCGCCGACATCCATGCCGACAATTTCATTAATAGCGCGTGTAACGTTTTGTTGCACATTGCGGCTGACTTCGCGGATGTTGACATCTTGTTTTAGGATGAGATGCAAATCTACTAAGGCGATGTTATCTTTCGCTTCAATGCGCACGCCATCACCAACGCCACGTTTGAAGAGGCGATTTACCCCTCCAGCCACTTCTGCAAAACGGCTAACGCCTTGCACTTCCAGCGCAGATAGACGCGCAATGGTGGTTAATACTTCGGGTGAGACGGTTGTTTTTCCATCAACAGGTTCGGTCATTTTTGCTCCTATCATTTCATGAGATTGCTTCGTCTGTGGTCTACAGGGCGAGAAGACCTCGCCCCTACTCGACCAACGGCACGCAATGACATGAAAATTACATCATCGCCATGCCGCCATCAACACCGAGCACTTGACCAGTGATATATGCGGCTTCATCGGATGCTAAGAATGCGGCGGCGGCGGCGATTTCTTCGGGTTTGCCTTTTCTGCCGAGCGGAACTAATTTCAATGCCGCTTCGAGCACTTCGGGAGTCATGGCATCTAAAATTTCAGTATCTACAAAGCCCGGCGCAATGGCATTGACGGTGATATTGCGTGTGGCAACTTCACGCGCTAAGGCTTTGGTGAATGCAATCTGCCCGCCTTTGGAAGCGGAATAATTGGTTTGACCGGGATTGCCCATTTGCCCTGCCACAGATGCCATGTTGATAATTCTGCCAACACGTTTGCGCATCATGTGTTTGACGGCGGCTTTTGAGCAATTGAATGTGCTTTTGAGATTGGTATTGATGACAGCATCCCAATCTGCTTCGGGCATCATCATAATTAATTGGTCTCTTGTAATGCCGGCATTGTTGACCAAGATGCTTAAATCACCAAAAGTATCCACTGCAAATTTGACCAAGGCTTCGGCTTGTTTGAAATCAGAAACATCAGCTTGAAAGGCGGCGGCTTTGCCACCTGCGGATTGAATCTGTTTGACGACTTCTTCCGCAGACTCAGGGGATTTGTTGTAATTGACGACGACTGCGGCACCGCGTGATGCAAATTCTAAAGCAATGGCGCGACCAATTCCGCGTGAACCGCCGGTGATGAGAGCAACTTTGTTTTCTAAACTATTTGCCATGTGTTGATTCCTTTATGTGAATTATACACTTGTTGCGAGAGGAAAGATGAAGAAACAGAGAACAGAGAACAGTGAGTGGAAAGTTATTGAGTAAATCTTTTTAGTCCCAAAGCCAGACCTAATCCACCACCTAGTGCAATGACTGCAATGGCGATGACGGCGTCTTGCCAGAAGCGGATGGGGAAGAGGCGGATGAGGGTATCTGAATAATAAAACAACCACGAGTCGCCTTCAAAGAAGATGGCGTGGAAACCTGAGAAGAACGTCCAGAAGATGTCTGGATTAAGTAAGATGCCTGCGCCTGCAATGAAAGCAAGTGATAGTGCTAAGCCTATCATCCACCAGCCACCGCGTTGTAGAGCGATTAAGTATTCAGTAAGATTGTTGTTTTTATAAAAGAGAATGAAGAGGATTAAGAGAATTGCAAGTGTGATGTACCAAGTGGTTAATGAACCTGTGATAACTTCTTTGACATCCTCCATATGACTCAATTCTCTTTCATTGTAGAGGGGAGAGCCATCATCGAATGTTAAGTCGCCGAGATAGGAAATGTCTTCATTATTGATTAGGTAATCCACTGCGTAGGGGGCGTATTTGAGTCTATCTTCTTTGTTGAAGCCGTAGGTATCTTCTGGGAAGTAGGGCATGTTGTATTCGATGGTGTAGAAGAGGGGAGTTAATAGGATGCGTAAGGCGAGACCGATTAAGGCGAGCGGGGTCAGTAAAGATATAATGTGAGATAGAATATGAAAATGTTTCATTAATTAATATTGTAAACGAGAATTTGCTGAAGGTAAGCAATATGAAATATTTTTATCGAAATTTATTATTTCTTGTTGGGGTAATGTTAGTGTTTATCCAAACATGTTCAAATGAAATGAGCATTGCTCCAGCAGAAACTTCTACATTGACTTCAACATCGGTACCTTTAGGAGTTTTCGTTGTATTATCTCATCCACCACTCATTATGAATTATGAGCCTTCTAAGTGGGAAGATAAATCTAAATACTTTGATAACACATCAGTATTGAATTATCTGCAAACAAAAGAACTTTCTAGTTGCAAAATTGGAATTCAAGACCCTGCGGGTTATTATGAACCTTATGAATCTGAAACAGTTACTTTGGGCAATATAGATTACACAATAATTTACCCAGATTCTACATCTTCAGATTATGTATTGTTTCTTTACTTAGATGCTGAATCTTTTTCAGGATATAGATATGATTTGTATGGCTTGCCTGTTTTTGGAATAAGTTCAAATTCATCTGAGTGGGAAGAATGTAAGAAATTGGGCGAAGAAGTTTTATCTACTTTGCGTATTCCATAAATTATTTTATGTCGTTGCGAGGATGGATGCGAAGCATCCTGACGAAGCAATCTCATTATATTAAGTTAAGGTTGGAGATTGCTTCGGAACTGGGTCTCGGTACGTCGCCTTCGGCGACACTCGACCAGCAGTTCCTCGCAATGACATGATGTTGTTATTGCAAAAACTCAAGACCACCTTGTAAGACAAAGCTGACGACCATGTTATTGACTATCCATTCGATGGGGGCGAGGTCGTCGGTGAAGACGGTGGTGGTGGAGTAACCATCTTGAAGATTTGTAAATGTAGAGGACATGGTTGTAATGAGCAACGGATTTGTATTTGGGTCACCAGCCAAGCGGACTAGGTTAGCAGAAAAGTTTTCAGGTAGGGTTGGTTGTTTGGTGGCGAATATCATGGTGTTGAGAGTGCCGGGAATATCCATGATGTGAATGGATGGGAAGATTTGACTCATGGTGGTGGCGAGTCCGTCAATGAGGCGTCTATCGCCGGGGGTGGAGCCAACGTTGAGGGTCAGCACGCCTGTATCCGTTAAATGTGAGGCGCAGATTGTGAAAAATTCCAATGTGGTCATGTGCGCGGGAATGTATGGCGGACGATAGGCATCAATGGCGATAATGTCATACAGTTTATTGCTTCTATCTAGCCCTAATCTGCCATCGCCGACGATGACGTTTAGATTGGGGAAGTTCATATCAAAGTAATCACGCCCAACTTGTACAATTTTGTCGTCAATTTCAATGCCGTCAATTTGAATATCTTCGCCATAAATGGCAGTGGCTTGGCGTGCCGCCGTGCCAGCGGCTAAGCCGATGATTGCCATACTTTGCACATCATCAGGTGAACGGTTTGCATAAAAATATGGACCGACTGAGAATTGTTCCCATGGTCCGTTGAAGTACATTGTGTCAGGATGATAAATGGAATGTACACCCTGACCATCATTGAGGCGCAACAAAGTAAAACCATTTTGTTGTTGCACTTGAATATAGTTATAAGCGGACTCGGTTTCGTACACTTGCCCTGTGCTGTTCTTCAATGCACTGTTTGAAAAAACAATTGCGATGATCAGTAAGGCAATCGGCATCCAAATATATTTGAGCATTTCTTTTTGACTAACAAAACGGTATAAGCCAATGAGTGCTACGATTAACAGCAACATGCCGAAGGATGCGAAGGTGAGGCGTGTTCCAATCGTTGGAATCGTTATCAGAGTTGGGATAAACGTGCCGATGAATGAACCTAGTGTTGAAATGGCATAAATCTGCCCTGAGATTTGACCTGATTTATCGGTATCTTCTATAGATAAGCGAATGGCATACGGTGAGATGGTGCCTAACAAGGTGATGGGGACAATAAATAAAACTAAGACGACGATAAATGAACCAGCCATAATGCCGACGCTTAGCACTTCAAACGCATCAGCGGCGAAGGTGAGAACTGGTACAGCGACATAAGGCACGAGCCCTACGGTGAACGCTGCCCACGCAAGGATGCGATACATGGCTTGCGGACTTGGGTTGGCATCTGCCCATTTGCCACCGAGAAAGTAGCCGAAGGTTAGATAGATAAGCATGAGACCGATAATGCTTGCCCAAACTAAATTGCTAGTGCCGAAGACGTTGCCGATGAGTCGCCCTGCGGTGAGTTCGGCGGCGAGTGTGGTCATACCTGAGATAAAGACTGTGAGGAGGATGTAGCGTTTCATGGGTGGAATTATAGTTGATGGTTGCTAGTTGGTGGTGATTAGCGGTTGGCGATTGGCTGTTAGCTTTTTGATAAAAACCTCCGAGGTCTTCAAGACCTCGGAGGTTTGATTGCTTATTTTTCTAACTCACTCAAATAATTGCGGACTTCATCAGGCAAATCTCGTGTTTTGATATAAGCCAGCACTTGTTTTTGATATTCTTCTTTTGAACCAAAATGTTCGCTGATAAATCCTTTATCTACTAATTTGCCATCGCGTAATTGCATCCATTCGAGGTAGTTGGAGTATTCCCATTCTTCGGGGAGAAAGACTAAACCATCTTTGACAGGGTTGGTATGGATGTAAATGCAAAGTGCTAATAAATGCGAGTAGGTTTGAATTGGCTCCCCGTGAAATTGACCTTGAAATAATGCGCCAACTCTTTCAAAGCGTTTGTTGATGGCTTTGGTGTAGGAGACGATGAACTTCATCATGGCGTTCGAGACCTCCGAGGTTTTTAAAACCTCGGAGGTTTTGATTCTGAGCAAGATATGATAATGCGTTGGCATGAGACAATAAGCAATCACTTCGACAAATGGAAGTACGTATTTCACAAAGCCTTTCAGGAAATATAAATAATTCTCGCGTTCGAAAAATACTTTTCCGCGATTGTTGCCACGATTATAGAAGTGATAATACTGGTCTGGGACGAAGGGTGTTTCTCGGCGAGGCATGATGACTCCTTGCTGAATGAGACCTCGGAGGTCTGGGTCTGGAGTTATTAATAATATTCCTTTATATACTCATACGCTCTATTAAATAAGTCTTCGTCTTTTATTTGGTATTTTACCCAGATAACTTTTCTTAATTCACGTTTTACTTCACGTTCGCCAAGTGTGGAATTTTGCCAACCTTCAAAACGGACATACTTCACAATACTATCAATATCATTGACAATTCTTTCCACAACGGCAGGCGTTTGGTCAGTTTTCATTTCAAGGAATAACTCTGTCAGTGCGGCTTTGGCTGTTTTTATCTCATCGGCTGTATCGCTTTGTTTTTCGGCTTGGACTGTATCGCGGGCTATTTCGCACAATTGCTTGATAAATTCAATACTATTGATGAGACCTTGTTCTGCTTTTGCTCTCAGTGCTTCAAGGCGTTGACTCAGCGCAATGAAAATCGGATTGTTGCCATGTCGTGCCAAACGGCTGATAAGAATTCTCATCACTCTTTCGGCTTCTCTTGGGTCTTTGTTATTCATTAACTCATCAATCACTTTGGCATCTAAAACCATTTCTTCCATTTCGTGACTGATTCCATCTACATGAAGATGTTCATGGATTAACTGTGTGGTTTGCGCTCCTAACGCATGCCAGAGTAATCTACCGTTATCATCTGATGTTGGCTTGACCGAAAGATATACTTGCGAAAGCCACTTATATTCTTTTTGATATTGATTCAAAACTTCGTCGGGTGAAAGTGCTTCCCATAGTTTCGATAAAGAATTAAAGCCTTTCGCAAAAGCATCTCGTTTTTCATCGGTCTTGATAGCCTCTTGTGCAGTTTGTAAACCTTCAAAACCTTCTACTGTTCTATCAATGCCTGCAAAATGAGATAAACAATCTCCTAAGACTTTAGGCAATTTATCTTTGAGTTCTTTGAGATTGGTGATAACAAGTTTTACGGTTTCTTCGTCAAATGCTAGAGCCTTAGCCGTATCATCAAATACGCCGAAGTAATCAACAATGCGACCAAAAGTTTTATTGGGGAATAAACGATTGGTTCTACAGATTGCTTGTAACAAAGTATGGTCTTTGAGTGATTTATCTAAATACATGGTTTGCAGAATAGGAGCATCAAAACCAGTGAGTAACTTGGCTGTGACAATTAGAAACTTTAAAGCAGAGTCAGTATCATTGAATTCTTCCACTACTTTTTCTTGTGTGTCTTTATCCATGCCCCATTTTTGTTTGAATTCAAGTTCATCGTTTGCCGAAGTGCTGATGACGACTTTACTAGACGCAAAAGGCAAATGTTTATCTAGTTCTTCTTTGTATTGGACACAAGCAAGGCGGTCAGGTGTGACAATCATTGCCTTGAAACCCTCAGGCTCGACATGTTTTCTAAAATGCTCAACAATGTCTTGGACGATTTGCTTGACTCGTTCAGGTGATTTCAGAAAAACAGCCATACTTGCCGCTTTTTTGCTTAACTTATCTCTATCTTCTTCATTGAGTTCATTTGCCATTTCTTTGAAGGCAATATCTAAACTTTCTTTATCCACATGGTAATTTGGCAAGCGGGGTTCAAAATGCAAAGGCAAGGTGGCGTTATCGCGGATGCTTTCTTGAAAGGTGTAGCGACTCATATAGCCATTGGAGTCTTCGTTTGCACCAAAAGCCCAGAAGGTATTTTTGTCAGCTTTGTTGATAGGCGTACCTGTAAGACCAAATAGAAAGGCGTTAGGAAGCGCGCTTCTCATCTTACGACCCAAATCGCCTTCTTGAGTCCGATGCGCTTCATCCACCATGACGATGATGTTATCGCGCTTGTTCATATCAGCATACGCCTCTTTGAATTTATGAATCATGGTGATGATGATTTTACGGCTGTCTTTTTCTAATAAATCGTGCAATTCTTTGATGCTATCAGTTGTAATCATGTTTGGCACTTCGGCAGAATTAAACGTAGCCGTGATTTGCGTATCTAAATCAATTCTATCTACCACAATCAAAACGGTTGGGTTGCCGAGTGCTTCCATTTTGCGAAGTTTTTGAGCGGCGAATAACATCAATAACGATTTACCAGAGCCTTGAAAATGCCAAATCAAACCTTTTTTGATTTCACCATCTAGTACACGTTGCACAAGCGCATTGGCACCTTCGTATTGTTGATAACGAGAGACAACTTTTATTTTCTTTCTTTTATTATCCGTAGCATAGATAGTAAAGTATTGCAAAATATCTAATAAAGTAGATGGTTTTAGTAAATGAGTTAATTGCTTGCCCACATCTTGTAAACCCGCAAAGTGACTTAATTCATCGCGTTCTTCTTCAATTCGCCATGGTGACCAAAACTCTAAAGGCGTGCGTACACCGCCAATAAATAATTCTTTACCTTCGGTTGCAAAAGAAAAAACATTCGGGACAAACAACTGCGGAACGGCATTTTCATAGACCACATTAATATCATGCGCGCCATCAAACCAACTCACCGCAGGGCGGACAGGTGTTTTGGCTTCTCCAACCACCAAAGGAATGCCGTTCACAAACATGACTACATCAGGGATTTTGGTTTCTCTGGCATGAATTTTGAATTGATTGGTAAGAATAAAAGAATTGTTTTGGATGTTTTCAAAATCAATCAGGCGAATGGATACATGTTGTTCATCTTTTCCAAATGGCAAAGTCATTTCACCTCTGAGCCATTTTGCAAATTCTTCATTTGCTCTAACTAGACCAACATTACCAACTGATAAAAGAATTGACCTAAGTTTGCGAATGACCTCATCCGCATATTCTGGTTGCGCTTCAATCTCAGGGTTGAGTCGTTTCAACGCTTCGACTACTTCTCCCTCTAGCAACACATCTGTAATTTCTCGTCCCAGTAATTCGCTTTGCACGTATTTCCATTTGACTTCCCCATAGCGGACTTCTTCTTCTTTGACAGAGCCAGCACGCACGTTATTTAAGTTCACACCTGTTAGGTTGTGGACGATGAAATGTTCAACACTGTTCAATTCATTAAACGTCATACTTGCTCCTTCGCGCTTAGACCTCTTAGACCTCCGAGGTTTTCAAAACCTCGGAGGTCTGGCGTTCATTAAATCCGCTCATTGTTTTTGCCTTTTAAGCAATAGAGTCATTTGTTATTGACACTCTCAAATGCTCTAATTTCTCTTGGAATTTATCCAGTTTGTTTTTGAGTTGTTTTGAAATAGATTCAAATTGCTCAAAAGTTT
>ERZ761609.1770-NODE-1770-length-17708-cov-31.927548_pt1 | contig 17708 bp, 12 predicted proteins | sample MGYA00511163_ERZ761609 | MGnify/ENA primary metagenome ERZ761609 (study PRJEB28899, sample SAMN02445070) | bioreactor sludge metagenome | biome: EBPR sludge | place: Australia: Brisbane, Thorneside Wastewater Treatment Plant | collected 2011-12-16 ... | reverse complement strand
TGGCGGGCGCCGGCTCGAGCGTCGCCGTCATCGGCACCGGGCTCGACCGCATTTATCCTGCGCGCAACAAGACGCTGGCGCACCAGCTGGCCGAAAACGGCCTGATCGTGTCGGAGTTCCCGCTCGGCACGCCGCCGCTGCCCGGCCATTTCCCGCGCCGCAACCGGCTGATCAGCGGTCTCTCCCGCGGCGTGCTGGTGGTGGAAGCCGCGCCCGACAGCGGCTCGCTGATTACCGCACGGGTCGCCGCCGAACAGGGGCGCGAAGTGTTTGCCATTCCCGGTTCCATCCATTCGCCGCTGGCGCGCGGCTGTCATGCGCTGATCAAGCAGGGCGCCAAGCTGGTCGAATCGGCCGCCGACATTCTCGACGAGCTGGCCTGGCAGCAGCGGCTGGCCCCGCCCCGCTTGCAGATGCCGCCGGAAACCCTGTCCGATCCGGTACTGGATGCGCTCGACGGCGCACCAGCCGCGCTCGATACCCTCGTACAAAGAACCGGGTTGACGCTGGATGCGCTTTCAGCGAAGCTGTTGACGCTTGAACTGGATGGGCAGATTGCATCCCTGCCCGGCGGGCGCTACCAAAAAATCCACTGACACTATGCTCGACATCCTGGTTTACCTGTACGAAAGCTTTCGCATGGCGGAGCTGGCGCCCGATCGCGACGCGCTGGAAAAGCGCCTGTTCGCCGCCGGTTTCGAAGAAGCCGACATCAACGCCGCGCTCGACTGGTACGCCAATCTAGCCAGCAGCGCCAGCCACGAGCGGCTGGCGCTGGCGTATGACCGTCATTACGCGCCGGAAGAACTGGAGCGACTGAACGACGCCTGTCGCGCCGAACTGGCCTATCTGGTCAATGCCGAAATCCTCGACCCCGAATCACGCGAATGGGTGATTTCCGGCCTGATGGCGCTGGGCGGCGAGGATATCGAGCCGGACCATGTGCGCTGGATGACGCTGATCGTGCTGTGGAGCCGCGGGCTGATCGAACATTTCACCCACCTGGAAGACATGCTGCTGAACCACGAGCCAGGACGTTTGCACTGAATCAAATAACCATGTCCAAGCTTGTCATCGTCGAATCGCCGTCGAAATCCAAAACGCTGAAGAAATACCTCGGCGCAGACTACGAAATTCTCGCCAGCTACGGCCACGTGCGCGACCTGGAGCCGAAAACCGGCGCGGTCGACACCGAAAATTTCAGCATGAAATACCAGATCATCGAGCGCAACGCCAAGCACGTCGATGCCATCGTCAAGGCCGCCAAAAAAGCCGACGAAGTGCTGCTGGCCACCGACCCGGATAGGGAAGGCGAGGCGATTTCCTGGCACATCAGCGAAATCCTCAAGGAACGCAAGGTCAAGACCCCGATGAAGCGGGTGGCGTTTTACGAGATCACCGAATCCGCCGTGCAGGACGCCGTGCGCAATCCGCGCGAGATCGCATCCGATCTGGTCGACGCACAACAGGCCCGCCGCGCACTCGATTATCTGGTCGGCTTCAACCTGTCGCCGCTGCTGTGGCGCAAGATCAGTCCGGGCTTGAGCGCCGGCCGCGTGCAGTCCCCCGCATTGCGGATGATCGTCGAGCGCGAAGAGGAAATCGAAGCCTTCGTGCCGCGCGAGTACTGGACGCTGCACCTCGACAGCCACAAAGGCGCGCAGCCCTTCACCGCCAAGCTCACGCATTTCAAGGGCGAAAAACTCGAACAGTTCACGGTCGGGCACGAGGCGCGCAGCAAGGAATGGCTGGCGACGCTGGAAGGCCGCGATGCCACGGTGATGCGCATCGAAAAGAAACGCCGCGCCCGCCACCCCGGCGCGCCGTTCACCACCTCGACGCTGCAGCAGGCCGGGGTGCGCCAGCTCGGCATGACCACCGACCGCGTGATGCGCACCGCCCAGCAGCTGTACGAAGGGATCGATCTGGGCGAAGGCCCGGTCGGCCTCATCACCTACATGCGTACCGACTCGGTGAATCTGGCACAGGAAGCGATAACCGATATCCGCAAATATGTGGGCGCCAACTTCGACAAGGAATTCCTGCCGCCGACCGCGCTCCACTACAAGGCCAAGACCAAGAACGCGCAGGAAGCCCACGAGGCGGTGCGCCCGACCGCGGTCACGCGCACGCCGGAAGCGGTGAAGCCGTTTCTTTCGCACGACCAGGCGAGGCTCTACGAACTGATCTGGAAGCGCACCGTCGCCTGCCAGATGGCGCCGGCGCAGTTCGATACCGTCGCCGCCGACATCACGGTGGGCGAGGGCACCTTCCGCGCCACCGGACAGACGCTGGCATTCGCCGGCTTTCTCGCGGTGTACCAGGATGACGAGGACGAGGAAGAATCGAAACTGCCGGCGCTGGCCGAAGGCGAGACCCTGCCGGTCGACCGCCTTTACGGCGAGCAGCACTTCACCCAGCCGCCGCCGCGCTACACCGAGGCATCGTTGGTGAAGGCGCTGGAGGAATACGGCATCGGCCGGCCTTCCACCTACGCCAGCATCATTTCCACCCTGCAGGATCGCGAATACGTGATACTGGAAAAGAAGCGCTTTCAGCCGGCCGATATCGGCCGCTTGGTCAACTGCTTCCTGACCCGCCATTTCACCCATTACGTCGATTACGACTTCACCGCCAAGCTGGAGGACAAGCTCGACGATGTCTCCAACGGCAAGCGCGTATGGTCGCGCCTCCTCAGCGAATTCTGGAAGGAATTCGACGGCGAGTTGAAGGCCAAGCAGGACGTCGAACGCGGCTGCCCGATCCCGGAGACCTGCCCCAAGTGCGGCAAGCCGTTGTTCATGCAGGCGAGCAAGCGTGGCCTGTTCATCGGCTGCTCCGGCTATCCGGCCTGCGACTACACGCGCCCGCTGCATCCGGCCACCGCCGAGGGCGACAACATCCTTGGGCAGGATCCAGCTTCCGGTCTCGACGTCAAACTGCTGTCCGGCCGCTTCGGCCCCTACGTGCAGATCGGCGAGATGCCGGAAGACAAGAAGGCGCCGAAACCGCGCCGCGCCTCGTGGCCGAAGGACATTCCGCTGGAGAATGCGACGCTCGAACTGGCGCTGAAATTCCTCTCGCTGCCGCGCGAAGTGGGACACCACCCGGCCACCGGCCTGCCGATCGTCGCCAACAACGGCCGCTTCGGCCCCTATCTGCTGCACGACGGCAAGTTCAAGTCGATCCCCAAGACTGACAGCGTGTATGAAATCGACCTGCCACGGGCGCTCGAAGTGCTGGCGATGGAGCGCGAACCGCGCGGTGCCGATTCCGCCGCCTCGCTGCTGAAAAATCTGGGCCCGCACCCGGAAGACGGCAAGGACATCACAGTGCGCAGCGGCCGCTACGGCCCCTACGTCAAGCACGGCAGCACCAACGCCACGCTGCCGAAGGACATCGCGCCGGAGGAGATCACGCTGGATGAGGCGCTGGCGCTGATCGCCGCGCGCATCGCCAAAGGGCCGGCCAAAAAGCCGGTGAAAAAGGCCGCGGCCAAGCCGGCGACGGCGAAGAAAACGAAACCGGCCGACGCGGCCGAATTGAAGAAACCCGCCGTGAAAAAGCCTGCGGCCAAGAAGGTCGCCAAAAAACCAGCCGGCAAAAAAACTGCCGCATGAGCACGCCGCCGAGCCTGCTCATGGTCAACGCCTTCATCGGCACGGCCGGCTACAAAAAACTGTATCAGGAACTGGGCTACGCGGTTGTCGCCGAATGGTCGGAACGCAAAGCCATCAGCCTGGTGCGCAAAAATCCGCCCGCGGTCATCGTGGCGGATTTTTACCACCAGACGGATTTCCGCGACCGCCTGTCCAACCTCGAATCCCTGCTGGCCGCGGTGCAAAGCGCGCCCAGCACCCGCATCCTGGTTTTTTACGAAACGGCACATCAGGCCGTGCTAGATAAAGTCAGCGCCCGCCTGCGCATCGATGCCGCATTCACGCTGCCGGTACAGGAAGACTTGTTGCGCGCCACGTTGCAGCACTGGCGGGCCAATATCCCCGTGTCGATCTAGCTGCAATTAAACTTTCCATAGGGCTGACCGTTAAACTCCACGTCATCCCGTGGAGACGACCATGCGTTTAGCCATCCTGTCCCTGTTTCTGGTCTCGGCTGTTGTCCAGGCCGCGCCGCTCACGCTCGGCGTGGTACTCGATCAAAACGAATCGATCACCGATTTCAATACCACCCAGCGCTACCGCGCCTTCACCAACGAAGTCGAACGAGCGCTCGGCCAGCCGGTCCGGCTGCAGTATTACACGCGCGGTTTTTCCGCCATCAAGCACGCCAAGGACGGCACGCTGGACATGGTGTTCGGCCCCGCCCAAGTGATCGCCAACGTCAGCAAATTCAAGTTTGAGCCCATTCTCAAATCCAACGCGACGATCGCCGCCGCTTTCGTGTCGGGTCCGGATTACAAAGGCACGCTGGGCGCCAAATCGCACGCCAGGCTGGGCGTCCCCGATTACGAATCGCTGATGGGCAGCATGGCGCGCAGCGAGATCAATAGTCGCGGACTGGCCAAAAGCGACTTTGCCGAAATCAAATTCCATCGCATGGCCGAGGCCCCGCTGTACGGGCTGAAGCTTGGCCGCTATGACCTGGCGGTCGCCTCCGCCGAGGAAGCCAAAACCTGGACCGCGGCCAACGGCGGACGCATCGTTTTCACCGGCGCATCGGTGCCGCTGCGCGCGCTGACCGTACAGCCCGAAAGCGTATCTGCAGGCGCCCAGCAGAAGCTGGCCGCCACCCTGCAGAAAGGCAACAGCCTCAATCTCGCGCTCTCCACCGCCACCCGGGCCGATTTCAAAAGCGTCGCCTCGATGCTGAATACCACGCCCACTAGCCTGCCCGGCGCCAAGATCATCAGCGCTGCCGAGGCCCAGGCGCTGATTGCCAAAGGAACGCCTGTTTACGACGTGCGGGTGAAAGAAGAATACGAAGCCGCCCATGTCCCCGGCGCCATTTCCGTTCCTTACAATGAAGGCAGCGCCAAGGAAGTCGGTTTCGACCCGGCAGACGACCAGTTCGCGCTGAACCGGCTGCCCAAGGATAAAAACGCCCCCTTCATGATGTATTGCGACGGCACCATTTGCTGGAAGAGCTACAAATCCGCCACCATGGCGATCCAGGCCGGCTGGAAAAACGTCTACTGGTTCCGCGGCGGCTTCCCGGAATGGAAGGAAGCGGGGCTGGCGGTCGAATCAAAGAAAAACTAGCTTTCCCTGAACATGCAAAAGCCCGGCTAAGCCGGGCTTTTGCATGTTCAGGGATCTTGCTGCCAGCATTTATACATCGAGGTTGCGCACGCCCAACGCATTGGTTTCGATGAAATTGCGGCGCGGTTCGACTTCGTCGCCCATCAGGGTGGTGAAGATCTGATCGGCCGAGATTGCGTCCTCGATCTGCACCTTCATCAGCCGGCGCACCTTGGGGTCCATCGTGGTTTCCCACAACTGGGCGGGATTCATTTCGCCGAGTCCCTTGTAGCGCTGGATACTCATGCCGCGTTTGACTTCGGCGAGGAACCAGTCCATCGCCTCGCGGAAGCTTTGCACCGGGATTTCCTTCTCGCCGCGCTTGGCACGGGCGCCGAGGCCGATGAGGTCGCGCAGCAAGTCGCCGACCTTGACCAATTGATTGTAGTCGCCGGATTCGAGCAGATCCGCTTCGAGGAAACTGACGTGCGCGTTGCCGTGGGCATGGCGGGTGATGCGCAGGCGATGGCTGTCGGACTCGCTGATGTATTCGGCGGCTACTTCGAATTTCTGCGCATCCAGCGCCGCGCCGAGGCTGGCTTCGCTCTGCATCGCGGCACCGCTGTCGGCCAGGCTCAAGCGCGGGATGCGCATCAGCGCCTGCAGCACATCGTCCGGCAGCAAGCGACTCAGGCGTTCGCTCACCGCTTCGGCCAGGAAATATTCGCGCGCCAGCGTTTCCAGTGCCTCGCCAGCGATCGGCATGGCGCCGTCCATCGGCGTCAGTTCGGCGTCTTTCATCGCTTCGGCCATCAGGTGTTCCTTGAGCGCGTGCTCGTCCTTGATGTAGCGCTCTGAGCGGCCATGCTTGACCTTGTACAGCGGCGGCTGGGCGATGTAGATGTGGCCGCGCTCGACCAGCTCCGGCATCTGGCGGTAGAAAAAAGTCAGCAGCAGGGTGCGGATGTGCGCGCCGTCGACGTCGGCATCGGTCATGATGATGATGCGGTGGTAACGCAGCTTGTCCGGGTTGTAATCCTCCTTGCCGATGCTGGTGCCGAGCGCGGTGATCAGCGTGGCGATTTCCTGGCTGCCGATGACCTTGTCGAAACGCGCGCGCTCGACGTTGAGGATCTTGCCCTTGAGCGGCAGGATGGCCTGGAATTTGCGATCGCGTCCCTGCTTGGCCGAGCCGCCGGCGGAATCGCCCTCGACCAGATAGATTTCGCACAATGCGGGGTCTTTTTCCTGGCAGTCGGCGAGTTTCCCGGGCAGGCCGAGGCCATCCATGACGCCTTTTCGACGCGTTATCTCACGCGCCTTGCGCGCCGCATCGCGGGCACGCGCCGCTTCGACGATCTTGTTGCACAAGAGCTTGGCGTCGCTGGGGTTTTCCAGCAGATATTCGGCAAGTTTCTGCCCCACCACTTCCTGCACCACCGGCTGCACTTCGCTGGAAACCAGCTTGTCCTTGGTCTGCGAGGAGAACTTGGGCTCGGGCACCTTGACCGACAGCACGCAGGTCAGGCCCTCGCGCATGTCGTCGCCGGTAGTTTCGACCTTGGCTTTTTTCGCCAGCTCGTTTTCTTCGATGTATTTGTTCAACACCCGTGTCATCGCCATGCGCAGGCCGGTCAGATGGGAGCCGCCATCGCGCTGCGGAATGTTGTTGGTGAAGCACTGAACAGTCTCGGAATAGCTGTCGTTCCACTGCATCGCGACTTCGACGACCATGCCGTCCTTTTCGCCTACGGCATGGAAAATTTTCGGGTGCAGCACCGATTTGACCCGGTTCACGTACTCGACAAAGCCCTTTACGCCGCCCGAGTGCGCGAAGTTTTCGCTCTTGCCGTCGCGATGGTCGATCAGCTCGATCTTCACGCCGTTGTTGAGGAAGGAGAGTTCACGGATGCGCTTGGCGAGGATATCGAAATGAAACTCGACCTTGCCAAAGATCTCCTCGTCCGCGAGGAAATGGACTTCGGTACCGCGCCCTTCGGCTTCGCCGACCACCTGCATGGGTGAAACTTCCACGCCATTCTGGATTTCGATGGGGCGGTCGAGCACTTTGCCCCGGTGGAAGGTCATCAGGTATTTCTTGCCGTCACGGCGCACGATCAGCTTCAGCCATTTCGACAGGCCGTTGACGCACGATACGCCGACGCCATGCAGACCGCCCGACACCTTGTAGCTGTTCTGGTTGAACTTGCCGCCGGCGTGCAGCACGGTCATGACGATTTCGGCTGCGCTGCGTTTCGGTTCGTGCTTGTCATCCATCTTGACGCCGACCGGAATGCCGCGCCCGTTGTCGGTAATCGAAATCGAGTTGTCGGGGTGGATGATGACCTTGATGTCGTCGCACCAGCCGGCCAGCGCCTCGTCAATGGCGTTGTCCAGCACTTCGAACACCATATGGTGCAGGCCGGTGCCGTCGGACGTATCGCCGATGTACATGCCGGGACGCTTGCGTACCGCTTCCAGACCTTCCAGTTGCTGGATGCTGTCTTCGTCGTAGCCTCCGTTCACGTCATCGGGCATCGCGTTGTCGGGCTTGTCGCTCATGGTGTTTATACCTCGTGGGGCATTCCTGCCGGTTGTTGCAAGGTGTGCAGAATCGATCTTTCAGCCTAGATGCGCATCGGCATCACGACGTACTTGAAACCGGCTTCGGCTTCGCTGGTCAGCAGCATGCTGCTGTTGGCGTCGCCCAGCGACAACGTGATTTCCTCGGTATTGAGTGCGCCCAGGCCATCGAGCAGGTAGGTCACGTTGAAGCCGACGTCGAGCGGATCGCCGTTGTAGCTGACTTCGATTTCGTCGGCCGCTTCTTCCTGTTCGTTGTTGTTGCAGACGATGCCCAGCGTGTTCTCGCTCATCACCAGGCGCACGCCGCGGAATTTTTCATTCGACAGAATCGCTGCGCGCTGCAAAGCCTGCATCACGCTCTGACGGTTGGCCTTGAGGTGGCGCGGCTGGTTGGCCGGGATGACGCGCTGGTAGTCGGGGAATTTGCCATCCACTACCTTGGTCACCAGTTCGGTGCCGGGCAGGGTAATGGTGACCTGGTTGGCGCCGATGCGCAGCTCGACCGGATCGTCCACCTCGCTCAATAGCTTGGACAGCTCGATCACGGTCTTGCGCGGGATGATGACTTCGCGCGCTTCAGCCTCGGATTCGAGCTGGGTTTCGGCATAGCTCAGACGATGGCCATCAGTGGCGACCACGCGCAGTTGCTTGCCGTCCAGCACCAACAGCATGCCGTTGAGGTAGTAGCGGATGTCCTGGCTGGCCATGGCGAACTGCACCAGTTGCAGCAGGCGCTTCAGCGTTTTTTGCGGCAGGCGGATCGCCTCGCCCAGGCCTGCCCCGGTTTCGACCCGTGGGAAATCCGCGGCAGGCAAGGTCTGCAGGGTGAAACGCGATTTACCCGCGCTGACCACCACCTGGCTATCCTTGGAGTCGAGCTTGACCTTGGCGGTGTCGGGCAGGGCACGCACGATGTCGAACAGCTTGCGCGCAGCGATGGTAATGGCGAAGTCTTCGCCCGCGTCAGTGCTCTCCAGTTGGGTGCTGACCTGCAATTCCAGGTCGGTGGCCAGCACGGACAGCTGGCCGGCTTTTTTCTCCAGCAGCAGATTGGACAGGATGGGCAGGGTATGACGCCGCTCGACCACCCCGACCACGGCGGAGAGAGAAGCAAAAAGGGCGTTGCGTTCGCTTTGTACTAATAGCATTTATATATTCCTGAGAATCATAATAAAGGCGGCCTGTAACTGGGGATAAGTTTTTTTATTCAATTAAAACAATCTGTTGCTATTCTTTTAGGGGTGTGGGTAAAGCCTTGGCAAGGTGGGAGGAATGGGGATGGATTTTCCGTTCCCGGCGCAGGATCCGCTTTATCCACATTTCATCCTCAGCCAGTCAGGCTTTGTAATAACACCAGATAGTCGCGTCCGATGTCGGCTTCGGTCTCGCGCAACTCGGCCACCTTGCGGCAGGCATGGATCACCGTGGTGTGGTCGCGCCCGCCAAACGATTCACCGATCTCCGGCAGACTCTGGTTGGTCAGCTCCTTCGCCAGCGCCATGGCAATCTGGCGTGGGCGCGCCAGATTGCGGGTGCGTTTCTTGGAGAACATGTCGGCCACCTTGATCTTGTAGAAGTCGGCGACGGTTTTCTGGATGTTCTCGATCGAGACGATACGCGATGTCGACGCGATGAGGTCGCGCAGGGCTTCTTTCACCAGTTCCAGGGTGATCGGCTTTTCGTGGAAGCGCGAGAATGCGATCACCCGCTTCAAGGCGCCTTCGAGTTCGCGTACGTTGGAGCGCACCTGCTTGGCGATGAAAAAGGCGACGTTCTCGTCGAGCTTGATGTTTTCTGCCTGCGCCTTGGCCAGCAGGATGGCGACCCGCATTTCCAGCTCCGGCGGCTCGACGGCGACGGTCAGACCCCAGGCGAAGCGCGATTTCAGGCGATCGTCCAGTCCGCTGATCTCCTTGGGAAAGGTGTCGCAGGTGATGACGATCTGTTTCTTGTTCTCGATCAGCGAGTTGAATACGTAGAAAAACTCTTCCTGGGTGCGGTCCTTCTTGGCCAGGAACTGGATGTCGTCGATCAGCAGCAGGTCGAGCGACATGTAGCGGCGCTTGAGGTCGTCGAACTGCTTGTTGAGGTAGGCCTTGACCACGTCGTCCACGTAATCGTTGGCATGGATGTAGCTGATACGCGCATCCGGTGTGGCTAGGCGCACGGTATTGCCGATGGCCTGCAGCAGGTGTGTTTTGCCCAGCCCCACGCCGCCATAGACAAACAGGGGGTTGTAGGCCACCCCCGGATTGTTGGCAATCTGCAGTGCGGCGGCGCGTGCCAGCTGGTTGGCGCGGCCGGAAACGAAATTATCGAAAGTGAATCCCGGATTGATTCGCAGGCCAAGCTGGACAGGGGCTGCGGCGCTGGCCGGGAGCGCGGCGGAATGCGTGGCGGGCAGCGGTGCGGAAGGTGCGCGCGGGGCGCTGGTTTTTTTGCCGAGCGCGTAGGTAATGGCAACCGGGCGGGCGTAAAACTCCTGCGCCCAGACATCGATGTGCTCGGCGAATTTCTCGCGCACCCAGTCCATCACGAAATGGTTGGGCGCCAGGATGCGCACCTCGCCGCCGGTGTCGTCAAATACCAGGGGCTTGATCCAAGTGCTGAATTGCTGCTGGGTCAGGTTGGCGCGAAAGCGCTCTTGGCAAAGGGCCCAGAAGGAATCCATAGTCGAGGGGGCGGGGGCGGAAAGCTGCATTGGGATTCAAACGCGAATCTTACTCCCCTTCGACGAGGTTATCCACAGACGCAGCCCGCCAGGCACGGCGTGGCGGGTCGACACTAACTTGACATTGCCCCAGTGGGGGGCGTCTAATACGCGGTTTTTCAACAAATTTTTTATGTTTGGCCATCCCTGCCCCGGCGGGGCCGGGCCAGCGCCAGCCAGAAAGGATATGTCATGAAACGCACTTATCAGCCTTCCACCGTCCGCCGCAAGCGTACCCACGGTTTCCGCGCCCGCATGAAAACCAAGGCTGGCCGTGCCGTGATCAACGCGCGCCGCGCCAAAGGCCGCACCCGTCTGGCCGTCTGATCCGCATCGACACGCACCCAGACAAAGCGGGTGGCGTGCGCCTCCGCGATGCGCGCCTGGTCGACAAAGCCGATTTCGACCGGGTGTTTGCCGACAATCAGCGCGCCCGAACGGATTACGTGATGGTGATGGCGCGCCCCAACCAAGTGGGCCACCCACGGCTGGGGATGGTGATTGCCAAACGCCTGCTTGCGCGTGCGGTGGATCGTAACCGCGTCAAGCGATGCGTGCGCGAAAGCTTCCGGCAGGTTTTGCCGGAACTGCCCGCATGCGATTTCGTCGTGCGCCTGATTGCCAAGCCGGTTCCTGGAAATGAGGCACGCGATCTGCCGCGCACCTTCCAGCGCGCCGGCCACCGGGCCATGGCAAAATGGCCGACCGCTCCGGCAGGCGAAGCAGCGCCGGAATTCTCTTCCAACTAAACGCGTCCCGTCTCATGGATAACCAGCGGCTGATTCTTTTCATCGTTTTTTCCTTCTCGCTGCTTTTGTTATGGGAAGCCTGGCAGGATAAACATGCGCCGGCCCCGATCGCGCCGGCCACGGTGAGTGCGCCCACTCCCAGCCAGGCTCTGAACGCGCCGGCAGCCGCGGCACCGGCGCAGGCCGGTTTTGCCAAGGGGCAGCGCGCGCAGGTGGAAACCGACGTACTGCGCGCTACCATCGACGCCAACGGCGGCGACCTGCGCCAACTGCAGCTGCTGCCGTATCGCGAGACAGAAGACAAGAATCAGGTCTTCACCTTGTTCGAGGACAACAGGACGCGGCCTTATCTGGCGCAAAGCGGCCTGGTGGGGAAAGATCTGCCGACGCACCGTAGCGTATTTCAGCTCAATCCCGGCATTTATCGTCTCGTCGGCGGCGCTGCCCAACTGGAAGTGCCGCTGGTATGGAATGATCCGGCCACCGGCGTGCGCGTTGAAAAAACCTATGTTTTCAAGCGCGGAAGCTATCAGATCGCCGTCAGAACCCGGGTCATCAACAACGGGTCGCAGCCTGTCGAACTGACCCCGTATTACCAGTTCACCCGCCATGCCGAGGCGCCGCGCGGCTCGTCCTTTTTCCTGCATACCTACACCGGCCCGGCCTTCTATACGGACGCGATGAAATTCCAGAAAGTCGCGTTCAATGACATTCAGGCAGGCAAGGCCGAATTCGAGAAGACCGCCAATAACGGCTGGGTGGGGATGGTGCAGCACCATTTCGTGTCAGCCTGGCTGCCCGAAGAAAGCGTCAAGCGCGAGTACTACACCCGTGCGCTGGGTGACGGCCTGTATTCAGCCGGAGTGATTCTGGCCGAAGGCACGCTCGCGCCCGGCCAGCAAAAGACCTTCACCGTGCCGCTGTATGCCGGACCGCAAATCCAGAGCGTATTGGAGAAAACCGCCCCCGGCCTGGAGCATGCGCGCGATTATGGCTGGCTGACGCCGCTGGCTTACCCCATCTTCTGGGCGCTGGAAAAAATCGAGCGCCTGGTGGGCAACTGGGGATGGGCCATCATCATTCTGACCATACTCCTCAAGCTGGCGCTGTACCCGTTGTCGGCAGCGGGCTACAAGTCGATGGCCAAGATGAAGAAGCTGACGCCGCGCCTGCAGCAACTGAAGGAAACTTTTGGCGACGATCGTGCCAAGCTGCATCAGGCAATGGCGGAGATGTACAAGACCGAGAAGATCAATCCGCTCGGCGGCTGCCTGCCGATTCTGGTCCAGATCCCGGTGTTCATCGCGCTGTACTGGGTTCTGCTCGCTGCGGTCGAGATGCGCGGTGCGCCCTGGCTTGGCTGGATCACTGACCTGACCGTACCTGATCCCTGGTTCATCCTGCCGATCGTCATGGGCGTCACCTCGATCCTGCAGGTCAAGCTCAACCCACAGCCGATGGACCCGATGCAGGCCAAGATCATGATGATCATGCCGGTGGCGTTTACCGTGATGTTCGTGTTCTTCCCGGCGGGCTTGGTGCTGTACTGGGTCGTCAACAACATCCTGTCGATCGCACAGCAGTGGGCGATCAACAAGCAGGTCGAGGGCGGTGGCAAAACGGCCTCCGGCAAAGCCTGACCTGATCGCCGCCATCGCCACCGCGCCCGGCCGCGGTGGGGTGGGGGTGGTGCGGGTGTCGGGGGCAGATGTCGCCCCGCTTGCCGCAGCGGTTCTCGGGCGCGTGCCGGAAGCGCGGCACGCGACTTTCGCCCGCTTCATCGATGGCGGCGGCGGGGTGATCGACGAGGGTATCGCGCTTTATTTTGCCGCGCCGCATTCGTTTACCGGCGAGCACGTGCTGGAGTTGCAGGGGCATGGCGGACCGGCGGTGCTCGATCTGATCCTGCAGCGCTGTATTGAACTCGGCGCGCGGCTAGCGGAGCCGGGCGAATTCACCCGGCGCGCCTACCTCAACGGCAAGCTCGATCTGGCGCAGGCCGAGGCGGTGGCCGACCTGATCGATGCCGCCTCGGCCGAGGCGGCGCGCTCGGCCGTGCGTTCGCTTTCGGGCGCGTTTTCGGCGCGGATAGCCGAACTGGTCGAGGCGCTCACCCGCCTGCGCATGCTGGTGGAAGCCACGCTCGACTTTCCCGAAGAAGAAATCGATCTTCTGCAGCAGGCGGATGTTTTTGGCCGCCTCGACCGGATCGACGCCAGCCTCGCCGCGGTGCGCGCGCAGGCAAAACAGGGCGCGCTGCTGCGCGAAGGCGTGACGGTGGTGCTGATCGGCCAGCCGAACGTCGGCAAGTCGAGTCTGCTCAACCGGTTGGCCGGATTCGAGGCGGCGATCGTCACCGAGATCGCCGGCACCACGCGCGATACCGTGCGCGAAGCAATCCAGATTCGCGGGGTGCCGCTGCACATCGTCGACACGGCCGGCCTGCGCGATACCGACGATCCGCTGGAACAGCTCGGCATTGCCCGTACCTGGGCCGCCGTGGCAAAAGCCGACGTGGCGCTGCTGCTGGTGGATGCGGCGCATGGCCCGGGCGAACGCGAGGCGGCGATTCTGGCGCGCCTGCCCGAGGTGGCGCGGCTGACCATCCACAACAAGATCGACGTAACCGCCGAGGCGCCGCGCACGGCGGGCGACGAGGTCTGGCTTTCCGCCAAAACCGGAGCCGGCGTCGAACTGCTGCGCGGCAAGCTGCTCGAGGCAGCGGGCTGGCAGTCGGCAGGCGAAGGCGCGTTCATGGCGCGCGCGCGGCATCTGGATGCGCTTGCCCGTGGCGCCGCGCACCTGACGGCCGCACGCCAGGCGGCAACGCAACTGGAACTGTTGGCCGAAGAGCTGCGGTTGGCGCAGGCCGCCTTGTCGGACATCACCGGTGAATTCACCGCCGACGATTTGCTGGGCGAAATCTTCAGCAAATTCTGCATCGGCAAGTAAGCGACACCCTAGGTCTTTTACCGGGCTGCGCCAGCGCTTATGCTTGAAACGTGTTCCTTCCCTCAGGATTGCCCGTCATGCTGACCTGGCGCGGTATCGCCGACGAACTCAAAACCCACCGTGCGCGACTGCTGCAGGGCAACCTCGTTGCCTTGCTGGCGGTGGCGGCGGCGGTGCCGGTGCCGCTGCTGCTGCCGTTGATGGTGGACGAAGTGCTGCTGCATCACCCGGGCAAGATGGTCGCCGTCATCGGCGCGCGGTTTCCGGCCACCTGGCACGGGCCGCTGCTGTTCATCGGCGTGACGCTGCTGCTGACGGTGGGACTGCGGCTGATATCGATCCTGCTCAACGTGTGGCAGGGACGGACGTTTTCGCTGCTGGCGAAGGAAGTCGTGTACCGCATCCGGGTGCGGATGCTCTCCCGGCTGTCGCGCATTGCGCTGTCGGAATTCGAGACGGTGGGCGCAGGCCGGATCACCTCGCATTTTGTGACCGATCTCAACGCTATCGACAGCTTTCTTGGTTCGTCGATTTCGGGTTTGGTCGTGTCGGTGCTGACGCTGGTGGGGGTGGCGGCCGTGCTGTTCTGGATGCACTGGCAGCTGGCGTTGTTCATTCTGCTGCTGAATCCGGTCGTGATCCTGTTTTCCGTCCGGCTCGGCAAGCGGGTGAAGGATCTGAAAAAGCACGAGAACCGCGCCTTCGAGGTGTTTCAGGAAACGTTGTCCGAGACGCTCGATGCCTTGACGCAGATCCGCGCGATGAATCGCGAAAAGTATTATCTGGCGCGGGTGACCGCAAAGGCCGCCGACATCCGCCAGCACGCGGCGGCGTTTGCCTGGAAGTCGGATGCGATGAGCCGGATTTCCTTCTTCGTTTTCCTTGCCGGCTTCGATGCCTTCCGTGCCGGTGCGATGTTGATGGTGGTGTTTTCCGACCTCTCCATCGGCGAGATGCTGGCGGTGTTCGGCTACCTGTGGTTCATGATGACCCCGGTGCAGGAACTGGTGAACATGCAGTACGCGTGGTTTGCCGCCAATGCCGCGCTGGGGCGGATCAATGCCCTGCTCGGCCTGCACGGCGAACCGCAGCACCCCGCGCTGCGCGATCCGTTCGCCGGCCAGCCCACGGTCGGCATTGCGCTCGACCATGTCAGCTTCGCCTATGCGGATGGCGAGACGGTGCTGGACGATGTCAGCCTCACGGTGGCGGCGGGCGAAAAGGTGGCACTGGTGGGGGCCTCCGGCGGCGGCAAGTCGACACTGGTGCAGGCCTTGCTGGGACTGTATCCGGTCCGTGCTGGATGGATCCTGTATGGGGGCACGGCCGTTACCGAGATCGGCTGGGAAACCGTGCGCGAGCATGTCGGCGTGGTGCTGCAGCACCCGGTGCTGTTCAACGACAGCGTGCGCGCCAATCTGACCCTGGGACGCGAAGCCGACGACGCCACGCTGTGGCAGGCGCTGGAGATCGCCCAGCTGAAGGACGCCATCGCCGCGCTGCCGCATGCGCTGGATACGGTGGTGGGACGGCAGGGCGTGCGCCTGTCTGGCGGGCAGCGGCAACGGCTGGCGATTGCGCGCATGATCGTCGCCAAACCCCAGATCGTCATCCTCGACGAAGCCACCTCTGCGCTCGACACCGATACCGAGCGGCGGTTGCACCAGGCGCTGAGCGGATTTCTAAGCGGGCGCACCACCCTCATCATCGCCCATCGGCTGTCCGCCGTGAGGCAGGCCGACCGCATCCTGGTGTTCGAAAACGGCCGGGTGGTGGAAGAGGGCGGCCACGATGAGTTGATCGGGCGCGGCGGGCTGTATCACAAGCTTTACCATCACGCATAAAAACGCTCGGGAAAATCAGCGTTTTCTGATACACTCCATCGAGTTGTGCATACAGCAGTGGGCAGATCTGGCTTTTGCCGCCGTGCCTCGGGACTGTTCTCACAGCCCCATCGTCTTCGACCTCTCTTTTGTGCCACCGGTTGGTTTCCGCAACCGGCAGTGACAAGTCTTGTGGTTGGCGCCGATGTGATCGACGCGACCCGTTGGGCGGTCAGGAATTCATCCATTCCAAACGCCGCTTATTTCCGGTTCGTATTTTCTGACCTGTCTGGTTCAGTACCGGGCGCAGGTTTGTTTTGCGCGTTTGAGCGCACTGAAAAAGGTATTGCCATGAGCTTTTCCGAACTGGGGCTTGATCCCCTCATCCTTAAATCCGTGCTGGCTGCGGGCTATGAAAACGCCACCCCCGTCCAGATGCTGGCGATTCCCGCCGCGCTGACCGGCGGCGACCTGCTGGTGTCATCGCATACCGGCAGCGGCAAGACGGCAGCATTTCTGCTGCCGTCGATCCAGCGCCTGCAGGCCGAGCCGACGATCAAAAGCATGGGCCCGCGCGTGCTGGTGCTGACCCCGACGCGCGAACTCGCGCTGCAGGTCGAGAAATCCGCCATGACCTATGGCAAGGATCTGCGCCGCTTCCGCACCGCCTGCCTGGTTGGCGGCGCGCCCTACGGCCTGCAGCTGAAGCGCCTGTCGCAGCCGGTCGACGTGGTGGTAGCGACCCCCGGCCGCCTGATCGACCATCTGGAGCGTGGCAAGATCGACTTCTCGCGCCTGGAAGTGCTGGTGCTGGACGAAGCCGACCGTATGCTGGACATGGGTTTTGTCGACGACATCAAAGCCATTGCCGCGCGTTGCCCGGCCGAACGCCAGACCCTGCTGTTCTCGGCCACGCTCGATGGCGTGGTGGGCAACCTGGCGCGCGAATTGACCCGCGACGCGCAGCGCATCGAGATCGAAGCAGTGCCGCACAAGGAGTCCAAGATCGAGCAGCGCCTGCTGTTTGCCGACAACATGGATCACAAGAACCGCCTGCTCGACGCGCTGCTGCGCGATGTGGAGATGACGCAGGCGATCGTGTTCGCCTCGACCAAGCGCAGCACCGAGGAAATTTCCGACCTGCTGGCCGACAGTGGTTTTGCTTCCGACGCGCTGCACGGCGACATGCAGCAGGGCCAGCGCAACCGCGCGCTGCAGCGTCTGCGTGAAGGCCGCACCAAGGTGCTGGTGGCCACCGACGTCGCCGCGCGCGGCATCGACGTGGCGGGCATCAGCCACGTCATCAACTTCGACCTGCCGCGTCAGGCCGAGGATTACGTCCACCGTATCGGCCGCACCGGCCGCGCCGGCCGCACCGGTATCGCAGTGAGCTTTGCCGGCATGCGCGAAGGCGGACTGGTGAAGAACATCGAGCGCTACACCGGCAACCGCATCGAGGTGCACACCCTGCCGGGACTGGAGCCGACCCAGAAGCCGGCGTCCGGACGGCCCGCAGCGGGCCGTCCGCGCAGCAACAATGGTCCGCGCGGCGGCTTCGGCGACAAGCGCAGCTTTGGCGAACGCAGCGAACCCCGCAGCTACGGCGATCGCCCGCCGCGTGGCGACAGCCGCGACAATCGCGACCGCGGCTACCGGGCCGATGCGCGTCCCAGCGATAGACGCGGTGATG
>ERZ761609.1769-NODE-1769-length-17722-cov-7.245260_pt1 | contig 17722 bp, 19 predicted proteins | sample MGYA00511163_ERZ761609 | MGnify/ENA primary metagenome ERZ761609 (study PRJEB28899, sample SAMN02445070) | bioreactor sludge metagenome | biome: EBPR sludge | place: Australia: Brisbane, Thorneside Wastewater Treatment Plant | collected 2011-12-16 ... | reverse complement strand
CGGCGGATGCGGCGGCCGCTCCGTCAGTGCCGCCCTGGGAAGACGAACGGCCCATGCCGGTCGATCTCGCCGACGATCCGCCGCCGGTGGCATCGTTCGACGCTTTCGGTGGCGACGTGGACCCGGGTGCCATCGAGATCAGCGAGGACATGGCGGAAGCGGAGGCGGACATGGGGCCGTCTGCGGCAGTCCAGCCAATCGCGCCGATCCAGGTCCGTACCTTCGAGGACGTGATCGAACTCGCGGGTGCACGTCGTGACGCGATGCTGAAGATACAGCTCGAGGACAACGTAAGCCTGGTCAAATTCGATGCGGCGCAGGGCGCGATCGAGATCTTTCTTCTACCGAAGGCACCCAAGGAAGTCGCGAACCGGCTGCGCGAGAAACTCAACGAGTGGACGGGCCGTAAATGGATGGTCGCCATCGCGCCGCGCATGGGCTCAAAGCCGGTCGGTGAGGTGGCGCGCGAGCGGGCGGCGGCGGAACTCGAAGACCTCAAACAACACCCGGCGGTCGAGGAAGTCCTCAAGACCTTTCCGGACGCGAAGATCGTCTCGGTGAAACCGATGGCGCGGCCAAAGCGCGACGAAAGCGCGAGCGGCTGAGGGCGAGAGCGCATGTTGCGTCGTGCGAGGGCAGGGTTTGACCCGGCCCATACCGTTACTGTCTCGCCCGACGGAAGACGAAACTGTTGCTGAGATTTCTGGAGCTGAGAGAGACGCGATGAAAGACCTGATGGGCATGATGAAGAAGGCGCAGGAACTGCAGGCCAAGATGGCGCAAATGCAAGCCGAGCTTGCGGCGCTCGAGGTCGACGGTCAGGCGGGCGGCGGCATGGTCAAGGCCACCCTCAACGGCAAGGGAGACGTGCGTGGGATCAAGATCGATCCGTCGCTCCTGAGGCCGGACGAAGCGGAAATTCTCGAAGATCTGCTCATCGCGGCGATCGCGGACGCCAAGGCCAAGGCGGAATCCGCGATGCAGGCGAAGATGCAGGAGGCGACGGCCGGGCTGCCGATACCGCCGGGGATGAAGCTGTTCTGATTCGCGCTGGGGGTTTCAGAGACCGAGCGCTTCTCTGAGGGACGCGGCAAGTTGTTCGGCCTTTCTCTTGCTCACGATCTCGGCGCTGAGTGAGACCTCGGACAAGTCGGCGAGACGCGCCATGACGGAGTAGGCGAGGCCGTCGTCGGTATTGGCGCGGCGCACGTCGATCGAGACTATGCTCGATGTCTGTATTGTAAGGATGGTGCGGCGAACGGGCCAGGTCTGGGTGAGGACGAGCGCGCCGGCGATGGTGTCGTGACGGACCTCGTAGGCGGGCCTCGTCGCCAGCCATGCTGCGGAACCGAGAAAGACCGGCATGATGATGGAGATGATGGCTGCGGCGCGCAGGTGCTCATCGGTCTGCCGTGTGATTGTCGTCAGCACGAACACGATAGCCAAAAGAAATATCGGTCCCGCGGACGCCCATGCGGCCATCGGGTAACTCGGGAACGAGGTCTGCATCTTGGCCGGCTGAGCGTGCATGGCGCGCCTCCTTCGGAATAGTCCGGGCAGAGTGAGCCGGACACATTCAAAGAGAGCTAATTCGACAATTAAACTTATGTGAACATTCTCGCAAAGTTAATAAATGGCTACCTATTCGCCCGAATTTGTGGTCGGCAAGAACTAATTTGACCTCGCGGCTGAACCTAGGTCGGCTTAGTCGTTGCAAAAATGCAATTTACGATAGAAGTTTTAAGTGTTTCTACGGCGAAATCGACTTCTTGCATTGCGTCACACATTGGTCTGACGAAAGATGAGCCGTCGAGCTGTCCTGTTTTATATTGCCTTTTAAAGTCCGAAGCAATTTTGTTGCCTGCTTCCCGTCGTTCCAGAAGTAGTTCGAGATCCCCATAAATAGATGGAAAGTACAACCGAACATTTAGCTCCAGTTGTTCGTATCTTAGCTCGCTGTGGTCGCGGTTGATGAAGAGATCATTGCACTGATCCAGAGTCAGCTTTTGCTTCATAACCCCAACTAGGTCTAGCCAGTGACCTGTCAGGGCAAGTCCGTATCGGTGTACTTGAGTGTAAAGCAGCTCGCCTTTTTCCCGCACTCTTTCCTGTTCGGCAATACGAACGTCAAACATTCGCCTTTCCTGTTCTCGTCGCATTTGGAAGAAGTGCGCGAGATACACTGCTGCCAGCGCTACGCCTGCGCCCGTCAAAGTCTGCAGAATTGCGAGGATGTTGGCTGATTGGAATGTCATGACTATCTCCCGATAGTCATAGCAACTGCGATTCGCATTTCGCGTCTAATCCGAACTTTCGAAAAAGTTGTGGCTCAGGCGGCCTTCGGCGGCTGGGCTGCGAGGCGGACGATGTCGGCCATGATGGCGTTGAGATCGAAATCCTTCGGCGTATAGACGGCAGCGACGCCGGCGGCGCGAAGGATCTTTTCGTCCTCGGGCGGGATGATGCCGCCGACCACGACGGGCACGTCGCCAATGCCTTCGGCGCGCATGCGGGCGAGCACGTCCTTGACGAGCGGAACGTGGCTGCCCGACAGGATCGAGAGGCCGACGACGTGGACCGCTTCGTCGACGGCGGCGCGGGCAATCTGGGCGGGTGTCAGGCGGATGCCTTCGTAGACCACGTCCATGCCACAGTCGCGGGCGCGGACGGCGATCTGCTCGGCGCCATTGGAGTGGCCGTCGAGGCCGGGTTTGCCAACGAGAAATTTCAGGCGGCGACCGAGGTCAGCGGAAACCTTCTCGACGTCGGCGCGAACGGCCGTGATCTTCTCCGTCGTGGACTTGCCCGCTGCGGTCGATGCGCTGACACCGGTCGGAGCGCGATATTCACCGAAGATCTTGCGGAGGGTGCCGCCCCATTCGCCGGTCGTGACGCCGGCAGTGGCGCAGGCGATCGAGGCGGGCATCACGTTACGGCCTTCGCGGGCGGCGGCCTCGAGTTCGGCCAGCGCTTTGGTGGCGGCCTTGGCATCGCGGTTCGCGCGCCATGCAATCAAACGCTCGATCTGATCGGCCTCGACGCGGGGATCGACCACTTCGATCGAAGCGGTTCCTGCCGACAGAGGCGACGGTTCGGTTTCGACATAGCGGTTGACGCCGACGACGACCTGATCGCCGCTTTCGATCCGGCGCAAGCGCTCTGTGTTGCTCTCGACGAGGCGGCGCTTCATGTAGTCGATGGCGGCGACGGCGCCGCCCATGCGTTCGATGACGGCGAGTTCTGCTTTCGCCTCTTCCTTGAGGCTCGTGACCTTGCGCTCGATCTCGGGCGCGCCGTCGAAGATGTCGGCGAATTCGAGAAGGTCGGTTTCGTAGGCGAGGATCTGCTGCATGCGCAGCGACCACTGTTGATCCCAGGGACGGGGCAGACCGAGTGCTTCGTTCCAGGCGGGCAATTGCAGGGCGCGGGCGCGGGCTCGCTTGGAGAGCGTCACGCCGAGGGCAGCGATGAGAATGCGATACGGGTTGTTCTCGGCCTGCTGCTCGGTCAGTCCGAGCGAGTTGACCTGCACGCCGTAACGGAACAGAAGCTGCTTCGGATCGGTGACGCCGTAGCGCGTGCGGCCGATTTCCTCCCAGAGTTCGGTGAAGGCGCGCATCTTGCAGACTTCGGTGACGAAGCGCAGGCCGGCATTGACGAAGAACGAGATGCGACCGAAGACGGCGCCGAAGGCGGCATCCGAGACTTCGCCCGAAGTCTTGACGGTGTCGAGGACGGCGATACCGGTGGCGAGCGCGAAGGCGAGTTCCTGTACGGGCGTCGCGCCGGCTTCCTGAAGGTGATAGCTGCAGACGTTCGTGGGGTTCCACTTCGGCACCTCGGCGGTGCAGAAGGTGATGGTGTCCTTGATGAGGCGGAGCGACGGCGCGGGCGGGAACACGTACGTGCCGCGCGACAGGTATTCCTTGATGATGTCGTTCTGGATGGTGCCGGTGAGCTTGCCACGCGGCTGGTTGGTCTGATCGGCGGTGGCGACGTAGAGCGCGAGCAGCCAGGCGGCCGTCGCGTTGATCGTCATCGACGTATTCATGTCGCCGAGCGGGATGCCGTCGAGCAACGTGCGCATGTCGCCGAGATGGGAGACGGGCACGCCGACCTTGCCGACTTCGCCGCGGGCGAGTTCGTGGTCGCTGTCGTAGCCGGTCTGGGTCGGCAGATCGAAGGCGATGGAGAGGCCGGTCTGCCCCTTCGACAGGTTCTTGCGGTAGAGCTCGTTGGATTTCGCGGCTGTCGAATGGCCAGCGTAGGTGCGGAACATCCAGGGCTGGTCACGGCGCGGCGCCGACGTGGCGGTGGCCGTATCGGCTGTGGGAGCTTTGCCGGTCATGACGATCGTTCCTCGCATCCGCTTCGAACCAGGAGCAGATCTACCGAGGATTGATGCGGCGCACAATCATCCTGTCGGCGCAGACGCGCGACCGGGCTCGCTGGCTCCAGGGCGGACTCAGGCCGTCTTGCGATAGTCCTTGGCCTTGCCGAGCAGGGCGACGAGGCCGACCACAATGATGGCGGCGATGGTGCCGGCGGAGATGACCTGCATGGCCCACTGGTCGACCTTGCTCTGAAGGAAAATCTCGAACGATTTCAAGATGTAATTGATGACCGCGCCGATGGCGACGATCATCGGGAACATGAGGACGACAAGGGCGGGTACGACGAGGCTGTTACGCACCACGGAAACACAGGCGCCGGCGATCAGGGCGAGGATCGCGAGCGTCGGAGTGTCCGTCGTCGTGATCTGATCGAGGTGAAACAACAGCCATTCCATGGGAACATCCCGTCTTTCGGCAGATTACTTCGGGTGGTGGCGATCCTGTCGCACCGCCCCGTACAATACCGGGTGAGAGTAAAGGTCTCTTTAACCGATGGGCGGACCCGGTCGCGTCGGCCGTACGGGGGGAGGGGGGCTGATCAGCAGGTTGTGGATCAGTCGGACCCGAATATTCGCATTCGACTATTTTTGCAGTGCAACGAAAATTCAGCCATGCAATAAACGACCGTCCGATCCGCTAAAACCGCCGTGCGGGGCGCGCATCGGGGGCAGCCAAAAGTCAGGGCGAGGAACAATGGCGAATTCGATGGCAGCACAGGCGCAAAGCAAGGCCGGGTCGCAGGGGCAACTCAAGGACCTCTACGAGATCGGCGAAATCCCGCCTCTCGGACACGTGCCCAAGAACATGTACGCCTGGGCGATCCGGGCCGAGCGGCACGGCGAGCCCGATACGGCGATGAAGGTGGAGGTCCTTCCAACCTGGGAGCTCGACAGCCACGACGTCCTCGTCCTCGTGATGGCCGCGGGCGTCAACTACAACGGCGTCTGGGCGTCGCTCGGCACGCCGATCTCGCCGATCAGGGACGTGCACAAACAGCCCTATCACATCGCAGGTTCCGATGCGTCCGGCATCGTGTGGGCGGTCGGCTCGAAGGTGAAGCGGTGGAAAGTCGGCGACGAAGTCGTGATCCACTGCAACCAGGACGACGGTGACGACGAAGAGTGCAACGGCGGCGATCCGATGTTCTCGCCGTCACAGCGGATCTGGGGATACGAGACGCCGGACGGTTCGTTCGCACAGTTCTGCCGTGCGCAGGACCGGCAGCTTATGGAGCGTCCCAAGCATCTCACCTGGGAAGAGGCGGCGTGCTACACGCTGACGCTGGCCACCGCGTACCGCATGCTGTTCGGCCACAAGGGCCATGAAATGCAGCCGGGCGACAACGTGCTGGTGTGGGGCGCTTCGGGCGGCCTCGGCTCGTTCGCAGTCCAGCTCTGTGCGACGTCGGGTGCGAATGCGATCGGCGTGGTCTCCGAAGACGACAAGCGCGATTTCGTCATGCAGCTCGGCGCGAAGGGCGTCATCAACCGCAAGAAGTTCAACTGCTGGGGCCAGCTGCCGAAGGTCGGGACGCCGGAGTATCAGGCGTGGCTCGGTGAAATGCGCAAGTTCGGCAAGGCGATCTGGGACATCACCGGCAAGGGCGTCAACCCGGACATCGTGTTCGAGCATCCGGGCGAAAGCACGTTCCCGGTGTCGGTGCAGGTGGTCAAGCGCGGCGGCATGGTCGTGATCTGCGCAGGTACGACCGGCTACAATCTCACGATGGACGCGCGGTATCTCTGGATGCATCAGAAGCGCGTGCAGGGCTCGCACTTCGCCAACCTCAAGCAGGCAGCGGCGGCGAACAAGCTCGTCATCGACCGGCGCATCGATCCCTGCATGAGCGAGGTGTTCGGGTGGGACCAGATCCCGAAGGCGCACATGACTATGATGCGGAACCAGCACAAGCCGGGCAACATGGCCGTGCTCGTCAGCGCGCAGACGACGGGCATGCGGACGTTCGAGGACGTGGTCGAGCAGAGCCAGAAGAAGTTCGGTTGAAGAGCCTTTGATTGTCGCTTCCGACTCCGCTCGCGCGGAGCCGGCCGGAAGCGACGAAGGCTCACCGCCACACATGGGACGCTGCGAAATGAGAAAACGCCGGAGCGCGAGGCTCCGGCGTATTTGTTTGCACGTTCCGACTCTTCTCGCGCGGAGCCGGCCGGAACGCGCGCTTTCAATTGCGCTTCAGATGTCCACACGGCGACCGCGCGGTTTATTCCGCAGCGTCCATGGCGTTGTCGTCGTCGCTGTCGTCGTAGGCAGCCTGGGTGCGGGCGGCGGCCTCCGAGGGCGGCGTCGTGACGATGCCGTCGAGCATGCCGAGGGCGTGCATGTAGACTTCGAGCACGCTCTCTTCTTCCTGGCGCTCGGTCTTGGATTTCTTGCGGAGACGAAGGATCTGCCGCATCACCTTGACGTCGAAGCCGGTCGCCTTCGCCTCGGCGAACTTGTCGCGGATGTCGCCGGAGAGCGCTTTCTTTTCCTCTTCAAGGCGCTCGATCTGCTCGATGAACTGGCGAAGCTGGTTCTGCGCGGCTTGCTGCAGCGTGGTCATGGGCATTCCTCGGACTAATGCGCAACTCGTGATCGACTGGCGGGGACGCTAGTCAGTGGCGGGGCGCGGGCCAAGTTGCCGGTTGGCACGATCCAGAGGAATCGGAGGGGTGTGGATGAATTGGCCCGTCGAGGTTGATGCGGCGGCCAAACAGGAAGTGATTCGCACCGAGTGGATCATGGTGGCGAACGGCTGGGACATTTGCGTTCGAGGGGTGATGACTGCGGCGCCAGTTTGGCCGATCCTGCCGCATCAGGCCGGGAGCAGGCGGCGCACGCGGCCGGTTGCACCCGTATTCGGCTCGTCGCGTGTTTGCCGGGAGGCTCCATGTCACAGTCCCATGATCCTCGTGCAGCCGATCTCGTCGGAACCTGGCGTCTCGAAAGCTGGGCGCTCGTCTACGAGGACGGCCGCGAGCCCGAATACCCGCTGGGGCGCGATGCGAACGGTTTCATCCTCTACACGGCGGACGGCCATGTGAGTGCGATCCTGACGCGTGACGGCCGACGGCCACTCGTGTCCGGGAGTGCGACCGAAAAGGCCGAAGCCTACGACGGCAGTTTCGCTTACGCGGGCCGGTTTCAGGTGCGCGACGGGGCCGTTTTCCACGCGATCGAGGTCTCGACCAATCCCGCGCTCGTGGGGTTCACATCGACACGGAAGATTTCGCTCGACGGTGATCGCCTGACGCTGTCGGGGCCGGATTTCGTGCCGAACGTGCCGCGTTATCAGCGGATCATCTGGCGGCGATCTGGACCTTAGGTCCCGCGCGGCGGGCCAGCGTCGATCATGTCCCGGCCGTGGATCATGCGCGTGATACCGGCTGGCGCCAGGGCGCGCTGGCAGGCCAAGCAGGGAACCGAGGATGAGTATATGACGGCGCCGTCAAGGCGCTGGCGGCCGAGTGCCTTTTGTGCCGCCCAGAGCGCGACCCGCTCGGCGTGAGCATCCAGATTGCGGTCGGTGACGACGCGGCTCGGGCCGTAGCCGACGATGCGACCGTCGAGGACGACGACAGCGCCATACGGCTGATCGCCGGCGGCGATGGCTTCGTCGCGCATGCGGAAGGCTTCGCGGATGAATGCAGCGTCCGAGGCGTGGGCGCGGGCGGCGAGAAGCGGTGCGCTGGCTGCAAAGGCAGCGCCCGCCAGCAGGGCCCGGCGATCGAAAGCGTGACGCTTACACATCGACGATGGCTCCTCCCGGCGGGCGCGGACAGGATTTTAGCGGGTGGATCGGCGCGCGTATGGCGCCACCCGTTACTGCATGTGCTGGCCGCCGTTGATGGCGATGTTGGCGCCGGTCAGGAACGCCGCTTCCTCGGACGAGAGGTAGGCGACGAGACCGGCGACTTCGTCGGGCTTGCCGAGACGGCCCATGGGGATCTGCGGCAGGATCTTGGTTTCAAGAACCGTCTTGTCGATTGCCGTGACCATCTTCGTGCCGATGTATCCGGGCGATATGGTGTTGACCGTGACGCCACGCTTGGCGACTTCGAGGGCGAGGGCCTTCGTGAAGCCGTGCATGCCGGCCTTTGCGGCAGAATAGTTGGTCTGGCCGAACGCACCCTTCTGGCCGTTGACCGACGAGATGTTGATGACGCGGCCCCAGCCACGGTCCACCATGCCGTCGATGACGGGTTTGGTCATGTTGAAGACGCTGTCGAGGTTGGTCGAAATGACGGCGGACCAGTCAACCTTGGTCATCTTCTTGAAGGTGGTGTCGCGCGTGATGCCGGCGTTGTTGACGAGGACGTCCACTGGGCCGACCTCGGCCGTTATCTTCGCGATCTGCCGCGTGCAGTCGTCGAGGTCGGTGACGTCAACCGGATAGGCCTTGAAGTCGAAACCTTCCTTTTTCATGTCAGCGAGCCACTGACCGGAAGTCTTGTTGGACGGGGAGTAGGTCGTCACGACGACGTGACCCATCGCAGCCATCTTCTTGCAGATGGCCTCGCCAAGGCCGCCCATGCCGCCGGTGACGAGAACGATGCGCTTCTTGTCCGTCATGATACGCTTCCTCCAAGACTTGTTCGAAGATTGTTGGATGATTGTCACGTGTGCGACGTCGCGCGTGGTGCGACGCCATGCCGACGCCGCCGCCGGGGGTGGCAACGGAACGGGCGTTGGTTTCAGAGTCGCGCAGGGTGGGCGCAGTTTCAAGTGAAAACGGTCGGATGCATCAGGTCTTTCGTCTTACGACGGGCGATCAATCGCCGCACCTGGTGAAGAACGAGGACATGCAGCGCCAGGTATCGGCAAGCGGATTTGGCTTCTTCGCAGGCGCGGTGGTTTCCGTGGCGGTTTGGTCTGACCCTTTGACCGCTGCGCCCGCTGGCGCCGACGGCTTCGCGGCTGGAGCGGTTGCCGGTGTCGCAGGCGTGGCCGGTGGCGCCGCGGGCGTCTGGGCGCGCTTGATCATGTCGAGGACCGTTTTCGGATCGCCGGTCTGGCTGCGCTCTTTGGCCGCTTTTGCTGCTGCGGCGGCAGCGTTCGTCACGACAGGGCTGGTAGGGTTTGCGATGTCGACACGCATCAGCGGGCCGTTGCAGTCGAGCACGGTGATGCCCTTGCCTATCGTGCAGGTGGCGTGCGCGCCGGTGCGGGTCATGGCATCGGTGCAGACGGCACCGAGATTGGGGGCGGCGCCGGGCCGGTAGTTGTCGATCGTGCACCGGTACATGGTCGCGGGGGCAGTGCAGACGACGCAGAATTCCTGCGCGGCCGCCGTGCCACCCAGCGTCAGGCTGATGCCCAGTGCGGCCGTCGCCGGACGGACGATGTCGATCAGATTCAACATGATGGCACTGGTCCGATGGAAATGCGGCACCCAAAGGGCACGCCGGAAAGTTTTCCATCGGTTGTGCGCCGGGACGTCATGGTGTGCCGTTGCGGCCATGCGTCCGGAAGGCGGGGCGGGTGGCGAGCCGGTCGTAATAGGCCATCACGTTTTTGAGCTCGGGCTTGGCGAAGTCGATGGATGCCCAGCGATTGACGACGAGGCCGGCGGGGATGTCGGCGATGGTGAAGTTCGCGCCCATCAGATAGGGGCCAGCGGCGGCGAGGTGGGCATCGAGGCGGCGCATCTGGTCGTTCCAGTCGTCGGCGCCGGCGGCGATCATCTTCGGGTCGGAGAAGGCCGGGCTCTTCACGACGAGACCCATGAAGACCGGGCGCACGCCGAGGTAGAGGTCGGTGTTGGCCCAGTCCATCCAGCTTTCGCACAGCGCGCGCTCGCGCAGGGTGGACGGGTAGAGATCGGTGCGGCCGTGCTTGGTGGCGAGGTAGCGGACGATGGTGTTGCTCTCGCGGAGGACGAAGCCGTCGTCATCGACGACGGGGACGACGCCGAAGGGGCTCACGGCCACGAATTCGGGTTCGCTGGTCGGGCGGTACCCCCGACCCCAATCGGTGCGGGAATAGGCCTCGCCGACTTCATCCAGCATCCACAAGACCTTGCGGACATTGATGGAATTGGCGCGGCCGTAGACCTTGATCATATCTTTCTCCAGGAGTGCGTCTGGCGTCCGGCGTCTGGCGCGAACGGGTGTGACCCACGATCACGCAGAGGTCGGCTCATGGACGGGCACGCTAGCAGGTCTTGCAGACGGTTTCACGACCGAAGACCGGGGGCGCGGGGGCGGCCGCGTCTCGCCTCGCCGGAGGGAATTGTGTAATGAGGGAGGTTCGTGCGACGGCCGGTAGCCGGCCGGGAGCAGCGGCTTCCTTCGTACCAGGGCAGGACAGACATGGTTGACATAACGAACAAGAAGGCCGCGCTCGACTATCACGAGTCCGATCCGCCCGGGAAAATCTCCATCCGGCCGACGAAGCCCGTCATCAACCAGGCCGACCTCGCTCTCGCGTACTCGCCGGGCGTGGCCTATGCGTGCACGGCGATCGCGGAAGACCCGATGATGGTGTCGCGGCTGACGGCGCGGGGCAATCTCGTCGCGGTGATCACGAACGGGACGGCGGTGCTCGGGCTCGGGGACATCGGACCGCTGGCGTCGAAGCCGGTCATGGAAGGCAAGGCGGTCCTGTTCAAGAAGTTCGCCGGAATCGACTGCTTCGACATCGAAGTGGCGGAAAAAGAGGTCCAGCCGTTCGTAGAGGCGGTGGCGCGGCTCGAGCCGACGTTCGGTGGCATCAATCTCGAAGACATCAAGGCGCCGGAGTGCTTCGAGATCGAGAAACAGCTCAAGGCGCGGATGAAGATTCCGGTCTTCCACGACGACCAGCACGGCACTGCGATCGTGGTGGCGGCGGGCATTCTCAACGGGCTCAAGGTGGTCGGCAAGAAGCTCGAAGACGTGCGGCTCGTGACGAGTGGTGCGGGGGCGGCGGCGCTGGCGTGCCTCAACCTGCTCGTTTCGCTGGGTCTCAAGCGTGAGAACATCACGGTCACCGACATCAAGGGTGTCGTCTACAAGGGCCGCAAGGAGCTGATGGACCCTTACAAGGAGCCGTTCGCGCAGGAGACGAACGCGCGCACGCTCGGCGAAGTCATCAAGGGCGCGGACGTGTTCCTCGGGCTCAGTGCGGCGAACGTCGTCAGCAAGGACATGGTCGTGAGCATGGGGCCGAAGCCGCTCGTGTTCGCGCTCGCCAATCCGAACCCGGAAATACTTCCGGAACATGTCAAGGAAGTCAGGCCGGATGCCATCATCGCGTCGGGGCGGACGGACTATCCGAACCAGATCAACAACGTGCTCTGCTTCCCCTTCATTTTCCGCGGCGCGCTCGACGTCGGTGCGACGGAGATCAACGAGGAGATGAAGAAGGCGGCGGTCATCGCGCTCGCGGGGCTCGCGGAGCAGGTGGCGTCGGACATCGTGACGTCGGCTTACGGCGCGGACACGTTCGTGTTCGGGCCGGACTACATCCTGCCGAAGCCGTTCGATCCGCGGCTCATTCTCGAAATCGCACCGGCGGTGGCGGCTGCGGCAATGAAGACGGGCGTGGCGGTACGGCCGATCGAGGATCTCGATGCGTACAGGCAGAAGCTGACGTCGTTCGTCTACCGGTCGGGCTTCCTGATGAAGCCGGTGTTCGATGCGGCACGGCGCGCTCCGAAGCGGCTCATCTTCGCGGAGGGCGCGCACCCCTACGTGCTGCAGGCGGCGGCGCAGGCGATCCAGGCGGGGATCGCGCGGCCTATCCTCGTCGGCCACGCGGAGGACATCAAGCGGAGCCTTTCGCATCTCGGCATCCGTCTCAAGATGGGCGTCGATTTCGAAATCGTCGACCCGAAGACCGACCCGCGCATGAGTGCGCTCGGGGACGAATACCAGAGGCTCGTGGAGCGGCGCGGGGTGTCACCGGCGCAGGCGCAACGCGTGGCGCGAACGTCGAATACGCCGCTGGCGCTGCTCTTGCTGCGACGCGGGGACGGGGACGCGGTGATCTGCGGGCCGATCGGGCGGTTCCAGCGGCATCTCACGCACGTAGACCAGATCATCGGCAAAGGGCCGGGGGTCAAGGATTACGCCACGATCTCGGCGATCATCATGGGGCAGGGGCCGCTGTTTCTCGCGGACACATACGTGAGCTACGACCCGACGGCGGAGCAGCTCGCCGAGATGACGATGATGGCTGCGGACGAGGTGCGGCGGTTCGGGCTCGATCCGAAGGTGGCGTTCGTGTCGCATTCTAACTTCGGATCGGCGGACAGTGCATCTTCGGTCAAGATGCGGCAGGCGCTGGCGCTGCTGAAGGGCTGGGCGTCTGATCTCGAAGCGGAAGGCGAAATGCATGCGGACGCTGCGCTGTCGCCGTTCATTCGCGAGGAGATCTTCCCGAACTCGCGACTCAAGGGGGCGGCGAACCTGCTCATCATGCCGTCGCTCGACGCGGCCAACATCGCGTTCAACCTTTTGAAGGCGGTATCGAACGGGGTGGCGGTCAGTCCGATCCTGCTCGGGGCGGCGAAACCGGTGCATATCGTGACGCCGTCGGTGACAGTGCGCGGGCTTCTCAACATCGCGGCGCTGGCGGTGGTCGATTGCGAACGCGGGAACGCCGGATCGACGCGGTAGGAGTGCACTCGCTCATGTTTATTGCGAACGGCTGCGGGTGACTCGAGCCTCAGCCATTTGCGATGGGCGGGATGTATGCGTGTTGTCGCAAATGCCGCTAAAATTCAAACCAATCTCGTATCGAAATCACAACGTACACACACGTTAACCAGTGCGTCAGGCTGACGTTTGCGTCATATCTCGGGTGTTCGTTCGGGGCGGACGAAACACGCGAGAGATTTATGACGGATCAAGAACAAGAAGACGCCCTGCTCGGGGCGCTGAGGACGGCGTTTGCCGATGGCAACCGGAGATGCAGCGCGCACGGCGACAAGCCGGCGGGGGTGCTCATTCTCTGGCTCGGGCATCTCAGGGGCGTGTGGTTCTGCCGGGAGGGGCGGTTCCATTTCGTGCCCGGCGGATATGCAAGCCCGACCATTTCGGTCGACAGCCTCGACGACGCGCTCGACTACACGCTGCGTCACGTCTGCCAGTAAGGCCAGCCGAAACCTCCGGGACCCCGCTTGCCGTTTGACATGGGCGAGCGAAGCCGCGACATGATTTCGCCGCGAGAGGGCGGGACGACAGCCGCCAGCCGGCGCCATGAATCGCGTCAGGTTTCGAGGGAGGTCTGACGGGTGCACAGCGGCGGTAGTGGGCGGGTTTCGCGGCGCGGTTTCATCGGCGCTCTGGCGGTCGCTGTGGCACCGTTTCCTGGCGCAGGCGCGCAAGTCGGAGCGGCTGCCGCGTCAGCCTCTGACGGTGTCTCCGGCATCGAGGTCGCAGCCCGGCGGATCGGCAGCTTCGAGCGGACATCGTCGGCGCGGACGTTCGGGCGGCTCACGTTTCGTGGAGGGCTCGTGCTCACGTCGCCGTCGCCGGACTTCGGCGGCTTCTCTGGCTTGATCCTGGACAGGGAGGGGCGCGACTTCGTCGCGGTCACCGACGAGGGGCACTGGATGTCGGCGCGGATCGCCTACGACGGCACGGCGCCGTCCGGCATCGAGGGTGCGCGCATGGGGACAATCCGCGCGCGGTCGGGTGCGGCGCTCACGCGAAAACGCGAAAAGGACTGTGAGGCGATCGCACTCGCGGAGGGGACACTGCAGCGGGGCGTCGTGCTGATGGCATTCGAGCGTCTGCACCGGATCGGGCGCTTTCCCGTCGAACGGGGTGTGATCGGGGCACCGCTCTCGTATCTGACGATGCCGGCGGAGGCGCGGCAGATGCGGTCGAACAGCGGATTCGAGGCCGTGACGATGTTTTCCGGTGGCCCGAACAAGGGGCGTGTGATCGCATTTTCGGAGCGATTTCATCGTGACGGCGGCCAGCACGTGGGCTGGATCTGGGTGGATGGACAGCCGCGGCGCTTCGAGATGACGGAGAAGAACGGTTGCGACGTGACCGATTGCGTGTCGCTCGACGACGGAACACTCGTGGTTCTGGAACGGCGCTTCCGGTGGACGGAGGGCGTCAAGATGCAGCTCCGGCTCGTGCGGCCGGACGAGGTGCGGGCGGGCGCGACGGTCAAGGGCGAGATCCTGTTCAGCGGCGGCATGCAGTACGATATCGACAACATGGAAGCGCTAGGGGTCAGCCGCGATACGTCAGGGCGGGTCGTCCTGACGCTGATGTCGGACAATAATTTCAATAATTTCCTGCAGCGGACGATCCTGTTGCAGTTCACGCTCGGTGCCGGGTAGCAGTAGCGGATGGCGGCGGGCCGATCCGGCATCGGGGCATCGAAAACGAAAAGGGACGCCCGTGCAGGCGTCCCGTCGTGATTTCAGGCTCGCGCCATTGCGGCGCGTAGGGCTGCGTCAGTGCCAGCCGGCCGGGCGGCCGAACTCGCGACTGATCTGGCGCTCGAGGTCGTCGGTCAGTTCGCCGCCGTGCAGGTTGATGAAGGCTTCGATGCGGCTTTCCGCGCGGGCGTCCTCGCGGGCGCGGATGCGGTCGAAGATGGATCTGACGTAAGCCAGGACGTCGGCCTTCTTCGGGGCGACGACGATGGTCGCGGTCGAGTCGAAGGACGAGGAATCGTAGGCGATGTGACTGGCCATGGTGATGGCTCCGTTGCTCATGTTCATCTCAACTCTGGATCCGGTGGCGGCCGATCGGCCAAACTCCGCGAACCCACGCCGGGTTTCCCGGTCGTTGATGTTGAACATAGTATCGTTCGCATCTGCGAACAATACGCACGACAGCGCATGCTGCCATGCGGGAAACACACTTCATCCCTTCTAACTATCTGAAAATAAATATATTTATCTCTTGTTCATATCTGTGACAGGTGAGGCAAATTGCAGCACGGCTGGCGCTGTTTTGTGCAACGCCGCATGACGGTGGGACCGGGCGGTACGCCGCATAAACGACGCCCGCTCCAGCGGGGCCGGAACGGGCGTCGTCTGCGATTGCCCTTAGGCAAAATCCTTGATGTGGCGATCAGGCGGCCTTGTCGGCGGCCTTCGCAAGTTCGCGCTTCAGCTTCTGGAGCTGGGGCGAGAGGGTGTCGATCTTCGCCTTGGTCAGAAAGCCGTCGAGGCCGCCGTTGTGCTCGACCGACTTCAGCGCGTTGGCCGAGACGCGAACACGGACGGTCTTGCCGAGCTTTTCGGAGGCGAGCGTCACGTTGACGAGGTTGGGGCGGAAAACGCGGCGCTTGGCATTTTCGGCGTGGGACCGGGTGTTGCCCGAAAGGGGGCCCTTGCCGGTGAGTTCGCAGTGGCGGCTCATGTCACGTCTCCTGGCGGCAGGCGCGCGGCCGGCCGAATTCGTCTCGAATTTCAAGCCCCTGTCGGATCAAGCTCTGGTTTTTCCGGGCCCGTGGGGCCCGGCGCCAGGCGACCGGTAAAGGACGGTAAACGGGTCCCGCGCGGACAGGGTCCTCGCAGAGTTGGCGTGTTCTATGGGAAGGGGGACGGGCCGTCAAGGGTGGTGAGCCATGGGAGACGCGGCGTTCGAGGTCAGTTATGGACTTCGGCCGCGGGCGCGGAAATCAAGCGGCCCGCGTGTGACCGGAGACGACGATGACCACACACCCCCTCGATATTGCAACCCGCCTGGACCGGGTCTCGGACAGCGTGCTCGCAGGCACGACGAACGACGACTACTGGAATTTCGCGGGGCCGTTCGGGGGATATATCGCGGCACTGTTCATGAAGGCCGTCATGATCGATCCGCGGCGGCTCGGTCCGCCGGTGGCGCAGACGGTCAACTTCTGCGCAGCGCTGCCGAAGGGTGACTTCGAGATCGCGATCAAACTCGCGCGCGGGGGGAAGGCGACGCAGCACTGGTCGCTCGAACTCATGCACGCGGGTGAGATCGCGGCGACGTGTTCGATCGTCTGTGCGAACCGGCGTGAGACGTTTTCACACTCGGTTCTGACGCGGCCGGACCTGGTGGGACCGGAGTCGGTGCCGTCGGCGCCGCCGGACGTGCGGCTGCCGTGGCTCAAGAACTATGAATTCAAATTCGTCGAAGGCGGGCGTGCAGAAGTCAAGCGCACGCGGGACGAACAGCGGCTCGGGACGTCGCGCACGGCGCTATGGCTGAAGGACGTACCGGACAGACCGCTCGATTACGTGGCACTGGCGGCGCTGTGTGACTGCTTCATCCTGCGTCTCGTGCAGATGCGGGGCACGCTTGTGCCGATGGGGACGGTGTCGCTCACGAGTTATTTTCATGCGCTGCCGGAGGAACTGGAGGCACAGGGCACGCGGCATCTCCTGGGCATCGCCGACGCGAAACGTTTTGAGGCGAACTTTCACGATCAGTGGATCGAGTTGTGGGGAGCGGACGGGCGGCTCATCGCGAATGGCGTGCAGGTGGCGTGGTACAAGGAGTGAGGTACGGGGCGGGCAGTCAATGCTCGCTCGAGGTCCCGTGTCTGCACCGCGAAAAGAATTTCGCAGCGCGCACGGGATGACAGTTATCTGCCCAGCGACGCAATCACGCCGTCGGCTTTGCGGGCGAGGTGGGTGCGGAGAAGAGATGCGACGGCGGTTGCGTCGCGTGTGCGGAGCGCTTGCATGATCGCTTCGTGATCGGAGACGGCTGCGTCCCAGGCTTCGGGTGTCTGTTGGGCTACGAAGCGGACGGCGTGAATGCGGATCATGAGCTGGGTGTAGAGGCTCGTGAGCGTGGCATTACCTGCGATGTCGAAGAGAGATTCGTGGAAGGCGCGGTTGGCGCGGGAGTAGGCGAGCCAGTCGCTGGAGTTGCGGGCTGCGACGATGTCGGCGTGGAGCGCTTCGAGAGCCTGGAGTTGCGCCGAGGTGTGGTTCGCGGCTGCGAGTTCGCCGGCCATGGCTTCGAGTGCGCCCATGACGGGGAAGATTTCGGCGATTTCGGAAGCTGTGATCGAGGCGACGCGCGCGCCGCGATTGGGCGTCAGCGTGACGAGGCCTTCGGCGGCGAGCATCTTGATGGCTTCGCGCAGCGGTGTGCGCGAAACGCCGAAGCGGGCGCAGAGTTCGGCTTCGGCGATCTTGTCGTCGGGTTTCAGTTCGCCCGCGACGACGAGATCGCGCAGGCGCGACGCGAGTTCGTCGGGGAGTGTGCGGCGTTCTATAGTTTGTCGCATCCGACTCCCCTGCGGGGAGCCGGCCGGATGCGACGGGTCATCCCACTTGCGTTTTTCATGAGTTACGCCGACTTCTTCGGCGCGGTGTCGGAGAGGTAGGACATTGCCGCGGTGACTCCCGCTGCTGAGTGCGGGATGCCTGCGAGTTTCAGGCCCATCTCGCAGCC
>ERZ761609.1767-NODE-1767-length-17747-cov-48.074780_pt1 | contig 17747 bp, 16 predicted proteins | sample MGYA00511163_ERZ761609 | MGnify/ENA primary metagenome ERZ761609 (study PRJEB28899, sample SAMN02445070) | bioreactor sludge metagenome | biome: EBPR sludge | place: Australia: Brisbane, Thorneside Wastewater Treatment Plant | collected 2011-12-16 ... | reverse complement strand
GCCCCCGCCCGCCACCGCCTTTCAGCAGAGCCCTCCCCAATAGCTGCTCTGCCCCTTAGTGTGGAAGAATCTGCCGCGAAGTGAAAGCAAAATCAGCCCAATTTCACCTGAAATTGGTACTTGTTGCAGGTACTGAGATCCCCAGTACCAGTAGCCCCCGCTCGCCGCGCGTCAAATCCCCAGCAACTTCCGCACCTCGCCCTCCAGTGCCGGCGTGCAGATCACCGCGTTATCCCCATAAATGTGGTCCTTGCCGTGATAATCGAAGAACCGGCACCCCGCCCCATGCGCAATCACCTGCAGCACCGCCAGATCCCAGGGCTTGCACGTCGGCTCCAGCCACACCTCCGCGCTCCCCGAACAGACAAACATCGCATCCATCGCCCCGCCCAGGCTCCGCACCGCCCAGAACTGCGACATGAAATCCAGCAGCTTGCTTGAATACGGCACAATCAGCCCATCCTGCATCCGGTTCGCGCACAGCACCGCCTTGCGAATCTCCGTGATGTTGCTGTGATGGAGTTGCTCGGTCCTCGACCCGCTACACCGCCAGGCGCCCCGCCCGCGCACGCCCCAGTACACCTCGTCCAGCGCCGGGAACGTCGCCACCCCGATCTCCACCACCCCATCCACTTCGAGCGCGATCAGGTTCGCCCACAGCCGGTTCTTTCGCACGAAGTCCCGCGTGCCGTCCACTGGATCGATAATCCACCGCCGCCCGCCCACGGCTTCCTTCGACGCGCCCTCCTCGCCCATCAGTCCATCCTCGGGAAACGCCGCGCTCAGCCCCGCCACGAACAGCTTCTCGGCCTCGCGATCGGCAATCGTCACCGGCGAATCGTCGTACTTGTCCTCGGCGGTCACGCCCTGGCGCATGTACATCAGGGACTGCTGTCCGGCGCGCCAGGCCAGATCGCGCGCCACGTCGAGTTCACGTTGAAAGGTCATCACAGTTATTGTAAAAGTAAGGCTCACGAGGAAGGGGAAAAGGAGGATGGCAACCGAGATGGGGAAGACGATGGCTCCGCTTCCGGCGGAGCGCCGCACCGTGTACAACCTGGTCGCCGCCGCGGCCGCCACCTGGGGCGACGCCCCCGCTCTCCATCAACCCACGGGCGGCGGCCACTACCGTTCCTATAGCTGGAACGACTACCGCACCATCGCCGAGGAAATCGCCCTCGGTCTGCGTTCGCTCGGCATCGGCCATGGCGACATCGTCGGCCTCGCCTCCGAAACGCGCGCCGAGTTCTACCTCGCCGACGTCGGCATCATGACCAACGGCTCCACTGCCGCCGCTGTGTACACCAGCCTCCCCCCCATGGAGCAGATGAAGACGCTCTCCGCCTGCGACCCCCGCGCCGTCTTCATCGAGGACGCCCGCTCCCTCGCCGGCCTCGAATCCGCTGGCCTCAACGCGCTCAACGTCCCCCGCATCGTCCTCAATGGCAAGGCCCCCGGAGCCATCACCCTCGACGAACTCCGCGAGCGCGGCCGCGCCGCCGCCGCCGCGGACCCCGACCTGCTCGGCCGCATCCTGAGCGAAACCCGTCCCGCCGACTACTGCATCCTCTACCTCACCTCCGGCGCCACCGGCGAACCCAAGATGGGCCTCGTCACCCACAACTCGCTCCTCGCCAACTGCGATCTCGGTCCCAAGGTTCTGCCCGTCGGTGCGAAGGATTCCACGCTCGCCTTCCTGCCCTCCGCCCACATCACCCAGCGCATGGTCATGGAGATGCTCATGATCCGCATGGGCGTCCCCGTCTGGTTCAGCGAGGGCCTCTCGAAAATGCCCGCCGAACTCCGCAGCGTCCGCCCCACCTTCTTCGTCGCGCCCCCGCGTGTGTGGGAGCGCGTCTATGCCAGCATCTCCAACGAAATCCGCAAAAAGCCCGCCGCCATCCGCAAGCTCTTCTATGCCGGCCTCGGCGTTGGCAGCGAAATCAATCGCGCCCGCCAGGAAGGCCGCGAACCCTCGCTCCTGGCCAAGTCCTCCATGGCCTTCTTCAACCGTGTGGTCTTCGCGAAGATTCGCGCCCGCCTCGGCGGCCGGATGAGGATCGCCGCCAGCGGAGCCGCCCCGCTCGGCAAGAGCCTTGCGGAATTCTATGCCTCCATCGGCATGCCGCTCATCGAAGGCTATGGCTTGACCGAAGGCGGCGTCGTCGCCCTCAACCCGATCGATCGCCCGGTCTCCGGCTCCATCGGCATCCCCCTGCCCGGCGTCGAATTCCGGCTCGCCGAGGATGGTGAACTCCTCATCCGCAGCGAAACCCTCTTCTCCGGCTATTACAAGGATCCCGATGCCACCGCCGCCGTCCTGCGCGACGGCTGGCTCCACACCGGCGACGTCGCCACCATCGACGAGCGCGGCTACGTCTGGATCACCGGCCGCAAGAAGGAACTCATCGTCAGCTCCAACGGCAAGAAGATCTACCCGGCCCGCATCGAGAGCCTCTTCAAAACCGAACCCCTCGTCAACCAGATCATGCTGCTCGGCGACGACAAACCCTACGTCTGCGCCCTGTTCACCATCAACCCCCAGGCCGCCGAATCCTTGCCCGGCGTCGCGGACCTGCCCCAGCGCGACCTCGCCTCCCTCGCCCGCTCCGAACCCGTCCAGGCCGAAATGAAGCGCATCGTCGCCCGCATTAACAAGGAACTCGCCGACTTCGAGCAGATCCGCAAGTTCCGCATCCTCGAACGCGAGTTCTCCCTCGAAACCGGCGAACTCACCCCCACCATGAAACTCCGCCGCGGCAAAGTCCTCGACCACTACCGCGACATGATCGCCTCGCTCTACCCCGTGCGCGAAGAACTGGCTTGATCGGCTCGCCGGTCCTCGAGAACCAACTCGATCGCCGCCCGCAGATTGTCCAGGCACTCCTCCCGAGTCGTTCCCTGGCCGTTCGCTCCCGGCACTTCAGCGCAGGAGGCAATCCACCAGGGCCCGTCGCGTTCCACGATTGCGGTGAACTCCCCGCGCATCACCTTCATTTCAATCCCACCCGCGCAAAGTAGATCGACGACTTCCCCTCGTGGCTCGAATAGTAGCTCACCAGCAACTCGCCCTTCTCCCACACCAGCCCCGGATAGCTCGAATCGCCCTTCGATGGCAAAACCACGATCTCCCGGAACTGTTTCCCCTCCCGGTCCAGCCACAACAGCGCCGTCCGCGTCCCGCCCTCTGGATGAATCCGCCCCGCCGCCAGCAGCCGCCCATTGGGCAGCCGCACCAGCGCCGGTCCCCCCAATTGCTGACCAAGGTCCTCCACCTTCCACTCGGTGTAAGGCGGCCGCGCCGTCAGCAGCGCCGCCGTTTTCGCCCCGCCCCCGCGCCGCGCCAGAATCAGCATCGTGTCATCCGGCAGCCACGCGAACGCCGTCTCGTTCGGTGCATCCGGCACGGGCATCTCAGCCACCAGGGCGCGGAACTTGCGTCCGTCCTCGCTGTGATAAAGCCTCGCGGCGCCGCCGGCCGGATTGGTGGGATACCCCACCGCGTACGCCTTCCCGCGATGCCACGCCACGCGCCACAGCCAGTAGTCGGGATCGCCAATCGGCACCGGCTCACTCCACTTCGCCCCGTCGCGCGAGAAGAACGCATAGGTCTGGTGGCGATGCCCGGCGCCAGGATTCAGCGCAATCGCCGCCACCAGCATCAACTCGCCCTGGGGCGTGATCGACAGATGCGGGTCCCGCAAATCTCCCCGCCCGGACTCCAACAGCGCCACGCTCGTCCATTCCCCGCCGTCCCGGCTCCTCAACACCCGGATCTTCCCGTCCGGCGAAACCCCATGCACGGCCGCCTCGCGAAACACGCAGAACAGCCTACCCTCGTAGCGAATCAGGTCCGTGAACGCGTTGTGCGGCGCCCCATCCCAGATCTTCTGGACCTGGGGCGCGGACTGAGCCGCAAGCAGCCATGGCGTCAGCAGAACAATTGCAAGTCGCATCGCCCCCATCATACTTCTGCTAAGGTACGGGGGAATGACCCGGCGACAACTCATGATGGGCCTCGTGGCCGGCGCCGCCCCGGCGCAGACCGCCCAACACGATACCCCCCACAAGTGGGGCAAACTTGTCCTGGCCGCCGACCCCACCCCCGGCGCCTTCGACAGCCGCGCCGTCGATTGCCCCTTCGTCTTCCACCACAACGGCCGTCTGCACATGACCTATCTCGGCTTCGACGGCACCGGCTACCAGACCGGGCTCGCCTCCTCCCCCGACGCACTCAACTGGACCCGCCTCGGCTGCATCCTCCGGCGCGACCCCGCCAACCCCATCACCCGCTACAACGTCGCCCTGAACTGGATTCTGCGCGACCCGCGCCTGCGCTCGCGCGGCGGCCTCCGCAAGGTCAACGGCCGCTACCTCGGCGTCTTCCATGCCTACCCCAATCCCGGCTACGAAGCCGGGCCGGCCGTCATCGGGCTCGCCTGGAGCGCGGACCTGATGAAGTGGGAGATCGGCGACATCGTCCTGCGGCCCGAAGACGGCGCCGAGTGGGAGAGCGGCGGCCTCTACAAACCCTGCCTCGTCGAGCACGGCGGCACCTACTACCTCTTCTACAACGCCAAAAATCGCGAGAAGCGCTGGCGGGAGCAGACCGGCGTCGCCACCTCCACCGACCTCAAAACCTGGACGCGCCACCCGGGCAACCCCATTGTCCGCAACGGCGGCCCCGGAACTTGGGACGAACGCTTCGCCAGCGACCCCTGCGTCATGCTCGACAACGGCAAATGGCTTCTGTTCTACTTCGGCCTCGACGCCCAGGGCAAGGCGCGCGACCTGCTCGCCATGGGCGACAGCCCCTTCCAGATGACGAAAACTGACCGCATCCTGATCGACGTGGGACCGCCCGGCTCGGTGGATTCTGTCTATGCGCACAAACCCTCGGTGATCTGGCATCAGGGATCCCTGCTCCATTACTACTGCGCCGTCTCGGGCAAGTGGCCGGATGAGGTCCGCGGGATCTCGGTGGCCGGTTCGCAGCCCTGGAAAATCCCTCGATAACTCTGTCTCCCGGCGACACCGGCGCTGGTTCGTGCGCCCGGTGATCGAGTATCCTGACCCATGAGTATGCCTACAGCTCTGAAGGACGCCCTGGCACAGCTCGAGATGCTCGGCGGCGAGAGCGTGCGAAAGCACAACCGCAAGAACGGCGCCGGCGACAATCAGTTCGGCGTCAAGCTGGGTGACATCCGGAAGCTCGCCAGGAAGCTGAAAATCGACCATACCCTGGCCCTGGCGCTCTGGGCAACGGGAAACATCGATGCCCAGCTATTGGCCATCCTCGGGCTTGTTCCGGAGCGGTTGGCGAATGACGAATTGGATCGCATGGTGCGCTCGGCCCGATTCGGTCAAGTCGCCGACTGGCTCAATGCCTACATCGTCAGGAAACACCCGAACAAAGAGGCCCTCCGCCAGAAGTGGATGAAGGATGACGATCCCTGGGCGGCGCGCGCCGGGTGGAGCCTCACCTCGGAGCGGATCGGCAGCAGTCCCGAAGGGCTCGACCTGCCCGCCCTGCTCGACCGCATCGAATCCGAAATGGGCGGCGCGGACCCGGCCGAACAGTGGACCATGAACTTCTGCCTTGCCGGGATCGGCATCCATTTCCCCCAACATCGCAAACGCGCGATCGCGATCGGAGAGGCTCTGGGCGTCTATCGCGATTTCCCCGTCTCCAAGGGCTGCACGTCGCCTTTTGCCCCGATCTGGATCCAGGAAATGGTCCGCCGCCAGGCTTAGGCCTTGCCGCCGGCCCATCGGGCCGACACCACCCGCGGCAATCCCGCCAGGTCGAAGCCGGTCTCGACCTCGCTCCAGCCCGCGCCCAACGCCGCCCGCACGGCCGCCTCGATCAGGTAGCCGATCTCCACCACCAGCCACCCGCCCGGCCGCAAAATTCGCTCGGCCTCGGGCACGATCCGGCGGTAAGGCTCCGCGCCGTCCGCTCCGCCCGCCAGCGCCACCCTCGGCTCCCAGTCCCGTACCTCGTGCTGGAGGTGCTCGATCTCGGCCTCGGGGATATAGGGCGGGTTCGACACCACCAGGTCAAACGGTCCGCGCAACCCCGCCGCCAGATCCGTCTTCACCAGATGCACCCGCGCGCCGTGCCTCCGGGCATTCTCCCGCGCCACACGCAGCGCCCCGGCGCTGATGTCGGTGGCCACCACCACTTCGCGCTCGCTCTCGAGCGCCAGCGTCACCGCCAGCGCCCCCGAACCCGTGCCAATGTCCAGCACCCGCCGGGCATCGCGCGCCACTGTGGCGGCGCGCTCCACCACGTGCTCGGTCTCCGGCCGCGGGATCAACACCTCGGCGCTCACCACAAACTCGCGCCCGAAAAACTCCTGGCGCCGCGTGATGTACTGCGTCGGCTTGCCCTTCAGCCGCTCATGCAGGTAGCGCCCATAGTGGATCCACTCGATCGTGGACAACTCGTGCTCGGGCCAGGTGTAAAGGAAGACTTTCTCGCGGCGCAGCGCGTGGCACAGCAGCACCTCAGCCGTCAGCTTCGCCTCGGCCACGCCCGCTTCCCCCAGCAGTTGCTCGCCTTGCCGCAGCGCCGTCCGCAGGGTCACCAGGGTCTCAGGCGGCGTCCTGCCCGCGCGCCTGCTCCTTCAGCTTCTGGGCGTTGAAGTAGCTCGAACAAGCCTCCAGCAGCTCGTCCAGTTCGCCCTCCATGATCCGGTCCAGCTGATGGAGCGTGAGCGGGATCCGGTGATCCGTCACCCGGTTCTCCTTGAAGTTGTACGTGCGGATCTTCTCCGAGCGGTCGCCCGTGCCCACCTGGCTGCGGCGGTCCGCGCCGATGGCCTGCTGCTGCTTCTCCAACTCCATCTCGTACAGCCGCGAACGCAGCACGCGCTCGGCCTTGGCCCGGTTCTTGATCTGCGACTTCTCATCCTGGCAGCTCACCACCAGCCCCGTGGGCAGGTGGGTGATCCGCACGGCCGAGTACGTAGTATTGACGCTCTGCCCGCCCGGACCCGACGAGCAGAAGGTGTCGATGCGCAGATCCTTCGGATCGATCTTCACCTCGACGTCGTCGGCTTCGGGCAGCACGGCGACCGTGATGGTGGACGTGTGGATGCGGCCTTGCTGCTCGGTCACCGGCACGCGCTGCACGCGGTGGACGCCGCTTTCGTACTTGAGCCGCGAATAGACCTTGTTTCCACTGACCAAGGCGATCACTTCCTTCGCGCCGCCCGCGCCGGACTCGCTCATCGAGGTCAGTTCCACCTTCCAGCGCTTGCCTTCCGCATAGCGCGAGTACATCCGGAACATCTCGAGGGCGAACAGGCTGGCCTCGTCGCCCCCCGCGCCGGCGCGGATTTCGAGCAGGATGTCCTTATCGTCGTTCGGGTCCTTGGGCAGCAGCAGGAAGCGCAGCTTCTCGACCTGCCGATCGAGCTTCGGCTGCAGTTCGGCGATCTCCTCCTCGGCCATCGCGCGCAGGTCGGGATCGGGCTCCTCGCGCATCCCGCTGGCCTGCGCGTGCGCATCGGCCATCCGCTTGTACTCGCGGTACGCCCTCACGATCTCCTCGAGGTCGCGTTGCGCCTTGGCCGCCTTGCGGTATTTCTCGGGGTCGTTGACCACGCTCTCTTCGCCGAGTTGCGCGGTCAGCTCCTCGTAACGTCTCTCGACGCCGTCCAATTGCCGGGTGAATTCCATAGAGTCCTGCTCAGGCGATCACCAGTTCCCCGCCCTGGCTCTTCTCCAGCGTCATGGCGCCTTCCAGCGCGTGGATGGCGACCTCCGTCTGGTCGTCGGCCGGCGTCTGGGTGGTGATGCGCTGTAGCCAGAGCCCCGGGGCGGTGATCAGCGCCATCAGGCTGGCGCGCCGCTTGGCCGCGAACCGGATGGCTTCGTAGCTCAGCCCGGTGATCAGGGGCAGAGCCAGCACTCGCAGGGCCATCTTCGCCATGAACGTGTGCGCCGGGATGATGGCATAGACCAGGATCGACACCAGCATCACCACCAGCAGAAAGCTGGTGCCGCAGCGCGGATGCCAGGTGACGAACTTCTGCGCGTTGGCCACCGAAAGCGGCTGGCCGGACTCGAAGTTGAAGACCACCCGGTGCTCGGCGCCGTGAAACTCGAACACGCGGTGGATGTCGCGCCAGCGCGAGATCATCCACAGAAAGGCCAGGAAGATGACCAGCCGGATCACGCCATCCACCAGGTTGAAAACGATGGGGTTCTGGACCTGCGCGAACTGCCGCTCAAGCTGCGTCGTGAGCACCAGCGGCACGAACTTGTAAAGGAAGATGAAGAAGACGAAAGAGAAGATGAGGTTCAAAGCCATCGCCCAGCCGGGAATCTCGCCGGAGGCCTTGGCGCCGGGAGCCGGGCTTTCGCCCTTCTCCCGCGCCTGCTTTTCGGCCTCGTCCGCCGCGGCGACGTTGGCCGAGAAGCGCAGCGCTTTGACGCCGAGCCACATCGCCTGGCCCAGCGTGCCCACGCCGCGCAGAATCGGGTACTTGAACAGGGGATACTTCTCGGAGACGCGCGCCAGCGGGGCTTCCTCGGTGATGATCGAGCCATCAGCCTTCCGGACGGCGGTGCAGTAGCTGTGCGGAGCGCGCATCATCACGCCCTCCATCACCGCCTGCCCGCCCACAAGGGTCTCTTCGCCGCTTTCCAGCACGGGCAGCAGTTGGGTATGCACGGCCAGACGGCCGAAATATCTCCAGTTCACAGCGTTCCCGAATCCCTCTCCAGATTCAAGTATATCAGGGGGTTTCAGGTTCAGGCCGCCGCGCCGCGGCGGCGGGCGGTGGTGCGTGGGCCGCGCTGCACGTGGGTTTCGAGCAGCCAGCGCATCTGGATTTCCTCGAAGGGTGATGCGCAATAGTCGGCCGCGCCGGCTTCGAGGGCGTCGAGCCAGGCCTGGATTTCCGGCAGGCGGCTCACCACCACCACCGGCACCTTCCGGAACCGCGCCGTGGCTTCGCGGAAGGCCTGGCTCTGCCAGGAACAGAATACGATTTGCGCGCGGGCCGGGTCGTCGGTCAATTCACAAGCCGTGGCCCGGAGCACCCGCTTCAGCTCCTGACTCAACGCCTCATCCAAGCCCGCCAGATAGGCTCTTGTCGCCTGTTGGCTCGAGTTCTTCATTCTGGACACCTCCCCTGGGTCCGGGTTGCCGTTCGGGAGTGCGCGAACTCTGCGTCGAGTCCCAATACGGTGCGCGAGCGGGGCACACCGCTTCTATCCCGATATTAAACCTCCCATTGTCTTTTTCCAATACCCTGAATCCACCAGGAACGGAAATTTGCGCCTGTGACAGCGCCAGGGACTTGCTAAAATATACATTTCCGGAGGATTCATGGCGAACATACAGCGCAGGCAGTGCGTGGCGGTGAATGTGGGCGGCGTGATGGTGGGCGGCGGCCATCCGGTCGTCGTGCAGTCGATGACCAATACCGACACGGTGGACATCGCGGGGACCGTCAACCAGGTGACCGCCCTTGCGCAGGCGGGCTCCGAAGTGGTGCGCATCACCGTGAACACCGAAGAAGCCGCGCGGGCGGTGCCGAAGATTGTTGAAACGCTTCACGCTTTCGGCGTGCGCGTTCCGATTGTCGGCGATTTTCACTACAACGGCCACATTCTTTTGAAAAAGTATCCGGATTGCGCAAAGGCATTGGCGAAATATCGCATTAATCCGGGGAATGTGAGTATCGGAAGAAAGACCGACGAGAATTACCGGACCATGATCGAGGCGGCGCTCGAATACGGCAAGCCGGTGCGCATCGGGGTGAACTGGGGTTCGCTCGACGGAGCCCTGCTGACGCGCATGATGGATGAGAACGCCAACAGCCCGAATCCCTTGGACGCCGCCGACGTGACCAAGCGCTGCATTGTCGTGTCGGCCCTCGAATCCGCCAGACTCGCCGAATCCTACGGCCTGCCGCACGACCGGATCATCATCAGCGCGAAGGTCTCCGGCGTGCAGGATCTGATCGACGTCTACCGGATGCTCGCCGTGGAATGTGACTACCCGCTCCACCTGGGGCTGACCGAAGCGGGCATGGGCTCAAAGGGAATCGTGGCCACCACGGCGGCGCTCTCGGTGCTGCTGCAGGAGGGCATCGGCGACACCATCCGCGCGTCGCTGACGCCGCTGCCGAACGGCGACCGGACCGAAGAGGTGATTGTCTCGCAGCAGATCCTGCAGGCGCTCGGCATCCGGAGCTTCACCCCGCAGGTGGCGGCGTGCCCGGGCTGCGGGCGCACCACCTCCACCTTCTTCCAGGAGATGGCGGACCAGATCCAGACCTACCTGCGCGAGCAGATGCCGGTCTGGAAGACCACGCATCCGGGCGTGGAGGAAATGAAAGTGGCGGTGATGGGGTGCGTGGTGAACGGCCCGGGCGAATCGAAGCACGCCAACATCGGCATTTCGCTGCCGGGCACCTTCGAGGAGCCGGTCGCGCCGGTCTATGTCGATGGCAAACTGGTGAAGACGCTGCGCGGAGATCATATCGTGGCCGAGTTCACCGACATGCTCAACGATTACGTCGAGCGGCGCTACCGCGCAGGCATCGCCACCATGGCGGGGTAAGCCCCGAAGCCGGAGCAATAGCATCGCCCCCCTGCGCGGGTACAATCTGAACCATGGGCGACCCGGTCCGCTCGTTCTACGACGATCTCGCCGAGAGCTACCACTTGATCTTCCAGGACTGGGAGCGCTCCATCGACTGGCAGGCCGGCATCCTGGGACCTTTGATCGAGGCGGAGTTGCCGCCGGGGCCGCTCCGCGTTCTTGACTGCACCTGCGGGATCGGCACGCAGGCGCTGGGTCTGGCGAAGCGTGGACACAGGGTGACGGGGGCGGACCTCAGCGCGGGCGCGATCCGGCGGGCGCGGCGCGAGGCCGGCAAAAGAGGACTCGCGATCGAGTTCCAGCAGTGTGATGTGCTCGATCTGACACCCGTCGGCGAGGGCCGCTTCGACGCCATTCTGGCAGCCGATAACTCCCTCCCGCACCTGCGGTCAGAGGCCGAGTGGGCGCGGGCGCTCGAACAGATCGCGAGCAAACTCCGCCACGGCGGACTCCTTGTCGCGACAATCCGGGATTACGACGACATCCTTCAAACACGGCCAGTCAGCCAGCCACCGGCTTTCTTCGGAGAAGGCGGGTTTCGCCGCATCTATCACCAGGTTTGGGATTGGACCAGCGAGCGGGAGTACGCCGCCCACCTGTACCTGACTCAGAAGACCGATGGCGGGTGGAACTGCCGCCACTTTGTCGCTGTCTATCGTGCCGTGTTGAGGAGCGAAGTGACGCGCCTGCTGGAACAAGCGGGTTTCAACGAGATCCGCTGGCTCATGCCTGAAGAAAGCGGTTTCTACCAACCCCTGGTCGCCGCCCGGAAACTCAACAACGAGGGCCTGGGCGCGGGCGCTGATTCGTGACCCGCCGCCCGCCCGACACGGAGACTGGGCTGGCTGGCCTGTCATCGGGACACAAAAGAAGTCTTGCTCTCCGGTTCCGCCAGGAGTACCATTGCAGCCGGGGAGGTCCGCTCTTACCAGGAGGGACGTCCTATGCACCGCGTTCTTGCGGCAGCGGTTCTGGCCCCAATACTGGGGTTCCCGCAGGTTCCCTCACTTTCCACTTCCTCCTATTTCGGCGGCCGCGAGGAAGACTCCATCCGGGCTGCCGCCTTCGGCCCTGACGGCAGCCTGTATCTCGCGGGATCGACCAGCTCCCGCGATTTTCCCGTCCGCAATGCCCAGCAGCCGGCCTGCACCTTGTCGCCCCGAGGCAGTTGTTCCGACGCCTTCCTTGCCCGGTTCACAGCCGATGGACGCCAGCTCATTTTCTCGACGTTCCTCGGCTCGGATCGGCTGGACGCGATCCATGGGCTGGCCATCGATCAGGATGGCAGCGCCGTGGTGGTTGGCAACTACGAAGACTGGTCGCAAATCCACGTCACACGCTTTTCCGCGCAAGGGCAGTTGCTCAGCCGCACCGTCATGCGCGGGACCGCCTTCGTGCAGGCCAACGCCGTGGCGCTCGACCGGCAAGGCCGCATCTACGTCGCCGGCCAGGCCTCGGGCTTCCAGCAGATGCCCCCCGGCGGCTTTCAGACCGACCCCGGCCCTGCCGCCTGCCCCGTGGTCCCCTCGGGCTTCCTCACCATCCGGGCCTTCGTGATTCGTTTCACGCCCAGCCTTTACCCGGAAAAGGCCACCTACTATGGCGGCAACGGCGTGGAGATTGCGCGTGCGCTGGCAGTCGCGCCCGATGGCGACATCTGGCTGGTGGGGGAAACCAGTTCCACCAACCTGCCGCTGGTGAATCCGCTGCAATCCCAATACCGCGGGGGCGCCCGGACTTGTGAAGGCGGGGACGCCTTTGTCGCGCGCCTTGACGCGGACCTGGAAACCCTCCGGTTCAGCACCTACCTGGGCGGCGCCGGTCCCGACTCAGCAGCCGCCATCGCCCTCGACTCCACCGGCGCGCCCGCCATCGCCGGGACCACGCACGGCGCTGGATTCCCCACGCCCGACAGATCCATCGGCGGCTCCGATGTCTTTCTCACCCGGCTCACTCCCGACGGCTCCCGCTTCCTCGCATCCAGGCTCTACGGCGGCTCGCACCTCGAGATCGCCTACGCGGTGGCCTTCGACTCCTCGGACGCGCTGCTCGTCGCGGGCTCCACGGCATCCTTCAACCTGCCCCTCGCCTTCCCGCTCCAGCCCCAATTGGCAGGATGCCTGCCCGGCCAGCCGCAGCCGTGCTACGACGCCTTTGTCGCCCGCTTCACCGCCGCGGGTCTGTTGGACTTCGCCACCTATCTTGGCGGCGACGGCGACGAGTACGCGCAGGCCCTCGCAGTCTCCCCCGCCGGTGTGATTGCCGCCGCGGGGCTCACCTACGCCGCCAACTTCCCCACCTCCAACGCCTACCAGAGCGCCATGGGCGGGCTCTCCTCGGACGGCTTCTTCGCGACCCTGACGCTGCCCGCAATTCCGGCGGCCCGCGTGGTCTCCGCGGCCTCCGATGCGATTCAGACGGTCGCCCCCGGCTCGCTCGCCGCAATCACCGGCGACAACCTCGCGCCGGGCTTCGCGGCGGCGCCCTACTACAACGTCGACTTTTCCCCCGCGGGCATCACGGTTGAAGTCGAGGCGCCTGTCCCGCCGCTTCTCCTCCGGGCAAGCATTCTCAGCGTCACGCCCTCGCGCATCATCTTCCAGGTGCCGCTACCGTCCAACTTCGCGCCGGGGGAATACCCGATCCAGGTGAAGCGCTCTGGCCGCGCCACCCATTCCACCACTCTGCGGCTCCAGGCGCCGAGCCCGGCCCTGTTCACCGCCAACGGCACTGGAACCGGCGCCGCAGCCGCCATCGCCATGCCCGCGGACCCATCCGGGCCAGGACCGGTGGAAGTGGCCTTCCAGTGTGCGGCCAGCCCAGGCGTGTGCACGACCTCACCCATCACAGCCGGCGCCGCCGGCGCCCCCCGGGTGCTGGCGCTCTATGGGACGGGCTTCGCCTTCCTCTCTTCGCCCGCCTCGGCCCGCATCGGCGGCGCTGAAGTGCCCATCGTCCGCATCACGCACGGCATTCTGATGGGCCTGGACGAAATCGTGCTTTCGTTGCCGCCGGCGCTCGCGGGCACGGGTCGGCAAATGTTGGAGATTACGATCGCCGGCCAGACGGCCAACTCCGTGGAGGTGGAGTTCCGATGATCCCGCGGCTTTCCCTGCTCCTGCTTGCTTCCGCTCTGCTCTCCGCCCAGACCGTCCCGCAGGTCGCATTCGGTTCGGCCGGAGGAGGCGCCTGGCAGACCACCGTGATCCTGGTCAACCGCTCCGCTACGGCGGGCGGCGTGATCCATCTCCACTTCTTCCAGTCCGACGGGCAGCCGATGCCGGCGCCCATCGAAGGTGTCCTGCTCAGCACGCATCGGCTGGCCATCGCGCCGAACGGCTCCCGGCGCCTGGTGATCGCCGACGACTCCGCGCCGCTGACGCAAGGCTGGCTGCGCATCATCATGCCCCCGAACGTCGCGCTCAGCGGCCAGGCCATCCTGCGGCAGCGCGTCCCCGGACGGCCCGATTTTGAGACCGCGGTTCCGCTGTCCGCCATGCCCGATGCAGTCCGCTGTCTCGTGCCTCTGCCCGGCTACATGGCCCCACCCGGATGGATCTTCCCCTTCGATAACACGCCCGGCTTTGTGACCACCATCGCCCTGGTCAATACCAGCGGCATCCCGCGCTTGATCAGTCTGGAGGCCACCGATGAAGAGGGCCGGTTCATGGGCGGGGTCCAATTCGAGATGCAACCTGGCCGCCATCTGGCATTCCGGCTCGAGGACAGGCTTCCTATGCTCGCCGGACAGCGCGGCACATTCCGCCTCCCCTCGACGCGCAGTGAGGTGGGCGTGGTGGTCTTCCTGTTCAACGATTCCGGACCTTTCGCCACGCTGCTGCCGATCGAGCCGTAGCGGCCACCTGAGCCCGCGGCCTGGGAAAGGCTGCGGCAGGCTTGGGTGGGAGTGTGATAAACCATAAACTGACTTTCACGTACAGGAGCGGTGGGGCCGAACGTGGCGATGGGCAATCCGTCGCCTTCGTCCTCATTCGCCCCCAACATCAAGAAACTCCGAGGAGGACTGACCATGGCCGAGATCACGCGTCGAACCATTCTGGGGGCGGCTACGCTGGTGCCCGCGCAGGCGGTGCGGGGGAGCGCGCAGAATAGCGCCATTCAGGTTGGGCTGGTGGGCGCGGGCAATCGGGGCGCGTACACGGGCCGGATTCTGAACTCGACGCCCGGCGCGCGCGTGGTGGCGGTGGCGGACGTCGTCGAGGAGAACGTCAAAAACGCCAAGCAGCGCATGAATGCGCCCGAGGCGCGCGAATACCGCGACATCCGGGAATTGCTGGCCAGCGGAGTGGATGCGGTCATGATCGCCACGCCGTGCCACCTGCACCCGGACCATCTGGAAGCCGCGATCAAGGCGGGCAAGCACATCTACATCGAGAAGCCGGCCGCGGTGGATGTGGCCGGGGCCAAGCGCGTGATGCGGCTGGCCGACGCGGCCGACCGCAAGCTGAACATCAGCTTCGGCTTCCAGCAGCGCTACGGCGGCGTGTATGTCAAGGCCAAGAAGATGCTCGAGGCCGGCGGCATCGGCAAGGTGCGCGAGGTCCACGGCGAGTTCCTCAAGTATGCGCTGACCGGCGACGAGCCGGTCCCGCCGCTGCCGCGGACGGAGAAGGAAAAGCTCGAGCAATGGAAGCTGTGGCGCGCGACGTTTGGCGAGGTGATCGTCGAAACCTACGTCCACAATCTCGATGCGATCAACTGGTTTCTGGACGAGCGCCCGCTGCGCGCGATCGGCACGGGCGGGCGGACGGTGGAGAAGCGGGGCGACCTGATGGACCATCTGAGCGTGACCTACGACTACCCCGGCGACGTGCAGATGACGTTTGCCGGATCGCAGATGACGCCGCGCTTTTTCCGGTCCAACAAGGAGCGCTATATCGGGTCGCAGGGCGTGATCGAGACCGCGCGCGAGTACTGGAGCTACAACACGGGCCAGGGTCCGGTGACCGAGAAGGCGGAGCGTGAGATCAGCATCGACGCACTCGAGGCGTTCGTCGAAAGAGTGAGAACGGGGCGGCCGGAGAACACCGGCGTGCGGGCAGCGGAGAGCACGCTGACGGCGCTGCTGGGCCAGATGGCGATCGACCAGCGGCGGCTGGTGACCTGGGAGGAGATGATGGCTTCGGCGTGAGCCGGGGCCGGGCTTTAGTGGATCAGGGCGACGAGGTCGCGGGGGATCCCGTGGGGCTTGGTGGGGAGTCTGACGATTCCTGGGCCTTCAATCGGGGTTCCGCCGAGGTTTTTTCCCTCGAGCGGGTCGAACCAGGAGACCTGGTAGGGGCCGCGGTGGTTTTCCAGGTCGAGGGCGACGTTGACTCCTTTGGGGACGTAAAGGCAATAGACCTCGCCGCGTTTGGCGAGGACGTCGACATTGCTGGTGGTGAGTTCGGGGGCGGGTTCCATCTCGTGGAAGGGCAGGTAGCGGTGGAAGAAGTCGAGGGCGATTTTGGTCTGGCGGTACATGTTTTCGCGGACGCGCCAGTCCTCGGCGCTAAGGTCGGAGTGGGGGGAGTTGTTCTGCCAGCCGAAGTACCATTCGACGCCGGCGCCGCCGTTGAGCAGTGAGCCCCAGAGGCCGTAGCGGCGGGGGAGGTCGTGGGCGGGGTCGTCGGCATCGGTGTGGAGGCCGAAGTTGGCGCCGCCCATCTCGTCCATCATGATGACCCAGGGGTGGCCGGATTCGCGGGAGGCGCGGACGTATTCGCGGACGGTGGGCGGGATGCGGGGCCACTGGAAGATCTGGAAGGAGGTGCCGGCGAAGGCGGGGTGGCCGAGCAGGGGGCGGAAGGTCTCGTGGAGGTTGGAGTCGTGGCGGTGGTCGTTGTGGAGGACGACGGGGTGGCGGTAGGGGTCGTGGCGGAGGAAGAACTGGGCGAACTCCTTCTGCCACCAGGCGGTGTTCATGTTCTCCTCGCCGAGGTTCCACTGGAGCGCCGGGTGGTGGGCGAAGCGGGCGATGAGTTCGCGGTAGTAGAGGTTGCGGTAGAGGCGGAGTTTGCCTTTGTCGAGCATGTGGTCGTTTTCGGTCTCCTGGGTGACGACGTGGAGGAGGAGGCCGAGGCGCTGGGCGTGGGCGAAGACGATTTCCCACTGGTCGAGCTTGGAGACATCGAAGCGGTCGAAGGTCCAGGGGCCGGTCCAGGGCCAGACGTTGCGGCCGTCGCCGTTGGAGTTCATGGTGAGGAAGTAGATGGAGTTGAGGCCCTGGGCGGCGAGGTAGTTGAGGCCGCCGATGAGGCCCTTGCCCTTGCCACCCTTCCAGGTGGGATCGCCGGGGCGCCAGTCCTTCAGATGGGGTTCGTAGCGGTGGAGGCCGTCCTTCAGGGCGGGCAGGGGGATGAGGGGGTCGGGGGCGGGCATGACGCCCTGGGGGGCATCCTTGGTTTCGCGCCAGGTGCCGTCGAAATCGGCGTAGCCGAGCAGGGTTTCGGGGGAATCGACGCCGCCCTTGAGGAAGCGGGCGCCATCGCCGGAGAAGCGGTAGAAGCGTTCGCCGCGGTATTCGAGCAGGCCGCGGGCGCGGAAGTCAGGGGCCTGTTTGTCGGTGGCGGCGATGGTGAATTCGCCTTCCTGGCCGTCGATGGGGGCGAGCGGTTTGCCGGCGAGGGGGTTTTCGTCGATGGCGACATCAGTGCCCTGGCGGAAGGAGGCGCGCCAATGCCAGCGGCCTTCGCGGGTGGGCAGGAAGTGGACGCGCCATTTATTGCCGGCTTCGGCGGAGGATTCGGCGGCGTTGCCGTCGGCGGCGAAGAAGCCGGGGACGCGGCGTTGATCGCCCGAAGGTGAGTGGACGAAGAGGACCTCGAAGCGGTAGTCGCGGAAGGGATTGGGGGTGGCGGATTCGCTGGTGGCCGGGCCATCGAAGGTGAGGGTGAGGCGGTGGAAGAGCTTGAGTTCACCCGAGAGGTCGGCGGCGGCGAGGGAGGCGGCGAGGAGCAGCAGACAGGCAAGGGGCTTCATCGCCCGTCATGATATATCATTCTGGGAGTTGGTGGGGGTGACTTGAGGTTATGCGGGCAGGCACACGGGGGGTGCGGAACGGGGGAGGGATGGTGGGGTGGTCAGGGTTTTTGCATCGTTTGGGGGGTCAGGCGGCCTTCGG
>ERZ761609.1764-NODE-1764-length-17765-cov-8.158893_pt1 | contig 17765 bp, 18 predicted proteins | sample MGYA00511163_ERZ761609 | MGnify/ENA primary metagenome ERZ761609 (study PRJEB28899, sample SAMN02445070) | bioreactor sludge metagenome | biome: EBPR sludge | place: Australia: Brisbane, Thorneside Wastewater Treatment Plant | collected 2011-12-16 ... | reverse complement strand
GTGTCCGCATCACCGGCCGCCATACCGCGACCGGTGACGCCCTGGCGACGGCCGAAGCCTTCGTCAAGCTCGTGCCCCATCTCCGCGAGCGCGGCATCCGCACCGTCGCCGAAGCCGAAACTGCCTGCCGCACCCTCGCCGAACAGGACGCGCGTACGCAGGGTGGCCTGATGGTGCCGGACGCGACCCCGCAATCGGTCCCCGCCGATCTCGCCCGGCTCGACGTTTTCGCCTTCCGCCATCGCGTCAGCGACGTCATGAGCAAGCCTCCCGCGACGATGCCCGGCACCGCCACTGTCCGCGAAATGATCCGCCACCTGCTCGACGCCGGTCTGAGCTCCGTATTCGTCACCCTCGATGGCGGCCGCTCCGGTATCGTGACCGAACGCGACGCCCTGCGCGTCATCCGTGACCACGACGTCGCCGCGTTCGACCGGCCCATTTCTACGATCGCCAAGAGCCCGCTGCATGCCGTCGCCGACGACGATCACGTCTATCGTGCCATTGGCCGTATGGAGCGGCTGAAAATCCGCCACCTCGCGGTCCTGAACGCGGCCGGCGAGATCGTCGGAGCGCTGACGCCCCGCAATCTCCTGCGCAACCGCGCCACGACCGTCATCGCCATCGGCGACCGTATCGCCGTCGCTGACACCGCCGAACAGCTCGGCGCCTGCTGGGCCGAAATCCCGGCCATGGTCGTCAACCTGCTGCGCGAGGACGTCGACGCACGCACCATCGCCGGCATCGTCAGTTCCGAAATCTGCGCCATCACCCGCCGCGCCGCCGAACTGTCCGAACGCGAGATGGCCAAGGCCGGTCGGGGCGCGCCACCCGTACCCTACGCGGTACTCGTCCTCGGCTCGGCCGGACGCGGCGAAAGTCTCCTCGCCGCCGATCAGGACAACGCCATCGTCTTCGAGGCAGGAGAGCCGGGCGGTCCGGAAGACAAATGGTTCGAGGCGATGGCGACGCACATGGCGCGCATTCTCGACGAGGTCGGAATCGTCTACTGCAAGGGCGGCGTCATGGCGAAAAACGCCGAGTGGCGTCATTCGCTTGCCGGCTGGACCGCGGTGATCGACGGCTGGGTGCGGCGCCAGAACCCCCAGGACCTGCTCAACGTCGACATCTTCTTCGATGCGGTACCCGTACACGGCGACATGGCGCTGGGCCGTGCCGTCCTTGGCGCCGCCTTCGATCGCGCACGTGCCACCCCCGACTTCCTCAAGATGATGACCGAACTCGCCCGCCAGTGGACCTCGCCGGTCGGCCTGCTCGGCGGTTTCCAGAAGACGGACGGCCGGCTCGACCTCAAGAAGTTCGGCCTGATGCCGGTCTTCACTGCCGCGCGCGTCCTCGCCTTGCGCCATGGTGTGGCTGACCGTTCGACCGCCGCCCGCCTCCACGGTGTCCACGCCCGCAAGATCGGGGCACCCGAGACGATCGGCAACATCCTCGCCGCCCATGAACTTTTCATGCGCACCGTTCTCGAGCAGCAGATCGCTGATGGCGGTGCCGGAATTCCGCTCTCCCCGCGTGTCGATGTTGACCGGCTCGACAAGACCAAGAAGCGCGACCTGAAGGATGGCTTCGACGCTGTCTCAGAGGTCATCGATCTCGTTGCCGAAGGTCGCCTGACCTGAGCGGCGGTGCCTCAGCGGCCGAGTGCAAAGAATACCGCAAGCGTCAGGAACGCCACGCCGAGGCCTGCGGAATATTGCGCGAACCTCAGGAATACCTCGCGCAGAACGCCGCCGATGATCTGCTGCGCCGTCCCGGCTTCCGGCCGCTCCTCCTTTGGCAGCATCAACCAGACTTCGGTGGCCTGATATGGACGACGCGAGGCATAGTGCGCCTTCAGCAGCAGCACGGCACACGTCAATAGCGCGAAATAACCGCCGAACTTGAAGGCGAGTTCCGGCTCCCCGGAGAAACCGACCATCGCCGTGCAGCATCCGAGCGCGGCAAATCCGCAGGCCCGCGCCACCGAAAGCTGTGCCAACGCCTCGATCTTCTGCAACATGGATCGCCCGTTTCGCGCCTGACGCCCCTCTGGTCAGGTTAACGGCGCGGTGCCTGCTGGCAAGTAGCCCGGACGTCCGCGCCCATACACTTAGCCGTGATCCCGCAGGACCGGGTAAGTCGCGAGCGTCTGAAATCAGGCCACCACGCCCACCAGCATGAGCGGCAAACCCACGAGCACCATCGTCGAGATCAGCCAGATTCCGATCGACATCGGAGAAGAGTCCTCGAGACCCTTGGCCCGTTCGTAGAGTGCCGCCGGCACTCCCGCCAGTACCAGCGTGGTCGCCGACGCCAGGATCGAGGCGAGATAGGTGAGCACCAGTGGCGACGTGAGAAAGGTACCAGCCAGCAAGGCCTTGAGCAGAACCACGAACGGCAGCAGAACCGGCGACCACGTCATCCCGTTCATCAGCGAAAGCCCGGCCGTGGCGATGAGCATCACGTCCTTCTGCATCGTCTCCTGACGATGGTGCATGTCGTCCATGATCAGCCCTCCGTTCCGAGAAACGGCTTTACGCCCGAGGCGATCACCGTGAGATACAGAAACATGCGAAGCGCCATCAGCCAGACAATCGCCAGAACGATGACGAGCCCGTTCGGGACGATCTTCGGTGTGACGATCCGCACGAGACGTACGACCGGATCGGTGATCTGGCGGAAGACCACCAGGATGGTCGCATCCTGCTTTTTGGCGAAGAAGAGTTCGAGCACATAGCGGCCGATCAGTGTGTACACCAGAGCCGCCATGACGAGGTTCGGCAGGTGGAAGTACCAGTGGGTAAGCAGGCTGTCGCCCATGCCTCGAACTCCGCTTCGTCGCGCTGTCGTCTCGGGATTGACATGAAAGAAGGGCGGGACACAAGGCCCCGCCCTCCGATTTCAGGTCGAACGATCAACCGGGGCTCAGTGAGCCACGACCGCGTCGCTCTTTTCCTGCATGATCGTCTCACCGCGCGGACGGCGGACGGCATCGACCATGTCCATCGTCGCCTGCGACGGAGCCGGCGTCATCAGCGACACGATCCAGATCGTGATGAAGCCCGCTGGCAGCGCGAACAGCGCCGACGAGATGTTGTTGATGTTGAACCAGCCGACCTTCGAGGCCAACGGGTGCGAACCGGCAACCCAGCTGTCCATCGCGTTCGGCGCCGCCATGGCCTTGACGAGATCAACGACTGGCGCGCCCGTAACCGGGTTCAGCAGCGATGACATGCCGGCATACTTGACGCCAAATCCGGGGAAATAGCGCGTCACGACCAGGTAGAACATGCAGAGACCGAAGCCGACGATCATGCCGGCGATGGCACCCTGCTTGTTGGCACGCTTCCACCAGACGCCGAGCACGAGCGCCGGGAAGATACCGGCGGCAGCGATCGAGAACGCCCAGGCGACCATCCCGAGAATGTCGGCCGGACGTGTCGAGGCGGTGTAGGCTGCGAGCAACGCCACCAGCAACAGGAGGACACGCGAAACGATCAGACGGGTCTTCGTCGGAGCGTTCGGGTTGATCATCTTGTAGTAGATGTCGTGGCTGAGAGCGTTGGCGATGGCGAGCAGCAGACCGTCGGCGGTCGACAGCGCGGCGGCGAGACCGCCGGCAGCGACGAGACCGGCGATGACATACGGCATGCCAGCGATTTCAGGCGTCGACAGAACGATCACGTCCGTGTTGATGCCGAGATCCTGGTGCCGCAGGAAGCCACCCTGGTTCGGGATCGCGCTACAGGCAGCCGCAACTGCTTCGGCCGAAGCCGCTGCCTTGCCGCAAACCGTCACGAGACCGAGCTTGCCATACGTGTAGATCCACGCCGGGAGGTCGGCGAGGGCCGTCTTCTTCGCGATCAGGCTGTACACTTCGAGCTTCGAGAACGCAGCGTACGCAGGCGCCGTGAAGTAGAGCAGGAAGATGAAGAACAGCGACCACGCGACCGACGAGCGGGCTTCACGGACCGACGGGGTCGTGAAGTAGCGCATCAGGACGTGCGGCAACGACGCCGTGCCGACCATGAGGCAGAGGATCAGCGCGAAGAAGTTGGCCGGCGAGTAGTTGAGGAACGGCGTGATGTGCGGCTTGAGTGTCGCGGCATTCGCCAGACCATCCGCCACCATCTTCTTTTCGAGATTGCCGATGTCCACGAGTGCCTGACCATAGGTCAGCTGCGGGAGCGGCAGGCCGTACTTCTTGAACGACAGGATGACGACCGGAATGAGGTACGCGACGATCAGAACGATGTACTGCGCGACCTGCGTCCAGGTAACCGCCTTCATACCACCGAGCATCGAGCAGAGCAGGATGCCGATGAGGCCGACGTAGACGGCGACGACGAAGTCCATGCCGAGGAAGCGCTGGGCGATCAGACCCGTGGCGAAGATCTGCGCGACCACGTAGGTGAACGAGCAGGCCAGCAGGACGATAACCGCGAGGAAGCGCGGGAAGTTGCCTTCGTAGCGTGCCGCGAAGAAGTCCGGAACCGTATAGGCGCCGTACTTCCTGAGGAACGGAGCGATCAGGATGGCGACGAGCACGTAGCCGCCGGTCCAGCCGAGCACGAAGGCGAGGCCGTCGTAACCGAGCAGGTAGAGCGAGCCGGCCATGCCGACGAACGAGGCGCCGGACATCCAGTCGGCACCGGTGGCCATGCCGTTGTAAAGGGCCGGAACCGAGCGGCCCGCGACGTAGTATTCGCCGGCTTGCGCGGTGCGCGACAGAACGCCGATCGCGGCGTAGACCATGATGGTCAGGAACACGAACCCGTAGCCGATGTAGACGTTCGGAACGCCCATCTGCTCGAGGACGGCGAGGATGGCGACGAAGCCGAAGAACCCGCCGGTGTACATTCCATAGATTTTCCCGAGATTATCGAGAAAGGCGCCAGATTTAGCTGGTGCAGCCATTTTTATTTCCCCCGATTATTATTGATCTTCGGCCACGCCTTCTTGCCTGTCGATCGCTTCCTGCCGCTTGGCGAAGAGGAACAACATGACGACGAAGGCGATGAGCGATCCCTGGGCAGCCATGTAGAACCCGAGCGGGAAGCCCAGGATCCGGATGCTGTTCAGCGGCTCGACGAAAAAGTGAACGACGAAACTGAAGAAAACCCACAATGCGAACATGGTCCACATCAGGGCGCTGGTTCTTGCCCAGTAGCGATCGCCTGTCCCGTTGGACATAAAGCTTCCTCTCCTCGAAGTGTTGGATAAAACGTGCACGTCTTAATTGGTCTCGAATCCGCGCAAATCCTCCGAGACTCTGTCTTATATGCTAGCATCGCCCACGAGTGAGCGGACCTAGACTTTAGTTTCGCGGGAATCGCGGGCGTTGCACTGCGATACGCCCCCCGTAGAACCACGATCTCGTGGCATTTCTCTCGGACTGGCCTCACTCTTCACGCCTGCTATGACAGCCCGCACTGGACTGATGAGCCGAACGGACGCTCCACAAATGGGCCCGCACCGGACGCGAACGACCGATAGTCACACGATTCGGCACGATTGGCTGCGAGCAAGCGAACCCGGTTTTCACCGCCCGTAAATATGCTGCGTCAGGCCGTGACCTCGGACGTGACGTCATGCCATGACTTCCATGTTCTGATGACACGGTCTGAGGGCATGCGATCGCTGCATGTTAGGGCTCGGCCCTGCCCGACCCGGTTACGAGCGATCCCGCAAGCGGCTCGCCGCCGTCTTCGACAGCCCTGTTAACCGGAACTCTGCCGGATCTCCGGGCGGGCCGCGATCGGCAAGTAAACCGACTGCTCTGTCTTTTCGGACAGCAGCCGTAAAACGAGTTGCCCCGTTTGCCGGCCGATGTCGAGTGCATCGACGACGATCGTCGAGATCGGCGGGATCGAGCACCGCGATATCTCGAAGTCCCCGAAACCTGCGACGGCGATGTCCTCGGGTACGCGGCGGCCGAGCGCCCGGCACTCCGTGAGTGCGCCGAACGCAGCGGGGTCTGAAACACACATGATCGCATCCGTCTCCGGCCAGCGCTCCAGGATCGTCCGCAGCGCTTCGCGGCCCTGCATCATGTTGATCGGGGGCGCGGCCAGGGCGACCTGCCGCGACGGATCGAGGCCGGCCCGCCGCATCGCATCGCGAAAGCCCTTCCGTCGCTCCGCGCCGCGCGTGCCGCTGTCGTCGCATTCACCGATATAGGCGATGTTGCGGCGCCCGCTCGTGATCAGGTGGGCGGTCATCTCCGCCGACGCCTTGCGATTCGAGAAGCCGACGACATGCTGGATCGGGTGTTGCGGCATTTCCCAGATTTCCACGACGGGAATTCCGCTCTGCTCGAGCAGCTTCCGCGCCTTTGGCGTATGGCTGTCATAGGTCACGATCAACGCTTCCGGCCGCCGTTCGAGCATCATCTCGATGAGATATTCGGCCTGCGCGGCGCTGTAGCCGGTATAGCCGAGAAGCAATTGAAGGCCGGCGGGGTTCAGGATTTCCTGCAGGCCCGACGCCGTTTCGGCAAAATGCGGGTTGTTGAGAGAGGGAACGAGCACGCTCACGAACCCCGACTTCTGCGACGAAAAACTGCCGGCGAGACGATCGGGGACATAGCCGAGCTCGTCGACCTTCTGGAGGATGAGACGGCGCGTTTCCGGTGAGATTCGGCCATCGCGCTTGAGCGCGCGCGACACCGTCATCGCCGAAACGCCGGCGGCGCGCGCCACGTCGATCATCTTTATGCGCTTCATGGGTGCCGGCCCGAAAACTGCTGCGTCGCGCAGTTATACTGCACTGCACGCCTGAAATCCCAATGTCCGCGGTAGCCGGGATGACAAGTCGACGCAGCTCATGCTACGGTTCATGATATCGATAACATGATCCTGAACCAGATCAGTCTGGCAATCGGGACGCCACGGAAACGCTGAGCCAATCGCACGAGCGATAACCCGAGGAGTTCGACCATGGACGTGACGCGCCGCAGTGTGATGAAAACCGGTGCTGCTGCCGCAGCCGCCCTTTCCATGCCCTACTATGCCCGCGCACAGGGCCGCGGCTGGGACAAGCTCAAGGGTCAGACGATCGTCGTCAACTGGCCGGCGCATCCACACTACGCTGTCGCCAAGAAGCTGCTCCCCGAGTTCACTGCCGCCACCGGTATCAAGGTCGAACTCGACGAGATGCCGTATCTCCGGCTCAAGGACGCCCAGGTCCTCCAGATGGGCAAACCCAAAGGCGACTACGACGTCTGCGTCTACGTCATCATGTGGAAGACGGAATACGTGCACCGCAAGTTCCTCACGGAACTGGAGCCGATGTTCCAGAACGCCGAACTCGCCATGCCGGATTACGATCGCGGCGACATCATCAAGGGCTACTACGAGGGGCTCGGGCTGGTCGGCGGACCACGCGGTTATCTGCCGGGCCCCGGGGCAAAGCTCTACGGCATCCCGTACGGTGCGGAATGCTCGGTTCTCGCCTATCGCAAGGACATCTTCGCCAAGCACAATCTGACGGTGCCCAAGACCTATGACGACCTGCTCGCCGCGTGTCGGGCGGTCAAGCAGAAGGAAGCCGGGATGGGAGGGCTCACGTCCCGCGCCCAGGCAGGGCATCAGGTCACGGCCGGCTGGCTGCTACATCTCACGCCGTATGACGGCCTCGTCATTGACGACAAATATCTCCCGCGCGTCGCCGATGAGCCGTCGCTGAAGGCGACCGCTGTCTTCAAGGAGATCATCGACACCGGACCGGCCGGCGGAGCGTCGTTCGATTTCGGCCAGATGATGAACGCATTTCTGCAAGGCCAGTCCGCGATGTATCTCGACACGATTTCCGTGTTCGGCCCGGCGCGTGACCCGGCAAGATCGAAAATCGCAGATACGGTCGGCTACGCGGTGCATCCGAAGGCTGCGAAATACTCCGGCGAACTCGGCGGCTTCGGCATGGCCATTCCCAACAATTCCGAGCGCAAGGAGGCCGCCTTCGCCTTCATCCAGTGGATGACCGCCAAGGCTCAGGACGTCAAGGCGTCCGCGATGGGCGGCCAGCCCATGCGGCTCTCGACGCTCGATCATCCCGACGTGCAGAAAGTCTACCCCGTCGACGTTTACCGGGAATGCCTGAAGATCGCCAATCCCGACTGGCGGCCGATCATCAACGAGTGGACGGAAATCTCCGAGAAAGTGCTCGGCGTGCATCTCTCCGAGATCATCACAGGCAAGGCGGAAATCAAACCGTCGATGACGGAAGCTGCGGCCAAGATCAAGGCGATCTGTGAACGTGCGGGTTACTACAAGACCTGATGCGAATACGCGGCCGGTCGAGGACCGGCCAGGAATGTCTCTCCGGCGCATGTTCGTGCGCCGGAGTCGTCCGCCAATTGCGGGACCGGTGTGCCGATGACCTCAGACCAACCCGGACAGAGCCGACTAGTTCCATATTTCTTCGCATTGCCGGCCATTGCCGTCATGGCAATCGGGCTCTTCTATCCGGTTCTCGAAACGTTGCGACTGTCGGCTTACGAGGTCCGGCTCGGTGAAGCGCCGACGAGCCAGGCGTTTCGCGGTTTGACGATATTTGCCGAGGTCCTGTCTGATCCGTCGGTCCAGGCTTCGATGCTGACGACCCTGAAATTCGCTGTCATCGTCGTCGCAATCGAACTCGTGATCGGCGTCGGCCTTGCGCTGATGCTTGAAGGGAAGATCCCGGGCATGAGCACGCTTCGGACGATCTTCGTGCTCCCGATGATGATCGCGCCGGTCTGCGTCGGTCTCATCTGGCGATACATGTTCGACGCGAACGCCGGCCCGATCAACAGCTGGCTTTCGTTTACGGGCTGGCAGCCGGCCTGGCTCGCCGACGCCGACCTCGCCCTTCTTGCGGTCTGCCTCACGGATATCTGGCAGTTCACGCCCTTCGTCTTCATCATGGCTTTGGCCGGCCTGCAGGGCCTGGATAGCTCGCTCGTCGAGGCCGCGCGCGTCGACGGCGCGCGTCTCTGGCAGATAATCTGGTACATCAAGTTGCCACTGCTTATGCCGATCCTGATGATCACGTTGTTGATGCGATTGATCGATGCGCTGCGCGGTCTCGAGGTGGTCTACGCGATGACGAACGGCGGGCCGGGGCTCGCGACCGAACTCTTCTCGCTGCATATCTACAAGAGCGCCTTCGTGACCCAACGCATGGGGCATTCTGCCGCCCTGTCCGTGTGTCTTCTCATTGTTACGACGGTGCTGAGTGCCGCCCTTCTCGCCGTGAACAATCCCATGCGCCGGGAGCGGGCCTGATGACACCGGCTTTCGCGAGGTCCGCGCCGAGACTGCTGCAGATGGCAACGGCGTGGTTGCTCGCACTCGTCGTGATCGTGCCGCTTGCGGTGATGGTGGCGACGTCGTTCAAGACGCAGCGGCAGATCTTCGACAGCGGCTTCTCGTTCTTCTTCATGCCGACGCTCGACAACTACCGGAACATTCTCGAAGGCCGGTTCCTGGGCTACGTCGGAAACAGTATCATCGTTGGTGTCGTATCCACGCTGGCGACGCTCGTTATCGGAACGATGTGCGCCTACGCTCTGTCACGCTTTCGTTTTGCCGGCCGCGGAACGCTCGCCTGGAGCACGCTCCTGTTGCGGACCATACCTCCGGCGGTACTCGCTGTGCCCATCTATTTCATCTGGAACCGCATAGGCCTGGACGGGCTTGGCGGCCTCATCGTCGTCTATGTCGCGCTCAATCTTCCCTTCACGATCTGGCTCCTCTACGGCTTCATCGAACAGATCCCGCGCGAGCTGGAAGAGTCGGCTGCTGTCGACGGTTGCGGACCCTTTCGCGGGTTCTTCGTGCTGATCCTGCCGTTGTTGAAACCCGGCCTTGCAGCCGCCGGAATTTTCACCTTCCGCATCGCCTGGAACGAACTCGTGCTGTCGTCGATCCTGACCAACCGTACGACGCGCACTCTGCCCTATGCCGTGTTCCTCTTCATCAAGGACACCGGCATTGACTGGGGCGAGCTGATGGCCGCCGGTGTCCTCATCGCCATCCCGCCGCTGATCTTCACGTTCATGGCCGCCCGCCAGATCATCGCCGGTCTGACGTCGGGCGCCGTCAAGGGCTAAAACACAATACGATAGGAGAGCACCATGCCGTATCCGAGAAAAGAACTGGACATCTTCCACGACAAATCGATCAGCGAACATGGCGCCTGGTTTGGCAAGTCGATGCCCATCAGCCGGGAAGCGATGCTCAAGAATGTTTTCCGCTTCGGCGCCATGCCCGACAGTGACCGGGCCTTCATCGATGCCGTGATACCCGGCCACAACCGTATCCTGATGGGCGCCCTCGGTCGTGGCACCAGTGACGAGAACCTGAAGCCCCAGGTCGAGACGGCTGAAAACTACCACATCGATTTCATAAAGGCCGAGCCCGGGAACGGCGCGGCGCTCCATTCCCACGACAGCGAGGAGACCTTCATCTGCCTCACCGGCCGCTGGCGCGTGACGTGGGGTGACAATGGCGAGGAGAGCGTCGAACTCGGCTACCTCGACGGCATCTGCTGCCCCCCCGGTGTGATGCGGTCGTTCTCGAACATTTCGGGCGAGACCGCGTTGCTGCTCTCGATCCTCGGCGGCAGGGAGCCTGGCCATGTCATCTGGTCGGCCGCCATCCACGACAAGATGTCGAAGGCCTACAAGTGACGGCGCATAGCGTCCTCGTCGCAGCGGTCTGATCATGGTGGACTGGCTGCTGGCCCCGATCGATGTGACGAGACCCCACGCGGTCGCGGGGCTCGTCGCATGGCATGCGCGCCTGATGGTTTTAGGCTGGGGGATACTTCTGCCCGCCGGCATATTCGTCGCGCGTTTTCTCAAGATCACGCCGCGCCAGGACTGGCCACGCGTCCTGGACAACAAGACGTGGTGGTGGCTGCATCTGTTCTTCCAGTATTCTGGTGTCGCGAGCGTACTTCTTGCTCTCGGACTAATCGTCGCCGGTGGCGCGCATGCAACCGGACTGCATGCGGTCTTCGGCTGGACGGTCATGGCCCTGACGCTCGCCCAGCTCGTGAGCGGTTTGCTGCGTGGCTCCAAGGGCGGGCCGACTGCACCGGGACCGGATGGCTCCCTCGACGGCGACCACTATTCGATGTCGCCGCGACGGCGCGCTTTCGAGCACTTCCACAAGTCGGTCGGCTACCTAGCCCTGCTGCTTTCGATCGTGGCGATCGTTAGCGGCCTGTGGCTGGTCAACGCACCGAAATGGATGTGGCTCGGCATCGCGACATGGTGGTTGAGCCTTCTCGGCATCGGCGCGGTCCTTCAGAGGAACGGGCATGCCGTTGACACTTATCAGGCCATTTGGGGGCCGGACCCGTGCCATCCCGGCAACCAGCTTCCGCCGATCGGTTGGGGCATCAGGCGCAAGGGCTGGAAGCAACCGCCATGAAAGACTATCGCATCATCGATCCTCGCTTCGGAAAGCTGATCATCGGTCACGCCAAACTCGAGCACCTCTGGACCGGCGGCCGCTGGGTCGAAGGGCCGGTGCACGTCCCTGCAGGTCGTTACGTCCTGTTCTCTGATATCCCGAACGATCGCATAATGCGCTTCGACGAAACGAGCGGAAACGTATCGGTATTTCGCGAGCCAGCGCGCAACGCCAACGGAAACACGCTGGATCATCAGGGCCGTCTTGTTACCTGTGAACACCAGAGCCGAAGTGTCACCCGGACCGAGCACGATGGACACATCAGCACGATCGCAAACCACTTCGGCGGCAAAAGGTTGAATTCGCCGAATGATGTCGTCGTCGCTTCCGATGACTCGGTCTGGTTCACCGATCCGACCTACGGCATCGACAGCGATTACGAAGGGGACGTAGCGTCCGAAGAAATCGGGGCGTCGAATGTCTATCGGTGTGACCCCGCCACGGGCGAGATCAGCGCATTGGTCACGGCATTGATGCGCCCTAATGGGCTTTGCTTTTCACCGAATGAACAGACGCTCTACGTGAGCGACACCGGCGCTACCCACGACGCCGATCGACCGAAGGCCATCCATTCGTTCCGTCTGGATGCCGCCAGGTCCACGCTTTTGGATCATCGGATGTTTGCGATTTCCGACGCCGGCTTCTTCGATGGCTTCCGGTGCGACATGCACGGAAACGTCTGGACTTCGACTGCGGAGGGGGTGCGCTGTTACGCTCCCGACGGCAGTCATATCGGCACGGTTGTCGTTCCGGAGATCGTGTCGAACCTCTGCTTCGGTGGACGAAAGCGGAACCGCCTCTACATCACCGCGCAGACCTCGCTTTATGCGATCTATCTGAATACGGGCGCGCCGCGTATTCGCGCCCGATAATGATGGTGTTGACGACACGTGTGGCGGACAAGAGCGTGTCGCCGATCTACAAGTCGAACAGCGGTCCAGACCGGGTTCAGCACCCTGGTCGAGCGGTCGACCGTACAGACGATGCGGTGTGACGGCGAATACGGCTCGTCGCAAAACGACAAGGACGTTCTGAGGAGACGCAGTCTCATGTGGCCGGAGGTTCGGATCCGACGCGGGACGTTATGAGGCCGTAGTGCTCGATGCGGCGATGCCGTTTGAAGTCGAAGATTGTTTCCTTGCCGAACGTCGTAGCATCGAGATCGCAGGCATGGATGAGCAGTTCGTCACCTTCCGTGGCTGTCTCGGCTACGATTTCGCCATCCGGATTGACGATGACGGAGCAGCCGAACATCGGATTTCCATCCTCGACGCCGGCTTTGGCCACGGCGACGACCCAGGTCGAGTTCTGGTAGGCACCCGCCTGAAGTGAGAGCTTGTGATGAAATATGCGCTGCGCCGGACCCTCGGCGGGCTTCTGGGAATTGTAAGACGGTGTGTTGAAGCCGAGCGTTACCACTTCGACCCCCTGTAGACCCATCACGCGGTACGCTTCCGGCCACCGCCGGTCGTTGCAGATGATCATCCCGAAGATGCCACCCATCGTTCGCCAGACCGGAAAGCCCAGGTCGCCCGGCTCGAAGTAGCGCTTCTCGAGGTGCTGGTGTGTCCGCTCGGGATCGTATTCGGCATGTCCGGGCAAATGTATCTTGCGATACTTTCCGACGATCTTGCCCTGCTTGTCGACGAGTATCGACGTGTTGAAGTGATGCCCGTCCGGCGTAAGTTCGGCATAGCCGAAGGTCATTCCCATTCGATGTGCTTTTAGCCGGTCGAAGAGCGGTTGCGTGTCCTTGCCAGGCATCTCGCGCTCGAACCAGATGTCGGCATCGGCGCGGTTCTCGTAGTACCAGCGCGGAAAGAAGGTCGTCAGTGCGAGCTCGGGATAGACGATGAAGTCGGCGCCCTTCGCTTTTGCCTTGTCGGCAAGTGCAATCATGCGCTCGATGACCACTGTACGACTGTCGGCCTTTTGGATGGGGCCAAGCTGTGCTGCGGCGATTGTTACGATACGGGGCATGCGCGGTCTCCGTACATTATGACGCGATCCGGCGTTCGAGCCGGCTCACGAGGCGGACGAGTGGCCACAGGATTGCAAGATACATAAATGCGGCCAGTACGACAGGACTGGAATTGAATGTGAGCGAGCGGGCCATTTCCGCAGAATAAAGAAGCTCCGGAAACGACACCACGCTGGCGATCGAGGTGAGTTTGACCACTTCGATCGTATTGGAAATCAGGTCCGGCAGGACGTTGCGAACCGCTTGCGGCAGGACGACGAAGCCGAACGTCTGGACCCAAGTAAGGCCCGTCGAACGCGCTGCCTCCCACTGTCCACGCCCTACGCTTTCGATCCCGGCCCGATAGATCTCGCCGTAATAACTTGAGGTATTCAGAAGAAATCCGAGGGCGACGGCCTGGATGGGAGTAAGCCTGATGCCGGCGAACGGCAGACCGGAATACAGCAGGACGAGCAGCACGAGCGGTGGAATGGCACGGAAGAAATCCACGATCGCGATGGACGGCCAGCGGATCCATGGTCGGACGGATGTTGTCGCAAGCGCCGCAACGAGTCCACCGACCAGCCCGAGCGGAATGACGATGACGCAGAGCCAGAGCGTGGTGCCGAGGCCGCGGAGCAGCAATGGCCAGACCTTCTGCATGATCTCGAAGTTCAGGAACTGATTGAGGATGATGTCCACCGGTCAAGCCCTCCGCCATGCGAAGCGCGTTTCGATCCAGCGGCCAAGAATTACAATCGGCACAAACAGGACAAGATAGGCGATAGCGCCCATCATCAATGGTGTTGCATTTCCGGTGAAAGATTGTGCGGTGGTTGCCTGATTGAGGATTTCCGGAACGCCGATCACGGTCCCGAGCGCGGTATTCTTCGTAATCGCTATCGTGCGGTTCGTTAGCGGTGCCACCCCGATCCGGATCGCCTGCGGCAGGACGACGTGGACGAGTGTCTGTGAGAATGTCAGCCCGGTTGAGCGCGCTGCTTCCCATTGCCCCTTCGGCGTGGCCGTTATTCCCGCCCAGAATATCTCCTCGGCGAATGCGGCAAGTACAAATGAAAGTACCAGCCACAGCACCGCGAAACTCGGCAGATTGATACCGACGTTGGGTAGCCCGAAATACACGAGCAGAATGATGACGAGCGGTGGAAGTGCGCGGAACACATCGACGAAAACGATGATGAATGCATTGATGACACGGAACCCGTAGGCGCGGAGGCAGGCGAGTCCGAGACCCATCACAAAGCCGGTAACGATGACGGCGGCGGCCAGCTCAAGTGTAACGGCGACGCCTTTCAGAATGTCTGGCCAGTATTTGACCAGCATCTCCGGCTTGAAGAAGGTTTCGAGAAAACGCTCCCAGTTCGTCATCGGTCGAGCTCGCCGACGAACGCCCGCGTCCGTTCCTCGCGAGGTCGGCCAAAGATCTGGTCAGGAGGACCCTGCTCGATGATCCGGCCTCCCTCCATGAACACCACGCGATCAGCAGCGTCGCGCGCAAATCGCATCTCGTGACTGACCACCATCATTGTCATACCGCCGGACTTCAGGTCCCGCATGACGGCCAGCACCGAGCCGACGAGTTCGGGATCGAGCGCCGATGTCGGCTCGTCGAAAAGGACGATCTTCGGATCGAGAGCGAGGGCCCTTGCAATGGCGACGCGCTGCTGCTGGCCGCCCGATAGCGCGCTTGGGTAGCTCTCCGCCTTGTCCGACAGGCCAACATCGGCGAGAGCCTTCCTGCCGATCTGTTCCGCCTCCTCCCGGGACCTGCCGAGAACGCGCCTTAGCGCCAGAGTGACGTTCGCGATCGCGGTCATGTGCGGATAGAGATTGAAGGCCTGAAACACCATGCCCATGGAGCGGCGGATCGTGTTTAGGTCCGCAGATCTCGACGTGACCTCCTGGCCGTCGAACATGATCCGCCCGGCCGTGGGTTCCTCGAGCCTGTTCACGCACCGAAGGAGCGTCGATTTCCCGGAACCAGAGGGGCCGATGATGAAAACGAGTTCCCGTTCGTCCTGCGCCAGATTGATCTCGCGCAGGACTTCGGTGGCGCCGAACGATTTCGTCAGGCCGACAATTTCCAGAAGCGGCCGCTTCATGGCGTCCGTCAGCACTTGGGCTCGCGCGCTGCTGGATCGTAGCCAGGCATGCCCGGAACGCCGGTACCCGGGAAGACCGTAACGGCCGCCGAGCCCGCAGCCGGTTTGTAGCCGAACCACTTCTCGTGCATCGCGGCTATCGTACCGTCCTTCTTCATGCACTCGATTGCGTTTTCGATCTGGCCCAGCAGCTCTTTGGAATCTTTGCGCAGCGGCGCGCCCCAGACGAGACCGGTCGAATGAAGATAGGACAGCGCAAGTTGCGGGTTCTGCTTCACTGCCCAGGCTGCGACTGTATTGCCGGTGACGTTGGCATAGGCGCGGCCCGCCATGACAGCTTGCACGGCATCTGTTTGCGTCCCGAAGCTCTCGACCGTCCAGCCGACGTCCTTTTCGAGCCCCCGCGCCCAGCTGTCATAGGCGGACCCCTTGTTCACCGACACGACCTTGCCAGCGAAATCCTTGAGTGTCTTGGCTTCCGGAGCGCCCTTTTTGGTAAGGAACTGGAAGTCGGTGTTGAGATAGCCTTCGGTGAAGAGGTAGTTTTCGGCACGTTCCTTCGTGACTGTCGTCGGCGCGGCGACGAAATCTATCGTGCCCGCTTGAAGGGCCGGCAGGATGCCCGAGAATTGGGTCGAGATGATTTCGACGGGCCTCTTGAGCCGCTTGCCGATCTCGTTCGCCAGATCCACGTTGAAGCCTTGAATCCCACCTTCCAGACGCGGCATCGCATGCGGAGCAAACGTGCCATCGACCATGGTCTTCAAGGGCTGCTGGGCGACTGCGGATAGTGAACTGAACGCGATCAGTGTTGCGGCGATAGTGATGCGCATGACTGGAAATCTCCCACTCGACGACGGCATTGAAGAAGAGCGACGCAGTGATGTTTGGACGTGGACAGCAAGATCGGCAATCTGCAGAGAGCCCAAACAATGAGCACTCATGCATCAGAGCATGGCAAATGCAGCCGTGCAACACGCCTGGCCCATTGCCGTGAACGCGGAGCTGGGCTGCATTTGCGTCGACTGGATCATGCGCCCGCCATGCAGCGATTGCCTCCGTAGATGGCTGGAAAAGTGTCCGCTCATCTGGACTGGAGTTGTCCTGCACGGACGAACCAACAGCTCCTGAAGTCAGGCCTTCGCCAGCTCAACGAGCCGGGGCCGGATTTCGCTCGTGGATTGCAAGGGACCGTCGAACCACAGGCGCAGCACCTCGTCTCCACGGACGATGTCGAGACCCTCAGGATCGATGCAGGCGAGTCTCCAGCCCGTGCCGTTGCCGCCGACCCTCGCTGCATAGGCGTCGACAGCTTTGGCGTGCGCGTCGCTCATGTGTTCGATCACACTCTGCTCGACGGCGTACCAGTCGTCGGCGCCGCCGGCCAACGGCGTGAGGAGATCGTGAGGCATTGGCGCATATGCCCTGCCAAATCCAGCATTGATCGACACCTTCGACGTCACGAACTTCCAGTAAGAGAAGTCGGGCAGATCCTGATAGAGTTTGCTCTTCGAATTCTTGCTTCCGTATCGGAAGCGGAAGTTGTCTTTCTCGGGGCCGTCCTCCAGACGGATTGCCGTTCCGATCAACGTCATGCGCGGATGGGCGAGTGGATCGCCCTTTCCGATCTCGCCGACGAGGAGCGAGCAGCGCTTGTCAGCGACGAGATTGCCCTGATGTGCGGCCAGCGCAGAAATGAAAAAACCTGGCTCTCCCGAAGGAAAAGTCGCAAGGCCGATGCGACTAACGGAAGGGGCGCCGGTCTCCGGATCGAGTGTTCCGAGTGCGCCGTGGCGCGCCGACCGCACCAGTGTCTTGGCCTGTCGCCGCACGGCCGCGTCGACCGGCTGCAATACATCGTTTCGTTTGTCGTCCATGTTCGCCTGTCTCGTACGTCAATCCGTCCGTGGTTCCAGCTCTCGGCCGTCGTGCCGTCGACGGTAGGGCACATAGTGCCTCATCTGAAGCGTATCCCGGCACATTCAGATCCGGAGCGAGCCATAAGACAACCCGCCCCGTACTCGGAACACGACAACCCCGGCCAGCTGCCTGGTCGGGTAAGGTTCGATCCAAGGATGGGTGACGAAGCTCGCGGCTGACCGGTCTAATGTGCACATGGCGGGCACAATACGACGGAGCGCGACACACGGCGGTTCGGTGCTTTGGCGGAGAGGGTGTCCGCCACTGCGCTTGTAACGCAATGATATTGCGAAGAAA
>ERZ761609.1762-NODE-1762-length-17767-cov-13.318598_pt1 | contig 17767 bp, 11 predicted proteins | sample MGYA00511163_ERZ761609 | MGnify/ENA primary metagenome ERZ761609 (study PRJEB28899, sample SAMN02445070) | bioreactor sludge metagenome | biome: EBPR sludge | place: Australia: Brisbane, Thorneside Wastewater Treatment Plant | collected 2011-12-16 ... | reverse complement strand
CCTACGGGAGCGACATTGCGCTCGTCCAGCGGGTGCTCCTGGAGGCGGTGAGGGCCAACGCCGACGTGCTTGCCGATCCGTCGCCGTCGGTCTTCTTCATGGGCTTTGGCGACAGCTCGCTGGACTTCGAAATTCGCGCTTTCGTCGGCTCGTTCGACAAGCGGCTGCGCGTGCAGCACGAATTGAACGTGGCCATGGAAGCCGTGCTCCGTGAGCAGGGCGTCGAGATTCCCTTCCCGCAACGCGATCTGCATGTACGCTCGGCGCCCGCGCTCGTCGGCCTGCAGGAAGGCGTCCAGGGTCATGGCGACGGCTTGCCACCGGCTCCGGCGCAGGCGATGCCCTCCGCGTCGCCGAGTGCGTAGCGGTGCTGCTCGTGCCGTCGGCGCAGATACCTTGCTGGCCATGGCGACCGCTGCGCGTGCGCGGACCGTCGCCATCCCGGCGACGAGCCCGCCCTCGACTCGGCCGAGCAATCTCCTCGATGCTCGTCGCCAGCGGGCTGTTGGTCGGCGTTTCCCGCGCGCGCGCGCAGGAAATGGAACCGCGCTCGTATTCCAACGCGCCGGTAGGCCTGAACTTTCTCGTCGCCGGCTACGGCGAGACGCGCGGGGGCCTGGCTTTCGACAGCTCGGTGCCGCTGACCAATCCGCAGCTGACGACGTCAAGTACGCTTCTCGCCTATGGGCGGGTACTCGATTTTCTCGGCCAGTCGGCCAAGCTCACGATCATCGTCCCCTACAGCGAGCTGAGCGGGAGTGCCGATTACGCAGGGGAAGCGCTCCGGCGCGACGTCTCCGGTTTCGCCGACCCGGTATTCAAGTTGTCGGTCAACCTTCACGGCGCGCCGGCGCTCTCGCTGCGCGAATTTGCCGCCTACGAGCAGGACCTGATCGTCGGCGCGAGCCTGCGCGTGTCGGCTCCGCTGGGTCAGTACGATGACCGCAAGGCGGTCAACCTCGGCACCAACCGCTGGTCGTTCAAGCCCGAAGTGGGGATTTCGCAAGCGCTCGGGAGGTGGACGCTGGAGGGCACGGCGGCAGCCACCCTGTTCACCGACAATAAGGATTTCTTCAACGGCAACAGACGATCGCAGGATCCGCTGTATTCGCTGTCAGGGCACGTCATCTACAGCTTCGCTGCCGGCATCTGGGGCTCGCTCGACGCCACTTATTTTGCCGGTGGCCGGACGACGCTTGACGGCACGCAGGGCAGCGACCTGCAGCAGAACTGGCGCTTTGGTGCGACACTCGCTTTCCCGATGACGATTCACCACTCGATCAAGCTCTACGGCAGCAGCGGCGTTTCGGCGCGCACCGGCAACAACTTCGATCTTCTCGGGATCGCCTGGCAGTATCGCTGGGGCGCCGGACTGTGACGCGCGGGGCGCTGGACCTGACCTTCGTCGTGCCCAGGCGCGGTGTTTTTTCGCCGCGCGCGCGCTGGCTGCCATCGGCCGCTGAACTCAAGGGGTGAGCAATGCGTAGCGATCATATCTTCGTTTTCCTTCTCGCCGCGGCGCTGCTCGTCGGCTGTGCCAACCGGCCGATCAACGAGCCGATTACCCGCGTCGATCCGCAGGCCGGCTATCGACCCCAGCTGCTGATTCCGAAGCGCCAGAACAATCAGCTATCGACCTTGTTCGTGCTCTCGTTTTCCGGCGGCGGTACACGTGCGGCGGCGTTCTCCTACGGTGTGCTCGAGGAACTGCGTCGTACCGAGGTGACGGTCGACGGTCAGCGCCGTCGCCTGATCGACGAAGTGGATGTCATCACCGGCGTTTCGGGGGGCAGCTTCACGGCACTCTCGTATGCCCTGTATGGCGACCGGCTGTTCTCCGAGTACGAAGAGCGCTTCCTCAAGCGCGACGTGCAGGGGGCGCTGATCGCGCGTGGGCTCAATCCCGTCAACTGGTGGAAGTTTGTCGGCGGCAGCGCCGGGCGCTCGGAACTGGCGGCCGAGTACTACGACGAAATTCTCTTCGAAGGCGCCACCTTTGGCGATCTTCTCGAGAAGCAGGGGCCGGTCGCCCTGGCCACCGGCACCGACCTTTCGAGTGGCTCGCGCCTGGCCTTCTTCCAGAATGATTTCGATCTGCTGTGCTCCGATCTGAGCAAGGTACGGCTGTCGCGTGCGGCGGCCACTTCGTCGGCCGTGCCGGTGGTGCTCTCGCCGGTGACCTTCAACAACTATGGCGGTAGCTGTGGCTTCGAGTACCCCCTCTGGGTGCGCGATGTCGCCAATCCCGAGACCCGGGCTCGCCCGTCGGCACGCGCGGTGCAGCGCTATCGGGAAATGGAGAGTTTCCAGAACAGCAAGGATCGTCCCTTCATTCACCTGGTCGATGGCGGCGTTGCCGACAACATCGGCGTACGCGGGGTCCTGGAATTTCTCGAGGAGCAGGCGGCGAGCGCCGCTTTCCGCGGCGAGATTGGTTTCGGCCGCATCCGCCGGATCGTTCTGCTCGTCGTCAATTCCCAGTCCTCGCCGACCACGCACTGGGATCGCAGCGAGGAAGCGCCGGGGATGGCCGTCCAACTCCTGCAGTCCACCAGCGTGCCCATCGATCATTACTCGTTCGAAACGATCGAGACGATGAAGGATCGTGCCGCGATCATGGGCTGGCAGCGCCAGCTGCACGTCGCCCGCGCGCGCCTCGCCGGGGCGAGCGAAGCCGAGGCCGAGGCGAGTCTGCCGGAGCTGACCCTGGAAGTGATCGACGTCAGCTTCGCAGCGATCCGTGACCCCGACGACAAGCGCTACTTCATGAATCTGCCGACCAGCTTCTATCTCCCGGCAGAGGATATCGACCGCCTGCGCGACGTTGCCGGGGAGCTGATGCGTCAGTCGCCCGAGTACCAGTCGGTAGTGCGCGAAATGGGTGGCGGCGTAGCGGCGAAGCAAGGAGGCGCGGGCGGCGCTGCGCACTGAGTCGCCAGAGTACGGAGGCGGGCCACACAAGCCGTGCGGCGGCTGGCCGCTGCTGCCCCGAGTGAGTTATTCTTCATCATCCGCGACGGCGGCAAGCGCCGTAAGCGTCAGCAGGAAAGTACAGGCAAGCATGAGCAAGATCGATCAGTTGCGCATCAGTGGTCAACTTCCCAGCCCGAAGGGCGTGGCCCTGGCGGTCATGGAGATCAGTCGGCGCGACGATGCCACTCTGGAAGAGGTGGCCAAGGTCGTCCAGAGCGATCCTGCCCTGTCGAGTCGCCTGTTGCGCCTGGCCAATGCCGCGGCCAGCGGCGGCCGGCCGGTGGCGTCGATCAGGGAGGCGGTGATGCAGCTGGGAATGGCCACCGTGCGCCAGCTGGCGATGGGCTTCTCCCTGGTCGATCAGTATCTGCACGGCGCCTGCCCGGCCTTCGACTATCCGGGTTTCTGGTCGCATTCCCTGTTCATGGCCGTGGCCAGCCAGGAACTGGGCAGGCTGTTGCGCGCGGCGCCACCCGAGGAACTGTTTGCCTGTGGTCTGATGGCGCAGATCGGTTGCCTGGCTCTGGCCACCGTCTACCCCGCCGATTATGGTGCCGTGCTCGCCGAGCAAAGGGCAGGGCAGGCGCTTCTCGAACTGGAGCGCCAGCGTCTGGGCGTCGATCACACTGAATTCACGGCCGGTATCATGGCCGATTGCGGCATCCCAAAGACTCTGGCCGAACCCGTTTGCTATCACGAGTTTCCACTCGATTCGGGTTTTTCCGAAGGTTCGCGGCCTTACCAACTGGTCCATCTGCTCTTCCAGGCCCGGCGCATGGCCGATCTCGGCCGCTCGCCCGCGGCCGAGCGGCAGGCCAGCATCTCCGAACTGATGCTCCTCGGTGGCAAGATCGGGCTCGATGCGACTGACCTGGGAGAGGTCTTCGACCGGGTCGTCGGTCAGTGGCACTCCTGGGCCGAGCTTCTCAAGGTGCCTGCCGGCCAACTGCCGTCGTTCAGCGCCATGAGCACCGCGCCGGTTCCGCGCCCCGAGGAAGAGGCCGACGAGGCGCGCACGCGCAAGGTGGTTCTGCTGGTTGACGATGACCCGACCGGACGCCTGGTCACCCAGGGTCTGCTGTCGCACATGCTCGGTTGTACGGTCCACACCGCCGAGAACGGCAAGGAGGCGCTGGCCCTGGCGCTGGAGGTGATGCCGCAGATCGTCATCACCGACTGGCGCATGCCGGTGATGGATGGGCTCGAGTTCTGCCGCGCACTGCGTGCGACCGGCTGGGGCCAGTCGATGTATGTGGTCATGCTCACCGGCGAGGAAGACGACGAGAAGATCATCGAGGCCTTCGAGGCCGGGGTCGACGATTACCTGACCAAGCCGGTGCATGTGCGCGCCTTGAGCGCGCGCATGCGGGCGGCCCTGCACTACGTGAAATTGCTCGAGGCCTGGGAGAACGACAGAGCGCAACTCAAGCAGTTTGCCGCCGAATTGGCGATCAGCAACCGCCGCCTCGAACATACCGCAATGACCGATATGCTCACCGAGTTACCCAACCGGCGCGCGGGCATGGAGGCGCTCGCCCGCTTCTGGAGCGCCTCCCGGCGTACCGGTCGCGCGGTGGCGGCGCTGATGATCGACGTCGACCATTTCAAGTCGATCAATGACCGCTACGGTCACGCGGTCGGCGATCGCGTATTGCAGTGCGTGGCCAAGGCCATCCAGAGCGCCGCCCGCAAGGACGATAGCGTCAGCCGGATCGGCGGCGAGGAGTTCCTGCTCGTCTGTCACGACGCCGACGCGCGCACGGCCCTGCTCGCTGCCGAGCGTCTGCGCAGGACGATCAAGGCTCTGCGCATCAGCGTCGCCGACGTGGACATCCACACCTCGGTGAGCATCGGAGTGGCGAGCATCGAAGACGGCATGCAAAAGGAAGATGACATGCTCAATGCTGCGGACAAGGCGCTCTACGCGGCCAAGAGCGCGGGTCGGGACCGCGTCGCCCTCTTTGCCAACGGCAAGTCCCTCTGTCGCTGAGCGAAAGGCGGTTCGGTGCGTTGCGTTCTCGCCGCCGCCCGCTTACAACAGCGACTTGCCCTGATCGAGGACCTTGTCGCAGATCTGCTTGGTGACCTGCTTCTTCATGCCGCCGCCGCTCAGGTCCAGGGTGCTGCCGTCGCCACTGCTGAGAATGCCGTTCTTGCCGCCCTTGTAGCCAGCGTCGGATGAGGACGAGCCGCCCGGCAGCTTGCTGGTCAGCGAATCCTTGACCGCAGCGGCCTTGTCGCCGCCGAGATAATTGTTCTTGATGCAGAACTCGAGCAGACCGGCGACGTTGCTGGCGCTGCCCGAGGTGACTGACTGCCCCGACAGCGCGCCGCCCAGATCACCGAGGCCGCCGAGTCCTCCGACTCCGCCGGCTGCCCCGGATGCGCTGCTGCCACCCTGTTTGAGCAGGTCGCCAAGCTGTGCGTGCGCGGCAGGGAAAGGCAGGAAAGCGGCGATCAGGACCGCGATGGCTGTGCTGCGGCGGTTGCGTGCGTTCATGGGTGGGCCTCTCAATGCGCGGGTTGTGGAAGCGTGTATGGCTCTACGGTAGTGCATTGCTGCCGTTCTGCCAATCGTTCGCGCTTGCCTGCCGCGTCGCTGCTCGCGTTCAGCCCGGCTGGCCGGCGTCGCCGTTGCGGCCGGCCAGAAAAGCTTGCGCTTCCTCCCGGCGCTCGAAGACGTGCGGCGCGATGCTGCGTGCCGAGAACGCCTCGCCGAGCTTGGCGCGCAGAAATGCGCTGGTCGCGTAGCGGGTGATCTGACTGAAATAATTGGCCAGGAAGTAGCGATCCATTTCGGCGTAGGCGTCGTACATGTCCTGGTTGATGCGAAAACGGTCGTAGTTGATGATCACGCCGACCGGCTTGCCGGCTGCCCGGCAGCGCAGCTCGCAGATGTCCCAGATCGCCTTCACGTCCTCCTCGACGCGCACGTGCATGCCCTCGAAATTGAGGAACAGGATGTTGCGCTCGGGGTCGTAAATGACCCGTTCGGGCAGCGACAGGTTGAGCAGCTCGGCTTCCAGACCCATCGGATTGGCATTGAAGATGCGCGCGTCCATCACCGCGTATTCGCCGATGATGGGCTCGAAATCCATGTGCGGAAGAATGTCGCGATCGACGTCGATGCCCGGCGCCACCTCGATCAGCGCCAGGCCGCCGCGTACCCGACGGAAGACACAGCGTTCGGTGATGTAGAAAACCGGCTTGCCGCGATCGTAGGCGTACTGGCCATTGAAGGTGATCTGCTCGACCTGCTTGACGAACTTCCGCTGCCCGCCCTCCTGGACGATGCGCAACTTGCCGTCCTTGACCTCGATTTCGAGACCCTTGCCGGTGAAGGTGCCGACGAAGACCACCAGACGCGCGTTCTGGCTGATGTTGATGAAGCCGCCGGCGCCGGTCAGGCGGCCGCCGAAGCGGCTGACGTTGACGTTGCCGGCGGCATCGCACTCGGCCATGCCGAGACACGCCATGTCGAGGCCGCCACCGTCGTAGAAGTCGAACTGCTGGTTCTCGTCGATCACCGCGTCCATGTTGACCCCGGTCCCGAAGTTGCCTCCGCTCGAGGGAATGCCGCCGATCAGGCCGGATTCCACGGTCAGCGTCAGCAAGTGCGAGATGCGCTCCTCGTTGGCCACCGCCGCGACCCCTTCGGGCATGCCGACGCCGAGATTGATGATCCCGTTGGGCGGCAGTTCGAAGGCCGTCCGACGAGCAATGATCTTGCGCTCGGAGAGTGGCGTTGACACCACGCTGGCCGCGGGGACGCGAAACTCGCCGGCGTAGGCGGCGTTGTACTGCGTGGCCAGCGTCTGCATGTGCTGGGCCGGTTCGGCGATGACCACGCAGTCCACCAGAATCCCCGGAATCTTGACCTGGCGCGGCGGTAGCCCGCTGCGTTCGGCGATACGTTCGACCTGGGCAATGACGATGCCGTTGCTGTTCTTGGCCGCCATGGCCATGGCCAGGTTGTTCAGCGTCAGCGCTTCACGTTCCATGGTGATGTTGCCGAAGGTATCGGCGGTGGTGCCACGTATGAAAGCGACATTGACCTCGCCGACCTTGTAGAACAGCCACTCCTCATCATCGACGGTGACCAGGCTGACGATGTCCTTGGTCGTCGCGGCATTGATGCGGCTGCCACCGTAGCGGGGGTCGACGAAGGTATGCAGGCCGACCTTGGAAAACGACCCCGGCTTGCCGGCGGCGAGATCGCGGAACAACTGACAGATGATGCCCTGCGGCAGGTTGTAGGCCTGGATGCGGTTGTCGAGCGCCAGCTGCGCCACTTTCGGCATGCGCCCCCAGTGACCCGCGACCACCCGGCGCAGCAAGCCAGCATGGCCGAGGTGGTTGAGGCCCAGGGTCTTGCCGTCGCCCTGGCCGGCAGCGGCGAACAGGGTCAGGTTCCGGGGCGAGCCGGTGGCGACGAAGCGGCGCTCCAGCGCCGACAGCAAGGCTTCGGCGAAGCCGGTCTGGACGAAGCCGGTGCTGGCCAGGGTATCGCCGTCGCGGATCAGGGCGATGGCTTCGTCGGCGGTGACGATCTTGCTGCGCATGCTGATTTCCTCTCGCGGATGTCCTGCAGGTCCAGCCGAAGGCGCGACCGGTCGATGAGCCGGCCGCTTGCTCGATCATAGCGCAGATCCTGGCTTTCCCCGGCACGCGTCCTGCTCGCGATGACGTGCGGGCGGGCAGGGCGTCTTCAGGTATCCACGCTTGACCCGCTTGTTCGACCCGCCGGCCTGTCGCCAGCGTCCTGATGGTGACGCACGACCGCTCCGATCTCGCGGAGCAGCCACTGCCTCGTTGCTTCCCTGCCGCAGTCATCGAACCGCTGCCAGACCTGGAACCAGCGGTGTATGCTTACCGCCACCTTGGCCGAGGGCGCGTTACCGCGAGCAGCCGGGGCTGTCGCAAGAGACTCGCCGGCGGGCGAGCCGCATCGCTCCGAAGCGCAACGAGTTGGGGAATGGGCGAGTGAATAAACGTGCAAGAACCGGGTGTTGAGATAACAAAGCGTGTGCAGTGCAAACTATCAGAATGTCAAACGGAGGATATATGAGCACAGAGAGCGACTATTTCCCAACCTGGCTGCTGAGCGGACTGCTGGTTCTCGCCGCACCCGCTTGCCTGGCGAGTGAAAACGACGTGACAGCAGATCAAGTGGTCTCGGCCTTGGAGAAGACTTTTGGAGTGCACCAGGGAGAGCGCCGCAATCACACCAAGGGGACCTGCGCAGTCGGCGAGTTTGTCGGATCACAGGATGCCCGCATCTATTCGCGCTCAGCGCTTTTTTCCGGCAAGCCAGTACCGGTAGTCGCGCGCTTTTCCATGCCTGGCGGCAATCCAAAGGTTCCAGATACAGCCAGGATTCCGCGCGGGATGGCCTTGGAGTTCAGGCTTCCCGACGGCAGTCTTCAGCACATGACCATGCTGAACACACCGGTGTTTGGCGCGGCGTCGCCGCAGACCTTCCTCGATGACATTGTTGCCAAGACGCCAGACCCCGCGACCGGCAAGCCTGATCCGGAGAAGATCAAGGCGTTCAAGGCCTCCCATCCGGATAGTCTGCCGCAGGCCGAATTCCTGGCCAAACACAACCCCCCACCGAGCTGGGTGAATAGCAGTTACTTCGGCATTCACGCTTTCAAATTCGTGAATCGTGACAACAAGACCACGCTGGTCCGTTGGCGCTTCGTTCCAGAAGATGGCGAGAAACAAATGTCCGATGATGAGCTCAAGTCCGCGCCGAAAGACTTTCTAGAGGAGAAGCTGATCGACCGCACCAGAGGTGGGCCGGTGCGCTGGCAGATGGTACTTACGATAGGGGTCCCCGGGGATAACGAAGACAACCCCACCCTGCCGTGGCCCGACGACCGGAAGGCGGTCAGCATAGGGACCTTGACAATTTCTTCGGCAACACCGCAAAAAGGCGCGGAATGTGAAAACATCAACTTCGATCCTCTGGTGATGACTGACGGCATTGAGCCGTCCACTGATCCTGTCCTCCTGTTCCGCTCGCCCGCTTATGCGGTTTCGTTCAGCAATCGGCTAAACGGCAAATAGCAACACGGTACGCGCGCAAGCGGGCAGAGCGGGGGACACGTTATCGTGTGCCGCTGGATTGGCGATCTCTTGTCGCTCGGTCAATCGGGATGGCCGCTCGAAAAGCTCGGCTGTTTGTCAATGTCCGCTGTGCGTATCATGACGGAACAGCCGCTGTCGGCCAATTGCTGTCGTTCGATGATTCCGACAAGCAGCCATCTGAACGGCTGCTGTACTTCGCAAGCTGCCAGAGGGCCAATGCACACAACTCGGCCACCGCGGTCATTGGGGCATGCACCTTGAGCGTCGGCTGTGTTCCGTATTGCCGACGTTCGACCGGGTTCGCGGAAAAAGTCTGGGTCGGCGCCTCCGGATGACCGCTCGCGACAGCGGACATGTCTTCCATCTTGCGGTAACCTCGCATTTGTCATGGACATCCCTCGGATGAGGGGCGAGGTCACATCTTGACTTCAGCACGACGGCAGCACCGCGGTTTCCTCCGTATAGCGGCTTCGTCCAACCCTTCGGTCAAGAGGTACTGCGGAACCGGCGTGGCTGATTTCCTCAATCGTCTTTGCGCCGCAACCCGTTACCTCTAACGTTCGACGTCTTCCTTCAAGTAGCCGCTCAGGTTGACATGCGTATCTATACGGATACACTGAGCTGATGAATGCTTTTCTTCGTTCGGATGAGTTTGACGCGTGGCTCGCGTCGCTACAGGACAAGATCGGTCGTGCCCGGATCATTCACCGCATCCGCGCAGCGGAACACGGAAACTTCGGTGACTGTAAGCCTGTCGGCGAAGGCGTTTCCGAAATGCGTGTCCATTTCGGGCCGGGCTATCGCGTGTACTTCACTCGTCGAGGCGATGTGCTCTATCTGCTCTTGTTGGGAGGAAATAAATCGGCCCAAAAGCGCGACATCAAGCGCGCGATTGAAATGGCGCGAGCCATTGAGAAGGAGTAATCATGACCAAGTACGCCCATTTTGATGCTGCTGACTATCTCGACGATGAAGAAACCATCGCCGAGTATCTGACTGCGGCGCTTGAAGACCCGGACCCCGATGTTTTTCTCACTGCAGTGAGGGACGTCGCACGAGCAAAGGGCATGACCCAACTAGCTAAAGATGCAGGCCTGGGCCGCGAGAGTCTTTACAAGGCTCTCACACCGGGCGCCAAGCCACGCTACGACACCATGCTCAAGCTTCTGCACGCTCTCGGCGTCAAGCTTTCTGCTTCGCCTGCTCACCCATGAATTCCGGACGCCGAACGCTACGGATCCAGGGGACAGCCACAAGCTGCGCTTGTGGTTCCCTAGCTTCGCTCGGCCGCGCCTGATCTTCGACGTTGAACTTCTGCTTTCCTCGACGTCGGCGCTTGCCTCTGGGTCGAAAGCGTGAGTAGCGTTTTTCTTAGTAAGCGGTCATCCGGACTCGCCGACCCAGCACTTTTCCGTGACCCGGCTTGAACGGCTGCAATGCGCAATTTATCTGACGCTCAAGGCGCGTGCACCAATGTCCGCAGTGACTGAGGAGCAGGCCGACATCAGATGTCTGTGACCGGCAGCTTTATGATCGGTAAGCCGCCACCGAGTATGATAAATTCATCAGGCGGGTTTGGGTCGATAGCACCAATTGCCGAGCGGCCGAAGCGGCCATGGCGATGGCAACTACTCGTAGGGTAGCCGTGGTCTGCCCCGCTTGGCCGCAGCCTTACAATCCCCATAGCGACGGCCATCGCGGCGGTTCAGCCCAACAAGGTTTATCTGCCGCGAGCGGCCAGCGATTGAGCCCAGCGCTCCCCCGCGGGGCGACCGATAAACCTTACTCGTTAGAGTCCAAATCAATCCAACCCTTTACGCGCTTTCTCACAAACCTGCTATCGGAACGGCTCTCTGGATTTCTGGCTTGGCAGATCCGGCCGAACTGCCGACGATCGGCCAGAGATTGACGAATTTTGGAAGTGACGCCTACACCTTCGGGCACACCTGCCTAACCGGAGTTCTTAGGCGCTGGCGAAAATGCGGCAGGGGTTTTCGAGAGCGGTTTCCCGCGCGCCCGCCACACCGATGGAATCGACCTGCCCGTCTCCTCAACGCGATATCGGCGCCCCCAACCTTGGGGCGGTGCCACCTTCAGGGCGATGTCTCGGAGACTCGCTTTCTCGCCACGATGAAGACGGCCTTGTTTTCGCCTGGCGACCAGCAATGCTCGATGTCGAGTTCGGCGTGTTTCAGCTCCGCCGTCAACTGGCTCAGCGTGAGCGAAAAAACGCTGGGCAGCAACGGCAATGCGCGAAACAGCGCCGCCACCGCACGCATCTGCCAAGAGCCATCCCCGATGCAGATGGTACTGGAGATGAACAGGCCGCCCGGCTTGAGCAATTCCTTCACCCGGGTCAGGGTCTGCGCCCGATCGGGCAAGAGGTGGACGATGTTCATCGCCAGGATCACGTCCCAGCTGCCCGCAGGGCTTTCAAGCTCGGCAAGGGTGCCCTGTGCAAAGCTCACGTTGCTCGCTCCGGCCGCCCGAGCCTTCTCGCGGGCGATGTCGAGCATGCGGGCGGAATAGTCGATGGCAAGGATATGCGCCACATGCGGAGCATGCAAGATGGCTGTCGAACCCGTGCCGCAACCGAACTCCAGTATGCGGCTATCCGGCCTTAGCAGGGCCCGGGTCTTCTCCATCTTGGTTTCATAGGACGCCTGATCGATAATCGGCATCCTCGCGTAGCGCTTGGCCAGCCGATCCCAGAACCAGGAACGCTGCATCATGATCGATCCCTCCCTGCTCATCGAAGTGCAATCGCGAGCGGCCGCAAGGGCGCGGCATCGCCGCCGTGCCGGGGCGTGAGTGAACGCTCGATCCGTTCATCGCTCGCCTTTCGTTCCTGCGCCTATCGCGCCCAGGCAGGCGGCGCGGGCGGCGGCGGGGCATAGGCGTCGTCCAGGCGAACCTCGCGTCCGTTGCGAATCGTCCAGCATTCGAGCCCGCGCAACCACAACTGGTGAAGATGATCTCCGATCTCGGTCTCGTCAAGGAAGACGAAGCCCACATTGTTGACCCTTTTGCCCTTGACCTCGCCGCGCACCACGCAGGCGTCGAGCATTTCCCGCGGCGAGAGGGCACGCCCGAGCACGGTGACTTTCAGCACGCCCCTGCGTTCTTCGAGAACCCCGTTGAAGTCATGCCGCAGCAGGTAGCCATCCTTGATGAAGCCGCCCTGCGGTTCGCTGCTGAGCGCGATGTGACCGGGCTTGGCTTGCTGCAGGCTGGTGGCAGCATCGGCCTTCAGGTCGTGAAACTGGACAAAGGAAAGATCGCCGCGGCGCGTCAGCTTGATCGGGCTGTAGTCGAGCCAGCGATCCGATACCAGTCGCCGGTGGCCTGCGCCCTTGATCGCTGCAAAGGCGCCGTGCAGGCGATGACGGTTGGTGAAGCCCGGCGGGATGTAATCGGGATCGATGGCTTGCCATTCGCGATACAGCGTGGAGAAGGATGCGAGGTCGAAATCGAGCTCCCCCAGCCAAGCGATGATCGTTTCGGGGTCCGGCGGCAGCGGCAGCGTGACCTCCACCGTCAGGCCGGGGTAGACGGCGAGGCGCCGCTGTTCGTCCCACACCGCCTCGAAGCACTTGGAGGCGTCACCGATGCGATCGGGCCACCCGGGCGCGATCGCTTGCGCGGCGTAGTCGGTTTCCAGCGTTTCCGGCAGCGACTCGTGGAAGTACAACTGCTCGCTGATTTTTCTTGCCAGCGCATTGATGTCTTTTCCGGACAAGCTCAGTTCAATCACGTTCGTCGCCCTCGTCTCTAGTCTGCAACAATCTTAAGCGCCGTTGCCAAGCGCCCCATGGTCTTCGCTCGCGGCGGCTCAAGGCACCGCCTCGCGCGCAGCCTTCGCCTTCTTCGCTGCGGCGGTCAGCCCGGCCAGCACCGTCCTATAGTTCGCGCCCGTGACCGGGACCATCTTCCCGTTCTCGTCGTAGATGCGGAACTCCAGGAACGCATTCTCCTTCAGCCGATCGGTCACGAATGCGACGTTCGCATGCGAGGTCAGGAAGTCGGGATTCAGGATCACCCACACGACCTTGCGAATCGTTCGCGGCGTCGCCTTGGCCCCTGCCGCGCCCGGCAGCATGACGTCCTTGCCCTGCAGCGCGAGGTGCGCGTCGAGTTCGCCCCTTTCGCGCTCGCCGACCGGCGAGGACACGTTCTTGATTTCCACCAGATCGGCCTGTTCGTCGCCCACGAGCTTGAGCAGGTCGAGATTGCGATCCTGACCGATGTCGGCGCCCTTGTAGCGGTCGGAGATATCCTTCTGGCTGACGCTGAACTGCGTCTTGTCGCCGGCTTGCGCGAACCAGTGGGTGTGCCACTTTTCGCCCAGGCTTCCGATGTCGGCGCTGTCGAGCTGGCGCGTGATGCCGAGCAGACGCTCGTGGCTGGCGGCGATCTGGGCCTCGCGCGGATCAATGCCCTGTTCGATCAGCGCCTGGTAGCGCGGCGAGTCCGCCAGGGACCTGGGATCGGTCAGGTGGGGCAGGATGACTTCATTGATGAAGTGCTGCTTGGTCGTGTGCCGAATCGTTCTGATCGTGAGTCCGTTCGGGGAATCGCCTCGCGAATCGCCGCCTTCCGTCTGCTTCATCTTGTCGATGATCGCGACCTTGTCGACGCCGAGCCCGCCGATCACTTTGGTGAACTTGCCGAACGATGACTTCGCCTCGCCGCCACCGAGCTCGCCGTAGGCTTCGTCCCAGGTCCTGGCGTCGAATGACGCCGAATCGCTGTCGGCTTTCTCCGCGATCGGGCGGATGAACTTCGCGGGTTTCGATTTGTCGGCCGCCTTGCTGTAGGCGTCGTGGTCGAACCAGAAGTGCGGCGCCTTCTCGTCCGTGCGTACGAGCTTGAGCCCGCCGCTCGGGTCCTCGCGCCAGTGATGTCCTTTCGGCGCATCGCCCAAACCGATCGCAGTCGCTTTCAGGGCACCTGCGGACGCGTTCTCGGCGATCGGGCGAATGGCGAGCTTCGGATCGCCCGCCTTGCCCTTGGCGATCTCCGCCCGCAGGGTATCCTGATTGAGGAAGTACCCCGCTGCCTTCTCGTTTTGCCACACCAATTCGAGCTGCCCCTCGCGCTCTCGCCAGTAGTGCCCCGTCGGAGTCGCCTGGTCCAGCCCGAGCGTCTCTGCGCGCACGAGTCCGGCCGATTTTTTCCGGGCGGCGATGAAACCCTGGCCGGCCTCCAGCGAGTCGAGATCGCGCATGTGCTGCAGGATCTGCTTGTCGATGTCGGCGATGTGCCGGTCGATGATCGCGTTGTCGATTTCCTTGTCGATCAGGCGCCGCGCGTTGAGATCGATCGCTTCCTGCCGGGCGAAGAGATCGTCGCGGATTTCGGTCAGCTTCTTGATTTCCAGCTCGGCCTCGAAGCCCTTGCTGCCGTACTGCGGCGTCTGCGTGAAGCCGAGCAGGGAAATCGCGCGCGCGAGCAGGCTGCGTACCGACCCGCTGAAGCCCTCGTACTTGCGCAGCGTGCGCACCGTCGGCATGTGCAGCTCGATGTCGCGTGCGCTCGCCTCGCTGCCGTGATGGATCCGCACCTTGCCGTTGTCGTAATGGACCTGCACTGTCGCCGCGTCGTCGCCACGCAGCGTCGGGTCCTGGAACAGCATCACCTTGCCGGCGAGGTCGCCCATCGCCGCCAGCAGCTTGGCGCGCTCACCCGGAGTCTTCAGGCGGAACGGCTCGCCGCCGAACGGCGTCTTCGCCTCGTCGGGCACCTTGGTTTCGAGCCTGGTCGTGAACGGATCGAGCATCTGGTTGCGCGTGCTCTGCTGGTGGAAGGCGTTGCGGAACGCGATCATGAAGTCGTAGTCCTGGCTGGACCGCGTCTTGCCGAATCCCTGCGCTTCCATGTCGGCGATATGGCTGTCCATGGCGGCCAGCATGTCCGCGCGCGCTTCCGGCGAGGCGTTCGCCAGCTCGCGCGCGAGATCCGCCGCCTCGGCGATGTTTGCCGGCGGCTTCTGGTTGATCCTGTCCAGCACCGCCTTGACGCTGGCATCCGCTGCCTTCGCGCCGGCCATCGCCGCCGGCGCGGAAATCACCGACTCGAAGAGCTGCTTGATGTCCTCGACGATGGGAACGCCGAGATAGCCCATCATCCGCGCCGTGAAGAAGTCTCCGGTTTCGGCCGCTTCCTTGAGGAACGCCGCCACGGTGAGCGCGGCCGTGATGTCGCTTCCGCCGGCGACTTTCATCGCCTTGCCGATCCCCAAGGACAATATTCTGCCGATCGGCCCCAGGCTGCCCAGCACGCCGAGCCCGAAGCCGAGGCCGAAAGCCTTTGTCAGCACCTTGGCGATTTCCGCTGGCTCGAGCATCTTGTCGAACACCTTGCCGATGCCGTGCTCGATATTCATCACATGGATGATCGCCGCGACGCGCAGCGCCGAATCGCCCTCCTTGAAGAAGAAGTTGAGATAGTCGAGCATCGCGCCTTGCAGCAGTTCGGTACCCGTCGGGGACGTCGTGCTGCTGCCACGTCCGGGCATGCCGATGGCCTTGCGCGCGCCCCGGTCGGCTCGCTCGAGGCTGGAAGTCTGCGAGGTCTGGGCGCCCTCCAGCGCGGGTGTCGGCCCCACGTGCCGCAGTGTCCTGGCATTGCTGAATTTGCCGGGGGAGGGCACCGCCACCAATGCCGAATGCGTGGTCTTGAGCGTCGCGGCGTGCTGGCGCTGCGCCAACAGGAATTCCGCCACCTCGGGCGTCGCCGTCTTCTGCTCGTAGGCGATGGTTTTTCCCGACAGGTAATCGGGAACTTCGACCAGATAGCTCCAGCCTTCCTTGGCCTCGACCTTGCGCAGTCCCAGCACCGGCAGCGCTGCCGGGGTAAGCCCCTGCTGGTGGGCAGCCTCCGTCTGCAGGAACGGCGGCACGCTGGCGGCGCGCGAGAACCGGGCCGAACTGGTCTCGGCGCCTTCTGCGGCGACCTTGCTGCGGGAGGCCTCCTCGCCAGCCGCGGTCAGGGAGGACGCGCTGCCGTAGAGCTCCGCGAACTCGTATTGCGCATCCCTGGCGCCGGTTCCGGAAAGCACCTGTTTGCGGCGCATGGCCTGCTGCGCGATCACGCTGCCAAACTCGCGCTCGACCCCGGTGCCGACGAAGAGTCCGAGCAGGCCCATGGTCTGCTTCATGGTTTCGTAGCGCAGCCACGCCGTCATCGTGTCGCCGCTTACCGAGAGCGTGCCGATGGCGGTCGCCTGGTGGATGCCGTGCCACAGGTCCAGCGCGCCGGCCTGCTGGATCACGGTCTTCTCCGCCTCGATGCCGAAGAGGCTGAACCAGTGCTGGTGTACTTTCGCAAACTCGGGCAGGTTGTATTTCGATTCCTCGTGCGGCGGGACGATCTTGGCCAGCTGCCCCTGCAGGCCCTCGCTTTGCCGGTTGATCCGATCCGCGAGGTCGTGCTGCGCCGCGGCCGCGAAGCCCTCCGTCATCTTCGGAAACGCCACTTGCGGCTTGATCTCCGCCGCTTCGGCCTCGTCGTTCAGCCCGCTTTCCGCGAAGAAGGGATCGTCCACCCGCGCGGCCATGTTGAGCGGCTGTGCCGCGAGCAGCGATTTCGTGTCACCGAGCGCGGTGCGCGTGTCTTCCTCGCTTCTCGCCGTCTTGCGGATTTCCGAGAGCGTCTTTTCCACGCTCGTGTCCAGCGGCGTGGGCGCCGTCGGATCGTCGGTCATCTTCATCAGCTTGTCGTTGACCAGCAGCGCCCGACGCGCCAGCTCGCTGCGCATGCGGTAGTTCTCCGCTTGCTCGTCTCGCGCTGCGCGCGGATCGAACTGGTTGCGGAGATCGACGAGCGTGGCGACCAAACCCTCCAGCTCCAGCATCAGCAGGCTCTTGCCGTCGCTGAGCGCGGCGACGATGCGCGCGAGGTCCTGCGAGAGCTGCACGAAGGCTGTGTCGCTGCCGCCGGCCATCGCGCTGAGATCGGGATCGGCGTCGATGTCGGCGCCGTGCGCGTGCTCCTGCAGGCTCAGGGCCACGAAGTCCGCCGAATGCGAGACCAGCCGCCCGTAGATGTACTCGAAGCCGAAGCTGGTGACCTGGATGTCGCCCGGTAGCGAGGGCATCAGTTCGTAGAGCTTCTTCACCGCCCCGGCGAGATCAAGGGACTGGTAGGCTCCACCGACGGTAAGGCCGTCGGTCAACTCTGCGATCTCGTCCGCCGCCGCGTTGACCGAGCCCTGATTCCCCGCGTCCAGATTCAGCCCCTCGCTGCTCTCGGCGCAGGCCGACTTGATGCGTGCCTTGAAATCCGGCAGATCTCCCGTCGCCTCCGCGTACACCGAGTAGAAGGCGATGGTGAAATGCGGCCGGGATCGGTGTGCCGACAAGGGAAGCTGGTTCAGTCGCGTGGCATCCTCGGGCGCGCGGCGGATACGCTGTTCACCCCCGCTTGCCTGGAGGACGTGGGTCAGCTCGTGGGCGAGCAGGTGGCGCCCGGCGTCGCTGTCGGGCGCGAACTCGCCGGCGCCGAAGACGACCTGATCACCGTAGGCATAGGCACGCGCGCCGATCCGGCGCGCCGAATCGGCGGCCGCCGCGTCGTCGTGGATGCGGACGTCACCGAGATCACGACCGAAGCGTGGCTCGAAGAAGTCACGCGCGCTCGCGTTCAACGCCCGGCCGCCGTTCCGGCTCGGGACGGCGAAGGAGGCAGTGGGTGCCGGGCC
>ERZ761609.1761-NODE-1761-length-17767-cov-33.144648_pt1 | contig 17767 bp, 16 predicted proteins | sample MGYA00511163_ERZ761609 | MGnify/ENA primary metagenome ERZ761609 (study PRJEB28899, sample SAMN02445070) | bioreactor sludge metagenome | biome: EBPR sludge | place: Australia: Brisbane, Thorneside Wastewater Treatment Plant | collected 2011-12-16 ... | reverse complement strand
CCTGCGCGGCGGTCACCGCCCCCGGCGCGGCCTGGCCGCCCAGCACCGCGCGCTCGCGGTTGACCATGGCGATGTCCACATCCTCCAGAGCCAGCCGGAGCTCGTTCAGTTCGGTGATGAGCGCCTCCTTTTTTATCCTCAGAGACTGTAGAAACGCAGCCGCGTCATTGTTGCCGTTGGTCAGCAGCACCACGTTGTTCGCTTTTCGAAACGCCTCCAGTTTCTCCCCTCGGTCCTGGAGCTCCCTGCCGCGCTTGACGAAATCCTCGATGAAGGTGTTGAGCGCGCGCTCCAGCCCTTGTTCCCGGATGTTCTGCCGGAATGCGATGAACTCGTCCATCAACGCCTGAAGGAAGATTTTGGGATACTCCTGGTCCTGGCCGGTGGCGAACACGTTGAAAATGGCGGACCCGCGGTTTTGCACCACCTGGATTCTGACCTCGGAATCCTTCAAGTCGGGGTACAAGGCGCGGATGCGGGCCAGCGCGCGCTGCTTCATTTCCGGGCTCTGCACCGTGTCAATTATGGTGCCGTAAAAGTCCTGCAACTGCTCCACCCATGTGAAGTCCCCTTGTGTCGTCATCCTGCCGCCGGCGACCAGCTTGGCCACGGATTTGTACTCCTCCGGTCTGCCGGTAACGATGACTGCCGCCACGCAGACGCCGATGCTGGCAGTCAGCAAGAGAAACCACCAGCGCCTGCGGAACAGTATCTGATACCGCTGCAGCCTGGCCGAGGTCTCATGGATGCGGTTGAGCTGGTGGGACTGCGCCTGGCCTGGCAGGACCAGCGGCTGATCCATGGAGATGGTCTGGGTGGTGTTCACAATGGGAAATGAGGGGCGGAATGATGCGCGGCATCAATCTCCGCCGCAAGCAGGGGGGATGGAAACTGCCACACAAAAAGAAAACCGCCTCCAAAAAAGACTCCGCGCGCCGCTGGCTCAGATGTTGATCTTTTTCTCGTCAACGATGATGACATCATTGTTCCGGATATAGACATCGTATTCGAGGTTCCCCTTCCTCATGATGGTGTCGAGGTTGATGATGATGGTCTTGTTCCCCTGGGGCGTCTTTCTGACCAGCTTGACCTTCTCATGGTTGGCGAACTGGGCAAACCCGCCCGCGCGCAGAATGGCCTGGCTGATGGTGATGTCCTCGTCCAGCGGCAGCTCGTATTTGCCCTGCCGCAGCACCTGCCCGTAAACGGTGAAGAAATCTATTTCGGAGCTGCTGTAGCGCAGGCGGGCGTTTGGGTCGTCCTGGCGCTGCCGGTCAATTGCCACGATCACGGTCGCCTTGTTGTAGTAGCTAGCCTCAAGGCGGCGCTTGACCTCGTAGGCCAGTTGCTTGGAGGTGCGGCCCGCCGCTTTGACAAGCCCGATGTGGGGCGCGTAAACCTCACCAGTGACACCGACCGTGAGCTGGCGCGGCTCGGTGCGGTCCTCGACGATGCGCATGCTAATCGTGTCTCCGGGTTCGATGGGGCGCGAGTCATCCAGCACATCCATCGAATTGATGATGGCGGCGGAGCGGGCGATGTCTCCCGTCTGCACCGGCGCGGGCGAGGTCTGCCTGCGGTCCTCAAACTCGCGCACACCGGGATCTTGGGCGGTGAGAAAGGCGGGCAGCAGCGCGGAAAAAGCGATAAGTGGTAGGGTGCGCATGGTTTCGGATCAGAAGTTGTAGTTAAAGCCCATGATGAGCCTGTTTTGCGTGAAGTCCTGGTCATTGAACCGGCCGGGACCGGAAAGCATGTCCGTCAGGTAGTAACGGTAGCCGAAGATCAGGCTGGCCTTGTGGTTGAGGGCGTAAGTGAGATCCACATTCCAGGCATGCTGGTCGAAAGTTCCAAAATTCGCCGCGCTGCCGAGGCTGCCGAGGGCGTTGGAGCTGCCCATGCGGTCGGTGTCAGTCCGTCCGTAGTGGTAGCCGACACCTGCCGTTAGCTTCGAAGTGACCCGGTGCGAGACGTGAATATCCATGCCATACTGCAGAGTCTCCTGCGCGAAGACCCCGCCGGACATCTCAGCGTCCTCCACATAGGCGCTAAGGGCGATGCGGCTGCCCTTCCAGGCGATGAAGGAGATGCCGTAGTTCAAATAATCGGCCACGACATAGTTCGAGGTGACATTGAGGGCCGCCTCCCGGCCAAAGGTCAGGCTGTGGCTGACGCGCGAGTTCAACTGGTTGCTGAGCGTGACGCTGTAGTAGAAGTCGCTCAAATCAGAGGTGTCGCCGGAAGTGAGCGGAGTTGTGCCAAGGCTCTTGAAGCCCACCTCGTCGAACTCGAAATTCTGCCAGCCGCCAGCCACGCGGATGTAGGTGCTTTTGGCCACCGGGAGCACCACAAAGGCGCCAATGTTGGAAAGCACGCCGTCGGCGTTGAACTCCTGGTCATACTGCATGTCCGTGACGCCGCCCTCCATGCCCAGAACCCAGGTTCCGGTGGGACTGAAGGTCAGCGAGGCGTGGATCGAGTCCGTGGTGCGGCTGAAATTGTCCTCATCAGTGACGCCCACCGTGCCTGTCTGCCCGCCTCCGAGCGCCTGCGAATCCGAGTGCATGAGGTTCACCGACAGTGACCATGCCGAGTTGATGCGCCAGTTGGCGGCCACACCCACATCATTTTGGAAGACCCCGAAGACCTGGTTGCGGGTCAGGGCGAAGTCATTGCGCACCGCCGGACGCACCGAAATGCGGTCATAGACGGTGAAATAGACCGGCCCTGCCTTGATGTCGAAGGCGATGGTGCTTCCTGGGAGGACGTTGACGATGAAATTGCCGTCACCGTAGGGGGAGAGTTCGGGATGATTCCAATAATTGTCAAAGCCGAGCGCGGTGGAGATGGAGAGCCGGTTGTTCTGCGTCACCTGGTAGTTGGCGTCAATGTTCAGCAAAGTGGAGGTGATCACATCCGAGACCGGGTCCACACCTGAGCGGTTGACATTGTCGTTGTATTCGATGCCCTGGTAAAAACCGAAGCCTACATTGACCGGCCCCAGGCGCACATTCCTGCGCCCGGAAAGGAAGGGGTCCGAGATGTAGGTCGGGGCGAAGAAACCCGTCGGCGAGGTGTACTGCCCCGCGTAGTTGGTGTAGTCCCCCGCCGTGCGGGCCGAGAAGGCGTTGCTGCCGCTTCTGATGGATGGCCGGCTCACCTCGCGCGCCGACTGGTAGTCCGTGCTGCGCTGCCCCATTTCATTTCCGGTGGCGCGGTAAATCCCGCTGTCATAGTCGTACACCACATTGCCATCCCGGGCGCCAGATGCGCTGGCCGCGCTCTCCGCCCGCTGGCGCGCGCGCAGATCGTCAAAAAACATGCCGGTCTGGCTCGGCGACACTCCGTACTGCGCCTGAACTTCGACGCAGGTTAAGGTCAAAACAGCGGCTGCCGCCATCAATCCAAAAAATGGACGACGACTCTTGGGGGGATTCTGGGTCATGGTGGGGTTTGCGAGATAGTGTGAATATCCGGTCAAAAAATGACAATTTCGGATTTAAACGAACCCGACCGGGATTGTCCATTCAAAACACGGCCTTTAGCAGATTCTAAAGAATGAAGAAAACCTGAGGCCGGAAGCCCCGGCAAGACCCGGAGCAACTTTCATTTAGCGCCTGCTGAAGCGTTTTGGTGAAGATTTGAGGCGCGCGCATGGCCGAAAAACCATTCGCGCACCCGGCATCGTCCGCTATCCTCGCCGCCCTTATGCTCCAAGCTGGAATCGTCGGCCTGCCCAATGTGGGCAAATCCACCCTCTTCAACGCTGTCACACGCACCCGCAAGGCGGAGGCGGCCAACTACCCCTTTTGCACCATCGAACCCAACCAGGGAGTCGTCATCGTGCCGGACGAGCGCCTGGCCGTGCTCTCGAAGCTCAGCGGCTCGCAAAAGCTGGTGCCGGCGGCCATTGAGTTTGTGGACATCGCCGGCCTCGTCAAAGGCGCCAGCCAGGGCGAGGGCCTCGGCAATAAATTCCTCAGCCACATCCGCGAGGTGGACGCCATCGTCCATGTGGTGCGCTGCTTCGAGAGCGGCGACATTACCCATGTGGACGGCAGCGTGGACCCGGTCCGCGACATTGAGGTCATTAACACCGAGCTCATCCTCGCCGACCTCGAGGCAGTCACCCGGCGCAAGGAGCGCTGCGAAAAAAAAGCCAAGAGCGGCGACAAGGAGTCCAAAGCCGAACTCGCCCTTTGCGAGAAGCTCCTGCCTCACCTCGACGCCATGAAGCCCGCGCTCACCGCCGATCTCAGTGATGACGAGCGCAAGCTCATGAAATCCTTTTTCCTCCTCAGCGGCAAACCCTGCATTTACGCCTGCAATGTGGCCGAGGCCGACCTCGCCTCCGCCTCCAAGGAGCCGGACAAGCACCCGCTCGTCTCAAAGGTGCGCGAATATGCCAGCCACGCCCACGCCGCCAGCGCCTGCGTGGTCAGCGCCGCCATCGAAAACGAACTTGTGGATCTTCCCGATGAGGACGCCAGCGCCTATTTAGCCGACCTCGGCGTGGAAGACAGCGGCGTGAACCAGCTCATCAAAAGCGTGTACTCCCTGCTCGGCCTCCAGACTTACCTGACCACGGGCGAGAAGGAGACCCGGGCCTGGACAATCACCAAAGGCATGAAGGCTCCGCAGGCCGCCGGCGTCATTCATGGCGATTTCGAGCGCGGCTTCATTGCCGCCCAGATCGTGAGTTTTGAAGACCTCGTGGCCTGCGGCTCCGAAGCCAAAGCCCGCGAGGCCGGCAAGCTGCGCATCGAAGGCAAGGAATATGTGATGCGCGACGGCGACGTGGTGGAGTGGCGCTTCAACGTGTGATCCGGGCGCGCCTTGCCAGATCAAAAAAAGCCCGTGTCCCTTCCGGGAACACGGGCTCGTGAAATCAGCCTCCAAGGATCAGTCGGCGTCCGCTTCCTCGCTTTCGGGAGACTCGGCACCCTCGGCGGCGCTCACATTGAGTTTGACCACGCAGGAGACTTCGGCGTGCAGTTTGACGGGCACTTCGAAGGCGCCGGTGCTTTTGATGGGCTTGTCCAGCTCGATCTGGTGGCGGTCCAGTTCGATCTTGGCGCTTTCAGCGATCGCCCTGGCAATGTCAATGGTGGTGATGGAGCCGAAGGCCTTGCCGCCCTGTCCGGTCTGGAGAGTGAGCTTGAGCTTCAGTTTCTTGAGCTTGGCGGCGACTTTTTCAGCCTCTTGCAACTCCTTCGCCTCGCGCTCCGCGCGGACCGCTTTGAGGCGGTTCAAATGACGGAGGTTGCCGGGGGTGGCATCGTAGGCCTTGCCCTGGGGGACGAGGAAATTGCGGGCGAAGCCGCGCTTCACCTTCACCACGTCCGCTTCTGCGCCGAGGCCTTTGATGTGCTCTTTGAGGATGACTTGTGCGTGTGCCATAAATGGGATTCCTTTGCCAGGAAGGGGGCGCGAGGCTACACGGCACGCCCCGCCTGTCAAATGCTGCCTTGCGGTCTTTTTTGTCATCTCCATGCTCACAAAGCCCGGTTTCGGCCCTGACAGTCGCGCGTGCCACAGCTTTCATGAATGCCAGACATCCTGGAGGCCTTTTTCACCTTGCACCCCGCCGCGCTCCGCGCCATCTCAGATGAACCTGCCCGTCACCGCCTTGGCTGCCACCGACTCCGACCGAACACTCGTCGCCATACCTGCCCGCTGGGGATCCACACGCTTCCCAGGCAAGCCGCTCCACCTCATCGCCGGCAAGCCGCTTGTGCAGCATGTCTGGGAGCGCTGTCAGCAGTGCCGGAATGTGGACGAAGTGATCATCGCCACGGATGACGCGCGCATTGCCGAGGCGGCGGCATCCTTTGGCGCGAAATGCGCGCTCACCGCGCCGGACCACCCCAGCGGCACCGACCGCATCGCGGAAGCTGCGCGCGCCTTCCCGGACCACCGCGTCATCATCAATGTGCAGGGGGACGAGCCATTGATCTCCCCCGCGCTCATAGACGAGCTGGCCACCGTGCTGGTGAACGAGCCTCAAGTGCGCATGATCACCGCCGCCGCGCCCGTTCTCGACCCGGCGCACATCACCGATCCGAACATCGTGAAGGTGGTCTTCGACACGCATGGAGACTCGCTTTATTTCTCCCGCTCGCCGCTGCCCTTCATTCGCGACGCCTCCGCCGGCGCCCGGCATTACCGCCACCTGGGCATCTACGGCTTCCAGCGCGGTTTTTTGTTTCAATTCGTTGCCTGGCCGCCCTCCAGGCTGGAGCGCGCCGAAGCCCTCGAACAGCTTCGCGCCCTGGAAAACGGCGTCCGCCTGCGCGTCGTCCTCACCGATGAAATCTCCCCCGGCGTGGACACGCCCGAGCAGGCTGCGGCGGTCGAGAGGCAGCTCGCCTCAGCCGTGCTCTGATTCCGCGTTCAAGACTCCATCCCCCACTCATTATGAAATACATCTTCGTCACCGGCGGCGTCGTTTCCTCCCTCGGCAAAGGACTCGCCGCGTCCGCTCTGGGCACCCTGCTGGAACTGCGCGGCCTCCGCGTGATCATGCAGAAGTTCGACCCGTATCTGAACATTGACCCCGGCACCATGAACCCCTACGAGCATGGCGAAGTCTATGTGCTCGACGACGGCGCCGAGACCGATCTCGACCTGGGGCATTACGAGCGTTTCACCCACACCAACCTCTCCCGGCTCAACAACCTCACCAGCGGCCAGGTCTATATGAGCGTGCTCGAGAAAGAGCGCGCGGGAGCCTACGAGGGCCGCACCGTGCAGGTCATCCCGCACGTCACCAACGAAATCAAGGACCGCATCCGCGAGGTCGCCAAAAACATGCCGGGTGACATCATCATCACCGAGATCGGCGGCACGGTGGGCGACATCGAGGGCCTGCCGTTCCTGGAGGCCATCCGCCAGTTCGCCATCGAGGCGGGCCAGGGCAATGTGCTCTTCATCCACGCCACGCTCGTGCCCTATATCAAGGCCGCGCAGGAGCTCAAGACCAAGCCCACCCAGCAGTCGCTGGCCAAGCTGCGCGAGATCGGCATCGCCCCGCAGATCATCCTCTGCCGCACCGAGCACCCGCTGGACCTGGATGTGCGCGAAAAAATCTCCCTTTTCGGAAACGTGCCGATCGAGGATGTGATCGAGGTGCGGGACGTGAAGCACAGCATTTACGAGGTGCCGCTCAAGCTGCACGAGCAGCGTTTTGACGACCGTGTCTGCAAGGTGCTGCATATCGAGTCCCCCCAGCCCGACCTCTCCAAGTGGCGGCACTTTGTCCAGCGCATCATCCACCCCACGCACCACGTCCGCATAGGTGTTGTCGGAAAGTACATCGAGCTTCAAGACGCCTACAAAAGCATCTACGAGTCCCTCACCCACGCCGGCGCCGCCAGCGATTGCAAGGTGGACATCGTGAAGGTGGATGCCGAGGCCATTGAGAAAGGCGGCCCGGACCTTTATCTCAACGGACTCCAGGGCATCCTGATTCCCGGCGGTTTCGGCGACCGGGGCACGGAGGGCAAGATCGCCGCCGCCGGCTACGCGCGCCAGCATGGCATACCGTTTTTCGGCATTTGCCTTGGCATGCAGATCGCCGTCATCGAGTTCGCGCGCAATGTTTGCGGACTGGCGCAGGCGAGCAGCACCGAGTTTGACAAGGGCACGCCGCACCCCGTCATCAGCATGATGGAGGAGCAGAAAAAAATCCGCCATCTGGGCGGCACGATGCGCCTGGGCAACTGGGTCACGCGGCTCGTGCCGGGCAGCAAGGCGCACGCGCTGTATCAAAGCGACACCATCGAGGAGCGGCACCGCCACCGTTACGAGGTCAATGAGGACTACAAGGACACCCTCGAATCACGCGGCATGATCATCAGCGGCGTCTCAGCCAAGGGCGATCTCGCCGAAATGGTGGAGCTGCCCGCCCATCCCTATTTTGTGGCCTGCCAGTTCCATCCGGAATTCCTCAGCAAGCCGAACCATCCGCATCCGCTTTTTCACGGCTTCGTCCAGGCCGCCATGAAGCACCGCATCGTGCCTGAGCCGCACTGCTGAGGCAAAGGCGCTCCGGGCCTGCCCAGCGAGCGCTCAAGCGGCAGGCAACTGGTCGAGGCATATTTGGGACCACGTCTCCAATTCGTCGCGCCTGGAGCGCAGTTCGTCGAGAGTCATGAAGCGCGGATCGTGAATGGCGTCCTCGTTGGAGGCCACATCGTCATTGTCCAGGTCAAAGAGATGCACCACGCCGAGATGGACGCTGCCCACCTCGCTGCTGTCGTCATTAATGAGGCCGATCACGCGCTGGCTGCGGGCGCCGGTGAGCACGAGCTCCTCGGCCAGCTCGCGCTCCAGGCTGTTGAAATACATTGTCATGCCCATGCCGTCGCAGGACTGGTCCACAGGGTTGATATGACCGCCGACACCGAGGCTGCGCCGTGCCACAAGACGTTTCTCCCCGGAGCTGCCGCCGCGCTGGTAGCAGAGGTAGCGCCCGGCGTGGTGGAAGATGGAATAAGGGATCAACTGCTTGTGCGAGGGGTCCGTCTCGGCGGCGGGACGCTCCATGAAAAAATTCGCGCCGGGCGCGAGCATGGCCTGCAAAAATCGGTCCGCGTCCGGCTGGAAGCCCTGAAAAGTGCCGAGGCTGTCGAAGAGTGCGCGGGGGATGACGAGGACGTGTTCCATGACGGCGACCAGATTGGGCGGCTGACGTACAAGGTCAACGACGGAGGCTCATGGCATTGACGGCACTCAAGTTTCAGTGGACAAGACTCGGGCGCGGCGTTTTGCGTCCGTGCATGACTCCAGACTCCCCAGTGCTGCGCGTGAACGAAGGCGATGACCTCATCGTGGCGCTCCGAGACCTCAAAGCCGGCAGCGTGGTGACGCTCGGCGGCGAATGCTGGACGCTGCGCGAGGATGTGCCCGCGAAACACAAATTCGCCGCGCGCGACTTTGCGGCGGGCGAGCGGGCGCGCATGTATGGCGTGGTGGTGGGAAAGACCACGCAGACGGTGCCGGCCGGCGCTCTGCTGCGCACGAGTAATCTGGCGCACGACGCGGCGGCCTTTGCCGGCAAGCAGCGGGATGCGGCCTGGACGGCGCCGGACGTGTCCAAGTGGCGGGGTCGGGTATTCCAGGGGTACAGACGCGGCGCCGGAATAGCCGGCACCGCGAACCACTGGCTGGTCATCCCGTTGGTGTTTTGCGAGAACCGCAACTTAGCGGTCATGCGCGAGGCATTGACCCGGGCGCTGGGCTACGCGCATGGCAGCGCTTACGAGCGCTACGCCGCGCATCTGGCGGAGGCGCGTCATCGGGGCGTGCCCGCGACGCTCGGCCTCGATGACTGCTTCGGCGCGGAATCCACGCCGCTCTTTGCCAATGTGGACGGGGTGAAATTTCTCGAACACGGCCTGGGCTGCGGAGGCACGCGCCAGGATGCGGAGGCGCTCTGCCGTCTGCTGGCGGGTTACATCGCGCATCCGAATGTGGCAGGCGCCACGGTGCTCAGCCTAGGCTGCCAGCACGCCCAGGCGAGCCTGCTGGAGTCGGCCCTGGCAGAGCTTCATCCAGGCCATGACCGTCCGCTGCAAATCTTCGAGCAGCAAAAAAGCGCCTCGGAGCGCGACATGCTCGGCCGGGCCATCCAGTCGGTGATTTCCGGCGTGGCGAAAGCCTCGGAGCAAACACGGGAATCCTGCCAGGTCTCGGATCTCGTGCTGGGTGTGGAATGCGGGGGATCCGACGGCTTTTCGGGCATCTCCGCCAATCCAGTCATCGGCCGCGCCGCCGATCTGCTGGCGGCCTGCGGCGGCACGCCGGTGCTCGCGGAATTCCCGGAACTGTGCGGCGTGGAACAGGAACTCTGCGACCGCTGCGCCAGCCGGGAACTGGCGGAGAAATTCACCCGCCTCATGCGCGCTTACGAAGCCGCAGCGCGCGCCTGCGGATCAGGTTTCGAAGCGAATCCATCGCCAGGAAACATACGGGACGGCCTCATCACCGACGCCATGAAATCCGCCGGAGCCGCCAAAAAAGGCGGTACGGCACCCATCGTGGATGTGCTCGACTACGGCGAGCCGGTGCGCAGGCGGGGCGGCTTGAATCTTTGCTGCACACCAGGAAACGATGTCGAGTCCACCACGGCTCTGGCCGGAGCGGGCTGCAATCTCATCGTCTTCTCCACCGGCCTTGGCACACCCACGGGCAATCCCGTCTGCCCGACTCTGAAAGTCGCCACCAACACCGGACTGATGCGCAAAATGCCGGACATTTTGGATTTCGACGCGGGTCCCGTCATCACAGGTGAAAGCACCCTGGAAGATCTCGGTGAGAGACTTTTCGAAGCATGTCTGGCGGTGGCGTCGGGAACTTTGCAGCCGAAAGCTGTCGCCCTTGGGCAAGACGACTTCCTGCCCTGGAAGCGCGGTGTGTCCTTGTAAATCCACAGGATTGAATTGCATTCTTATGAACAGTTAATGAAATTTATTTAATTTATCTAAATATCTAGTTGGCTTTAAACGTTTGAGAGTTACTCGTTGCCTAACCTCTTATGACACGTCCTGCCGAACCCTTGCTCTATCTGGCGGAGCCTGCTCCTGCGGTCCGCAAGTCTCCCGGGGTGGTGAAAATTTCCCTTTTCGACCACTTTGTTCACTTCACCATTTTTCTTTTCCTGGTGGGCGGCTGCGCCCTGCTGCTGGATCAAGCTTCCGCCCGAACGACGGGACATGAGGCCCAGGCCGGGCACTGGTTCGCCCACGGCTGGGCCGCCCTGTCCACATTCGGGTCACTTTTTGGCAAATACACCGCCCTGTTTGGAGCCAGCCTGGTCAGCACGGCGCTGATGGTGGCCATGGTCCAGTCACTGAGGCTGCTGGATGTCATGCATTGCCGCAACGTCGCGGCGGCGCTCCGTGAGAAACCCGGCGGTGGAACCCAGGTCACACGCGCCATGGCGCGCGACGGCGGATATTACATGCTCGCACCGGTCTTTGAGTGACCAGAGATGGTACCCAGGGAGGGATTCGAACCCACGACCAATTGGTTAAGAGCCAACTGCTCTACCACTGAGCTACCTGGGCAAAAATTGACTTCCATCAGATGGTACGCGGGGAGGGGATCGAACCCTCGACCAATTGGTTAAAAGCCAACTGCTCTACCGCTGAGCTACCCGCGCGGATGGGGCGCATTACCTAGCGCGGAAGGTCCTCCACGCAAGTTTCATTTTCCACGCGCGGGCATTTTTCATCCCGCTTCGCGAAGCCTGCTGCGGGCTGGATTCCAGCCGTGGCGGCGCCCGGGTTGCAAGCGACGGCGCGCCGCCTAGAGTCGGAGTCATGAACACATGGACTCCGCCCAACCCGGTGAACCTGGCCGACCTCGGCTTCATGGACGCCCGCTCGAAACTCATCGACCTTGCCGCCTTTCTTGACCGGGTGCAGCGCGCCGGGCAGGATGACGACTTCCGCGTCCAGGCGCTGAAGAAAGCCGCCGGATTGCTTTCCCTCGACCAGCCGACCCGTGCCCGCGAGGTGCTGCTGAGCTTCAGCGATCCCGGCGCCGAACCCGTGGAAAAGGCCGCCATGCAGGGCGCGCTGGGAGCCTTCAAAGTCTGACACGTCATGAACTACATCGAACCCCACGGACACATGGTCAGCCGCACCACGGACGACTATGAGCGCATGGCGCTGGCCGGCTGCCGCGCGATCTGCGAACCCGCGTTCTGGGCCGGCTTCGACCGCGCGTCGGCGCAGGGCTTTTACGACTACTTCCGCCAGATCACCGAGTATGAGCCGAAGCGCGCGGCGAAGTTCGGCGTCGCCCATTACTGCTGGCTGTGCATCAATCCAAAGGAGGCGGAGGATTTGAAGCTGGCGGAGGAGGTCATCGGGATCATCCCGGAGTTCCTCGGCAAGCCGGGCGTGCTCGGCATCGGCGAGATCGGCCTGAACAAAAACAGCCGCAACGAGCTGCGCATCTTCGAACGCCATCTTCAGGTGGCCCAGGAGCACGGCCAGCTCGTGCTCATCCACACCCCGCACCTTGAGGACAAGCTCAAGGGCACCCGCCTGATCGTGGAAGCGCTGAAAAACTTTCCCGCCATCCGGCCGGAGCGCGTCATCATTGACCATGTGGAGGAGCATACCATTGACCATGTGCTCGACCACGGCTTCTGGGCCGGCATCACTCTTTACCCGGAGAGCAAATGCACGCCGCACCGCGCCATTGACATGCTGGAGCAGCGCAAAGCCGCGCGCATCTGGATGAACAGCGCCTGCGACTGGGGTGTGAGCGACCCGCTGGCCGTGCCGAAGACCATGCAGGCCATGCGCCAGCGCGGCTGGAGCCGGGAGATGATCCAGCGTGTGGCCTGGGAGAACCCGGTGGCTTTCATGAGGCAGTGCCCCAAGTTTCAACCTCCCGCATGAGGCTGCCCCCGGCCTCTCCCGCCCATGACCCGCGCCCTCTCCTACCGCGACTTCTCCATCGGTCTGGCGCTGCTTGGCGTCACCGCGTTCTTCGCCGTTGTCGAGCCGAAGTTTGTGGACTCGCGGAATCTCTCCCTGCTCATGACCGAGCTGTCCATCACCGCCACTCTGGCGATGGGCATGCTGCTCGTCATCCTGCCGGGGCATATTGACCTCTCTGTCGGCAGCGGGCTGGCCCTGCTCAGCGGCATCGCCACCGTGCTGACCGCGCGCGCTGGACTGCCCTCCCCCGTGGCGCTGGGCATCGCCTTTGCCGCCGGCCTGCTGGTATGGTGGGCCAAAGGCTGGCTGATCGTGCGCGAGCGCATCCCCGCCTTCATCGTCACACTGGCCGGCCTGCTCATGTTTCGCGGCCTGTTCTGGCTGGTCATTCAGAATCAAACCATCCCCGTCGTGCCGGGCGGTCAAACAAATCTCTACTCCCTGCTCAGCACCTGGTATCTGCCGCCGCCTCTCGGCTGGGCGTTTGCCGCCCTGGTCATCGCCGCGCTCGGCTTCTGCGCCTGGCGCGGGCGCGCCTCGGCGCGGGCGGCGGGATTCGCTGTGCCGGACGCGGAGACATCCTTTCTGCGCTTTTTCATCGGCGCGCAGGCGGTGCTGCTCTTCGTCATCATCACCAGCCAGTTTCGCGGCGTGCCGCTGCCCGCGCTCATCTTCGGCGCGGTGGCCTGCGCGGTCTGGGTGCTGACGCGCCACACCCCCTTTGGCCGGCATCTTTACGCCATCGGCGGAAATCCAGAGGCTGCCTTTGTCTCCGGCGTGCCGGTGCGGCGCGTCGTCGTCGGCGCGTTCGCGCTCATGGGCGGCATCGTGGCCGTCACCGGCTTCATGCTCACCTCCTACACCGGAAACTCCACCCCCGACCTCGGCGAGTGGATGGAGCTCGACGCCGTGGCCGCCTGCGTCATCGGGGGGGTCAGCCTGCGCGGCGGGCGCGGCAGTGTCATCGGCGTCATTTTCGGCGCGCTCATCATGGCCGTGCTGCTCAACGGCATGACCCTGATGTCCGTGACCCCGGAGCACAAGCTCGTCGTGCGCGGCCTCGTCCTGCTCGGCGCGGTGTGGCTGGATGTGCGCATGAACCGGGCGTGAAAGCGCCGGCAAGGTTGCGCATCCCAAGAAAGCTCGTACTCAGGCTCGAATCCTGCGCGGTCAATCCATTGCCAAGCAAGGCCGGCCCCGCTTGCCAGCCCGGAAACCCAGCCTACCCTGCTAGCTCTTTGCCATTGCCAGTGATTTCAGACTCCGACGACACCCTCTGGACCCGCCTCTTTTGGCGGGGGCTCGCCGCAGTCTTCGCCTTCCGCTTGGCCTTCATGCTCTTCTTCTGCCAGCAGGCGGACCTGCTCGGAGACGAGGCGTATTACTGGGACTGGGGGCGCCAGCCGGACTGGGGTTATTTTAGCAAACCGCCGATGATCGGCTGGCTCATGGGCATTACGGGCTGGATCACCGGCAATGCCGAGTGGGGCATCCGCCTCGCCCCGCTGCTGCTGGGCACGGGCACGCTCGCCGCCGTCTTCTCGCTTGCGCGCGATCTCTACGGCGCGCGTGCCGCCTGCCTGGCCGCGCTGCTCATCGTGCTCACGCCGGGCAATGCCGGGCTGAACCTTTTTTTCACCATAGACGCCCCGCTGCTGCTGGCCTGGTCGCTCGCCATGCTGGCGCTCTGGCGCGCGGCGGAGGAGGCAAAGCCCGCCTGGTGGCTCGTGCTGGCGCTCGCGCTTGGCTTTGGCGTTCTGAGCAAGCAGATGATGCTCGTCTTTCCCGCGCTGGCGCTGGTTTTCAGCGCGGTTTCCAAAGACAACCGCCCCATGCTCGCCCGCCCCGGCTTCTGGCTCGCAGCTCTCGCCGGCATGGCCTTCATCACCCCCGTGCTGATGTGGAACGCGCGCCACGAGTGGGTCACCCTGGAGCACACGAGGCACCACTTCGACACGGAGAGCCTCGGCATGGGCAAATGGCTCGGGCGCACCCTCGAGTTCCCCGCCGTGCAGGCGCTGGTCTACACGCCCGTCACCTTCGCCACGCTCATTTTTGCGGCCTGGCTGTCTCTGAAAAACTGGCGCGCCCTCGGCAGCCGGGAGCTCTACCTGCTGGTCTTCTCCGTGCTGCCGCTGCTTGGCTTCCTGCTGCTGTCCCTGCGCCAGCGCATCAACCCGAACTGGCCCGCTGTCTTTTATGTCCCACTCTTCATCCTCGCCGCCGCCTGGCTGGAGGGGCGTCTGCCATTCCCCCCGCGCTCCGCGTGGAAAAAGTGGAGCCTGCGTGTCGCCGGCAGCGTCACCGCCTTGCTTCACCTCGCACTGCTTGTCATCTTCCTCACCGATCTCAAAGGCCACAAGAAACTCGTCGAGATGCAGGGCTGGCACGAGACCGGCAGTCAGGCGGGCGCTTTCCTCGATGACATCCCGAACCCGAGGCGCGCTTTCGTGCTCGTGGCCGGCTACCGGTATGACGCCGCCCAGCTCGCCTTCCACATGCCGCAGCAGCCGCGCGTCTATCGCTGGAGCAAGACCGCCGATGTGGAGTCCCAATACGAGGTCTGGCCCGGCCCCGAGGAGCGCCTCGGGGACGACGCCCTCATTTTCCAGCCCGGCAAGGAAGCCCCCGCCGAACTCAAAGCGCCCCTCCGCGCCTGCTTCGAGAATGCCGAGCGCCTCGGACGCATCGAGACTCCTCTCGGCGGCGGGCATGTCCGTTATTTTGACGTTTTTCTCGCCAGGAACCTTTTGACTTGGACCAGGGCGGGCGGCATGACCTCCGCACCATGATGGACTGGGATCTGCATCTGCTGCGAAAGATCAACCAGGACTGGACGCACCCGGTCCTGGACTGGCTCATGCCCGCCGTCTCCTGCATTCAAGCCTGGGTGCCCCTGCTCATTCTCCTCGTCATCGCCATTTTATGGCGCGGCGGCGCGCGCGCCCGGCTCATGCTCCTGTGCGTCGGCGTCGCCGTCGGCACCGGCGACGGCATCGTGGGCAACGTGCTCAAAAAACACACCGGCCAGGTCCGTCCGCGCGACGCCCTGGAGGAAGTTGTCGTGCGCGATCTCGGCAAGGCTCCCCAGCCCGAGTTCCGCCGCCTGTTCCTTCCGCCTGTCCAGAAGCCCGGCTTCAGGAAGGCCAGCCCCGACCGCAAATCCTTCCCCAGCAGCCACACGGTGAACATGTTCGCCCTCGCCACCGTCGTCGCCCTCTTTTACCGGCGCTGGGGCATCCTGGCCTTCATGTTCGCCGCCGCCGTCGCCTGGTCCCGCGTCTATGTAGGCGCGCACTGGCCCAGCGATGTCATTCCCTCAACCGGCATCGGCATCCTGCTCGGCTGGGGAGCCGTGCGTCTCGCCGGCTGGGCCGCCGCAAAGCTCGCCGCGCGCCATCAAATGACGGCCGCCTCATTGGCCTCGAAAAAAAGCCCCCACTCCGCGCTTGCCACAGCCACGGCGGATTGAATAGGCTCGCCGGAGATGAAAAACCTCCGCGCCGCCTTCCTCCTCTCCATGCTTGCCGCTGCCGCCCTTCACGCAGCTCCGCCGAACATCATCTTCATCCTCGTGGATGACATGGGCTACGGCGACCTCGGCTGCACCGGCGCCAAAGACATCCGCACCCCGCACATAGACCGCCTCGCCGCCGAGGGCGTGAAGTTCACCGACTTCTACTCCAACGCCCCCGTCTGCACCCCCACCCGCGTCGGTTTCATGACCGGGCGCTGGCAGCAGCGCACCGGCATCGAGTTCGCCTTCGGCTACCAGGTCGAGCAATGGCGCAAAGTCGGCGGAGAATGGGTGCCCGAGCCCGACGTTCACGGCCTCGGCCTGCCCGCCGGCGAGACCACCATCGCACAGCGCCTCAAGACCGCCGGCTACACCACCGGCGCCTTCGGCAAATGGCACCTCGGCCACAAGGACGAGTACAACCCCCTCCACCGCGGCTTTGACGAATACTTCGGCGAGCTGCTCGGCCACGCCGACTTTTACCGCCACACCTACTTCGACGGCACCCACGCCCTGCGGGACGGACTCCAGCCCGTGCAAATGGAGGGTTACTTCACCGACCTCGTCAACGAGCGCGCCGCCCGCTTCATCCGCCAGCACGGCGGCAGGGGCAAAAAGCCCTTCTTTCTCTATGTCCCCCACCTCGCCGTCCACGCCCCCTTCCAGCCGCCGGACGCGCCCCGGACACCCATGGTCACCAAGGAAAACATGCTCACCGGATCCCGCGCCATCTACAAAGCCATGCTCGAGCGCGTGGATCACGGCGTCGGCATGATCCTCGCCGAACTCGAAGCGCACGGCATCACCAACGACACCCTCATCGTCTTTTCCAGCGACAACGGCGGCGAGCGCTGGGCCAGCAACGCCCCCTATTTTCACCACAAAGCCACCCTCTGGGAGGGCGGCATCCGCGTGCCCTGCCTCATGAGCTGGCCCGCCCGCCTGCCCAAAGGCTCTGTGTGCGAAACCCCCGCCATCACCATGGACCTGCACGCCACCTTTCTCTTAGCCGCCGGCCTGCCCCTGCCCGAGGACAAGCCGCTCGACGGCATGGACCTCCTCCCCCACGCCCTCAGCGCGGAAGCCGCCGCTCAGGACCGCTCCCTCTGCTGGCGCATGGACCGCGCCAACCGCAAGATGAAAGCCATCCGCCACGGCCGGTGGAAATACATCAACGACGGCAACACCATGGACCTGCTTTTTGATCTCAAAGACGACCCTGGAGAGCGCGTCAACCTCGGCTACCAGCACCCCGAAATCGTCACCGGCCTCAAAGCCCGCCTCGCCCGTTGGGAGGCCGAAATGGACGCCACTGAAAAAGAGATCAAAGTCCGCTGAAATCCTCCAGGAGCGGCATTTCCCGCTGAATGCGGAGGACTGGCGCTCGTTATGCTCATCGAAAGCCCCATGTCACAACCCGGCCCCCCCCAGTTATCCTTCGCCTCAGTCGCGCGGCGCGTTACAGCCTGGGTCGTGCTGCGCCGCTGGGTCGCCAGCGTGAACGCCACACTCTGGCCGGCGACGGCGCTCACCTGCGCTCTGGCCCTGGGCGCCATGTCCGGCATCGGCGGCAGCGTCACTTTGTTAAAGGCGGCCCCCTTCCTCTGGCTCGCCGGCGCGCTGGCCTGGGCCGCGTGGCGCAGGCCGGGAGCCTACAGCGCGCTCGCCCTCTGGGACGAGTCCGCAGGCCGGCGGGAGGCATTCGCCGCCGCCTGGTGGTTCGAGCAAAAAGGCGGCGCGCTCAACGCCGCCGCTCGCGCCCCCCTCCACAGCCAGCGCACCCGCATCCCCC
>ERZ761609.1760-NODE-1760-length-17767-cov-62.095528_pt1 | contig 17767 bp, 16 predicted proteins | sample MGYA00511163_ERZ761609 | MGnify/ENA primary metagenome ERZ761609 (study PRJEB28899, sample SAMN02445070) | bioreactor sludge metagenome | biome: EBPR sludge | place: Australia: Brisbane, Thorneside Wastewater Treatment Plant | collected 2011-12-16 ... | reverse complement strand
GGAGTGGGCGGGGTGAATGGCTGGGGTTGGGGACGGGGGGCACTTCCGGCGAGTGCGGGGGGACCGGGGGCAGGGGAGGTTTCGCGGCCGGTCCGGGGTAGAAGTTTCTCGAGGTTGACTTCGGTAGCCGGGGCGGTGGTCTGAGGGGCTTTCTGAGTGAGTTGGAAGTTCTCGATCACGTCACGAGGGACGAAAACAGGAGTGGCCTGACCCATTTCCAGGCGGACTTCCGGGAAGAACCGGCGGGGCGTTCCGGAGGTGAGGGGGGCGTGGAAGAGGGCGGCAATGATCGCGACCTGGGCTACGATTGCACCCAAGACAGCGATGCGCTCGCGGTGAGGGGCGTCGTCATCCCGCAGGTCGAGCAGCAGGTACAGTTCGTCCTGATCCGCGTGCCAGTACTTCCGGAAAGCCTCGACCATGCCGTTGGTGAAAGGACGCCGCTCCGGGGGGAGCGGTTGCCCAGCCTCAGAGCGCGCCGCCGGCGAGCGTACGGGCCACGAGGGCGGTGTGTTCCTCAATCTTATCAAGGATGAGGCGGGCGGCTTCGAGGGCGCGGGCGGCGGCGATGCCGTCGACGGCGGGGGTTTGGCGGGTGGAGATGGAGTCGAGGAAGGCGTCGAACTGGACGGCGAGCGGTTCGCGTTTTTCGACGGGGACGGGCTGGACTTTGACCTGGCGGTTTTCGTCGACGCCGATGGCGACACAGTCCTGGCGGGCGTAGTCGACCGAGACGTACTGACCCGGCTGGAAGAGGCGGAGTTTGCGGACGCGTTCAGTGGAGGCGCGGCTCGCGGTGAGGTTGGCGACGACACCCCCGGGGAACGCGAGGCGGACGCTGGCGATATCGGCTTTGCGAGAGAGGATGGGAATGCCGGCCGCGCGGACCTCTTCGGGCATGGTTCCGGTGATGGAGAGCAGGATGTCGAGGTCGTGAATCATCAGATCGGCGACGACATCGACATCGAGACTGCGGGGCGTGAAGACACTGAGCCGGTGAATTTCGAAGAAGAGGGGCCGGGTGAGGACCTGGCGCATGGCGAGGACGGCGGGGTTGAAGCGTTCGAGGTGTCCGACCTGGAGGATGCGCGCGCGGCGGGCGGCAATGGAGCAGAGGTCCCGCGCTTCCTCGGTGGTGACGGTGATGGGTTTTTCGACGAGGACATCGAGGCCGGCTTCGAGGAGATGGGCGGCGACGGGGTGATGCGCGGTTGTTGGGACAGCAACGATGGCGGCGTCCGCGAGGGAGGCGAGTTCGTCAAGGGACCGGGCGGCGGTGCAGCCAAACTCCTGGGCGGCGGCTTCGGCGCGTGCGGGGTCGGTGTCGAACACGGCGGCGAGGGTGGCGCGGGAGGAATCGCGGATGACGCGGAGGTGGTTGCGGCCGAACGCACCGGCGCCGGCGACGGCGAGACGGGGAGTGGGGGTTGGGTCGGACATGGCGGGTTACTCCTGATCCGGGGCGTGGCCGAAGATGGCGACGCCGGCTTCGTTGGCGCGGGCGAGCATCTCGTCCTTGTCGAGGAGGAGGGTGCGGCCGGCGTCGATGGCGAGAGCGGTGGCGCCGGTCTCCTGCATGACGGCGATGGTGCGGGGGCCGGCGACGGGGACATCGAAGAGCAGGTGGGCGCGGCGGCGGGAGCCTTTGACGAGTCGGAGGGGACGCCCGTTGACGAGGGTGGCGGCGCGGCGGAGCATGGCATCGGTGCCTTCCATGGCCTCGACGGCAACGCAGGCGCGTTCGCAGACGGCAACGCTCTGGCCGACATCGAAGCCGGATAGGGCGGAGGCGACACGTCGGCCATAGTCGAGGTCCTTGCGCTCGTCGTTGGAGGGGGCGCGCCGACTGAGGACCCCTTCCCCGGCAAGCAGGGGCTTGAGGAGGAGGGTGGAGTCGGCGAGGCGGATGCCTTCTTTTTCGAGTTCGCGCTGGACGCCGCCGATGAGGGCGTCGGTGTTGCGAGACGGCAGAGAGGTGAGGAGGCGGAAGAGGCGCCAATCGGGTTTGAGAGCGGAGAACAGGGAGGTGTGTTTCACCTGGCCGGCCATGATGACCTCGGTGATCTTCTCGGAATGGAGGATGTCGATGAGCTTGCCGAGTTCAGCGATGGTGATCCAGTGGCAGCTTGAGCCGAGCGACTCGACTTCAGGGGGGGCGTTGTCCTTGAGTGCGATGACGACCACGTCGTGGCCGAGGGTGCGGGCGGTTTCGAGAGCAAGGACCGGGAAGCGGCCCTTGCCGGCGATGAGCCCGTACCTCACTTGATGAACCCGCGTTTGGCGGTCCTGATGAATTCGATGAGTTCGGCGACCTCGGGACAGGGAGGGACGGAGGTTTCGATCTGGGCGACGGCCTGGGAGGTGTTGAGGGTCTCGCTGCCGAGCAGGCGGAAGGACTTCTGAAGGGCGTCGACAGTTTCGGCATCGAATCCGCGCCGCTTGAGGCCGACTTTGTTGGCGCCGTAGACCTTCGATTCGCGGGGCGTGACGGTCTGGGAGAAGGGCAGGACGTCCTGGGTGATGACGCTATAGCCGCCGACGAAGGCATGGCGGCCGATGCGGCAGAACTGGTGTACGCCGGAGAAGGCTTCGACAATGGCCGAGTCCTCGATGGTGACGTGGCCGGCGAGGGTGACGGCGTTGCCGAGGATGCAGTTGCTGCCGATATTGGCATCGTGGGCGATGTGGGTATAGGCCATCAGCAGGTTATCGTCGCCGATGGAGGTGACGAGTCCGCCGCCCTCGGTGCCGCGGTGAATGGTGACGAATTCGCGGATCTTGTTTCGGGAACCGATGCGGGTTTCGGCGCGCTCACCTTTGTATTTGAGGTCCTGGGAGGCGACGCCGACGCTGGCGTAGGGGTAGAAGATGTTGTCTTCGCCGATGAAGGTGGGGCCTTCGATGTAGACATGCGCCATGAGGCGGGTACCGGCGCCGATCTCGACCTCCGGGCCAATGACGCAGTAGGGGCCGATTTCGGCGGAGGGGTGGATCCGGGCGGCTGGGTCCACGATGGCGGCCGGGTGAACAGCCATGGCGGCTACTCCTTGGAGGGCGTGCCGGAGGCGGGCTTGTCGGCGAGTTTACACATCACGATGCCCTCTGCCACTACCTGCCCGTTCACGGTGGCTATGCCCTGCATTTTGACGACGCTGGCCTTTCGCTTGAGGGTCTTGCACTCGATGATGAGGGTATCGCCTGGCAGGACAGGCCGGCGGAACTTCGCCTCTTCAATCGAGGCGAACAGGACCAGTTTGTTCTTGCGGTCCTCGACGCTCAGCAGGACGAGGACGCCACCGACCTGGGCCATGGCCTCGACGATGAGGACGCCGGGCATGACGGGGTACTCGGGAAAGTGGCCGACGAAGAAGGGTTCGTTCGCGGTGACGTTCTTGAGGCCGACGATGCGCTCCTCTTCGAGTTCGAGAATCCGGTCCACCAGCAGGAAGGGATAGCGGTGGGGGAGGACGTCACGGATGTCGATATTTTCGAGGAGTGCCATACAAACCCGATATTCTATCAGACGATGGAACGAATCCCTGCACATGTCGAAGCACGCGTAGAGCCGTTGATTGGCTTCCTGCGCGAACTGGTGGAATGTGAATCGCCAAGTGATGACGCGGCGGCGGTACGCCGTTGCCAGGAGCTTTTTGCCGAGCGCGTGAGCGACATCGCGGACACGCGCCTGGTGAACTGCGGCGCCGGGTTCGGACCAGCGCTGCGGGTGGATTTCCGGCTGCCCGGACCGCGGCGGAAGTTGGGCGAAGGCATTCTGGCGGTGGGCCACAACGACACGGTCTGGCCGGTGGGGACGCTGGCGCGGATGCCGTTCCGGCGGGCGGACGGACGGCTGTGGGGACCGGGCGTATTGGATATGAAGGCGGGGCTGGCGTTTTTCGTTTACGCAATGCGGGCGCTGATCGAACTGGACCTGCCCGTCCGGCGCGTGGTCCGGTTATGGATCGTGCCTGACGAGGAGACGGGCAGCCATTGTTCACGTGCGCTGACGGAAAAGTTGGCGCTGGGGAGCAGGGCGGTATTGGTACCTGAGCCGGGAACGGGACTGGATGGGCGGTTAAAGACGGCGCGAAAGGGAATTGGGAGCTACCGGCTGACGGTGAAGGGGGTGGCCTCGCATTCGGGTGTGGATTTCGCCGCGGGGGCGAGCGCGATTCTCGAGTTGGGACGACAGTTGGAGCGGGTGGCGGCGCTGACCGACCTGAAACGCGGGACAACATTGAATCCGGGCGTCATTCGCGGCGGTTCGCGGGTGAACGTGGTGGCGGCGGAGGCGGAGGCGGAGATTGACCTGCGTGTGGTGCGCCTGCGCGACGCTGCTGCGGTGGACCGGAAACTGCGGGCATTGAAGCCGGTGGACCGGCGTTGCGCGCTGACCCTGAGTGGAGGGATCAACCGCCCGCCGATGGAGCGGACGGCGGGTGTTGTCCAGCTTTTCAGGACCGCGAAGGCGCTGGCGAAGCGGCATCTGGGGTTGGCGATTGCGGAATCGGCCACGGGGGGCGGATCGGACGGCAATTTCACCGCCGCGCTGGGCGTGCCGACGCTGGATGGCATTGGCGCGGTGGGCGAAGGCGCGCACGCTCCACACGAGAGCATCCTGGTGGACCGGATCGCGGACCGGACGGCGTTGCTGGCCCTGCTGACTCACACTCTGGGACAATAATGAAGTTGGCGGAGTGTGCGACATGGTTGTCACTGGATTGATTTACGCGTTGGTGTTGGCCGTGATCGGCGGCGGACTGGCATGGCTGACCCAGGTAGCATGGGCAGGTGCGCCGTTTTACGTCCTGGCGTTGTTCTGTCTCTGGTTCTTCCGGGATCCGGACCGGGAGATCCCGACCGGGCCTGTCGCTGTTTCGCCGGCAGACGGCAAGGTGGTTCGGGTGCGGCGCAAACCGGAGGGGACGCAGGTCTGCATCTTTTTGAATGTGTTCGATGTGCACGTCAACCGTTCGCCGATTGCGGGCAAGGTGACGGCCGTGGAATATACTCAGGGCAAGTTCCTGGTGGCCAGCAAGGAAGCCGCGTCGTACGAGAACGAGCGGAACACGCTGACCGTGGATAACGGACAGTCGTCGGTGCGCTTCGCGCAGATTGCAGGATTGATTGCGCGGCGAATCGTATGCACGAAGCGGCCGGGTGACTACGTGACGATGGGCGAGCGGATTGGACTGATCAAATTCGGTTCACGTGTAGACGTGGATTTGGGCCCGGAGTGGGAAGTGGCGGTGCGGGAGGGTGAGCGGGTCTCGGCAGGCTCCAGCATTCTCGCCAAAAGGAAGGAAGCTTGAATCCCAAACTCAACCTCCGCGAACGGCTGATTGATCCGAATTCGCCGGATCGCCGGCCACGCAAAGCCGCCTACGCGCTGCCGGCGATGTTCACGGCCGGGAACCTGTTTCTGGGATTCCTGGCGATTCTGAAAGCGATCGAGGGGGCGCTCTACGCGCATGGCGGCAACTACGGTTACAACCGGCACTGGGAAGTGGCGGCCATGGTGATCGGCGTTGCGGTTTTTCTGGATGGACTGGATGGCCGGATTGCGAGGCTGACGAATACGACGAGCGATTTTGGCCGGGAGCTTGATTCACTGGCGGACGTCATCAGTTTCGGGATTGCGCCGGCGGTGCTCGCGTTTGTCTGGGGTTTCTATTTCCTCGAGCCGCTGGCGAACGCGCAGGCGCATCAGTACCTGATCCAGGCCGGATATTTCGCCATTTTCCTGTTCGTTCTGTGTGGCGCATCACGTCTTGCGCGCTTCAACATCGCGGTGGACCCAGTGCCGCGGAATCCTGGCCGGCCCGGACGGAAGTACTTCGTCGGGTTACCGATTCCCGCCGGGGCGGGGATGGTGGCGGCGGTGGTGTACGCGGCCGGATCGGAGCCACTCCGATCGTGGCCGTGGGTGCTGGCGTGGATCGTTCTCAACATCGTCCTGGCGTTGCTAATGATCAGTTCATGGCGCTACCGGAGTTTCAAGGATTTCAGCCTCGTCAGCCCTCGGTCGCCGTCGTCGGTGGTGCTGTTCGGCGTGGTGATGTACCTCATGTGGAACTTTTCGAAGGCAGTGCTGCTGGCGCTGGCGATTGTGTACGTCGGCAGTGGTGTGGTCGTACGGATTGGCGGGTTGCTGCGAAGACGGCCCCACCCGGCGCCGGGCGAAACCGCGCAGCGGCCCGCCGGGAGTTAAAGGGAGTCCGATGAAAGACGCGAAATGGATCCTGACCGGCTCCGATACTCTGTCCGGGCGCGAAGTACGGGATTATGTCGCAGAGCACCGCCTGCCGGTGCGTCTGATTCTGGCGGGGGGGACATCTGCGGAGCGGGTGCTGACGGCTGGCGACGATGAAGGGATTTCGGTGATGGAGCCGCTGTCGGCGGCGACGCTGCATGACGCCGATGTCGTGCTGGTGGCCGGTTTGGAGGACGAAGCCCGCACCGTTCTCGATTTGGTGCGCAGCCTGCCGGAGCCGCCGGTCCTGATCGACCTGTCCGGCTGGCTGGAGTCCGAGCCGGGCGCGGTGGTCCGGGCGCCAATGCTGGAGGAGAACCCGGATGCCGCCCCGGCGGTGGGAGTTCAGGTGGTGGCACATCCGGCAGCGGCAGGATTGGGCCGGCTGCTTGATCTGGTGCATGGTGCACATCCGGTCCGCCATGTTGCGGTCACAGTGCTGGAGCCAGTGAGCGTGTACGGATCACGCGGGATTGACGAGTTGCACAAGCAGACCCTCAGCCTGTTCAACTTTCAGAATCCGCCGAAAGAACTGTTCGACACCCAGGCCAGCTTCAATCTGCTCCCCCGGTTTGGCGAAGATGCGGCTGCCCATCCGGCGGCTTCCCAGGCGCGGATGGAGCGTCACTTGACACGCCTGCTGCCACCCAGGCGGGTGCCCGTCCCATCGCTGCGCGTGTTGCACGCTCCGGTCTTCCACGGCTATGGGGCTTCGATCTGGGTCGAGTTTGAAAGCCGTCCGGCGGTCGAGCACCTCGAGAAGGAGTTGGAGGCGGCGGGCGTGGATGTGCGCCGTGCGACGATGGAACCAGCTTCGAATACGGGCGTGGCCGGGCAGAGCGGGCTCACGGTGAGCGACCTCGCCGAAGACCCGCGCCATGGCGCGGGCATGTGGATCTGGATGATGCTCGACAATCTGCGTACGACGGCGGAGACCGCCGTGCTGGTGGCCGCCGCCGCATCGCGCGCCCGGGAGTCCGCCTGAGCGATGCCCCGGCGATCGCTTTTGATGACGTGCGCGTTGGCCACGGTTGTGCTTTCCGGGTGTGGCTACCGGGTGGGCGGCCAGGCTGACCTGTTGCCGGAGCATGTTCGCACGATCGCCATTCCGGCGTTTGGCAATGTCACGACGCGCTACAAGCTCACGGAGCGGCTACCCGGCGCGCTGACGCGCGAGTTCATCACCCGGACGAGATACCGGATCGTGGCGGATCCCAATGAGGCGGACGCGGTGCTGTCGGGCTCGGTCGTCAACTACATGTCCGCCCCGACGATTTTCGACCAGGCGACCGGACGCGCCGCCGGAATCCAGGTCAGTGTCTTCCTCAACCTGACGCTGACCGACCGCAAGACTGGCAATGTTCTCTATCAGCGGAACAATTTCGAGGCCCGGCAGCGCTACGAAGTCTCGATCGAGCAGCGGGAGTACTTCGACGAGAGCGATGTTGCGCTCGACCGCCTTTCGCGCGAGGTGGCGCGTCTGGTGGTCAGCACCGTCCTGGAGGCGTTCTGAACCGATGACGCCCGAGCATTTGCTGCGAGAGATCGAAAAGAAGGGCCTGTCGCCGGTCTACTTGTTCGTTGGCCCCGAAGGTTACCGCCGGCGCGCCTGCCGGGCGGCTTTGCTCGACCGGGCGCTGCCGGACTCCGAGTCGCGACAGGAGGGGGTGACGGTCCACGATCTCGATGAAGTCACGCTCGCCGAAGTGCTGGATGATGCCCGCTCGATGTCTCTGTTCGCGGCCGACCGCGTGATTTTCGTGCAGGGCGCCGAGGGGGTGCTGCCCCGGGGTGACGTCAAGGATGCCCCCGGACAGGACACGTTGAAGGACTACTGCAAGGATCCGACACCGGGCGTGACGCTGGTGTTCGACGCCCGGCGGTTCGATTTCGACGGCGAAGACAAGTCGAAAATGGAACGTCTTCTTAAGTTCTTCGCCCCCGTTCCAGTGGTGGTTGAATTCGCGCGGTTGACTCCCCAGGATGCCCGTGTTTTTGCGCAGAATCTGGCTTTGGAACGCGGTTTAAGGCTCGGAAATGCCGAGTTGGACGCGTTGGTGGTGGCGACGGCGGCCGATGCCGCGCGTCTGGCGAACGAAATCGAGAAGCTCTCTTTGCACGGAGGGCCGATCACGGCGAAGGAGATTGCTGCCCTGGTGCCGAATTCGTCGGAAACCACGATCTTCGCTCTGGTCAACGCCCTCGCCACGCGAAACCGCCCCCAATCCCTCGAATTGCTGGACCGTCTCGTTCGAAGCGGCGAGTATCTGCCGCTGGCGCTGACCTTCCTGGGCGGCATCTTCCGGCTGGCTCTTGCCGCGCGCGAGCAGGGTTTGCGCAGCACGCAGGATGTGCAGAGCTTTTTCCAGCGCCAGGGGACGCCGATGTGGCGGGCACGGGCGGAACAAATCCACGCCGCGAGTCAGAAATTTTCGAGGGAGAAGCTGGAGGAGGGGATTGGGCTGGTCTTCCGCGCGGACCGCGATTTGAAGAGCAGCCGCGCGGATGACCGGGTGGTAATGGAAGAGTTCGTTCTGCGCCTGACGCGTTAGGCGGCCGCGGACTGCAGTTTCTTGAGGCGCGCGGTGAGGCGGGCCTTGTAGCGCGAAGCGGTGTTCACCTTGATGATGCCCCACTTGGCAGCGCGGTCCACGATCGAATAGGTTGACGGCAGAAGAGACTGGGAAAGTTCGAGATCTTTGTTGGCCATCGCTTTGCGAAGTGCCTTGATAATGGTCCGCATCCGGCTCTTGCGCATCTTGTTGACGGCAGTGCGCCGTTCGGTGATCCGCACGCGCTTCAGCGATGAAACATGGTTTGCCATGGTTTGTTCTAGGGGTCCTTACGCAGAAATCAACAGCTATCAGGATAGCGCAATCCGGGTTGATCCGTCAAAGCCGGGCAATCGCCGGGCGCGCCTGATCCGGCTGAACCGTTCGCACCGTGGCGAAGTCCGTGAGACCGGAGGCCTCCAGGAGTCCCGTGTCGTGGGGTTCGACGGCGGCATTCCGGTCGCGGACGCCGAAATCGATGCCCGCCACGGTGCAAAACGGTCGTGTGCCGGGCTTCATGGTTGCGAGGTCGATCATCAGGTCGACGACAATCGCCGGATCAGCCGTAGCGCTGGAGTCGCTGAAGATCTGATCGAACATTCCGCCTATTCCGGCCCGAGTTTCGTGAACCACCGGGGGGGAGCTGCCGGCGAGTGCATGCCCGTCGGAGGGGCAGCGCGTGGCGGCGTTGACGCGGTCACCCAGACTCGCCATCTTCTCCGCGACTTGCCGGCCGAAGCCGGAGCTGCAACTGGCCACCACGCCAACTCTGCCCATGAAAGGCCCTCCGTGTCCCGGATCCGGCCCAACCCGCCGAGAATGTTCGGTCAACGATAACACTCTCTTGCAGGCCTCACGAGAGAAATCAGACATATTTGCACAGGATGGGGCCGCGCGACGCTAGAGCCGGTCGAGTTCGTATTCGACAATCCCTTCGAGCGCTTCCTTGGACAGGCTGGTGGAGATGAACAGTTCCTGGCGCGACCCGGCGCTGAGGGCGATGGCTTTCCAGCCGTTCTGGGTGGCGACGGTGACCCGGATCTTCACCGGGCCCTTCGCGTCGCGGACCTGCCGGATGACACCGGGGATGATCGACCGGATCTCCTCGTGCCAGAGAAGCCGCTCAAGCGCCGGGCGGAGCCCATCGATGATGCTGTGTTCGATCTTCAGCCGGCCCTGATTCGCCCTCAGCTTCATTTGAACCTCTTCCGGAAGAGAAAGTCGACGCCAAACGCCCCGTTCTCGTCCCGAACTGCGATGGCGCTCCACTGCCGGCTCAGGTCCCACTCCAGGCGGATGATCTGCTGCGAGCTCCGGCTCAGGTTCGACGAAAACGTCAAGGTGATGTCGCGCGACAGCGACTGCTCGATCGTCAGGCGGGCTTGCGGGATGTTCTCGACGCCGGTCACATTGGGATCGATCTTGATCCGGCTGACGCCGAAGAATTTTTCGACCCGGCTCGACACCGAAGCGCTCAAGGCTCCGCCCAGAAGCGTATTGGAGGCCTCCGCCAACATGTTCGTGCCCGCACCGGACTGCTGAGCGCTGGGGTTCAGCCCCTGCTGCTGAAACCCGGTGGCAGTGGCAGTGGGCGCGCGTCCGACAGTGAGAAGCGCCAGGATCTCACGCGACTGCAGCGGCGGCTCCGAACGATAGTTCACATTGAGGCGCGTCAGCGGCCCGCTGACACCGATGTATACAACAACGCCGCGGATTCGGGTTTCGAGATCGAGATTGATGGACGGCTGGATGGTCGCTGTATTGAAGAACAGGATCTCGCCTCGCGAAATCTGGTAGCGGTTGCCGAAGAAGTTGATTTCACCCTGGTTGACATTCACCGAACCCAGCACGACGGGCTTGCCGAGGCTTCCGCGAACGCGGAGGTCCGCTTCGGTTTGCAGATCCTGGGTGTAGTCAGTCTGGAATGTGGCGTCTGGCGAGGTCCGCACGCGCAGGTCGAACTGGAGATTGCGCAGAAACTCGTTTTGGGTGGCGGGAACGGGAATCGGGTTGCCCGAACCCGCAATGAGGCTGGCGAAATCCCCTCGTGAGCTGAAGCCCGACCGCCGGACGGTCACCAACCCGGACAGCAGGCTCGCGTTTTGAGAGCCCGTCAGATTCAGGTCCGAGTCGATCGTGGTACTGACGCCTTCCGGATAGCGCACCCGGACGCCCGCGGCCTTGGCCTGCAAACGGTAGCTCCACTCGCCTCCGCCGAAACCGATAAATCCGCCGAGCGCGAGCGTGCCCCCTCCCGTGACCGCGGTCAGTTTTTCGATGCTGGCACGATCCCGGTCGAAATAGAGGGTTCCGTTGGCGTTCTCGATGCCGTTTGTCAGTCCTCTGAGATAGAGCGAGCCATTCTGGATCTCCATCCGGCCGCTGATCGCGGGGGTGCTGGCCGCGCCGCGGAGGTTGGCGCTGATGCGGGTTAGTCCGCCGGCCTGGAGGTCGGGTTCGAAGTTGTTTAACACACCGAGGTTGACGGTGCCGCTGAGGCTCAGATCCCACGGGGTGCGCGAGGTGAAACCGTAGAGGCCGGCAATAGTCAGGCTCGTGTCCTTACCCACCAGCCGTGCATTGCGAACCTGGACGCCATTCGCATCCACATCCATTGTGATCGCTCCGGCGTTCCGCAGGGTGAAGTCACCTGAACCTTCGCGGCGATCGGCCTCCGGCACAATGACCAAACTGGGAATCGTCACAACGGCCGTCCCTTTCCCCGGCTCGGCCAGATCCCCACGCCACTGGACCGCGGCTGTCAGGGTTCCGCGGACCAGCGGCTCAGCATTGCCATCCACCCATTCGGCTATCGATTCAACCGGTAAGTCTTGCAGGCGCAAAATGCCCTGTCCGGGATACTGTCCCTTCAGTTGGACCGAGGCCTCGCCCCTCAAGGGCGTCTTCTGAATCTGGCCGGTGAATGCCAGCCGGACTGTCTCCGATTCAGTTTTTGCCTCCACGCGCAGCGTCCCCAGCTCCCGCTTTCCGTCGCGGATCCCATCGAGAGCGAGAACTCCTGCGAGGCGGCGCAACCGGACCTCGCCGGGTCGAATCGCCAGAACGGCATCGGCATCCAGCCCGACTCCGGCATCCGCGCCCGCCCGGTGAGCGCGGAGCCATTCCGACTGGGCCAGACGGAATCCTCTGGAACGAACTCGGATCGAGGCCTCGCCCGAGCGCCAGTCCGCACGCGGATGCCGGTACGTGGCATTCACCGAGACTCCCGCATCATCCAGATCGATCTCGCCCTCGATGCGGAGCACCTCGGCGCTGCTGGCCTGCAGGCGTCCGTTCAGCTTCGTGAAACGCTCGCCAGCAATGCTCACCTGACGCCCCTGCCAGCGCAGAGTACCCCGAGGGGCATCGAGAGTTCCCGCTGCCTGCAGCGCCATGTCCACAGTGCCATCAAGTGCAAACCTGGCCCCCGCCTGCCGGGCGGCGTCGGGTAACCTCAAGCCCCGCGCCTCCAGCGCCACGTCGAAAGCTGCATCGTCAACAACCCGCCAATCCACCAGGCCCAGCCGCACCCGCCCAGTAAGCCTGCCCCCGTTCTGCGACAGGCTGATCTGCTCCAACTGCAGACTCCGCTCATTGATCCGGAATCGCGCTGACGCCCCACTCAGCGGCACCCCCTCCCACAGCGCCCGCTCTGCCCGCAGCGAACCGGAAATTTCTGGAGAATTGAGCGATCCCTCTACCATTGCCTCCACCTGCAGTGCCCCTCCCTGCAAGTCCACCGGCACAGAAACTGATTCGCCCACCAGAACACCAAGCGCGGGTTCCAGATCGCGGGGATTGGTCGAGAACAGAGCGGCACTCATCCGTTCGCCTAGTACGCCTTCCACCGTGACGCGCGACGAGGCCGTGGCCAGATAGGAGCTTTCCAGCCGGACAGTGCCCTCCCGCTGTCTCCATTCGCCCGACACCTGCCCGTCCAGAGGAACCTGACCTTCGACCGGCGCCACGTGGACGTTCGCGCGGGCGACACTATCCGCAAGGCCAGCGGCAGTGACACGCCCCCTGAATGCCACAGGTCCCGTGAGAGACGCGTCCCAGGAAAAATCGTCCACTCCTGCCGCGGTGAGCACCCTGGCCAGCCGGATCGACTTCGCCTCGCCCTCCACCTCCAGGTCACTCCAGTCCCGTAGCAATGCCCGGCCCCTCCACTCGCCGCCCAGTCCGGCAATCGCGGTCTCCGACAGCCGCAACTCGCGGCCCCGCCAGTCGAAATTCGTATCGAGCGTCGCCCCGGCTATCGAGAACACCGGCATATCCAATCGCAACTGCTCTCCGCGAAGCCGGCCTGCCACGGCCCAGCCAGCCGCTTCAGACCACGAGTACCGTCCATCGGCACGGGCCCAGCCATCTTCCAGCAGGAGCTGCGGCCACTCCCTGAAACGGACATTCGCCCGCCACTCCCCAGCGATCTTCGGCGCCCGAAATTCCTCGATCACCGCGTCTCCCTCGATGGAGGAGCCGCTCCCGCTGGTCACGCGCGCCTGCTCCACCGTCACGCGCCGCGGCGCCAGTGTCCCCGCCGCCTGAACTCCCAGTCCATCCCGGCCGAAGGCCGCCAACCGGCCCACGCCCAGGTTGAAGGTTACCGTTTCCGCATCCAGAGTCGTGAGCACCGCCGCGACCTCCTCGGCTCGCACATCGAGCGGAATGCGACGCGAATCGTAGCGGACGAGGCCCTCGTTAATGGCCAACCGCCCAATCTGCAGGCGCAAGAGGTCCTCGATCAGGTTCGTCCCGCCCTGACGCTTCCGCCGCGGCGACGGCAGGTTCGTCGACCCGTGCTCGTCCACGTAGATCTGGACCGCCGGCTTTTCGATGGTCAGCGACCGCAGCTCGACATCCCGCCGCAGCAGTGAACGGATGTGGATCGCGAGCTCAAGTGAAGGGATACGGACCAGCGGCTCGCGGCCGGCGTCCTCCAACCCGTGCAGAGTGAACCCTTCGACGCGTGCCATCATCGTGCTCCAGTCATAGTCGAACCGCTGCAACTCGACCCGCCCGCCCGTCGCCTCCTCGGCCACTTCGATGATCCGCTGCCGGACCTGCTCACGGAACCAGTCACTGCTCAACACCAGCACGCCGGCGCCCGCCATCAGCGCCATCAGAACCACTGCCGCCGCCACCCCCCAGCCCCACTTGCGCCGCGCCGTCATCGGAACGCCTCCTCGTGGAACCGGATCCGCGCGGCTTGCCGGCCCAGTTTGAGCCATTCCTCCAAAACGGCGTTTTCCTTGCGTGCGGACAAAATGTTAGTGATCCGCTCACGGACTTCATCAAGCGGAGGGGGTGCCTGCCCCTGCACCATCTTGGCCAGCCGGGGTACATACTCTCGCTCGTAGTACTCCCGCACTTCCTCCTCGCTCACCTGCACGCTTGGACTGAAACGAAACTGCACAAAGCGAAGGAGCGTCGATTGCCAGTACAACTCGTTCAGGAAATCGTCCGTCGTGAAGCCGTACTTGCGGAGTTCGGCCTCGAACGCCTCTGCCGTCAACCCCAGTTTCTGCCGGGCTTCCTCCACTTTCTCCCGCACTTCCTCCATTGGAATCGGCGTGTAGCGGCTGAGGTTCATCTCCCTGCGAACCAACGACTGGTCGATGAGCCGCTCCGCCGCCGCGCGGCGCGCTTCGGGCGTGTCCTCCACCGGTTTGCCCTCCAGGTAGGCGCTCATCCGCACCTGCCGGCGAATCGCGCTCAGAGTCACCACTTCCAGACCGAACGAAACGGCAACACGGTCGATCACCTCTTCCGCCGCCGCCGAGGCGGTGCCCATGAGCATCAGCAGGTAGACGATTCGCCGCATCAGAAACTCTGTCCGATCGAGAAATGGAACTGGAACGGCCGCACACGCTGCGGCACGTTGAAACTGCCTGTCCGGTTGATCAGGTCATCCCTCGTCCCGCGGAAGCCCACGAAACGCGGCGAATTCGGCGCATACGCCAGATCAACGCGCACCGGGCCCACGGGCGTCTTCAATCGCACACCCACTCCCGCCGCGTGCACCATGTAGTCGAAGTCCGCCCGGTCCCGCTGCCGGTATCGCAGCGAGATGTTCGACAGACTCGAATACACATTCCCCATGTCGTGAAACAGTACCGCGCCGAGATTATCCCCCAACAGGGGAAAGCGCAGTTCCGTTCCAAAGAAAACAAAGGCATTCCCGCCAACCGGAAAACCCGTCACCGGGTCGCGCTGCCCCGCCTGATTCTCGGGGAATCCGCGATGCGACGTGGCGCCCCCGGCAAAGAACCGCTCAGCCAGCGGCACCGGCGCGTCCTGCAGGTTGTACAGCCACCCGATCGTCGCCGTCCGGGCCACCACCACATTGCGGCGAATCCGGTGATAGGTCGAATTGCGCGCCGACAAACGCGTATAGCTCGCCTTGCGGCCCAGCAGGCCCGGCGCATATCCGAAGTCCACCGTGTTGTACACGCCTCTCGTCGAGTCCAGTGGATCATCGCGCCGGTCCTGAATGAACGAACTCGAGAACACCGTCACCGATACCGGCTGCGAGAACACCGGGATTAGATTCGGATCGATCTTCAACGTTTCCTCTTCCAGGCTCACATTGCGCACGATCACGCGGTACTGCAGCGTGTTTGCCCGCGACAGCCGCTGTCCAATCTGGATCGCACTCTCGAGCCGCGTCGAGGTAAATGTGCGGATGTCCTGCGACCGGTCGATCAAATTCGAGAACGTCAGGTTCACATCCTCGTTGCCCCGGAACTGCGGCGCGAAGTAGTTGAGCAGCGCCCGCCGCTGGAATCGCGAGACACGGATCGTCCCGCTCGCCGTGTGTCCGAGCCCACCAAAATTCGACCGCCCCAGGCTCACCTGGACACGCGGGCTGAACCCCGCCGCGCCCGCCGGCGAATCGAAATTGGCGCCGCCCCCGCCCAAGCGGCCAAACTCCGCACCCAGACCCAGATTCAGTGAGTACTTGCGCGCCTCTTCCACCTGCATCAGCACATATTTGTTGCGCTCCCGGCCCAGCGGGTTCTGCACGGCCACGTCGACCTTCGCGAAGATGCCGAGGTCATATAATTGCCGCTGTGTCTCGACAATCCCCCCCTGAGATAACGGCTCGTCCGGCGCGACCGTGATCCGGTTCGCCACCAGATCCGGTTTCGTGACCTCCAGTCCATTCACCAGCACGTCCCGCACGAAGTTGCGGCGCCCCTCATTGATCGTGTAACGCAGCGCGACACGCTCCTCCCCCTCCACGGGGATGGTCTGCGCATCGAAAGTTGCCTCGGGATACCCGCTGTTGTAGTACCAGTTCAGAACACTGTCCCGGTCGTTCGCCACGTTCACCACGCTAAACGGTTGCCCCGGGGTGGAATTCAGCAGCCCTCCGATCGTATCCAGCAGCCGGGGGTTCACGCCCGCCAGTTCCAGATCCGACACGAACCACTGCCGCCCCTCTTCGATCGTCAGCTTCACGCCCAGGTCCAGGGGCTTGCCCTGATAGTTCTGCTCGACCTCCGCCTTCACCACCGCATCGCGGAAGCCGTTGCTCCGGTAAAGATCCATCAGCACATCGCGGTCTCGCTCCAGGAGTGCTCGCGAAAAGCGCCCGCGCCGGTATTGTGGAAACCGAGCCGGGGTGATCGACAGGCGCTCCCGGATCGTCTCGTCCCGGAAGTACTGGTTCCCGCTCACCTCGAGGTGCGCCAGCCTGTACCGCGGTCCCCGGTCGATGACGTACGTAATCCGCTGCTCGCCGTCCGAGTCTGGGTCCGTCATCCGGAAGCTCGCCTTCGCGTCGAAGTACCCCCTCGCCTGGAAGTGCTCCACCAGATTGTTCTGCCCTTCCAGCAGAAGTTCCCGGTCCACGGTCCGCTCCTGGTACACCGGTGTCAGGTCTCTCAGCAGTCCCCGGCTGACCTTTGCCCCTTCCGCGCGAATGAAGACCCGCGGCCCCGCCTCGATCTCCAGTTCCGGCCGGATCGTGTTCGTTTCCGGTTCGTATTCCAGGGACTTCAGGACAACCCGTGCCAGCAGATGGTCCCGCTTCAGATACGACGAACGCAGCCTCTCCAGTCCTTCGCTGACCCGTTGCTCCGTCACATCCTTCCACCCCCGCAAACCCCACCACCGCTGCCAACCTGTCGCCCGCAACAGCCTTCGCTCGCTTTGCTCCGGCGATCCCTTGATCACCGGCCTCGAGAACCGCGCCCGTGCGCCCGGGATCACGTGGAAATGGATACTCGTTTCTTGCGTTCGCTCCCGCCTCGTTAGATCGTGCTGGATCTTTGCCGTGTGAAATCCGTTCGACCGCAGGACCTCACGCAATCCCTCAACCGCCGCCGGCAGGTCCGCTTCTTCGTCCAGGGGCATGCCGAGCTCGAGCCTCGTTGCACTCACCAGCCGCGCCGGGTTCGGCGGATCCGGCACCCCTGTCACCGTCACCGCACTCACGAAAGTCTCCGGCTTCGTGTGAAAGGTGAGCGCCAACCCGCCGTTCTCGGGTTCCGCCGTGACATAAATGTCCCGGTACCGCCCCGTCCCGAACAGCCGCTCAATGGCCTCGCTCAATCGGATTTCATCAAACCGGTCACCGGGACGGACGCCCAGCGAGAGCCCGATCTGGTCGCGGCTCAACGGCTGATCGCGCGGTTCGAGATAGATCGCCGTAATGCGCTGTCCGCTGGTCTGCCCGCCCTGCGCCGCAAGACGTTCCGCTCCAACAGCCCATAAACAGGCGGCCACCGCGACTAGAAGCCCGGTCCGGGTCACGTTCTCCTATCATATCAACGCCCCCTTGTTACCATTCAGGTGTGATGACCCCAGACCCCGCCGCCGGCCGTTATTCCCGCCAGATCCGCTTTGCCGGCTGGGGCGAATCCGGCCAGCACCGCCTCCGCGAGGCCACGGTCGCCATCGTCGGCTGCGGCGCCCTCGGCGCCTTCCAGAGATCGGAAGAGCACACGTCTGAACT
>ERZ761609.1759-NODE-1759-length-17773-cov-7.830116_pt1 | contig 17773 bp, 17 predicted proteins | sample MGYA00511163_ERZ761609 | MGnify/ENA primary metagenome ERZ761609 (study PRJEB28899, sample SAMN02445070) | bioreactor sludge metagenome | biome: EBPR sludge | place: Australia: Brisbane, Thorneside Wastewater Treatment Plant | collected 2011-12-16 ... | reverse complement strand
CTGCGGATGGCCGCGCTTCTGGGCATGGGCTTTACCGTGCCGGTGCTGGTGCTGGGCAGCGCCCTGCCCGGCGGAGCCATGGCCGAGGCCGCACGCATGGGCCTTGCCCTGACCCTCTTGCTGGCCCCTGTGCTGGTGCTGCTGGGTGGCGTGCGGCGGCAGCCATAATACCGCCCCAATCGCCCGGCATATTGCACGCCAGCGAAACGAGTGACAAAAGATTAACGTATTTGCCGTAACCGGGAAACACCGGGTCGGCACCACCGCCAGCCTGAAGGGCGCGCGATGAGGCGCAGATGATCGAGTTCGACAATGTCAGCAAGTCGTTCTGGACGGGCAAAACCCGGAAGGTGATCCTGGATCGCGCCTCTTTCCGCGTGGAATTGGGCAATTCTCTGGGCATTCTGGCCAGGAACGGCACCGGCAAGACCACGATCATCAACATGATGGCCGGGTTGGAAAAACCGGATGAGGGGCGCATCACCCGCAGCTCACGGATTTCCTTTCCGCTGGGCTTCATGGGCGGGGTGATCTCCAAGCACACCGCGACCGAGAATGCCCGCTATATCGCCCGGCTTTATGGGCTGGACCCCGATTATGTCGAAAGTTTCTGCCGCTGGCTGTGCGGGTTGAAGGAATATTTCGATATGCCGGTGGGCACCTATTCCGCCGGTATGCGGTCGCGTTTCAGCTTTGCACTGATGCTGGCACTGGATTTCGACATCTATCTGATCGACGAGGGCATGCCCTCGACCACCGATGTGGAATTCAACCGTAAGGCCGGGGCCCTGCTGAAAGAGCGGCTGGGCAAGGCCACCATCGTCGTCGTCTCGCATCAGGCCTCCACGCTTGAGAAATTCTGCCGTTCGGCCGCGGTGCTGCGCAATGGCCAGTTGTATATGTTCGACACCCTCGAAGAAGCGAAGCGTCTCTATGACTATGAAGCTCACAGCTAAACGGTTCCGCATCCGCCGCGCCGAGCCTGTCGAACCGCTGCCGCCCCGCGCGGCATTGGCACAGGAGGGCATGCTTTTTGCCCCTGCGCCGGGGGATGATGGATTTGGGGATCAGAGTTTTCTGAAACCCGCTCCCGCCAATGCCCCCCCTGCGTCCGCGCAATCCGCAGGCACCGAGGCACCCGGCACCGAGATGGATGCGATCCGCCGCGAGGGTCTGACGGGGCGGCAATTGCGGCTGGCCCGGCGGCTGGCGCAAAAGCACAACATGCCCGCCACCTCGGATTTCGATGCGGTCCGGTTGCTGCGGCAAGCCGGGATCGACCCGTTCCAGCGCTCCAGCCTCATGGACCTGCTGCCCGACTCCGGCGGTGATGGGGGCGAAGGCCCGCCGCCCTCGAGCCGTGCCCTGGCCCCGGTTCCGGGGGATGGCGTCCGCTTGCCGCAAACGGTGAAGCCGGTGCAGTTGCCCTCAACCGAGGTTCAAGCCGACCAAAGCCACGCGCAAGACATCATGCGCATTCAGCGCGACCTTGCCCGCCGCCGCCGCCGCAAGGCGGTGCTGCTGATGGCGCGGCTGTTCTTCTTTGTCGGCCTGCCGACGCTGCTGACGGCGTTCTATTATTATTTCGTCGCCAGCCCGCTCTATTCGACCAAGACCGAATTCGTGATCCAGCAATCGGGCGCGCCATCGGCAGGCGGTGGCGGCGGTCTGGGTGGCTTGTTGCAGGGCACCGGCTTTGCCACGTCGCAGGATTCCATTGCGGTGCAAGGCTACCTGCAATCGCGCGACGCGATGATCCGGCTGGATATGGACCACGGGTTCCGCGCGCATTTCGAAGGGCCCGAACTGGACCCGATTCAACGGCTTGACCCCGGTGCCACGCTGGAAGACGCCTACAAGACCTATACGCGCAACATCCACATCTCCTATGACCCGAGCGAGGGCAACATCAAGATGGAGGTGATTGCGGCCAGCCCGGAAAAGGCGGTGGAATTTGCCACCGCCCTGATCGGCTATGCCGAGGAGCAGGTCGATCAACTGACGCAACGCATGCGCGAGGATCAGATGCGCGGCGCGCTGGAAAGCTATCAGAATGCCGAGCGTGAAATGATTGCAGCGCAGCGCCATGTGGTTGAACTGCAAGAGAAATACAAGGTTCTCAGCTCCGAGGTGGAGGTGCAGTTGATCTCGACCCAGATTGGCAATCTGGAAACCCAGCTTTCGGCGGACCGGCTGTCGCTGCAACAGATGCAAAGCAATGCGCGGCCCAATCAGGCGCGGATGGAACCGCTGAAACGCCGCATCGCCGCGCTGGAAAGCGAGATTGCGCTGCTGCGTTCCAAGCTGACCGAGGAAAGTGGCGGCGCCGAAAGCCTCGCCGTGGTGCAGGGCGAATTGCTGGTGGCGCAATCGGATGTGGAGACCCGGCGCCTGCTGCTGGCACAGGCCCTGCAAGCGATGGAATCCGCCCGGATCGAGGCCAACCGCCAGACCCGCTACCTGTCGAATTTCGTGAGCCCGGTCGCCCCGGATGAAGCCGCCTACCCACGCGCCTTTGAATATTCGGTGGTTGCGCTCCTGATCTTTGGCGGTATCTACCTGATGATCTCGATGACCGCCGCAATCCTGCGCGAACAGGTCACGGGCTGAGGAGTGGATGATGAAAACCGTATCCTTTGGCGGCTTGACCGTCGGCAATGACCAGCCCTTGCTGGTGATCGCAGGGCCCTGCCAGTTGGAAAGCCTCGATCACGCCCAGATGATTGCGGGCCGTATGGCCGAGGCCTGCAAGGCTGTGGGCGCGCAATATGTGTTCAAGGGCAGCTTCGACAAGGCCAATCGCACCAGCCTGAAGGGCAAGCGCGGCCTTGGCATTGAAGCAGGGTTGAAGGTGATGGAGGCGATCCGCGCCATGGGCCTGCCGGTGCTGACCGACATTCACGACGAGGGCCAAGCGCGCGAGGCGGCGACAGTGGTCGACGTGATCCAGATCCCGGCCTTCTTGTGCCGACAGACCGATCTCTTGCTGGCCGCGGGCCAGACCGGGGCCGTGGTCAACATCAAGAAGGGCCAGTTTCTGGCACCCTGGGATATGGGCAATGTGGCCGACAAGGTGGCCTCGACCGGCAATGAGAACATCCTGCTGACCGAACGCGGCGTGAGCTTTGGCTATAACACGCTGGTCGCCGATATGCGCAGCCTGCCCACCATGGCCCGCACCGGCTGGCCGGTGATCATGGATGCCACCCATTCGGTGCAGCAACCCGGCGGCAATGGCGGCAGTTCGGGCGGCCAGCGCGAATTCGCCCCGGTGATGGCACGCTGCGCCGTGGCCATCGGGATTGCCGGGGTGTTCATCGAAACCCACGAAGCCCCCGATACTGCCCCCTCGGATGGGCCGAACATGATCCTGCTGGATCAGATGCCCGCGCTGGTTGACAGCCTGATGCAGTTCGACCGCCTGGCCAAAGCCAATCCGCTGCGGGTGTAAGACCTTGATCAAAAAACAAAAAATCCGCTCGAAAGAGCGGCTTTTTGTTTGGCGCACCCAGCACGATTCGAACGTGCGACCTTTGCCTTCGGAGGGCAACGCTCTATCCAGCTGAGCTATGGGTGCCTGAGCGCTTGAATAGACGAAGCCGCTGCGGGGCGCAACCGCAAATCAGGCGAAAAGATCGTGACACAGCTCCAGCGCCTCGATCAGTTTATCCACCTCGGCGGGCGTGTTGTAGAGACCGAACGAGGCACGGCAGGTCGCAGAAAGGCCAAAATGCTGCATCAGCGGCATGGCGCAATGGGTGCCCGCGCGCACCGCGATGCCCTTCTTGTCCAGCACGGTCGAAATATCATGGGCATGGGCCTGACCTTGCAGCGTGAAGGAAAAGATCGCCCCCTTCCCTGCAGAATCGCCCTGTATATTCAGCCAGTTGAGCCCAGATAACCGCGCGCGGGCATAATCGCGCAGAGCCCGCTCATGCGCAGCGATATTGGCCATGCCAAGGCCCATCAGGTAATCCAGCGCCACGCCAAAGCCGATCTGCTGCACAATCCCCGGCGTGCCGGCCTCGAACTTCATCGGCGCATCGTTATAGGTGACGGCCTCGCGTGTCACTTCGCGGATCATGTCACCGCCCCCCAGGAACGGCCGCATCTCGGCCATTCGATCAGAACGGATATAGATGGCACCCGAACCGGATGGGCCATAGAGTTTGTGACCGGTGATCGCAAAGAAATCACAGCCCATGGCCTGCACATCCACCGGCATATGAACCGCCGACTGGCTGCCATCCACCAGAACCGGCACGCCCCTGGCTCGCGCGGCATGGCAGATCGTCGCCACATCCACCACGGTTCCGGTGACGTTCGACATCTGCGTAATCGCCACCAGTTTCGTGCGCGGGCCGATCGCATCGATCACGGCCTGTGGGTCCAGATCGCCCTTCAGATCGCATTCCACCCATTTCAGCACGACACCCAACCGTTCACGCAAGAAATGCCAGGGCACGATATTGGCGTGATGTTCCAGGATCGACAGCACGATCTCGTCGCCTGCCTGAAAGCGTGGTGCCGCCCACGCATAAGAGATCAGGTTGATCCCCTCGGTGGTGCCAGAGGTAAAGACAATCTCATGCTCGGAGCCAGCGTTCAGAAAGCGAGCGATCTTGCCCCGCACCGCCTCGTATTTTTCGGTGGCGAGGTTGGAGAGGTAATGCAGCCCGCGATGCACATTTGCATACTCATGCGAATAGCTTTGCAAAATGGCGTCAATCACCACCTGCGGCTTTTGCGCACTGGCCCCATTGTCGAGATATACCAAGGGCTTGCCGTTCACCTGACGGCTCAGGATCGGGAAATCGGCCCGGACTGCCTCGACATTGAACATCGTCATTCCCCTTGTTCGATGACGGTCAGACCCAGAATCCACTGAAACAGAAAGGCTGCAAAGGCGAGGATTCCGGTCGCCGTCAATTGTGTCCCCGGCCCGATCAGCGCCGCCACCAGGCCAACCAGAAGCACAAAGGGCGTCACCGCGACCAGCGCCCAGAACAGTGCCAGCCGCGCGCCATACCAAGTGCCGCGCCCCCCCATGGCCTTGCCCACCAGACGCGACAGCGCAGCCAACCCGTAAAACACCGGAATGGTCGCCAGCAACCCAAGAGCCTTGGCCAGCAATTGCGGCGGCAAGGGCACTTCCGGATTCAGGGCCGTCACCCGCGCCGCGCCCGGATATTGTGCAATGAACGCGATCAGCAGGAACACGAACAACAGGCTGAAAGCAAAAGCCTCAGACCTGCCACGCGCCAGATGACGCCGCAACACCTGCCGCGGACGCCGCCAGCTCTCCACAATATCCGAGGTGACCGTCATCAGCTTTCGTGCCGCGCCAGCCAGTTTTCCAGCCGCTGGCGGATATCCTCGGCAATGGCTTCGTCCTCAATCTCGGCAATGGCTTCGGCGAGGAAGGCCAGCACCAGAAGCGACTGTGCTTGCCGCAAGGGCACCCCGCGCGAGCGCAGGTAATACAGCGCCGTCTCGTCGATCGCGCCCGAGGTGGAGCCATGCGAGCATTTCACGTCATCGGCATAGATTTCAAGTTCGGGCTTGGCGAGGAACTGGCTCGCCTCATCCAACAGAAGGCTTTGAGAAATCTGGTAGCCATCGGTTTTTTGCGCGCCCTGCTTGACCAGAATCTTGCCTTGGAACACGCCGACAGCGCCATTTTTCAAGACTTTCTTGAAAACCTGACGGCTTTCGCAGCGCAGCGCGGCATGGGTCACAAAAACCGTGTCGTCATGATGGAAATCTCCATCGCCTACGGCAGCCCCCGCCACATGGGCCTTGGCATCGTCGCCCGTCAGCTCAATGATGGCCTCGTTACGGGTCAACACCCCATTCGCAGTCAATGTGAAGGATTTGAACAGCGATTCCGCCCCAAGACGGGCAAAGATATGTGTCACCGCTCGACGCTCATGGTCACGGCCTTGGGCACGGATATGGTGGAAGCGGGCGCCATCGCCGACTTCAACCTCCAGCACCTTGTTGAAGCGCGCAGCAGCCGGGCCATTTTCCAGCAGCGTGAACTCTGCCCCGGCATCCAGTTTGATCACATGATGCAGGATCGCATCGGAGGTCTCGTTCTGATGCAGATAGATCAGGTTCACCGGTTTGGCCGCGCTCCCGGTCACATGGATCAACACACCTTCGCTGGCCGCCGCCGTGTTCAACGCCGCCAAGGGGCGCTCCACCGGAGTCTGACCGCGCGCCTCCAGGACGCCATAAAGCCCTTTGGCCCAGTGGATGTCTTTGGCAAGGCTCAGAAATTCGACACCCGCCGCCGCCGGATCATCCGATTGCGCCGCATCAAACACGCCATCGACAAAGACCAGTTTCACCCGGTCGATGCCGTCGAACAACGGGGCTTCGTCACCCGCATCAAACAGTGCTGCACCGGCTGGCGAGGCGGTGGTCAACGTGCTGGGGTCTGTATAGCGCCAATATTCATCGCGTTTGCCCGGCAGGCCCATGGCCCGCAGTCGCGCCAGAGCATCGGCGCGCGCCGCAGCCGACCAGCCGCCTTTCGGGAGGTCCAGCCCCGCCAGACGGGCCTCTGCCGCATCCAGTTTCGCTTGCGCCAAAGCCATCACAGCACCTCGGACAGGATGCCGGCATAGCCGTTATTCTCAACCTCCAGCGCCAGTTCCGGCCCGCCGGTCTTCACAATGCGACCATCGGCCATGATATGCACCACATCCGGTTTGATATGGTCCAGCAGGCGCTGGTAATGGGTGATCACCAAGAAGCCACGACCTTCGCTGCGCAGGGCATTCACGCCCTCGGCGACCAGCTTCATCGCATCCACGTCGAGGCCGGAGTCGGTCTCGTCCAGAATGCACATCTTCGGCTCCAGCATCGCCATCTGCAGGATTTCATTGCGCTTTTTCTCGCCGCCCGAGAAGCCCACATTGACCGGGCGCTTCATCATCTCGGCGTCGATCTTCAGCGACTTCGCCTTTTCGCGCACAACTTTCAGAAACTCGCCCGCCGACATTTCCTCTTCGCCGCGGGATTTGCGCTGTGCGTTTACAGCGGTGCGCAGGAAGGTCATGTTGCCCACGCCGGGGATCTCCACCGGATATTGGAAGGCCAGAAACAGGCCCGCCGCCGCACGCTCCTCAGGCTCCATCTCCAGCAATTCGGCCCCATCCAGGCTGGCCGACCCATCGGTGACCTCATAGCCATCGCGGCCCGACAGCACATAAGACAGCGTCGACTTGCCCGAGCCATTCGGCCCCATGATCGCATGCACCTTGCCCGCCTCGACGGTCAGGTTCACGCCTTTCAGGATCACCTTGTCATCTTCTTCAAGTTTGACGTGCAGGTTTTTGATTTCCAACATTTTTCTGATCCCGTATCTCAGCCGACCGAGCCTTCGAGGCTGATCGCGACGAGGCTTTGCGCCTCCATTGCAAATTCCATCGGCAAAGCTTGCAAAACCTCTTTGCAAAAGCCGTTGACGACGAGGGCCACCGCCTCCTCCTCGTCCATCCCGCGCGAGCGGCAGTAGAACAGTTGATCGTCATCGACCTTCGAGGTGGTGGCCTCGTGTTCAACGCGGCTCGAATTGTTCTTCACCTCGATATAGGGCACGGTATGCGCCCCGCATTTGTCGCCGATCAGCAGGCTGTCGCATTGCGTGTAATTGCGGCTGTTCGTGGCCTTGGGGTGCATGCTGACCAGGCCACGATAGGTGTTCTGCGCCCGGCCCGCGCTGATCCCCTTGGAGACGATGCGCGATTTGGTGTTCTTGCCCAGATGCACCATCTTGGTGCCGGTATCGGCCTGCTGGGCATTATTCGCAATTGCGATAGAATAGAATTCGCCCTGGCTGTCATCGCCACGCAGGATGCAGGACGGGTATTTCCAGGTGATCGCCGAGCCGGTCTCCACTTGCGTCCACATCACTTTCGAACGCGCCCCCCGGCAGTCGGCGCGTTTGGTCACGAAGTTGTAGATGCCGCCCCGGCCCTCCTCATCGCCCGGATACCAGTTCTGCACGGTGGAATATTTCACCTCGGCATCGTCGAGGATCACGATCTCGACCACGGCCGCATGCAATTGATGCGTATCGCGTTTTGGCGCGGTGCAGCCTTCCAGATAGCTGACATAGGCCCCCTTTTCGGCAATGATCAGCGTGCGTTCGAACTGCCCGGTATTCTCGGCATTGATGCGGAAATAGGTCGAAAGCTCCATCGGGCAGCGCGTGCCTTCCGGCACATAGACAAAGCTGCCATCCGAGAACACGGCGCTGTTCAACGTGGCAAAGAAATTGTCGCTTTGCGGCACGACCGAGCCCAGGTATTTCTGCACCAACTCGGGATGCTCGCGCACCGCTTCCGAGATCGAGCAGAAGATCACGCCCGCCTTTTTCAATTCTTCCTTGAAAGTGGTGCCAACCGAGACGGAGTCGAACACCGCATCCACCGCCACCTTGCGCGGCTCGTCGCTGCCCTCGACCCCGGCCAGCAGCATCTGCTCCTTCAGCGGAATCCCCAGCTTGGCATAGGTCGCCAGCAGCTTGGGGTCGACCTCATCCAGGCTTTTCGGCTTCACTGCCATGCTTTTGGGTTTGGCGTAGTAATACTGATCCTGATAGTCGATTTCAGGATAGTTCAGCATCGCCCAACGCGGCTCTTCCATCTGCTGCCAACGCTTGAAAGCAGCCAGACGCCAATCGAGCATCCATTGCGGCTCGCCGTTTTTCTCGCTGATCAGACGAACGATCCCCTCGTTCAAGCCCTTCGGCGCGTATTCGGTCTCGATCTCGGTTTCCCAGCCGTGCTTGTATTTGCCGGCCATGGCCTGCACGGTTTCGATGGTCTCCCGGTCCACGCCCTCGCGCAGTTCGATCTGGTCTTCGGCTTCCAGCGCCATGCGTTCCTCCTCAGACCCGCGCGCGGGCCTTGCGATAGTGTGCGATCCAGGCATCGGCAAAGCGCAATACCTCGTCTTCCGTCGTATCGGGGCCGATCGAAACCCGCAGGGCCGAGGCGGCTGCGATCTCGTCAAACCCCATGGCGCGCAACACCCGGCTGGCCTTCACCTTACCACTGGAACAGGCAGATCCTGCCGAAACGGCAAAGCCCGCCAGATCCATTTGCATCACCTGCGTCTCGCCTTTCCAGCCCGGCGTGACCAGACAAAGCGTGTTCGGCAGCCGCGCGCCATCTTTCCCGACCGAAATAGTCTCATTTGCCGCGGCTGACAATGCTGACTCTAGAATATTTCTAATTTCAGCGACACGCTCCCAAACGCCATTCGCAAGATCCCGTGCGGCGGCCTCGGCGGCGGCGGCAAAACCTGCAATGCCGATCAGGTTTTCAGTGCCAGCCCGGCGGCCCATCTCCTGCCCGCCGCCCTTCAACTGCGCTGTGAGATCAAGCCCTCGGCGCAGGATCAGCGCCCCAATACCTTTGGGTCCGCCCAGTTTGTGCGCCGAGGTGAGCCCGATGTCGCATCCCAGCCAGTTGAAGGCCAACGGCAGCTTGCCAAAGGCTTGGGTCAGGTCGCTGACGGCAAGCTTCTCTGGGAGGGTTTGCAATATGCCGGTTTCCGAGTTTGCATATTGCAGGGCTGTTGTCTCTGGCCCCGTCACGGCCACCTGCCCCACCGCATTCACGCCCAGATCGGTGGCGCACCAGGCACTGACGGCCTCATGCTCCACATCGCCACAGTGCAACCCGCGCCCGGCACAGGCCAGGGCTGCGGCCTCGGTTGCGCCTGAGGTGAAAACAATATCTGCCCCATCCGCCCCAAGCGCCGTAGCAAGCTGGTTGCGGGCCTTTTCCATGAGGGATTTGGCCGCGCGCCCCTCGGCATGGACCGACGAGGGGTTGCCGATCACATCCATCGCGGCAACCATCGCCGCCCGCGCCTCAGGGCGCAGCGGTGTTGTCGCGTTCCAATCCAGATAGACGCGCGGGCGCATCACAAGACGGGCAATTTGTTGGCGTCAAATCCCGGACCGGGCAAGACCTCGACCCCGGCCTTTGACATGCGCACCTCGGCACCTGCGGCGGTCAGCGCAGACTTCAACGCATCGACAGCAGAGAAATCCTTTTTTTCCATCGCCTTGGCGCGCTCTGCGGCCAAGGCCTCCGCGAAGACCGACAGATCCACCGAAGCCTGATCCCAACCACCAAGCTCGGGCAACAGCAGCCCGAGAAGCTGCGCCGAAGCCAGCAAGCCCGCCGCATCCCCTGCTGCCGCCAAACGGTGCAGCTCTGCCAATGCGCCGGCGGTGTTGATGTCTTGTGAAAGCGCCGCCAGCACCGCCTCGGCAACGATCCCCGGCTCTGCACCCGCCGTCAGCGCCCGCCACTTCCGCAAGGCAGCCTCGGCCTGCGCCGCCTTGTCAGCGGTCCAGTCCATCGGCTTTGCATAATGGGTTTGCAAATATACCAAGCGGATCACTTCCCCCGGATACCCCTGATCCAGCAAATCGCGCACGGTGAAGAAATTGCCCAGGGATTTGGACATTTTCTTGCCCTCGACCTGCAACATCTCGTTGTGCAGCCAGATATTTGCAAACTGTCCCGAGGGGTTTGCACAGCAGCTTTGCGCGATCTCATTCTCGTGATGCGGGAATTGCAGGTCGATCCCGCCGCCATGAATATCAAAGGTCTCGCCCAGCAATTCCCGGCTCATGGCAGAGCATTCGATGTGCCAGCCGGGCCGCCCCCAGCCCCAAGGCGAAGGCCAACCGGGCAGATCGTCGGACGAGGGCTTCCACAGCACGAAATCCATCGGATCACGCTTATAGGGCGCGACCTCGACCCGTGCGCCGGCGATCATGTCATCGACCGACCGCCCCGACAGCCCGCCATAGCCCGGAAAGCTGCGCACATCGAACAGCACATGGCCCTCTGCCGCGTAAGCATGGCCGCGCGCAATCAGCGCCTCGATCATCGAGATCATCGGCCCGATGTAATCGGTGGCGCGTGGCTCATGCGTCGGGCGCATGGCTCCGAGTGCATCCATATCGGCGTGATACCAGCCGATCGTCTCATCCGTGATGTCCCGGATCGGGCGGCCCGAGGCCGCGGCCCGCGCGTTGATCTTGTCGTCCACATCGGTGAAATTACGAACATATGTTACATTTTCAGCACCATAGACATGACGCAGCAAACGGAACAGCGTGTCGAACACCACCACAGGCCGGGCATTGCCGATATGCGCGCGGTCATAGACGGTGGGCCCACAGACATACATCCGAACGCGGCCGGGTTGCAGCGGCTGCAACACTTCCTCGCGGCGGGTGCGGGTGTTCCACAGTTTGATCATGCGCGCCTCCATCGGCTCAGGCCTTTTCGGCCAGGGTCAGCCACTCATCCTCTGCTGCGTCCAGCGCGGCCTGTCGCTCGGCCATCATCTCGGTCGCCTTGCGAAACTTCACGGGTTCCTTGCTGAACAGATCCGGATCAGCCAGCAAATCGGCCAGTTTTGCAATTTCATGTTCCAGTTTTGCCATCAGTTCGGGCAAAGCATCGAGACGCTTCTTTTCCGTGAAAGACAGGCCTTCGGCTTTTCTCTGCGTGGGGGCCGCCGTCACGACAGGCTTCGCAGCCGCCTTGACCGGAACAGCCTCAACCAGCGCGCCTCGCTGGGCGAGATAATCTGTCCAGCCCCCGGCATAGACCGTGGCCTTGCCATCGCCTTCCAGCGCGATGGTCGTGGTCGCCACCCGGTCGATGAAGTCACGATCATGGCTGACGAGCAAGACCGTGCCGTCATAATCGCCCAGCAGATCTTGCAGCAGGTCCAGCGTTTCCACATCCAGATCGTTGGTCGGTTCGTCAAGGATCAGCAGGTTGGAATCCTGCGCCATCAGCCGGGCCAGCAAAAGCCGGGCTTTTTCGCCACCCGACAAGGATTTGACCGGCGCGCGGGCCTGCGCCTCCGAAAACAGGAAGTCTTTCAGATAGGCCACGACATGTTTCGGGGTGCCGCGCACCATCACCTGATCGGAAGCGCCCGAAACCGCCATGAGGGGATCGCCGGTCAGGTTTTCCCACAGCGTCGCTTCGGGGTCGAGCTGCGCGCGGGTCTGGTCAAACACCGCGATTTGCAAATTGGTCCCGAGTGTGACGGTGCCGCTATCGGGCGCCTCCTGCCCGATCAGCATCTTCAGCAGCGTGGTCTTGCCGATGCCATTGGGACCGACAAAGGCCACCCGGTCGCCGCGCAGCACCCGGAAGTCAAAATTTTGCACGATGCTCTTTGCACCATAGGCTTTGCAAACACCGATTGCCTCGATGACTTTCTTGCCAGAAACCTGCCCGCTTTCCAGCTCCATCGCGGCGGTGCCCTGGCGGCGGATCATCGAAGACCGCTGCTCGCGCAGGTCTTGCAGCGCCCGCACCCGGCCCATATTGCGTTTGCGCCGGGCGCTGATGCCTTCGACCGCCCATTTCGCCTCATGCTTGATCTTGCGATCCAGCTTGTGACGGGCCTCATCCTCCTCGGCCCAGACCTGTTCACGCCATTCCTCGAAGCCCTCAAACCCGGATTCGCGCCGGCGCACCTCGCTACGGTCCACCCAGAGGGTTGCACGGGTCAACGCCTTGAGGAAAGCCCGGTCGTGGCTGATCAGCACAAAGGCGGTGCGGCTTTGCGAAAGTTCAGCCTCAAGCCATTGAATCGCCTGAATATCCAGATGGTTGGTCGGTTCGTCCAGCAGCATCAGTTCGGGGGCCTCGGCCATCAGCTTGGCCAGCGCGGCCCGACGCCGCTCGCCGCCCGACGCCGAGGCAACCGGGGTTGCAGGGTTGAATTTCAGCCCCTCCGCCACCACGTCCACCTTATAGGATTCGTCCTCCGGCAAACCGGAGGCCGCATAATCGCCCAAGGTTTCATAGGCCGACAGATCGGGGTCTTGCTCCATGTAGCCGACCGTCGTACCGGGCGGCACCACACGCGCCCCGGCATCCGCCTCGATCAGGCCGGCCATGATCTTCATCAGGGTCGATTTGCCCGAGCCATTGCGCCCGACCAGGGCCACCCGGTCTCCGGGCTGCACGGTCAGGTCGAGACCATCAAACAAGGGATTGCCGCCGAAGGTCAGCGAGATGGAGGAAAGCTGGAGAAGGGGTGCGCGTGCCATGCGGCGGGCGTAGCCTGCCCACGCCCGCGCGTCAATCGCCTGCCAGCATACGCAGCGCCCGTGCCCGCGCAGGGGGGATGGCGGCAATCTCGACCGCTGTGAACACATGCAGCGTATCCATCTGACGGTCGATGACCGCGTGATCGGACACCCAGCCACCAAGCGCCAGATAACTGCGCAGCAGCGCAGGCAGGTGCGCGCGGGCCTGCCGGGGATCAGGGCACGTCAGGCCTTGCAGCGCAAGGACTTCCGACGAAAGCCGCCCCGGTGCCAGCGCGGGCGGTGCGGGATGCGCCGCCAGCAATGCCAAGGCTGCGGCATGGCGGGCCGGATCGGCACCATGAAACGAGGTGCAGCCGAAAAGAAACGCCGCCCCTGCCCGGTCCACCAGCCGCGCCAGCATGGCCCAGGCCAGGCGCATCAGATCAGGATCGGGCAAGCCGGGCGTGAGACAGAAGCGGCCCAGCTCCAGCATCGGAGCCTGCCTGCCCATCAAGCGCGAAAGATCATAGCGCAAACCGGAATAGCTGCTGCCGACCGACGCGCCCTGCACCGCCAGCACCCGGTAGCAGCCCAGAAGCTGCCCGCTGCCTTCCAGCAAGACATGCTGGCAGCGCAGATCAAAATCATCCGCATCAAGGCCGGGCCGTCCGCGAAAACACAAATGGCGCAGCGCCTGAGCTTGCCGCACGTCCTCGGGCGTTTCGGCAAGGCGGGCAGTCAGGCGACCTGTGCTGAGCCGGTCCACGTTTGGCCCCCGCGCCTCGGGATCAATCCACCAATTGATCGGCGCGCAAGCGGCCAATCGAGCCGAACAACTGACGCAGGAACCCCACGCCCTTGATATTGGTCTCGGTCACCCGACGCGACAGCGCGACCACTCGCCCCCGCTCCAGCCCGAAGCGCTCGATATTGGTGACATTGCCCGCCTCGGAGAAGCTGATCGCCACCACCTGACGGTCAATTTCAACCGGACTGCGGCCGCCTTTGTGCTCCCACCGGCTTTGCACATAGAACCAGCCGACATCATTGAGCAGGCCAGAGGCCGAAGGCCGGCCAATCGCAGCGGCAACCTCCTCGCGGGAGGCACCGATCTGGATGGCGTCCAGCTCCGTCTGTTCGGGGATATAGCCGTGATTGCGATAGAGCGGGGCACAGGCAATGAGCGTGAGCGACAGGATGCCACCGGCGAGCCAAGGCGCCACGCGCCGTCCCAACCGCACAAAACGTGCCTGCATGATCACTCCCGTCCCTGCCGGAGAACAAGCGGCGCCTTGCCAAGCAGGCGGCGGCCCCCTATCCCGGTTTCCAATCACGCCACCCGGGGCCATGGGCTCCGGGCAGTTCAGGTTCCGGCTTACAGCAAGGTCGGGGCTGTGTTCAAGGAAGGAACGCGCCTTGGCGCGCCACCACCCGGAGGGAAGCATGACCACAAGCAGCAATGACAGCACCCCGGAGCGGCTGCAATTGGGCCAACCGCTGCGCGTGGCCACTCTGGCGACGCGCAAGCCGACCCGTTTCCGCATCGAAGCGAATGCGGATCAAAGAGAGGCGGCGGCAGCGATTCTCGGGATCACCGCAATTTCCCGGCTGCGTTTTGCCGGCGAGATTCGCCCGCGCGGCCGCAACGATTGGGATCTGGTGGCAGATCTGGAGGCCGAGGTGGAGCAGCCCTGCTCGGTCACCCTCGCCCCGGTGATCACGAAAATCCACGAGTCGGTGGAGCGGCATTATCTGGCCGACATGCCCGTGCCCGAGGGCGATGAGGTGGAAATGCCCGAGGATGACCGCGACGAGCCGCTGCCCGAAGTGATCGACCCAGGTTCCGTCGCGCTGGAGGCGCTGGCGCTGGCGCTGCCCGCCTATCCTCGGGCCGATGGCGCGACATTGGGCGAGGCGGTTTTCGCAGCTCAAGGTGTGGCTCCGCTGCGCGATGAGGATTTGCGCCCGTTTTCCGGTCTGGCTTCCCTTGCGGAGCGGCTGAAATCCGGGCAGAAGGACGCGGAGTAAGCGCAGGAACCGCCAGAGCGCGGCAGGGGCAACAAAACACTTGCACCCGGCCGGAAAACGGCTATGTTCCGCGCCTCGCAAACACTGTGAAATCCGGGTTTGTCCGCGCAGGCGGCGATCTGTGTTTCGCAAAGGAAATCAGGGGCTTGCCCCTCACTAACCCGAGGTCGAGACATGGCTGTCCCGCAGAACCGAGTCACCCGTTCGCGTCGCAACATGCGTCGTTCGCATGACGCTCTTGTTGCCGGTAACCCGGCTGAATGCTCCAATTGTGGCGAGCTGAAGCGCCCGCACCACGTTTGCGGCGCTTGTGGTCATTATGATTCGCGCGAAGTCGTTGCGATGACCAAAGAAGTCGACGTGGACGAGGACGCGGCGTAAGCCGCTCCCCTGCCTGCTGCACGCATGTCGACCGGAACAGGTTTTCCGCAAGAGCGCGCGCTGCGCACCGTCATTTCACTGGACGCAATGGGCGGGGATCGTGGACCGGCAGCGGTTGTTGCCGGTCTTGTCGTCTCTGCACAGGGCGACCCAGAGCTGGAATTTATCCTGCATGGTGACGAAGCGGTGTTGAAGCCCTTGCTGGCCGCGCATCCCGAATTGGGGTCGCGCGTTACGCTTGCCCATGCTGCGCGCACTGTCACCATGAATGACAAGCCCAGCCAGGTGATGCGCCATGGCGAGGGCACCTCCATGTGGAGTTGCATCGATTCCGTGCGCAATGGCGACGCGGATGTGGCCGTCAGTTGTGGCAATACCGGCGCGCTGATGGCCGTTTCGATGATCCGCCTGCGCAAGATCGCGGGAGTGAACCGCCCCGCCATCGCCTGTCTCTGGCCCTCGCACAACCCCGGTGGCTTCAATGTCATGCTGGATGTGGGCGCGGACATTCGCGCCGAGGCCGAGGATCTGCTGCAATATGCGACCATGGGCGCGGCCTATGCGCGCAACGGTCTGAATCTCAACCGCCCTCGCGTTGGCCTGCTGAATGTCGGGACCGAGGAACACAAAGGCCGGGCAGAGCTGAAAGTGGCCCATGACCGCATGGTGGTGGCACAAGAGGCCGCAGGCTTTGAATTTGTCGGTTTTGTCGAAGGGGGCGACATCCCCTCCAACCGGGTTGATGTGATCGTCACTGACGGGTTCACCGGGAATATTGCCCTGAAAACCGGTGAAGGCACCGCGAAACTGGTGCTGGACCTGCTGCGCGGCGCGTTCATGTCCAGCCTCAAGGGCAAACTGGCCGGGCTGATGATGCGTGGGGCATTGCGCGTCATGGGCAGCCGGGTTGACCCCAGACAGGTGAATGGCGGGGTTTTTCTGGGCCTGAATGGCACTGTGGTGAAAAGCCATGGCTCTGCCGATGCCACCGGCATTGCCTCGGCCATCCGCTTGGCGGCACAGCTTGCGCGATCCGGTTTCAATGAGCGGCTGGCGGCACGTCTTGCATCCGCCGAAGCGGCGGGGCAGGATGGCGTCACAGGCAAAAGCGGTGAAAAAGAATGACAATACGCGCCGTCGTGAAGGGTGTGGGCCATTACCTGCCCGAACGCGTGGTTCCCAATAGCGAATTTGAGGCCACCATCGACACATCGGATGAGTGGATTCGCACCCGCTCTGGTATCGAACGGCGCCACTTTGCGGCTGAGGGGCAGACGACTTCAGATCTGGGCACCCGCGCGGCAGAGGCCGCCCTCGCCCATGCTGGCATGGTGGCCGATGATGTGGACGCGCTGATCGTTGCCACGTCCACGGCCGATTTCACCTTTCCGTCCGCAGCCACCATGATTCAGGCCCGTCTGGGCATGACCCGCGGTTTTGCCTTTGACGTGCAGGCGGTGTGCGCCGGGTTTGTCTTTGCCTTGGCCAATGCCAATGCGCTGATCATCTCGGGCCAGGCCAAGCGGGTTCTGGTGATCGGGGCCGAAACCTTCTCGCGCCTGATGGATTGGCAAGACCGCACCACCAGCGTTCTGTTTGGCGATGGTGCGGGCGCTCTGCTGCTGGAGGCCGAGGAAGGCACCGGCAACACTACGGATCGCGGTATTCTGGCGACGGATCTGAACTCCGACGGACGCCACAAGGACATTCTGCATGTCGATGGCGGCGTTTCCACCGGCCAGACCGGCCATCTGCGCATGCAAGGCAAGGAGGTCTTCCGCCACGCCGTTGAAAAGCTGGCAGAAACTGCTCATACCGCCTTGGAAAAGGCCGGACTGACCGCCGAGGATGTGGCCTGGATCGTGCCGCATCAGGCCAATATCCGCATCATCGAAGGCACGGCCAAGCGCATGCAATTGCCGATGGAGCGTGTGGTGGTCACGGTGCAGGATCATGGCAATACCTCTGCCGCGTCGATTCCACTGGCCCTGTCGGTTGGGGTTCAGCGTGGGCAGATCAAACGCGGTGATCTGATCGTAACCGAGGCGATTGGCGGTGGGCTGGCCTGGGGTTCGGTGGTTCTGCGCTGGTAACTGTTTCTGTGCGGTCGATAGTCCACGAAAAAGCCACTGAATTGATCAAGTGCGCTGCCTGAACAACGCGTTGCAAGTGGTTGATATTGACTCGAAAACCCAAACCCCTCAATCTGCTGAAAAACCCGGGGGGGAATGATGAGTGAAAAGACCCTGACGCGTATGGAGA
>ERZ761609.1758-NODE-1758-length-17775-cov-45.102370_pt1 | contig 17775 bp, 18 predicted proteins | sample MGYA00511163_ERZ761609 | MGnify/ENA primary metagenome ERZ761609 (study PRJEB28899, sample SAMN02445070) | bioreactor sludge metagenome | biome: EBPR sludge | place: Australia: Brisbane, Thorneside Wastewater Treatment Plant | collected 2011-12-16 ... | reverse complement strand
GGCGAATGCGCTGGACGCGGCGGCGGTGCGGCGGATTTACGCGGTGAAGGGGCGGCCGGCAGGGTCGCCGCTGATCGTGCACGTGGATTCGGTGGAGCAGGCACGCGCGCTCGCCTCATCGTGGCCCGGAACAGCGGAGCGGCTGGCCCAATGGTTCTGGCCGGGGCCGCTGACACTGGTGGTTCACAAGGCCGCGGAGATCCCCGATGAGGCGACGGGCGGGTTGCCGACGGTGGGGTTGCGGATGCCCGCGCATCCGATGGCGCTGGCGCTCATCCGCGCGGCGGGTGTGCCGCTGGCGGCGCCTTCGGCAAACCGGTTCAGCGAACTGTCACCGACTCGCGCCGAGCATGTCCAGCGAAGCCTGGGGACGGACGTAGACCTGGTGCTGGACGGCGGGCCAACCGTATTGGGAATCGAGTCCACGGTGCTTTCATTGACGGGCGCCAAGCCGGTGCTGTTGCGGCCGGGCGCGGTGACGCGCGAGGAGTTGGAGGCGCGCATCGGGGTGGTGGAGACGGCGGCGGCGCCGGTGGAGGGCGTGGCGCACGAGAGCCCTGGTCAGCATCCGCGGCATTATGCGCCCCGGACCCCGCTGGTGCTGGTAGAGAGCGGACACCTGCCCCAAAAGGGACGCGGCGTTTATCTGGCGCCCGGCGAAGGGATGCCCGTAGAGGCGCGGGGATACGCGGCGGCGCTGTATGCGACTCTGCACGAACTGGATCAGCAGGGATGGGACTGGATCGCCATGGAGACGCCGCCGGCCACCCCGGAATGGGAAGCCGTGCGGGACCGGCTCGAAAGGGCGGCGGCGCGATGAGCCGTCCGCCGCTGAAACAGCCGGTGAAGCGCGGTCTGCCGCTGCTGAAGGAGATCGAGGAGACGCAGGCTTCGTCGCCGGTCGTCTGGTGGCTCGGGCACTGCGGGTTCGTGGTGAAGCATGGGGCGGTGATTGTCTACATCGACCCGTACCTGTCGAATTCGCAGGAGGCGCGCTACAGCAAGTCGGACCAGCCTCATCCGCGGCTCATGGCGGCGCCCCTGCATCCGGCGATGATCCGGCACGCGTCGCTGGTGCTGGCGACCCACGCGCATCAGGCGCACCTGGACCCGGGGACCGTGCCGGCAATCCTCGAGTCCTCGCCGCGGGCTCGGCTGGTGTTGCCGCGCAGCGCCGCCGGGCGCGCGCACATGATGGGCGTGGACTACCTCAGGATGACGACGATGGACGCGGGCCAGCGCCTGGAGTTCGCCGGCCCAGGTGGAGAGATGGTGCGCGTCGATGCAATTGCGTCAGCGCACGAGGCGTTGGACTGGACGGAGCAGGGCGGGTACCCATACCTCGGCTATGTGATCCGGATGGACGATTGGGCCATCTATCACGCCGGCGACTGCGCTCCCTGCGAAGGGCTGGCCGAGCAGTTGAAGCCTTATGGGATTGACCTGGCGCTGCTCCCCATCAACGGCCGCGACCCCGCGCGCGGGATGCCGGGCAACTTCACGATTCAAGAAGCAGCGGCGCTGGCAGAGGAGGCGGGCGTCGCGTGCATGGCGCCGATGCACTACGGCATGTTCGCAGTGAACGACGTGGATCCTGAGCGCTTCGTGGACCACATGCTGGGGCACCGGCCGGGCGTGCGGTTCAAGGTCTTCGAGTGCGGGGAGGGCTGGGCGCTCCCGGAGAAACGGGGGTAGCGGATGCACGGGCTCTCGACGCACGAACCGCTGCTCGTGAATCTGCTGGGCCATCTGGCCGGGACAGTAGTGTTCGGGATCTTTCTGGTCCTGCTGCGGCGCGGCAGAAGAGTGGCGCGGTCGGGACGCGTCACTGAGGGCGCGGCGGTGGCGGCGCTGTTGTGGAATGCCGCCTCTCTGGTGGCGCTGGCGTGGCCGCAGGCGGCGGGCGAGTGGTTGACGGTCGCGGGCATGGGGGCGCTGAGCCTGCTGCCCGCCCTGTTGCTCGACCTTGCGCTGGACGGGCGTCCGGCGATCGTCGTGCGGGCCGGCTATGGTCTGGGGTCGCTGGCGGTCGGGCTGCACGTGGCCGAGCCGTGGTTCCCGGAACTGCCCATGCACGAGCGCACACTGCTATTGACAGCCGTCGGCTTCGCGGTGCTGACGCTCGCCGGATGGCTCGCCGAGCGCGGCGCGGGGCGGCGGCGGGTGGCGGCGATGGCGCTGGTTTTATTTGCCCTGACGTTTGCGCACTTCCACGAGGAAGGAGCGCAGGCGGCATGGCCGGTCGAATTGCTGGTGCACCATGCAAGCATCCCGCTGTGCCTGTTCGTGCTGGCTCAGGACTACCGCTTCCTGCTGCTGGACGCTCTGCTGCGCTTTCTGGCGAATCTGTTTCTCGCGGGTTTGTTCACGCTGGCGGGCTGGAAGGGGGCGGCTGCGCTCGGATGGACGATGGGCGACATCGCGGCGGACCCGCGGCGGCTGGCGCTGGCGCTCGGAGCGGCGTGTGGCGGCTTAATCCTCTACGCCCTGGCACGCGTGCAGGCGCAGCGGCTGTTGACGCGGTTGCTGTTCCAGCGCGCGCCGCTGGAATCTACGCTGAACCGGCTGCGGACCGCGCGATTTGATGGCGAGGACACATATCTGGAATTGGCTGGTGCGGCGATTGCGGAGCATTTCCAGGCCTCGGGCTGGGCATGGACGCCGGAGGGCGCGGCGGTTGAGCCGGACGAAGCAGGGGTGGCCGTGCGAGGCGGGCGGATGTTGGTGCTGGACCGGCGCGCGGGCGGGCGGCGGTATTTGTCCGAGGACATCGAGGAGCTGGCGCAGCTCACCAGTGCGGCCATGGAGCGGGTGGAGCAGTTCCGGGAATCCGAGATGGCGCGCCTCATGTCGCAGGCGGAATTGCGGGCGCTGCAATCGCAGATCCATCCGCACTTTCTGTTTAACGCGCTGAACACGCTGTACGGTGTGATCCCGAAAGAGGTGCGCGGGGCGCGGCAGACGGTGCTGAACCTGGCGGACATCTTCCGCTACTTCCTGCGGCATGAGGACTCGCTCATCGCACTGGAAGAGGAGTTGGCAATTGTGCGCGCTTATCTGGAGATCGAGCAACTGCGGCTGGGCTCGAAACTCCGGACGGAGTTCGCCGTCGAGGACGCGGCGCTCGGCGCGCGAATCCCGGTGCTGGCCCTGGAGCCGCTGGTGGAAAACGCAGTGAAACACGGAATCGCGGCGGCGCCGGAGGGCGGCGTGGTGCGGGTGGAGGCGGCATTGGAGAATGGCGAGTTGTGGGTGAGCGTGACAGACACGGGGGCGGGCTTCGCCGAAGGGGCGCGGGAGGGCGTGGGTCTCGAGAACGTGCGGCGGCGGCTGCGGCTGTGCCACGGCGAGGAGGCGCGGCTCGACATCGACCCGAAGCCGGGAGCAACGCGCGTCGGCTTCCGCATCCCCCTGGAGAAGGCGGCAGTGCTATCCGCATAATTGGGGGAGACGTGGAGACACCGTTGCGAGTGCTGATTGTGGATGATGAGCCGGTGGCGCGGCAGGTGCTGGTGGAGTTGCTCGAGGAGTGCCCGGGCGTGAACGTGGCAGGCGAGGCGGCAAACGGCGTGGAGGCTGTCGAGCACGTCGAGAGGGTCAAGCCCGACGTCGTACTGCTGGACTTGCAGATGCCCGGGCTGGACGGCTTCGCCGTAGCGCGGCGTCTGCGCGGCGGGCGTTTGCCGCTGATCATCTATGTGACAGCGTTTGAGAAACACGCACTGGAGGCGTTCGAGACGGGAGCGGTGGATTACCTGCTGAAGCCCGTGCGGCGGGAGCGGCTGGCACTGGCCCTCGAAAAGGCGCGGCAGCAGTTGGCGGGACTGCGGCAAGCGGCGCCGGCGGCGGTGGTTGCTGAACCGCGGCGGATCGTGGGGCGGCTGGGATCCGATCTGCACCTGCTCGATCCCGAGGAAGTGATTGCCTTCGTGGCCGAAGGCGACACGGTGCGGATCGTGACGGCAGGTGGGCGCTACTATGCCGAACATACCCTGAAGGCCCTGGAACAACGGCTGCCCGCGCCACGGTTCCGGCGGATTCATCGCGGAACGATCATCAACACGGATCACATCAGGAAGATCTCGCCGCTGACGTCGAAGAGGTGGCTGTTGAAGATGTCGAACGGGCTGGAGGCGGTGGTGAGCAAGCGGATGGCAGGAGTGATCCGCGAGGCGACGCACTGGTAGGACGGCTCAGGCGTGCGGGGCAAGGGCGGCAGCCCAGGCGCGGCGCACGGCGAGGATGGCTTCCACCTGAAGAGCGGGTCCAGCGGCGTAAGCGGCGGCGGCGGGATACCAGATGTACCAGGTGATGAGAGAGGCGTTTTCCCAGGAGAGGCGGCCGGAGTAGATGGCCCAAAGGCCCATGTCACCGAGGGAGGAGAGAAAGAGTCCGGCGGCATAAAAGAACCAGCAGCGTCCGATGAGGCCGCCTTGGGCGAAGCCGCCGCTGGCGCGGTAGAGGAGCAGGGCGAGGGCGAGGGCGGTGAAGATGACGGGGTCGGTGACCCAGTTGAAAAGGCGCCAGGGCTGGCTGATAAAGGCCTCGCGGTAGAGGAAGAAGAGTTCGTAGAGCTGGTGGAGCAGGTACAGGGCGACGGCGGCAAGGATCGTCCAGTCGATCCCGCGGAGGCGCGCGCGCAGGCCTTGCGACCAATAGACCTGGATGGCAATGGCCATGGCGAGCAGGACGAAAAAGACGTGGCCGGGCCCGGTGAGCATGAGGCCGATTTCGTGCAGCGGTTCACGCCCATTCCAGGCGGGGATGGGGTTGAGCCAGGTGCGCGCGGTGAGGAGGTGGGCGATCACAACGCCCGAGGTGCGGACAGCGGCGGCAAGAGTAAGGCTGCCCCAGGCGACCCACATGGGCTGGTCCCAGGTGAACGAGGACCAGGCGTAGGCGGCAAGACTAAGTTCGGCGAGCGCAAAGCCGAGCAGGGCGAGCACGCCGGGGCCGTCGAAATAGAACTGCACAGGGGTGAACGAGCCGCCGAGCCGCCAATAGACCCAAAGCGCGAGTCCCACGGCGAGATGGATGGCAGCAAAGAGCAGGATCCAACCCGCGAGGCTACGGGGAACGACAACACGGGGCGGCCGGGAATGCATCGGCAGATCCTATCTTGCTTCAGCTTAACGCCGCACGGCAAGAAGAAATCGCCTTTCTTCCGACAAAGGCGGCAAGCAGGGGTTCGGCGAGAGTGGCGGGGGCGGGGGCCGACCCGGCAGCGCGCTGAAGACGCCGGGCGAGTTCAAAGAGCGAACGAGGCCCGAGGCAGAGGCGGGCGCAGGCCCCGATGACGGGTTCCGGGGCGGGCCCACGCAGTTGAGCGACGAGGCGGGCGCGGATGGCGGCGAAGGCGTCGGTGTGTTCCTCGCGCAGGGCGCCACTCAGCCATGGCAGGGTTTCCTGGAGCAGGCGGATTTCGTCGCGGCAGCGCTGGCAGCCGGCAGCATGGCGCTGGACGCGGCGTGCGCGGCTGGCCTCAAGATGGCCGTCGGCGTAGAGCAGGAGCCGGGCAGGCGATGGATGGCAGCAGCGGCGAAGCCAGTCTAACATCCCGGGAAGTCCCCCTTGAAGGCCTGCCGCAGCTTGCGCAGGGCGCGGGAGAGGGTGCTGGCGACCGTGCCCTGGTGGATGTCAAGGATGGCCGCAATTTCCTCGTAGCTGAAGCCTTCGGCGCGAAGCTGGAGGATCTCGAACTCACGGGGGGAGGCGATGCGGGCGAGCCGGCGGCGGATCTCGTGGCGGCGCTTGGGGGCGTCGAAGTCAGGCGTTTCGGGTGCGGGGGCGGCGTGACTGATTTCGTCTTCGGCCCGGGAGCGGATCTCGGCCTGGGCGCGCGCGCCGGCGATGTAGCGGCGCACGGCACGGTAGAGCCATTCGCGGGGCTGGGTGATGGAGACGCCCTCGCGCCAGAGAGTGAGCAGGTCCAGGAAGGCCTGCTGGACGGCTTCCTGGGCCTCGCCGCGGTCGGCCGTACAGATGGTGGCGAAGCGCAGCAGGCCGGGCGCGGAGGCGTCGTAGAGGGCGAGAAAGGCCGTTTCCAGAGAGTCGGCTTCACCGGCCGGAGAGTGGCCGGAGGAGGCCGAACTGAAGGGCGAAGATGGCATTTCAGGCTGAAAAAACGATACTACCACGTCCCGGAGGAGCAAAAAGCCCCAAAAAACGGCGTTTTTCGTGCGATTCCTCTTTACAAGGGCCGAAAACATCCCGTATGATGAGGGTCGAACGGGATTGCTGAACATTCTCAGCAATTTTTGTTTGAATCGTGAGTCGCTCACTTTGTGCCGGTGCGGCCGGTGGAAGGCGCGCTCCGATCAAAGCAGTCCAAGGAGGCGTTATGGCTGAAGTGAAGAAGATGACCCAGACACAGGTCCTCAAGGAACTGGCCGCCGCTTGCGAGATTTCGAACAAGCAGGCCAAGGCAGTCGTCGAAAAGTTGGTGGAACTCGCGATCCGCGAGACGAAGAAGAACGGGCTCTTCATCCTGCCGGGGATCGGCCGGTTGAAGAAGGTGGAGCGCAAGGCTCGGACGGGCCGCAACCCGGCGACGGGCGCCGCCATCAAGATTCCCGCGAAGAAGGCGGTGAAGCTGACCCTGGCGAAATCGTTGAAGGACGCGATCGTTCCGCCGAAGAAGAAGTAGCCGGCAACTGGCGGTTGATTGCCAAAAGGCCGAAGCCCCGCATCCTCGGATGCGGGGCTTCGGTGTTTCTAGATGGGTTTAAGCGCTTCGGTTGGGGTCGCCGCCCAACTTGCTGGCGGCGCGGGGCGAGGCCGGAAGAGGGGCAGGCGCTAAGCCTGTTTTTTCTCCTCCTCGGGGGGCTTCTCCTCGTTTTTCAGAGCCGTCTTGAAGTTCTTGATTCCTTCACCGAGGCCTTTTGCGAGCTCCGGGATCTTCTTGCCGCCAAACAGCAGCAGGGCAACCGCCAGAATAACAACCAGTTCCATCGGGCCAATGGATCGCAATGTACGGGCCTCCTTAACCTTCCCTATTATTGTAGGGAGGGATGAAAAGGGGCGTCAAGGAAGGAAGAGGGGGTTGATGGCCCGAAAGAAGAGCGAAGAGGTGACGATTCCGGCGGACCGGCCGAAGGCGGCGCGGCGGGCGGCGCGGGCGGAAGTGGGTCCGGTACGGCCGACGCGGCCGATTCCGCCGGCGACGCGGAAGCCGCCGAAGCACAAGAAAAAGGAGCTGGACGAGCAGGCCGGCTGAGAAAAACGCTCCCGAGCGCGCACTACCTAAGAGGAACGGGCGCCGATGCGGGAACCACTCTTACTGCCGGTGATCGGGCTGGCCGGAGGCATTCTGGCGGGCCGGGCGGCGGATTTTGGCCTGATCGAGGGGGTAGGGGCGGCGGCGGCGATTGGTTTACTGGGCTGGGCATTGGCGCGGCGGGGACAGCCGAGGTTGGCGGCGGTGGCGATGGGTGCGGCCTTTCTGCCGTTCGGCGGGTGGCTGGCGACGGTGGCGCGTCCGGCGGCGGGCGGCGCGGCGGTGGTTACCGGCGAACTGGTGGCATTGCAGGGCTGCGTGGTGCGGCCGCCAGCGGGGCCGGCGGACCGGCGTTGGTTTGTGCTAGAGACCGGCGCGGGCGAGCGGGTGCGGGTGTCGCTGGCCGGTTCAAAGCCGGTGATGGAGGAAGAGATCCGCTATGGACGGCGGATTGGTCTGCAAGCGAGGGTGCGCGCGCCGCGCAACTTTGCCAACCCGGGCAGCTTCGACTATGCGGCCTACCTGGCCGCGCGGGGGATTCAATGGACCGCCACGGCGGGGCGGGACACGCAGGTGGAACGGATGGAGGGCGAGTGCGGCTGGTGGGGCGCGTCGGCGATCTTCGGTCTGCGCCAGCGGGCGCTGGCCCGGCTGGATGAACTCTACGCGGGCGAGCCATTTCAGCGCGGGATGATGAAGGGCCTGCTATTGGGCGATTCCGGCGAGATTCAGCGAGTATGGGTGGAAGACTTCCGCCGTACGGGCACTTACCATGCGCTGGTGATCTCGGGGAGCCACATCAGTTTTGTGGCCGGACTGTTTGTGTTGTGGTGGCGGTTTGCGCGGTGGGGGGAGGCGTGGGTGTTGACGGCCGCGGCGCTGGCGGCGTGGCTGTATGCGCTGGTGGCGAGTGCGGACCCGCCGGTGTTGCGCTCGGCGGCCGGGTTCACGCTGGCCGTGATGGCACGGCTTTGGTACCGGCGGCCCCGGCTGTTGAATGTGGTGGCTGCGGTGGCGCTGGTCTTTCTGGTGATTGACCCGTGGCAGCTTTTCGAGGCGAGTTTCCAGCTTTCATTCCTGGCGGTAACGGCGATCGCGGTGCTGGCGATGCCGGCGCTGGCGCGGACAAGCGGCCCGCTGCATGGCGCACTGACTCGGCTGGGGCGGGAGCGGAGGCCGGTGGCCCCCGCGGATGAGTTGGCGAGAATCACGCTACGGCTGCGGCTGCTGGTGGAGACGGTGGAGACGGGACTGCGGCTGGGGCCGGTGGCGGCAAGGCGGCTGGTGTGCTGGCCGCTGCGGGTGGCGGCGGTGGCCTGGGATCTGTTCATGGTGTCGGCGGCAGTGCAGGTGGCGCTGGTGTTGCCGATGGTGTTTTACTTCCACCGGGTGTCGATCACGGGATTGAGCGCGAACGTGGTGGCGACGCCGCTGATCACGCTGGCGATTCCGTTCGGCTTCGCGGCGGTGCTGCTGGGCTGGGGTTGGGCGGCGTGGGTGGCGGCGGGGCTGTTGCGGGTATCGGAATGGATCGTGGCCTGGCATGCGCGGTGGGAGCCGGCCTGGCGAACGCCCGATCCGCCGTTCTGGCTGGCGCTGTTGTTTGGGGGCTTGCTGATTCTGGCGGCGGTGGGACTGCGGCACCCAGGGCGCTGGGCGTGGGGGGCGGCGTTGGGACTGGCCGCGGCGCTGGCGGCAATTGTGGCGCATCCATTTCCGGTGCGAGTCTCACCGGGGTTGATCGAGCTGAGCATGATCGATGTGGGCCAGGGCGAGAGCCTGTTTCTGGCCACGCCGGAGGGACGGACGATGCTGCTGGATGCAGGGGGCCTGCCGGCGTGGCGTGATGGGACGCGGGCGCGGCTCGACATTGGCGAGGACGTGGTGGCGCCGTACTTGTGGACGCGGGGAGTGAAGCGGCTGGATGCGCTGGCGCTGAGCCATCTGCATGACGACCATGCGGGTGGCGCGGCTGCGATCCTGGAGGCGTTCCGCCCGGCGGAGGTCTGGGTGGGGGAGCAGACGCCTTCGCGTGAATGGGACGCGCTGCGGGCACAGGCCGGAAAGGTGGGTGCGCGGATTCGCGTACTGCGGCAGGGCGAGACGGTGGACTGGGGCGGGGCGCGGTTCGAGGTGCTGGCGCCGCATCCGCCACCGGAATACCAGGCGCGGCGGGGCAACGACGACTGCCTGATTGTGCGGGTGCAGCACGGGCGCCATACTTTTCTTCTGACCGGCGACGCGGAGCCGGTGACCGAACGCCTGCTGCTGGATGGTGGGTTCCTCGAACCCACTGATGTCCTCAAGGTGGCGCACCATGGCAGCCGCCGCAGTTCACGGCGCGATTTTCTGGAGGCAGTGCGGCCCGCGTTTGCGCTGATTTCGGTGGGGCAGGACAACCGCTACGGCATGCCCGCGGGCCGGGTGCTGGACGACCTGCGGGCGGGAGCAGCGGCGGTGTACCGCACGGACCGCGAAGGACTGATCACGGTGCGCAGCGATGGCGCGCGCATCTCAATTGAAACCCAGGGAACCCGGAGCGGTTGGCGGCGGGATCCGTTCTGAGGCCCGGCTCTAGATAGCGGCCTCGTCCTCCTCGGCGGCGAGGGCGGCGCCCGTTTCGCGCGCCTCCCTAACCAGGTCGATCGCTTCCTGCAGGCGCCCAGCCGGTACATGAATCTGGTTGGGCAGGTTGGGCAATGGGCTTGCGCCAACGATCACGGCCTCGATGCCGGCGGTCGCCAGCAGGCTTGTCAACGAAGCGGCTTCCAGGTCAGAGACGGCGAGTTCCAATTCGCCGTCGGTCAAGGGCACCATTTCGAGTTCGGGCTGGTCAGTTAGTTCTTGCATGGTTTCAATCTCCCGGCGCACAACTCGTCTTTGTTGGATAGAATATCGCGTGGAGACATCCAAATCCATGCAAGACAACAACAGCAAAGCTCTTTGGTTCGTCGCGGGGGCCGCGGTCGGGGCCACAATCGCGCTGCTTTTCGCGCCCGCATCCGGCGAGGAGACCCGCCGGGCGATTGGACGAAGCGCGGGCCGAGGCCGCGATTCGCTGGCCGACATGGGCCGTGACGCTATTGAAAAAGGCAAGGAATACATGGAAAAAGGCCGCCACCTGGCCGATGAGGCGGCCGAGTTGTTCGAACGCGGCAAGAAGCTTGTAGAAGGATAGCGGGCCGTGGCAATCCGGCTGGCTGACTTTCGCAACGAGCCGTACGCCGACTTCTCCGATCCCGCCAACGCCGACGCGATGCGCGACGCGCTGGCGCTGGTGCGCTCCGAAATGGGCCGCGAATATCCCTTGCGGATCGGCGGGGAAACGTACCAGACAGAGAGTTTGCTCGACTCGATCAATCCATCGCGGCCCAGCGAGGTGGTGGGCCGCCACTACAAGGCCACGCCCGCACTGGCTGCCGAGGCGGTGAATGCGGCCAACACCTATTTCCATCTTTGGGCTTCGACGCCGGCGAGGGAGCGCGTCGAGTTGCTGCGCCGGGCGGCGCAAATCCTGCGCCGGCGCAAGTTCGAATTCAATGCCTGGTTGGTTTACGAGGCCGGCAAGTCTTGGATCGAGGCGGAAGCCGACGTGAGCGAAGCCATCGATTTCTGCGACTATTACGCGCTGCTGATGCTGCGGCTGGCCGAGCCGGAACCGCTGGTGCAACTGCCCGGCGAGCGAAACACGCTGCGCTACCTGCCGCTGGGGGTGGGCATTGTGATTCCGCCGTGGAACTTCCCGCTGGCGATCCTGGTGGGCATGACCGTGGCGGCGCTGGTGAGCGGCAACACGGTCGTGGTGAAGCCCTCCAGCGACACGCCCACAATCGCAGCAAAATTCGCCGAGGTACTGGACGAAGCCGGATTTCCGCCGGAAGCCTACACGATGATGGTGGGCAGCGGCGGAGAAGTGGGCGACCTGCTGGTGGACCATCCGCGCACGCGCTTCATCAGCTTCACAGGCTCGCGCGAAGTGGGATTGCGCATCAACGAACGCGCCGCCAAGACGCAGCCCGGCCAGATCTGGATCAAGCGCGTGATCGCGGAGATGGGCGGCAAGGACGCGATCATCGTCAACGACGACGCCGACCTGGAGGCCGCGGCGGCGGGCGTGGTGGCGTCGGCCTTTGGCTACCAAGGACAAAAATGTTCCGCCTGTTCGCGACTGATTCTACACGAGAAGGTGTACAGCACTTTGCTCGACAAGATCGTGGAACGGACGGAGGCGCTGCGCGTGGGGCCGGCCGATGATCCCGAGAATCAGATAGGCCCGGTGATCAACGAACGCTCACGCCGGTCGATTCTCAACTACATCGAGATCGGCAAAGAGGAAGGGCGGCTGCTGACCGGCGGCAAGTCGGCCCCTGGCGAAGGCTATTTCCTCGAGCCTACGATCATTGCCGACGTGCCCTCCTCGGCGCGGATCTTTCAGGAGGAGATTTTCGGACCCGTGCTGGCAGTGACCCCGGCGCGCGATTTCGAGCATGCCCTGGAGCTGGCCAACGACAGCGAATACGGCCTCACCGGTGCGGTGTACAGCCGCGACCCCGGACGGCTGCAGATTGCAGCGGACCGCTTCCACGTCGGCAACCTCTACCTGAACCGCAAGTGCACGGGCGCCATGGTGGGTGCGCATCCGTTCGGCGGCTTCAACATGTCGGGGACGGATAGCAAAGCGGGCGGGCCCGACTACCTGTTCTGGTTCGTGCAGGCCAAGTCGATCGCGGAAAAAATCGGCTGACTGGCGCGCGCCCTGCATCGATTGAATTGATGCGGGGCGTGAAAAAGCAACATCTGCCGGAAAAGACCTGCTCAGTGTGCGGGAGGCCCTTCGCGTGGCGGAAAAAGTGGGCACGAGATTGGGACCGAGTACGCTATTGCAGCCGGCGTTGCCGCGCGGTAGTGGGCCCGCGGCGATGAAGCGCGAGTTCCGAGACCGCGCGGAGCTTGAGAATTACCTGCGTGCCAGCTTCGCCTACTTGGCGTCTGACCCGGACGGGCTGAGTCCGATCCGTGGGGGCCGCGACTCGGCTCTCAAAGCACTTGCGGCCGTCGAACCCGGCCGTTACGAACGGACACGCAATCATCTGGACGGCGCCGTGTCCCGGCTGTCGATGTACATCAGGCATGGCGTATTGACACTTCCGGAGGCGATGCGGGCGGCGCTGACAAAGGTCCGACGTCCCCGTGAAGCCTACAAGTTTGTGCAGGAGTTGGCGTGGCGCGACTATTGGCAACGGCTGTATGAACACTTGGGCGCGGGTGTCTGGGAGGACCGCGAGGAGTCCAAAACCGGCATCAGGGCGGAGGAGTTGAACGCCGACCTACCCGAGGAGGTCCTCGAGGGGCGCAGCGGGCTGGCCTGTATGGACGCCTTCGTGGGCGAACTTCGCGCGACCGGCTACCTGCACAACCACGCGCGAATGTGGTTTGCCGCCTGGGTGGTTCACTGGCTGCGGGTGCGCTGGCAGGCGGGCGCGCGGTTCTACCTGGAGCACCTGCTGGACGGCGACCCGGCCAGCAACAACTTGAGTTGGCAGTGGGTGGCCTCCACGTTCAGCCACAAGCCCTACTATTTCAACCGCGAAAACCTGGAGCGCTATACTTCCGGCCGTTTCTGCCGCAACTGCGCGCGGCGGAACGATTGTCCCTTCGAAGGCAGCTATGAAACGCTCGCCGAGCGGCTCTTCGGGCCGGAGACCGTGCGATGAGTACTGTGGTTTGGATGCACGAGGACGCGGTGAACGGGACACTGCTGGGCCGCGGACCGGCCGTATTCGTCTTCGATGAGGACTACCTGCGGCGGGAGGGCTATACCTTGAAGCGAGTGGGCTTCCTCTACGAGTGCCTGCTCGAATTGCCCGTGGAGATTCGCAAGGGGGAAGCGGTGGAGCAGATCCTGGCGTTCGCCGCCGAACATGACGCCGATGAAGTGGTGATGCAGGCATCGCCGAATCCCTGGATCCGCGGCGTGGGTGCGGCCCTGGAGCGGGTACTGAAGGTGCGGCGCATGGTACCCGAGCCTTTCGTGGAACTGGGCGGGCAGCCAGACCTGAAACGGTTCTCCCGGTACTGGGCGCGAGTGGAATCCCGGCTGCCGATCGGATGACAATAGAGGTGTGGCAGCTCTTATTAACCGGCGTTCGCTCCTGGTGGGCGGACTGGCGGCCACTGCGCGTCTGAGCGCCGCGGCCCGGCCTAATGTTTTACTGTTGGTGACTGACGATCAGCGTTTCGATACGATCGGCGCTCTCGGCAATTCCGCCATCCAGACCCCGGCGCTGGACCGGCTGGTGAAGCAGAGCGTGGCGTTCACCAACGCGTACGTCTCCAACCCGATCTGCACTCCGAGCCGCGCGTGTCTGCTGACCGGCAGAGACGACTGGGACACAGGCGTACGCTGGTTCGGCGAGAGCATCCGGTCTGAACTGCCATCGCTGCCCGAAGTGATGCAATCGGTGGGCTACGAGACGTTCTTCACCGGCAAGTGGCACAACGATTCGTCGCCCGAAAAACGGGGCTTCGTGAAGACGCGCTTCGTTTTCAACAAGGGGATGGGCCCGCACGAGATGGCCTTCGACGAACCCGGCGGACGCGTGGAAGGCTACAGCAGCGAACTTTTTGCGACGGCCGCCATGGACTACCTCAAGTCGGGTCCGGGCGACCCCTTTTTCGCCATGGTCTCCTTTACCGCGCCGCATGACCCGCGCACGCCGGCAAAGTCGTGGGCAGGGCGCTACAACCCGGCTGCGGTGCCACTGCCCCGCAACTTCAAGCCCGAGCATCCCTTCGACAACGGGGAATTGAAGATCCGCGACGAGCAGTTGCTGCCCTGGCCCAGAACCGAGGCGGCGATCCGCGGCGAACTGGCGAATTACTACGCGATGATCTCCCATCTGGACGAGCAGATTGGGCGCATCCTGGGAACGCTGGAACAGTCGGGCCTGCTGGAAAACACACTGGTCGCCTTCGTTTCCGACAACGGCCTCGCCGTGGGGTCGCACGGCCTGCTGGGAAAGATGTCAATGTACGAGCACAGCGTGAAGGTGCCCCTGATCCTGCGGCTGCCCAACCACCGTTTCGCGGGAAGACGCGCCGATGGGCTGTGCTACCACCATCAGTTGTTTGCCACCATCTGCGCCGAAGGGCGTTTCAAGGCGCCGGCCGGACTGGAACGGCCCAGTCTCACGGACCTAGTGGATCGGCGCGGCGCGGGGGCGGAGGCGATCTACTGCTCTTACCGTGACGTTCAGCGGATGGTGCGCGCCGGGGATTACAAGTTGATCTGGTATCCCAAGGCTGGGCGCTGGCAACTGTTCAACCTCCGAACCGACCCCGATGAGTTGAACGACTTGAGCGCGCAGGGCCGGCATGGCGAGAAAGTCCGGGAGTTGGCAGCGCTTCTGACGGCGCATATGAAGCGGAAGGGCGATCCCCTGGCCGGCGAACTGAAGGTATAATGCTAGAAGACCCCGATCAGAAGGGGACCATCGCGTTCCTGACACAGGGTAGAATGCGACCAACGCGGCGAGGGGCGGCAGCCATTCCGGGCAGCCGCCCCTCTCGCTATTTCTGGCGCGCGATCACGCGGTCCTTGATCTTCTCATAGACGCCCTCCGGCAGAACGCCCTTCTGCACCAGTTCATTCTTGGCGCGATAGGGCCGGCCTTTTATGATCTTCGCCGCATAGGCTTCGCCGATGCCGGGGAGCTTGCGCAGTTCCTCGGCCGTCGCGGAGTTCAAGTCCACCAGCGGCTGCCCTTGCGCCCAAGCCAGGCCAGCCAGCAGCGCGCCGGCCGTAAAGAACCGTCTTGAAAGTTCCCGCATGGATTTCCCTTCAGCCGGCCAGTTCCGCGACGATGGCTTTCGCCAAGTCGGCGATCAGGATAGAGCCAGCGTTGTCTTCAGAGTAGTCAACTTCTTTCATGCCGTCCACGGTGATGGCGATGGTAAACGTTCCGTTGGGTGCTTTCACCAGCGCGACATCACTGCGCAGGGCGTCGAGCGCCCCGCTCTTGCTGGCGACCGTGGTCTTAGCGGGCAGACGGCGCCCGATGCAGTCCTTGTACTGCTGTCGCTCAAGGATGGCCAGCATCTCGCGCGAGGATTCGGTGCTAACCAGTTTGCCCTGATGGAGCATCTCCATCAGGCGCGCCATCTCTCGCGAGGTGGCCACGCCGATGCCGAAGCGTTGATTCCCGGGCGCCTGCCCGGCGGTGCTCCAGCCGGAGGCGGGTTTGAGCTGCGTGCCGTCGCCGCGGATCTTGCGTAGCGTCCGCGTGTCCTTCAACCCGATGCGGTCAAGGAAGGCGTTGACGGTGTCGCCGCCCACGCGGTCGAGGACAAGGTTGGTGGCCGTGTTATCGCTGACGACGATCATCAGCCGGACGAGATCGTCGAGCCGGAAGGTTTCGCCGGGAGTGAACTCGCGCAAAATGCCGGAGCCGGAGACAATGTCTTCCCGGCGCAGGGTAAGGCGCTCGGTCCATCGCAATTCGCCGCGCGCGGCGAGGTCGAAGGCGGCGGCCATGATCGGCAACTTGATGGTGCTGGCGGTGCGCACGCGCTCGTCGGGCCGGAAGGCGGATTCGCGCCCGGATTCCAGGTGCCTCGCGTACCACCAGGCTTCGCCAGCGGTCTGCTGGTGAAACTGCTTCACCAAGGATTGGAGTTTTCCGTCCAGGGCGCCTTGCGCCTTCAGGGATTGGCCCGCAAGGGCCGCGGGGGCGGAGAGCAGTGATCTCCTGAGGATCATGGTTCCAGTCTCTTCTGAAGGGGCTGCGGGTTATCCTCACCGACGTAGCCGAAGCTGATGTCCCGCGCCTCGGGGTTTTCGATGCTGTAGGCGATGTGAAGCCGTGACGCGCTGACCCGGCGGATGTGGACAAAGCCGCGCAGGGGCGGGCGCAGCGGGAAGCGCATCAATTCACTGGTGATGCGGCCGGAGAAAGTGAAACGAACGGTGGGATTGTAGGGCTCATCCTCGGGCACGGCATAGACGCACTCATAACTGCCCTGCACGGCGTCGCCTTCCTGGGTGATGCGGACGTTGATGAATCGGGGTTCGTAGGCTCCATCCTCGGTTTTCCGGGCATCGAGGTTCTGCAGGAACCAGACGCCGGCGAGTGACGGCACCACGGCGGGACCGGAAGCTGTCATGGAGGGAGGAGGTGCAGCGGCCGTCGGCGCGGGTTCGGCTGGAGCGGGCCGGGGTGCACGCCGCTCCACCTCCTCGCGCAGCCGGGTATAGACGCGCTCCCAAGCCTCGGCCTCCTGGCGCAGCACTGCCTCCAGGTTGTCCAGGCGATTGGCCAGCGCCAGCAGCGTCTCAATGGCCGGATCGAGGTCCTCCGGCGCCGGACCTTGGGCAAGCCCGCTGCGGTCGCGCGCCTGTTGGCGGACTTGAAGCGAGGCCTGCACGGCGAGCAGTTCGGCCCGCTGGCGCTGCAGCGCCGGGGCGCTGTCGCGGTTTGCGACGGGAAGGGTCTGGATCTGGCGGTCGAGAGAAGCAAGTGCCATGGCGAGCGCATCGCGCAGGGCGGCTTCGCTGGGCGGTTCGGCGGGCGCCGCGGAAGGCAAACGCCACTCGCGGGCCAGCGTGCGGTAGTGGCCGGCGAGCGCGGAGACGTAGCGCTGCTTCGCCGCTGAGAGCTTGCGACGTTTGCTGGCGGCATCGTCAATCAAGGTCAGAGCCTCGGCGGCGGGCTTGCGGTACAGATCCCGGTCGGCCTCCACGCCCGTTTGCCGCCATTCGGCCAGCGCGGCGCTCCAATCCCGTTGGAGAGCTTCAAGGTTGGGTGGCGCGGCGGCCCACACGCCTGAGGCGCAAAGGAGCGCTAGCATTGCTGCCCGCCTCAGTCTGGGTGCCGTGGTCATCATGGACTTACGGCTTCTTCGGTTCAACCGGCCGGCGCGGCGGGGACACCGGGACTTCAAAAGGATCCTGGCGCGGGCCGGGCGCCGTGGTGCGCGAACAGCGTCGGGCCACCTCAGTTTCAAGAAGGTCGTACATGGTTTCCATTCGCTGGGCTTCAGCCAACAGCGGGCCCTGTTGAACGCGCAGGGTCGCCTGGATGCCTTCGGCACGCGCCGCAAGAGGGGCCAGGCGGCCTTCGAGCGCCGCCAGGGCGTCCGGCAGGGTGCGCCATTCAAAGCGGATCTTCTCCTGACTCTCGCGCACGGCGCCTGATGCTTCGGTGAGTGCCGGCACAAGCGCCAGTTCCTTCAGGCGCGCCTCAGTTTCGGCTGTCTCGGCAGCCAGCAGGTCACTCGCTTCGGCCACCGGCGGCGGCGCAGGGGGCCGCAGCAGGATTTCGCCCCGCTCCTGCGCCCATAGGACGTTGCCCGTGGCCACTGCGCGCAAGTAGGCTTGCGCGGCGTTGCGGGCGTCACGCAACTGAGTGGCGAAACGCGCGGCGCAGGCGGCATCGGTCAATGCCGCGGACTGGACCGCACTATGCAGGCTGAGCCACTTGTCCCGCTCCGCGGCGGCCGGGTCCGCGGCGCCCTGCCCAGCCGCCGACGCCAGATCGGAAGAGCGTCGTGTAGGGAAAGAG
>ERZ761609.1756-NODE-1756-length-17786-cov-9.459591_pt1 | contig 17786 bp, 16 predicted proteins | sample MGYA00511163_ERZ761609 | MGnify/ENA primary metagenome ERZ761609 (study PRJEB28899, sample SAMN02445070) | bioreactor sludge metagenome | biome: EBPR sludge | place: Australia: Brisbane, Thorneside Wastewater Treatment Plant | collected 2011-12-16 ... | reverse complement strand
CATGCCGACGACTTCATCGACGACGATGGTCTGGTCGTCTTTTTCACCGGATTTTTGCCCGTAATAATTGGCAGCCAGCGTGCCGACAACCAAAAGCAGCAAAGCGGCGAGGGCAAGGCCGACGATGCCGGAGACATAAGCGATGCCATAGCCAAACGGAATAGCGGCCAGCGTGCCCATTGTGCCGGGGGCGGGGCGCAGGCGGCCTGCGCCAAACCATGTTGCAATCAAAACATGCGGATTATTCATCACTGTACCTTCGGGCAGCGGGCGGATGCCGAAGCCTTTTTTGGCGGTGGACGTTGCGTCGTTCGCGGCTTTTGCGTTCATATCGCTTTCCTTGTCGCGGTGTTGTTTTCGGATGAATGTGCGGACATATCCGCCGGCGTTTCAAATGGCAAGCGCACGGTCACGACGGCTTCGGCGGCGATGCCTTCGCCGCGGCCGGTGAAGCCGAGGCCTTCGGTCGTCGTCGCCTTGACGCTGACGCGGCGTAGGGGCAGGTGCAGAATCTCCGCAATACGCGCCCGCATGGCATCGCGGTGCGGGCCAATTTTCGGCATTTCGCAAATAACCGTCAGGTCAACATGGGTAATAACCCCGCCCTGTGCAGCCAGAAGTACCGCCGCATGTTGCAAAAACATGCCGCTGTCGGCGCCTTTCCATCTGGGGTCCTTGGGGCTGAAATGCATGCCGATATCGCCATCACAAATAGTGCCAAGCAGCGCGTCCGTAATTGCATGCAGCCCGACATCGGCGTCGGAATGCCCTTCGAGCGCTTTATCATGCGGAATAACAATTCCGCCAATCACCAGCTTGTGCAAATCATGCTGCGGCGGGACGAGGCGATGCACGTCATACCCCTTGCCCGTGCGGATATCGGCACGCGAAGCCGAAAGAATAGATTCAGCAAGCGCGATGTCATCCGGCCATGTGATTTTGATGTTATCGCGCTGGCCTGTCACGAAATGCGGGTTCTGGCCTGCACGCTCCAGCAGTGCGGCATCGTCGGTCAGATTTTCGGATTCAAACTGGCGGTGCAGCGTGTGGATGGTATCGAAGGCAAATCCCTGCGGCGTTTGCACGGTATAAAGCCCATCGCGGCTTTGCGTGGTTACAGCGCCGTTTTCGTCGCGCTTTTTCACTGTGTCGGTAACGGGTAATGCCGGAATGGCGGCGTTATGTCCGGCGCGCAGCGCGTCGCAAACCGCATGCAGCAAAGCGGCGCTGACGCAGGGGCGCGCGGCGTCGTGAATGAGCACATGGGCGGGACGCTCCGCAAGGGTGGCAAGCGCATCAAGCCCACGGCGCACGGATTGCTGGCGCGTGGCGCCGCCGTCGATAATCAAAATATTTGTGTTTTCGATGCCTGCCAGTGCAGCCTCGCAAGCGGCGCGGTGTTCGGGCTGGATAACGACGGCTATCGTGCCAATATGGCCGCAGCTGCGCAACGCATCCACCGACCAGCGCAAAACCGGACGCCCCAGAAGCGGCGCGTATTGTTTCGGCGTCTGCGCATCGCCAAAGCGTGTGCCGCTGCCAGCGGCAACGATGAGGGCGGCGATGATGGGTTTATTATTATCCATAATTACAAAGACATCCCCAAAGCGCATTTGTGCGCGTGAATTCAGGCTCTTTTGCACTTTAGGGCGCGGTTTTGCGGGGGTCAACGCTTGTTATTTGCCTAAAAATAGTGCAAACATACCGGCGTGCATAAAAAATAGGCGGCCATATATAAACGGCCGCGGCAGGTGACCCAAGTGTCCGGTGTGAAAACGCAGAAATCAGTCAAAAACAAGCCCGCGGCCGTGCCGCAGGCGCTTGCCATGCTGGATGCCCTGCCGGAAGCGGTTCTGGCGCTAGAAGACGGCGTGATTGTATATGCGAACCATGCTGCGATGGATTTCACGCGCACCAGCGCCAAGGGGCTTGTCGGTTATCGTCTGGCCGATGTATTTGGCGCGGCGCACCCTGCCTGTACAGCTGCCGATGCGGCGGCGAAGGGCGGGCAAAATTTGACCTTGCGCGACCTTGAAATCTGTCAGCATCCTGTGGCGCGTTTGTCCGTATCTGTTATGCCGTCGGGCGCGCAATCTGCTGTTTTGCTGTCGTGGCCGGTTGAGCGTGTGCCGCTGCGCAGCGAATGGCTGGTGCAGCAGCGCACCGTGATGAAACCCGCGCGGGAGCTGGCGCGCATGCTGGCGCATGAAATTAAAAACCCGCTGGCGGGTATTCGCGGGGCGGCGCAGTTGCTCGGCCGTGCGCTGGCGGATGACGACGACCGCGCGCTGGCCGCGCTGATTGATGCCGAAACCCAGCGTATTTTGCGCCTGCTTGATAAAGTCAGCCTGCTGGATGATATTTCAGCGCCTGAAAGCTTTTCTGCCGTCAACCTGCACGGCATTACCGACCATGTTATTGAATGCGCGCGCGCGGGCTTTGCGGCGGGCGCGGCGCTGCGGGCGGAATATGACCCGTCCTTGCCGGATATTGACGGCCATGCCGATGCACTGGTGCAGGCCGTAATGAATTTGGCCAAAAACGCGGCGGAGGCGGGGGCGCACAATATCGTCCTGCGCACCGGATACGACCTTGCGCCGCAATATCACCCCGAAACCGGGCGGCGTTTGCCGATTGTGCTATCTGTCGAAGACGATGGCCCGGGCATGAGCGCCGAAACCGCCGCCCGCCTGTTCGAGCCTTGCTATACCACCAAACCGGAGGGCGAGGGGCTCGGCCTTGTTGTCGTGTCGCGCGTTGTCGATAGCCATGGCGGCATGGTGAATGTCAGCCGCGCGGGTGGCAAAACCGTATTCAGAATTTGTTTCCCGCTGCCCCCGCGCCGCAAGGAGAAAACCGTATGACCAAAGCCGCAACCAAAGCCGCCGTAGGCAAAACCATTCTTGTCGCCGACGACGACCTTTCTGTGCGCACCGTGCTGACGCAGGCATTGAAGCGCGAGGGGTACGAGGTTCTGGCCGCCGACAACGGCGCGACGCTGTATCAATGGGTGATGGAAGGCCGCGGCGACCTTGTCATTACCGACGTCATGATGCCGGGCGAAAACGGTCTTGACCTTATTCCCAAAATCCACCGCCGCGCGCCGGATATGCGCGTGATTGTGATTAGTGCGCAAAACGCCCTGACAACGGCGGTCTCGGCATCCGAAAAAGGTGCGCTTGACTATCTGGCCAAGCCGTTTGATATCGACGAGCTTTTGTCCGTGGTCAAAAACGCCCTGCGCCGCCGCCCTGCGGGCGAACAGAACAACGCAGGCGCGGCGCAGGAGGCCGCGCATGTTGCGGCCGCGCTTGATAAATCATTTGTCGTCGGGCAATCGCGCGCGATGCAGGATATTTACCGCACCATCGCCCGCCTGCGCAGTGCCGATTTGACGGTGCTGATGACCGGCGAGTCCGGCACGGGCAAAGAAGTCGTCGCGCGTGCGTTCCACCAGTTCAGCCGGTTCAAGGAAGGCCCCTTTGTGGCCGTGAACATGGCCGCCATTCCGCGCGAACTGATTGAAAGCGAGCTGTTCGGCCATGAAAAAGGCGCCTTCACCGGTGCAACGCAGCGTCATATCGGCAAGTTTGAACAGGCTGCGGGCGGCACGCTGTTTCTGGATGAAATCGGCGATATGCCGCTGGAGGCGCAGACAAGACTGCTGCGTGTATTGCAGGAGGGGGAATTTACCCCCGTCGGCGCGCGCCGCCATGTGAAGGCGCAGGTGCGCGTGATTGCCGCGACGCATCAGGATTTGCGCGCCCGCGTGCGTGACGGGCGTTTCCGCGAAGACCTTTATTACCGCCTGAATGTCGTGCCGCTGCATGTGCCGCCGCTGCGGGAACGCACCGAGGATATTCCCGCGCTGGTGCAGCATTTTCTGCGCCAGTCGGGCACGCTGAAAGTGCTGGAGCCTGCGGCGATGGCTGTATTCCGCACCCACGGCTGGCCCGGCAACGTGCGGGAGCTGGAAAACGCGGTGCGCCGTCTGGCCGCCCTGCATACTGAAGACGTGATTGACGCTTCCGCCGCGCAGTCTGCACTCAGTGCTGCAGCGATTGCAGGCGCGGCGCAGGCAGATAGCGCACAAAGCGATATTGCTGCCATGGTCGCACAGGCATTGTCTGCGGATGCTGGCCTGATGGCGGGCACGGATGTTTACGGACGGATTATCCGCATGGTGGAAAAGCCCTTGATTGTCCGCATGCTGGCCATGACCGGTGGCAACCAGATTAAGGCGGCGGAATTGCTGGGACTGAACCGCAATACCCTGCGCAAAAAAATCCGCGATTTGGAAATTGATGTCAAAAAGGGAGGGCGCAGCTGATGTCCGTAACCATGTTCTCGCCCGATAGTTTCCTTTATCGCCTGTCGCAGCGCGTTTCGATTTTAACGCTCTCGCGGCATGTGGCGGTCTTTTTGACCGTGGCGGCGATTGCCTCTTGCGTCGCGACCTATCTTGTTCTTACCCGCCGCAGTGCGGACATCAACACGGTCTATTGGCTTTTGAACCTTGACCTTGTGCTTCTTCTGATGCTGGGCACTGTTATCGCGCGGCAGGTCGTGCGGCTCTGGAGCGAGAAAAAGCGCGGCGTCGCAGGCTCCCGCCTGCATGTGCGTCTGGTTCTTGCCTTTAGTTTGATGGCGGCGGCGCCGGCGATTTTGATGGCCGTGTTTTCGTCCATTTTCCTTTATTTCGGTGTGCAGGCATGGTTCAACGACCGCGTCAGTACGGCGGTCAATGAATCGCTGGCGGTGGCGCAGGCTTATCTGAAAGAACACCGCGAGGTGATGCGCGCCGACGTGATGGCCATGGCCTATGACCTCAACCGCGATGCGCGTTTTTTAGATGAAAACCCGCAGGGTTTTGCCCAGCTGGTGCAAACGCAATCGACCATCCGTAACCTGCCCGAAGCGATTATTTTCCGCAGCAACGGCGATGTTCTCGCACGCTCCCGCATGGCTTTGGTGCTGGAAATGGAACAGCTGCCCAAAGATTTGATGAAACGCGCGGACGGCGGCGAAGTCGTGCTGGTGACGGGCGACAGCCGCGACCGTATCCGTGCGCTGGTCAAGCTTGACCGCTTTTTCGACGCCTATTTGTATGTGGGGCGTCTGGTCGATGGCAGCGTTTTACAGCACATGGCAACGGCAGAACGCGCCGTGAAGGAATATACAACGCTGGATGGCCGCAAATCGCGCGTGCAAATCGCCATGACGGCGATGTTTGCCGCGATTTCGCTGCTGCTTTTGCTGGCGGCGGTATGGTTCGGGCTTATGTTTTCCGAACAGCTTGTCACGCCTATCCGTGCGCTGATTACGGCGGCGGAAAAGGTGCGCGGTGGCGATTTGGCCGCGCGCGTGGCGGGGGTGTCAGCAGGGCCGAGCGAACAGGACGACGAAATCATCATCCTTGGCCGCGAATTTAACCGCATGACCAGCCAGCTGCAAAGCCAGCAAAAAGAGCTTTTGACCGCCAACCGTATGCTCGATGAACGCCGGCGTTTTACCGAGGCGGTACTGGCCAGCGCGTCATCCGGCATTATCGGCCTTGACCGCCTGGGGCATATCACGCTGGCGAATTTCAGGGCGGCGGAACTTTTGGTCGGCGCCTCTAACGATGACGATGAAATTCTGCATGGCCGCCGCCTTGCTGATTTGATACCAGAGGCGGAAGATGTGTTTGCCCGCGCGCGCGATAGCGAAAACGACAAGCCGGTGCAAATCCAGCTGGAATACGCAGCCGGCAGCGGCCCGCGCCGCACCGTTCTACTGCGTATCACGGCGGAGCAGGGCGGCAATGGCGCCGTCGCGACACTGGACGATATTTCCGCGCTTGTATCCGCGCAGCGCAATGCCGCCTGGGCGGATGTGGCGCGGCGGATTGCGCATGAAATCAAAAACCCGCTGACGCCCATCCAGCTGTCGGCGGAGCGTTTGCGCCGCAAATATCTGCCGCAGATTAAGGAAGACCCTGAAACCTTCTCCAAATGCACCGATACGATTATCCGTCAGGTGGCGGATATCGGCCACATGGTGGGGGAATTTTCGGCCTATGCCCGCATGCCGGTTTCTGTCAAAAAGCGCGAGAACGTCACGGAACTTTGCCGCGATGCGATGGTTTTGCAGCAGCAGGCCTATCCGGATATTCATTTCAGCTTTACAGCCGCGCAGGATGTTCTGCCCGCGAATTGCGACCGCTCGCAGCTGACGCAGGTTTTGAACAATCTGCTCATCAACGCCGTCGATTCCGTGCAGGAGCGCGCGCAGCAAACGCCGGCGCCGCAAGGGGCTGTCAGTCTGGATGTGGAAGCCAAGGGCGAAAACGTGATTATCACGGTGCGCGATAACGGCCTTGGCCTGCCGGAAAAGGTGCGGGCGCAGCTGCTTGAGCCTTATGTGACCACCAAAAAGAAGGGCTCCGGTTTGGGGCTTGCGATTGTTAAGAAAATTATGGAAGATCACGATGGAAGCATCGAGATTGACGACTATATCGACGAAGGCGTTAAATCCGGCGCAAAAGCTGTTATAGTCTTTCCAAGGGATGTTTCAGCAGGGGATAAAGCATAACCATGCAAACCAATAACATATCCGATATCCTGATTGTCGATGATCAGGCCGATATCCGCAGTCTTATCCAGGGTATTCTGGAGGACGAGGGCTATGAAACGCGGAGCGCCGCAGACTCGCAAAGCGCGGAGCAGATGATTGCCGAAAAGGCGCCCGACCTCGTCATCCTCGATATCTGGCTGGAAAACAGCGAGCTGGATGGCATGCAGCTTCTCAAAAAACTGAGCAAGAGCCATCCGGATACTTCCGTCATCATGATAAGCGGCCATGGCAACATCGAAACCGCCGTGTCGGCCATTCAGATGGGCGCGTATGATTTCATTGAGAAGCCGTTCCAGACGGACAAGCTGCTGGTGCTGACGCAGCGCGGGCTGGAAGCGGCGCGGCTGAAACGCGAAAATCAGGAATTGAAGCTCAAGGCACTGGGCAGCGTATCGGAACTGCACGGCACATCGCAGGCGGTGCATCAGCTGCGCCAGAATATCGAACGCGTCGCCCCCACCAACAGCCGCATTCTGATTACGGGCGAGGCGGGCACGGGCAAAGACGTCGCGGCGCGCATGCTGCACCGTTATTCCAAGCGCGCGGATAAAAGCTATATCGCGCTCAACTGCGCGATTTTGTCGCCGGAGCGTATCGAGGCTGAACTGTTCGGCACCGAAGGCGCGCAGGGCCGCAAGGCGGGCGTTCTTGAAATGGCGAACGGCGGCACCTTGCTGCTGGATGAAGTCGCCGACATGCCGCTTGAAACGCAGGCCAAAATTGTGCGCGTGCTGCAAGACCAGCATTTCACGCGCATCGGCGGCAGCGACAAAATTGAAGTTGATATTCGTATCGTCGCCTCCACCAATCAGGATTTGCAGGAGCGTATGCTGGCCGGCAAATTCCGTCAGGATTTGTTCTATCGCCTGAATGTCGTGCCCATCCACATGCCCGCGCTGCGCGAGCGTCTGGAGGATATTCCGGTTCTGGCGCGATTTTTTATGGATTTGTCGGCGCGCACGGCGAATGTGCAGCCGCGTTTCTTCTCCGACGATGCCATGGCGCTGATGCAGGCATACGAATGGCCGGGTAACGTGCGCCAGCTGCGCAACGCCATTGAATGGCTGCTGATTATGGCGCCTGCCCAGCCGGGGCAGCCGATTACTGCCGACATGCTGCCGCCGGAGCTGAAACAGCAAGCCGTCGATATGATACGCGGACGCGAAGGGGTGGAGCTGATGTCCAAACCCCTGCGCGAAGCGCGGGAGATTTTCGAGCGTGAATATCTGCTCTCGCAGGTCAACCGCTTTGGCGGCAATATTTCGAAAACGGCTGGTTTTATCGGCATGGAACGCTCCGCCTTGCACCGCAAGCTGAAATCACTCGGTATCCAGACCAACGACAAGGACGCCGACAAAGATTTGCGCGGCGAAGAGGAAAGCGGCAACAAGGAACGTGCGGAAGCCTGACAAACTACCGGCAAGAAGAATAAGAAGAAGAGGGACTGGGAAATATGAAAGTCGTGATATGCGGCGCGGGGCAGGTGGGCACGTCGATTGCCGAATACCTGTCTGACGAGGGCAACAACGTCACCATCATCGACAGCGATGCCGAACGCATTGCCGAAGTCAATGAAACGCTGGACGTAACGGGTTATGTCGGCCATGCATCGCAGCCTGACGTGCTGGAACGTGCGGGCGCGGCGGATGCGGAAATGCTGATTGCCGCGACTTATTCCGACGAAGTCAACATGGTGGCCTGTCAGGTTGCGCATTCGCTGTTCAACGTCCCCATGAAAATCGCGCGTGTGCGCAACCAGTCTTACCTGAACCCCGCTTGGGCGAACCTGTTCAGCCGCGACCATCTGCCGATTGACGTGATTATCTCGCCGGAAGTTGAAGTCGCCCGTGCGATTGCCAACCGTATCCGTGTGCCGGGAGCCTATAACATCATCCCAATGGCCGATGGCCTTGCGCAGGTGGTGAGTGTTATTTGCAAGCAGGATTGCCCGCTTTTGAACACGCCGCTTAAACACCTGACATCGCTGTTCCCTGAACTGGCGATTGTTATTCTGGCGATTATCCGCGGCGATACCAAAATCATTCCGGGTGCGGATGACGAGCTTTTGGTCGGTGACGAGGTTTATTTCGTATCTTCGACCGACCACCTGTACCGCGCCATGGGCGCTTTTGGCTATAACGACCCGCAAACCCGCCGCGTGCTGGTGGTGGGCGCCGGTAAAATCGGCACACGCCTTGTCGAGGATATCCAGTCCAGTATGCGCGATATTTCGGTGCGTCTGATTGAAGCCGATTTTGATACCGCACAGCGCGTATCGGAAAAGCTTTCCGGCGTGACTGTCGTGCATGGCGACGGTCTTAACCGCGAAATACTCGAAGAAGCCAGCATCGGTACGACCGAAGCGGTCATTACCGTGATGAACCATGACGAGAGCAATATTCTGGTTTCCATGCTCGCTAAACAACATGGCTGCGAGCGGGCTATTACCCTGATTAACAGCCTGTCTTTCAGCTCGCTGGCGACCAGTGTGGGGATTGATGCCGTTGTCAGCCCGCGCGCCATTACCGTATCGACGATTTTGCAGCATGTCCGCCGCGGCCGTATCAAGGCGGCACATTCGCTGCGCGACGGTTTTGCCGAAGTGCTGGAAGTGGAAGCGCTTGAAACCTCCGCCATCGTCAATACGCCGATTAATGAAATCAAACGTCCGCGCGACATGATTTTCGGCCTGATTGTGCGTGACGAGCGTATTATCGTCCCGCGCCCCGATACGGTTATCAAGCCGGATGACCGCGTTATCATCCTTGCGTCCCACGACCAGGTGCGCAAGGTCGAACAGATGTTCGCCGTCCGTCCCGAATATTTCTAAGGAAGCTGCCACATGCCCCGCATTGCCTATGTCAATGGACGTTATATTCCGCACCAATCCGCGCAAATTCATATCGAAGACCGCGGGTTTCAATTCGCGGACGGCATTTATGAAGTCGTCGCGCTGATAGATGGGGAATTGCGCGATGAAGTAGGGCATCTGGACAGGTTGGAGCGTTCATTAGGTGAAATCGCCGTCGCCATGCCGATGCCGCGCCGCGTTTTGCAAATCGCGATGCGCGAAATGGTGCGCCGTAACCGCATTAAAAACGGCGCGCTTTATATTCAGGTCAGCCGCGGCATTGCTGCGCGGGATTTCAAATTCCCGTCGCCGGCGGTGCGCCCGACGCTGGTGATGACCCTGCGCCACATGACGTTTGATATTCCCGCGCGCAAGGCGGCGGCGAAGCCCGTGGTAACTGTGCCGGATATCCGCTGGAAACGCCGCGACATCAAATCAACCGCGCTTCTGGGGCAGGTTTTGGCCAAGCAAATTGCGGTCAACGAAGGTGCCGCCGAAGCATGGATGGTCGATGATGATGGTTTTATCACCGAAGGCGCGTCCAGCAATGCGTGGATTATTGATGCCAAAGGCCGTCTGATAACGCGCCCTGCGGCACATAACGCTATCCTCAAAGGCGTAACGCGCAGCGCGCTGCAAGCTCTTTGCAAACAAGAGGGGATTGAGTTTGTGGAGCGTGCCTTCACGCCCAAGGAAGCCTATAAGGCGCGCGAAGCCTTCACGTCGTCGGCGACGGCGCTGATTATGCCGGTCAGCAGCATTGACGGGCATAAAATCGGCAATGGCAAAATCGGCCCCGTGACAGATAAGCTCTATGACCTTTACATGGAATATGCGATGAACCCGTCGCGCAAGGAACAAAAATGGAATCCGCGTTGATGTCTGCCGCCGCTGTCAAATTCAAACTTCCCAAGCCGCGCGCCGTTCTATTCGACTGGGATGATACGGTTGTCAATAACTGGAACATCGGCGTAGATGCGATTAATGCCACGCTGATGCACATGGGCATGGAGCCGTGGAGCGAAGCGGAAATCCGCCGCCGCTCCGGCCAGTCGGCGCGGGATGCCTTCGTTATTCTTTTCGGTGAAGAACGCTGGCAGGAAGCCGACAAAGTTTACTACAAGACGTTTCTGAAGCTGTGCAAAGAGCGCGGCGTGAAACTGGTGGACGGCATCGAAGATGTTCTTGCGGCGCTGGCGCGCGCGGGTGTTTACATGGGCGTTGTCAGCAACAAACGCGGCGACCTTTTGCGCGAAGATGTTGCGCGCGCGGGCTTCACCGGATATTTCAGCGGTATCGTCGGGGCAGGTGATGCGGCGGCGGACAAGCCGGATGCCGCGCCCGTCATGCTGGCGCTTGAGGGCAGCGGCATTGCCCCTGCGGCGGATGTCTGGTTTGTCGGCGACAGCCACACCGACATGATGTGTGCGCACCGCACCGGTTGCAGCGGTATCCTGATTGAAACCAAACCGCCGCCGGAAGATCTGCTGCTCAAAAATCAGCCGGCGCGCCGTTTTGCCACTCACGGTCACTTTATGGAATTTATTGAAGAATATTTCCATTAGTTCATGGCTAAAGCGGCCGCATCCCCCTTGTGATTCAGCGGTTTCGGCTTTAGAAATAAATATGGTCAAGAGGGGTATAAAGGGCTCAAGGCCTTTTAAAACACACAAATTTTTGTGAAGGATAAAAATTAAGATGTCCGAAAAAAGCCAAAACCTGCAGGACAAATTCCTCAATAAAATCCGCAAGGAAAAAATGTCCGTCACCGTGTTTCTGGTGAACGGCGTGAAGTTGCAGGGCATCATCACCTGGTTTGACAATTTCTCCATGCTGCTGCGTCGTGACTCTCATTCGCAGCTTATCTACAAACACGCGATTTCGACCATCATGCCTGCATCGCCTGTGCGTCTGAATGACGAAGACGGTACGGACGGCAACGACGGCAGCGACGCGTAAGCTCAGGCGCCTGCGCATGATGCAGGCGGAAACCAGAAAATCCTATGACTGAAAAAATCATCGTACTGCATCCCGACCTGCCGCCCTCTGCGCGTGCGGAAGAAGGCGGGCAACGCACCCATGTGCGCGCACCTGATGTTGCGCTTGAGGAAGCCATCGGCCTTGCGCGCGCCATCGACCTTGAAGTTATTCACGCCGAAGTCGTCGTGGTGAAGCAGATAAAACCCGCAACGCTGATTGGCGGCGGGGTGGTGCAGCGTATCGCCGCCATGGCAAAAGAAGCCGAGGTTGGCCTTGTCTATGTCGACGCTGCCGTCACGCCCGTGCAGCAGCGCAACCTTGAACAGGAACTGTCCTGCAAGGTCATCGACCGCACCGGCCTTATTCTCGAGATTTTCGGCGCCCGCGCCCGCACCAAAGAAGGTATTTTGCAGGTCGAACTGGCGGCGCTGTCGTATCAACGCTCCCGCCTTGTCAAGGCGTGGAGCCACCTTGAGCGCCAGCGCGGCGGCCTTGGCAAAACCGGCGGCCCCGGCGAGACGCAAAAAGAGCTCGACCGCCGGATGCTGGACGAAAAAATCAAACGCCTGAAAGTCGATTTGGAACTGGTCAAGAAAAACCGCCGCCTGCAACGTGAATCGCGCAAGAAAGAACCGTATCCGATTGTCGCGCTGGTGGGCTACACCAACGCAGGCAAATCGACGTTGTTCAACCGCATCACGGGTGCGGAGGTTTTTGCCAAAGACCTGCTGTTCGCAACACTGGACACCACCATGCGCGGTATCGAATTGCCGACGGGGCAAAAGGCGATTTTGTCCGATACCGTCGGTTTCATTTCCGACCTGCCCACGCATCTGGTCGCCGCCTTCCGCGCGACGCTGGAAGAAGTGCAGGAAGCGGCCGTCATTTTGCATGTGCGCGACATTTCGCAGGAAAATACCGAGGCGGAGAAAGAGGATGTGCTGAATATCCTCAAAGACCTAGGCATCGCTGCGGATGATGCGCGTGTCATCGAAGTCATGAACAAAATCGACAACCTGCCCGCCGAAGACCGAAATTATGCCATCGCCCGCAGCCAGTCGCAGGACAATCTGGCCGCCGTATCCGCGCTGACGGGCGAGGGGATTGAGCGGCTGTTGTCGCTGATTGGCACGCGCCTTGGCAAGGACCGTATGACGCTGCAGGCCGATATCCCGCTCACGGACGGTAAGGCCATGGCATGGCTTTATGCCCGCGGCGAGGTTACCGCGCGCGAAGATGGCGATGAAACGGCGGTGATTTCTGTGCGCCTTGACCCCGAAGACGTTGCGCGTTTTACCGATAAATTTGGGTATCAATTCAGCGCCGTGCAAAAAAAGAAAAAGGCCAAAAAAGCAGCGGCGGCCAAGCCGAAGAAAAAGACGGCCACCAAGAAAACAACCGTAAAGAAAAAAGGAAGCGCGGCATGATTGATATCGATGTTGAAAAAGTAGCGGACATTCTGCGCGAAGTCGCGGCCAGCGAAGTCATGCCCCGTTTTAAAAACCTTGCCGATGGCGAAGTGCGCGAGAAAAACCCCGGTGATTTTGTCACCATCGCTGACGAAGCCTCCGAAAAGGCGCTCAGCGCCGCGCTGATGGCCTATCTGCCCGGTTCTATCGTCGTTGGCGAAGAGGCTGTTTCAAAAGATGAAACGGTTTTGGAGCGTTTTAAATCCGAAAACCCCATCTGGGTTATCGACCCGATTGATGGCACATATAATTTCGCGCATGGCCGCAGCCATTTCGGTATTCTGGTCGCGCTGGTGCAAAACGGCGTGACGCAATACGGCTGGGTTTACGACGCACCGCAAGAGCGCATGGCGATTGCCATCAAAGGCAAAGGCGCCACCATCAACGGCAAACCTGCGCGGGTGCGCCAAAGCGCACAGACGCCTGCGGAAATGACAGGCATGGGCGGCGGCGGTCAGGCGTGGCATTTTGAATCTATCAACGGACATATCAAAGGGCTTATCAATGTGCGCAGCTCTTTGCATGATTTCCTGAGCCTTGCCGCCGGCGATGCCGATTTTGTTGTGCATATCAACAAAGTTACGCCGTGGGACCACTCCGCAACCGTCTTGCTGGCGGAAGAAGCGGGCGGGTACGTCCGCCTTGCGCATGAAAATATTCCCTTCGCGCCCGACATGCTGCGTCATTGCATGCTGATTGCCGCGCCGGACGAAGCCCGCTGGAAAATGCTGGAAGAGGTTTTGTATCCGCGTTTGGTGAAGGCCGCCTGAAACAATCAGGGCTTGGGCGGTTCCGGCGGTTTAGGCTGATGTTGCGGCGGGTTTTTTCGTGCGCTTTTCTTGCCCCGCGCGAAAATACCTGAAAGGCCGCGTTTTTTCGCAAGGCCTGTCCCCGCACGCATGTTTTCAATTCCGGGCACCCATTTCATGCCGCTTGTCGTGCCGCCATGCGCGACATGTTTTTTCAATTGGTGCTTGTAGCACAGCGCACAAACCGTTTGCGGAATGGCAATCCAGCCGACAATGGCCGCTGCACCGCCCGCGACGATTCCGCCGGCCCAGAGTGCGCCTGCAAGGGCTGAACCGCCCGCGAGTGCGGCCATGCCTGCAGCGATTGCCGCAGCCACAGGTGTGGCCACCGCAGCACCCATAACAACCATGCCGCCAATCATACCGATAGCGCCGGTGAGGGACGGGTCGTATTTTTTTGCAAGGCGTTCGATGATTTTCATTTTATGAATCGCGATATTACTTTTTGCGCATCGGCGGCGTAGTCATCATGCGCGTCAGCCAAGGCTGGCTTTGCCATTCGGCCTGTTTGCGCGCAAAATCTTTATCCGCCTGATATTCGGCAAGGTCTTTGACCACAAATGCGGGAAGGACGGCATCGAGCGATTTGCCCCAAAGCGCCATTTGCGCATCAAAATCCTTTTTCAAGTCCAGCACATGCGACAGGCGGTGCGTGGCGTAAGATGCGCGCGTATCTTCTTCGCGCAGCAACGGCACAATTTCGCATGGGTGGTCGAGGACGCGCATGGTTGAAAATGAAGTGATGGCGTATTTGTCTTCCAAAACCTGTTCGACAATCGCCAGATAGCCGCGCGATTTTTCGGCGGCGGCCTTGTCGAAGGCGGCGCGAATATCGCTGCGGCTGGGGCCGTATTCATCATAGGTGGCCATGAAAATCTCTCCTGTCGCGCGCGAAGGCCGCGCTGTTATTACATGGCCGCTACAATAGCGATTGCAATATGAAAATAAAAGACTTTATTTTTTCGCCGCTTTTTCAATAGCTTTGGCGTCATTCCAGCCAGCCAGACGGTCTTCTCGCGGGGCGGATTTGATGTCTGCATGGCCTTTTTGTTTCAGAAACTGTTCCATGTGGCGGAAGCGTTTTTCAAAACGGCTGTTGGTGATGCGCAGCGCGTCTTCGGCATCAAATCCGTGATAGCGGGCGAAATCGACCATCATGAACATCAAATCCCCAAATTCGGCCATGACGCGTTCCATGTCCGGATTTTCTGCGTGAATTTCTTCTTTCAACTCGCCGACTTCTTCGGAAATTTTATCCAGCAGCATATCGACGTTCGGCCATTCCCATCCGGCTTTCGCTGCGCGGCCCTTCAGCTTGGCGGAGCGGAGCAGGGCGGGCAGTCCTGTCGATATTTCATCAAGTATGCTGGCGTCTTTTTTTATGCCTTTGCGCGCACGCTCTTCCGCTTTTATTTCTTCCCAGCGGCGGTCGATTTCCTCGGGCGTGGTCAGCGTGTTCGGCTCGTCGCCGAGGATGGTCGGATAACGGCGTTCCAGCTTATCGACGATTGCTTGCGCGACATCGTCGAAGGTGAAGCCGCCGCGTTCGCGCGCGATTTCAGAATGAAAAGCTATTTGCAAAAGAACATCGCCCAGCTCGTCGCGCAGCTGGCCGTCAATCTGGCCTTGGTCAATCATGTCGGCAGTTTCGTAAGACTCTTCAATCAGGTAAGGCACCAGCGACTGGTGTGTTTGTTCTTTCGTCCACGGGCAGCCCTCGGCATGGGTGCGCAGGTAAGCCATGATGTCCAAAAGGCGGTCTATGGGACGCTCCGCCGTGGTGACCTGACGCTTTTTCTGGGGCTGTGTGGGGGTGGACATGGCATTTCTCCTGTTTTTCTGGCGGATTTATAGCATGGATGTGGTTTTTTGCGAAAAAAGCCTTGTCAATATTTTACATATTTGTTAATAATTCCACAGCGGTATAAGCAAAAAAATCAAAAAAATAAGGGTGTGTCTCCATGGTTGTGTCGATTGACGCCAACGTTCAATACAAACGCGCATTGAAGGTAAACCTCGCGCTGGCCGTCTTGGTCTGGGTTTGCTGGTACGGATTTGGCGGTGCACATGCCGTGCAAAGCGTGCTGGATAACTGGCAGATTACACTGACGATGATTTTCGGCTCGCTGGTCGCAGGTGCGACAAGCGAAGGCGGCGGTGCGGTCGCGTTTCCGGTATTCACCAAGGTGCTTGGGATTCCGCCGCACGAAGCGCGCGTTTTTGCGCTGGCTATCCAAAGTATTGGTATGACAGCGGCGTCCATCGGTATTATCTTTCTGCGCGTGCGCGTTGAATGGCGCGCGGTGCTGTGGCCGGGTATCGGCGGCATTTTTGGTTTGCTGTTCAGCACGTTTTACGTTTTGCCGATGGTATCGCCACCGCTGGTGAAAATCGCTTTTACCATTATGGTTTCCAGCTTGGCGATTGCGCTGATTTTCATGAACCGCAGCGAAAAAATACAGCGGCATAGCGCTTTGCCTTTCGTCGGCAAGAAGGAAATCTGCATTTTGATGTTTACGGGTTTTATCGGCGGCATCATGAGCGGTCTGGTCGGCAGCGGCATTGACATCATCACATTCATGACCATGGTTCTGCTATTCCGCCTTGATGAAAAAGTCGCAACGCCGACAACCGTTCTGTTGATGACGTCAAATACACTGGTTGGCTTTGCGCTGCACGGCATGGTGCTGGATACCTTTACGCCCACGGTGCAAGGGTATTGGCTGGCCGCTGTGCCTGTGGTGGTCGTGGGGGCGCCGGTCGGGGCTTATTTATGCTCGGTGCTGTCACGCCGGACGATAGCGAACGTGCTGATAGGCCTGATTGCCATCGAATTCGTCAGCACGCTGGCCGTGATTCCGATGTCGCCAAAGGTTGCGGCTACGGCGGCGCTGACGCTCGGCATTTGCGGGTTGATAAACTGGGCCATGTGCCGCAGCGCGGCTTATGCGCCAGTTGCGCATCCTGCGTAAAAGAAGTTTTGAAGAGAGGGCTTGCGTAAGAAGGCTGCGGATAAGTCCGTTTTTACCCTGCTGCGTATCTATCTAATGATGTGATAATGTATATTATGGAAATTAATAGGTATATCACAACAGGTATCTTTATAACGGCCGAAGCCGCAGGAATCCAGACGTTTAAAAGCTGCCATGCGGTATCTGCACATCATAGCCCGGCATGGCATCCCATATCCGGCTTGATGCAAGACCGATAACTTGCGCAACGCGCGCGGCGTCCGCTCTGGCCGTGCGACTATCGGCATAGTTCATGACATAGACTCGCGCCGTATCGCGCAGAACCAGATTCAATTGATAGTTCCTGTGCTTGCCGCCACGCTGCACAACCAGCTGAAGCGCGTGAATATCGCTGAAATATGTCCGCGCGTCCTTGATAACCATGCAGCGCTCCGTCTGGTCAAAAAACACCGGCCGCCGCAGCCCGATAAACAGGCCATAACCGATAGCGAAAAACACAAGCCCGAACAAAGCCGGATAAATGACATCCCGATTGAGGTCTTTGCCTTGGTTTACAGCTGACGCAACCGTGGCGATGGCCGTACCGCCGCCCAGCGCCATAAACATACCGCAAAGAAAATACAGGCTCTTGGTCGGTTTATAGCGCAGGCCGTATCCGGTTTCGTCTGTCAGCCTGTGGGTATTGAAATTGCTGCTGCCTTTGTTGAAAGATTCCCATTCGGTACGCATCGCAATCTCGTCGTTGAATTCCGACGGGTCGCGGGTTTTGTTCATGGATTGAATCTTGTCGGCAATTTTTTGCAGGAATTCCATGGCGCGGCGCTTTCAATGGGCTCCGCCGGATTCCGCGGGGCTTTTATGTCAGGGACAGTTCCATGAAAATCGTATCATAACTACCGCCTTCGACGGAATAAACCTGACGCCCCGTTTCTGAAAAACCAAGTTTGCGGTAAAGCCCGATGGCGGCGCTTTGCGTCGCCGTGACATGCAGCTCCAGCGTGTCATAGCCAAGCTCGCGCGCATCGTCGATAAGCGTCAGCGCGATATGCTTGCCGTATCCTTTGCCGTGCTGGTGCGGATGCACATGCAG
>ERZ761609.1750-NODE-1750-length-17826-cov-61.923583_pt1 | contig 17826 bp, 11 predicted proteins | sample MGYA00511163_ERZ761609 | MGnify/ENA primary metagenome ERZ761609 (study PRJEB28899, sample SAMN02445070) | bioreactor sludge metagenome | biome: EBPR sludge | place: Australia: Brisbane, Thorneside Wastewater Treatment Plant | collected 2011-12-16 ... | reverse complement strand
CGCTGCGCCAGGCCGGCGACCACATCGTCCTGGCCATCGAGCGTCACCGCGTCGACCGCGCCGGCGAGCTGGTCGCCGCCGAGCTGCACCTGGCCCAGCAGGCGCTGGCGCAGATCACCGGCGAGCACCGCCCCGACGACCTGCTCGGCGAGATCTTCGCCGGCTTCTGCATCGGCAAGTAGAGTGGGGTCCAACGCGGTCCGAAGGCGTCCCGGGTCGAACAGTTAACCCGTTGGATTGTAGGAATGACTTGTCCAATGGCAACCCGAAGGGTCCGAGGGAAGCTATGCCGCGGTGCCCCCATACGCGCCCCATTCCAACAGGGCTTGCGGCTACCATGGGGCACGTCCTGGCCGAAACGCGCAATTGAGGGGCACACATGGCACTCACCGATACCAAGCTCCAACGCCTGCCAACCAAGGAAAGGCCCTATCAACTCGCCGACGGAGGGGGACTCTTCGTTGCCGTGCACCCCACAGGGAAGAAGGTCTGGCGCCTGCAGTACCGCCTCGGGGGCCGGGCAGGGCAGAAGGAAAAGGTCACCCTAGGCGAGTACCCCTCCTTCTCGCTGGCGGATGCCCGCCGCTGGCGCGACGAATGCCGCGTCCTCATCGCCCGAGGCGAGTCACCCGCTCGCGCAAAGCGCGATGGAAAGCTGGCTGCGATCGAAGGCGAGACCAACACGGTACGGGCGTTTGCCGAACGATGGTTCGAAAGCGTCGTTAAGCCCGCCTACGACGATCCGCGCAATATCCGTCGCATCCTCGACAAGGATGTCCTTCCCGCCATAGGGGACCAGCAGGTCTTCGAGATCCGGATCGACGATATCCTGCGGATAACCGATGCGATAAAGGCGCGCGGCGCCGACCAGATGGCACTGCAGACTCGCAACACCCTGAAGCGCATGTTTGCCTACGCCATCGCGCGCGGAAAGGTCCAGTTCAATCCGGCAGCAGCCATCGAAGCCCGATTCATCGCCGTAGCCCGCAGCCGCGATGTGGCGCTGTCCACCCAGGAAGTCGGAAAGCTCCTGCGGGGCATCTACCAAGCGTCGATCAAGCGCCAGCAGAAGCTGGCGCTGCATCTCCTGATTCTGTGCATGGTCCGCAAGTCCGAGCTGCTGGAAGCCCAGTGGGCTGAAATCGACTTCGACAAGGCAGAGTGGGCCATTCCGGCCGAACGGATGAAGAAGGACAAGGCCCACCTGGTTCCATTGTCGACCCAGGCGGTGGCCATGTTCGAGGAACTACGCGCGCTGTCGAGTGGCTCGCAATGGGTGCTCCCAAGCAGGGGCAGCCTCAGGAAGCCGATTTCCAAGTCGACACTAAACACGGTTGTACGTGGACTGGACCTGGATGTGCAGGACTTCGTAATCCACGACTTTCGCCGCACTGCCTCAACGCACCTCCACGAAGCGGGCTTCAACACCGACTGGGTCGAGAAGGCCCTGGCGCACGAACAGAAGGGTGTGCGCGGCGTTTACAACCGGGCAGAATACTTGTCTCAAAGACGGGAGATGCTCCAGTGGTGGGCAGACTTCGTCGACACCCAGATCGAGCATGGCCGAAAAGTGGTGATCGGCGATTTCGGCAAGGGCCATCGCGCTGCCTAAGCGCACCGAGACAGATTCTGCGAAGCGGCGTATCACAACGGAGAAAATCGTGTCGCGACTGACAGACCTAATCGCTCGGGCCAAAGCCCGAGACGCACAGCTAGGCGCCGACCTGGACCGCGAGTTCAAAGTGCTGTCATCGCGCTTACCATACGGCCTCAACTTCGAGCGGCACAGCCCGGAGGCTGTGGAGCTTCCGCTGCGACCGATTCGCAAGGGAGACAAGGTGCGCGTGGTACCACCGCGCACCGAGTCGAAAAAAGGCGACCAGCGGCTGTGGCAGGTAAAGACCATCCTCAAGACAAGGAAGCTCGCCGAGCTCCAACTATTGGGTGCAGACGACCAAGAACCGAAGACGGCATCGCTTGATGACCTGGTGGTGGTCGCCGAGTTCCGCGACTTGATTCATCCGGGATTGGTAAGCACTGGGAGGGTGACTCGCGGCGGCGACAAGCCCTTCCACACGGTCATCAACGGGGAAAACTACCACGTGCTGAAGGCGTTGACCTATACGCACCGCGGCAAGGTAGATGCCATCTACATCGACCCCCCCTACAACACGGGCGCGAAGGATTGGAAATACAACAACGACTACGTAGAGAAGGACGACCTCTATCGCCATAGCAAATGGCTGGCGATGATCGAGCGGCGGTTACAGGTTGCAAGGCTGCTACTGAAGCCCAACGACTCCGTGCTTATCTGCTCTATCGACGAGGACGAGGTTCACCGTTTGGCATTGCTACTGGAGCAGCTGTTTCCAGGAAGCAGAAAACAACTGATTACCACGGTCATTAACCCCAAGGGCGCGTCGCTAGGGGGGGACTTTTCGCGCGTGGAAGAGCACCTATTCGTTGTCTACTTTGGTGCCAAGGTTGTAGCAGAAGTAAGAGATATGCTTGATGAGAGCAAGAACGAAGCTGCGAGCCGGAGCGTCAAATGGTCTAGTTTGATTCGCGGTGGTGCGCAGGGAGTCAGAACCGACAGCCCTGGCGCCTTCTATCCGGTTTTCATCAACTGTGAAGAGTCGAAGATTCATTCTTTCGGTGAGATGCTTCCATGGGGCAAGTCCAAGGAATCAATTAAGCCGCCGCGAGGGACTGTTGCTGTGTGGCCGCCTAATCACCCAAGCGGTGTGGAAGGTCGCTGGGGGATCGGCCCAGATAAGGCGAAGGCCCTTCTAGATAAGGGTGCGCTCCGTCTAGGCAAGATCAAGCCTGACATCGGCAAATTTCCCTTGTCGTACCTCTCGTCAGGAATTATGGAAAGTGTCGAGTCTGGAAGGATCGAGACGCTGGGCAAGAAGCCCGACGGAACGTTGATTGTCCGCTATCCAGAAGATACAAAAATCACCCAACCAAAGACCGTGTGGAAGATGGCGTCTCACAACGCGGGCGAGTACGGGAGCAAACTCATTGCTCAGATGCTCCCCCAAAGGAAATTCCCATTTCCGAAAGCACTCTACGCGGTCGAAGACGTCCTCAGATTCTTCGTTGCAAAGAAATCGGATGCGATCGTTCTAGACTTCTTTGCTGGGTCCGGTACTACAGCTCACGCAGTGATGCGCCTGAATCGACAGTACGGCGGCACCCGGCAGTGCATTTCCGTCACGAACAACGAAGTAGCCGCAACCGAGCAAGCGGTGCTGAGTAAGAAAGGCTTGCGACCGGGTGATGCGGAATGGGAGCGATGGGGCATCTGTGACTACATCACCAAGCCGCGTCTCCATGCCGCCATCACCGGGAACGCGCCGAATGGCGAACCCATCAAGGGTGACTACAAGTTCACCGACCCGTTTCCGATGTCCGAAGGCTTCGAGGAGAACGCTGAGTTCCTTACCCTGACCTACGAAGCCGAGAAGTCGGTCAGCCACAACCTGGCTTTCGCCCGCATTGCACCCCTGTTATGGCTGCGCGCCGGTGCGCGCGGCAAGCGCATTGACAAGGAGCCTGAGGACGGCTGGGCCGTGGTGGAGGCCTATGGTCTGCTGGCCGAAGTGGACAAGGCCTCGCCCTTCATCAAGGCCATGAAGGCCGGGACTAGGCGCATGGCTTTCATCGTTACCGACGATGATCGGCGGTTCCAGGCCGTTGCCAAGCGTCTGCCAGTAGGCGCCGAGCCGGTGCGCCTGTATGAGTCCTACTTGACCAATTTCAGCTTTGCGAACGGGGACTGACGCCATGAAGTTCACTCTCAAGGACTACCAGCGCGATGCAGTCTCCGCCGCCCTGAAGAACCTCAAGGAGGCGCGGGAGGATTGGCATGCCAGGTCAAGGAAATCCGCCTTTTCCCTGACCGCCGTGACCGGCGCAGGCAAGACTGTCATGGCCGCCGCTGCGTTCGAGGCGCTGTTCCACGGAGACGATGAATTCGATATCGACGCCGATCCCGGCGCGGTGGTGATCTGGTTCAGCGATAGTCCAGACCTCAACGAGCAGACTCGCTTTCGCTTGCTGGAAGCCAGCGATCGCATCAACCACAGCGACATGGTGGTCGTGGAGCACCCATTTAGCCGGCCCAAGTTCGAGGCGGGCAAAATCTACTTTCTCAACACACAGAAGTTCGGCAAGAACAGCCTGCTGGTCCGGGGCTTCGACGACAAGGACAGCTTGTTTGAACAGCGCCCGGATGCGCAGGCCTATACCCTCTGGGACACCATCCAGAACACCATCGACGACCCAGATCTGACCTTGTACTTGGTGCTGGACGAAGCGCATCGCGGCATGGGCGCCCCGAGCGCCGACAGCGAAACGGCGAAGCGCACTATCGTGCAGCGGATCATTAATGGCGCGGCCGGAGTAAAGGGTATCCCGGTGGTCTGGGGCATCTCAGCCACGGTGGAGCGTTTTGACAGGGCGATCGCAACCGCGGGCCAGCACGTAAAACTGCCGAACGTGATCGTGGATACAGCCAAGGTGCAGGAATCCGGCCTCATCAAGGACACGATCAATCTAGACGTTCCCGACGAAGCCGGCCGCTTCGATACGGTGTTGCTGCGCCGCGCTGCGGACAAGTTGAAGGAAGCCACCGAAGCCTGGACCGAATATGCACGGCAACAGGAACAAGCGCGTGCGGTAGTGCCGCTGCTCGTCTTTCAGGTACCCAACATGCCCAGCGCGGGCGAAGTTGGGCGCTGGCTGGATACCCTTTTCGCGCGCTACCCCGACCTGCGGCGAGATAGCGTGGCTCATGTGTTTGGCGAGCACACCACGCAACATTTCGGCCCGCACGAAGTGCCCTACATCGCGCCTCAGCGAGTTCAGGAATCGACCTGGGTGCGCGTGTTGGTCGCCAAGGATGCCATCAGCACCGGCTGGGACTGCCCGCGCGCCGAGGTGATGGTGTCCTTTCGCGCCGCGAGCGACAAAACCCATATCACGCAGTTGCTGGGTCGAATGGTGCGTACGCCCCTGGCACGGCGCATTCCCGGCAATGATCGCCTGAACTCTGTGGAGTGCCTGCTTCCCAATTTCAATCGCAAGACCGTTGATGATGTGGTCAAGGCTTTGTTCAGTGGCGACGACACCACGCCACCGACCGGACGCATCTTGGTCAACCCGGTTGAGATGAAGCCACACCCCGCGGCTTCGCCTGCCGTGTGGCAGGCCTTCGAGGGGATACCGTCCCAGACCCGACCCCAGAAGGGCGCCAAACCGGCCAAGCGTCTCACGGCGTTGGCCCAGGAACTCGCCGATGACGGCCTTCTCGAAGGAGCGGGCAGAAAGGCGCACGCCCTTCTGCACGCGGCCCTGGACAGGTTCCAGGAAGACAACGCCGACAAGATCGAAGCCAAGCGCGAGTCGGTGCTGGTGGTGGAGGGCAAGACAGTAGTCGCTAGCCTGAAGAGCAAGGCGAGGACCTTGAAGGAATTCTGGGAAGAGGCCGACATGGCGGTGATCGACGACGTTTACCGGCGTGCAGCACGCATTCTGAGCCCGGACATAGCGCGCACCTACGTCGAGCATCTAGCCGACAAGGTTGCGGACCGGGAGGAAGACGCCGAGGAATACCTGGAAGCCATCATGGAGGCGCGGGTGACCGTCGCTGGGCTGGGCCTGGTAACCGAGGTTCAGGCCTACTTCGATGGCGAGGCCGACAAGCTGGCGAAATCGTGGTTGGCGGAAAGCGCGCCGCGGGTCAAAGCTCTTAAGCACGACCGCCAGGAGTCCTATCGGCAGATCATCGAGATGAGCACCGAACCGCAGGACGTGAGACTGGTCAAGCCTGATAGCAAGTTTGAGATGACCAAGGTGCGCGATGGCGAGAGGGAATCCGACCTGCCGACACGGACGCATCATCTCCTGTGCGACGAGGGTGGGAACTACCCGGTGCAGTTGAACAATTGGGAGACCACGGTCCTAGAGACCGAGTCCAAGCGAAAAGGCTTCGCTTTCTGGTATCGCAACCCTCAGTACCCCGGGCACTCGTCGCTGGGCATTGCCTACGCCGAAGACGACGAGCACAAGATCGTGCGTCCCGACTTCTTGTTCTTCGCCGAGGAGGAAGGGAAGGTCGTGGTCGATCTGATTGACCCGCACGGTTTGCAGTTCGCGGATGCCTTGCCAAAGCTGCAGGGCTTGGCCAGATACGCGGCAACGCACGGTCAGGCCTATCGACGCATCGAGTCCATTGCCCACGCAAATGGTCGGTTGCGCTTCCTGGATCTGACCCGCGAGGACGTACGACAAGAGATCACTTCGGCGACCAATGCCCCTAGCCTGTTCTCTTCAGCTCTGGCTGATGACTACTTGTAGCTCCGATGGGGGTCGAGGGAGCGGCCAGAAGCGTGCAAGTAATCCGCCTTTCGTGGAGCACGCAGGAACTGCCCGGAACTCGTAGTATCTTCATGGCAAACCGTTCACGGTTCATGAAGGCGACGAAAGATGCCGAGGACCATTGCCGATCCTATCGACTACTTGGTCGATCGGAAGTATCCCCAAGCACGTGCGTTGGCTATTCCCCCTTCTCTGTCGAACTTCGGGGCAGGGAGCAATCTGCCTGGAGACGAGCGGGAGCGTCTTGAGCGCCAGGTCGCAGCGTATCGAGATGAGTTACGGACAAGGACCGCCCAAGAGATTGCCGAGCTCGTCCAGGCAGAGAAGGCCAAGGAGGCTACCTTCTGGCGCGCGCGCATCGAACGCGAGGAGTCGGAGCGATTCTTCAACCAACCACGCGCGCGGGCAGATTTCGTCTACTGGAGCAAAGCGACGTACTGGAAGTTGGACGAGGCGTTGGCGCTAGCCTTTGGCAAGGCGCCAGAGTCGGTGACCTGGGACTCGGTCAAACCACACGTGAGTGTGTCGGCCTTTGCGCGAGAGTACTCGCGCATCCGTGAGCTCGCAATCCGAGCTAAGAACTTCAAGCAGTTGAGCGATCCGGTATTGCCGGGGGTCTTTCTGGCTTGGGCGCGGCGCACCCAAATCGCCGTTCCCGATGAGCTTATTCAGGAAGTTCAGGCGCACGGGGTAACCGTCGGTGATTGGCAGGATCTCTACGAGAAGCTCAAAGCAGACTTCGACGGGCTGCTGGGTGACCACAACAAGATTGCGGGTGTCTGCAAAATGTTGATGGACGAGCGAGACGTTTTGACCCAGCAGTTGGCGAGCCAGAAGGAAGAGGCTGTCTCGTGGCAGTTCGACGTGGATGATCCCACCTATCCCGTTGAGCTCGATATCGCAATGCAGGCCTGGCGAGCGGTTACGAACCAGCGCGAGCCCTCGCTCACCCCGAAGCAACAGCTGACCAAGTGGTTGAAGAACCACTACCCGCACCTGCGGGCTGAGCAGTGTGAGCGGATGTCCATGGTCTGCAACTGGGAGAAGCAGGGCGGACGCCCGCCCAGCGGCACGAAAGGTAAGGGCACTCTATAGGTGACAAACCCAATAGCGGCAGGCGACCGGGACGGCTACACTGGCGCGGCGCCTTCACGGGGAGGACCGATGGCAGGCTCCAGCATCACAGTCAGCTTGGTTTTGCCGGCTGATCTTCACCGCCGCCTAAAGACGGCCACCAAGGCTTCCGGTCGATCAATTGAGAGTGAGCTGATCTTTCGGGTAGAGACAACATTTAGCGCACCGTATTTGCCGATGCGTTCTGGCGGTCGTGCTTCGACGAGGTTCGCCGGCAAGCCGAAGATTGCGCAACCAGCAGCAATCAAGAAGGCCGCCAAGAGGGCTGCCAAGAAAAGCGCGGCAAGGAAATCCTAACGATCGTCACATCGCTGATCTGTCTGGGGGGGGGGGTAGTTATGAATGAAAATGACAAGCCAAACCCGCCACCTAGTCAGCCGAACGATACTCCGGCTTCCGATCCGGCCTCCCGACCCCTGGTTCCGCAGCCGGATCGTCTAAGGAAGGATGATTCAGGGCCCCGGCCGCAAAAACGAGAGGAGTAGCAAGTAGCGCCGATCTGAGCCCATTCAACCATCGGGCTGTCTTATTGTTGCGCACTTTTGCCTCATCAATACGCTGTTGGAGCAGATCCAATTCGGCCTCTTTAAGAGCGTCCAACGAGTAGTCTGGCTTGTAGAGATTCCTTGGCTCGTTGGTGATCGAAGGAATGTCTCTAATAAATAGACAACGCCATACAAGTAGACCCGTCACTAGGAATAAATAGCACGCCGCCCACAATGCACCCCGAGCGACCGGATCTTCCCAGAACCCTTTGCTCGCAGAGTACCCCAGCGTGCCAAAGAGGGCTGCCATTGCCAGCGTGAGTGTGGAATCGGACGTTCGAATCATGTCATCGGCAGCGGTGTGTTGCTGCCGCAGGTACTCCTGACCGTTCCTCTCTGCCCAATCAAGCAATTCGTTCAAAGCTTGTTCTCCATGGCTCGGCAATACACGAAAGCCCGCACTTGGCGGGCTTCTTCTTGGACTTTGGTTGTGCTTTGGGCGGCCAATCGGTTGGCTTGTGAGGCGATGGTGGCGTGATGAGTATTCGGCGCCCGTCCCGTCGGGTTTGTCAAGGACATAACGGCAAGAGCAGAGGCAAAAAAGTTCTGATTCAGCAAGTTACAGCAACCCACCCAGGGGTTTTTGAACACACCGGGTATCGGTTCCGTCTGTTCGGACGCAGGCGAAAGACCTAAAACAGCGGCCATGTTCGACGCGCATCAAGGAGAGCGCAGCATGGCCACCACAATCCTCAGGCTTCCCGTCGTGAAGGCCCGCACCGGGCTTTCGCGCAGCACGATCTACCTCCGCGTCTCTCAGCGCACTTTTCCCGAACCGGTGTGCCTCGGGGGCCGAGCCGTCGGTTGGGTCGAACATGAGATAGAGGCCTGGCTTAAGGCGCAGATCGATGCGCGCCGGGCACCGCCGGTCTAGTCGCGGCCCGGAGGCGCAAGTCATGGCTGACCGAAGCGGTGTCGCGCACGCGAAGAGGCCAGCGTTCCGCCAATACCTTGGCAATCCCCGCGCAAGAGCCCAGCCCAGGGCAGGCCTGAGTATCGACGTGGGCCGACCGCCGCCCCGGCAAGATGAAGCCCCCGGAACGAACCGGCCAAGACAGCTCCAATTGCTGCGGGAGGGTCCGAACCGAGGGCTTACGACTCCTACGGTAGCGCGAACGGCGGACCCGGTCAGGTTCCCTGCATTTAAGCAGCGGTCGGGGTATGGCGCCGCATCCTGGCTCGACGACGCGTACGGAAGGGCCGGCCTACCCGGCTCCCGCATGTCCACCACCAGATTCGAAAAGTCGCAGGAAGCCGGTTCCGGCGGTCCACTGTGCCCGATGCTCCCCGGCTAGGTCATGGAAATGTCCCGTCGCTCACCACGCCAGCCGGGTCGGCCCAAGATCCACCGAAGCTACACCGTGCAGGAGGTTACGGACCTCCTGGGCGTGCACAAGAACACCGTACGCAACTGGTTGCGGAATGGGTTGGCCAGCCTGAACGAGCGGAGGCCAATCCTGATTCTGGGGCGGGAGCTCGCCGGGTACTTGGCCAAGCGCCAAAAGAATCGCAAGCGCCCCTGCGGTCTCGGTCAGATCTACTGCCTGCGCTGCCGTAGACCCCATCGTCCGGTTTCCGGCACGGCACGCTACGAGCCCTCGGACGCAGGCGCAGGCCGCGTACGGGGGGCATGCCCCAGCTGCGCCGCCACCATGTACCGCCGTATCAGCGACACCGGTCTCGAAAGGGAGCGAACGCATTTCGACCTCCCGTTGCCGAGTGCACAGGAACACATAGCCGAGAGACAACAGTCCCTCGTGACCTGTGACTTCAGACGGGAGTAGCGCACCATGACCAAGCACAACCCGAAGAACGAGCGACTCAAGCGTCAATACCTGGCCTACTTGCGGGAGGCGAAGCGACAAAGTGAGTCAAGCGTGGACGGGGTTGCCGCGGCGCTTTCGCGCTTCGAGGCCTACAACCGACATCGGGACTTCAAGGCGTTCCACCACCAGCAGGCAGTGGCCTTCAAGCGCCATCTCGCGGATCAGGACAGCCGAGCAACCGGTGAGAAGCTCAGTAAGGCTACCCAGCACGCGACCCTTTCACATCTCAAGCGGTTTTTTCAATGGTTGGCCGGGCAGCCGGGATACAAGTCCAGCCTCCAGTACTCCGATGCGGACTACTTCAATCTGCCGGAAAAGGACGCACGCATCGCGACCGCCCGTCGCCAGCGGCCGGTGCCGACACTCGACCAAGTTCGACGCTCTATTGAACTGATGCCCGCAGCCACCGACGTCGAACGCCGCGACCGGGCTTTAGTGGCCTTCGTCTTGCTGACAGGCGCAAGGGATTCGGCCGTGGCGTCGCTCAAGCTGAAGCACGTGGATCTCGATGCCGGCGTCGTCCACCAGGATGCGCGTGACGTCCGGACCAAGTTCAGCAAGACCTTTTCGACATTCTTCTTCCCAGTCGGGGACGGGGTTTGCCAGATATTGGCTGAGTGGGTCGCCTACCTGAGGGAAGAGAAACTGTGGGGCAATCAGGACCCCCTGTTCCCTCGCACTCAAGTCGTCGTTGGAGAGGATGGGCGCTTCGAACCCAGTGGGCTGGAGCGCGAGCACTGGAGCAGTGCCTCGCCTATCCGGCGGATATTCCGCGAAGCATTCGCCGCGGCAGGATTGCCGTACTTCAACCCCCACAGCCTCCGCAGCACCCTGGTTCAGCTTGGAGAGAAACTGTGCCAGACGCCCGAGGCGTTCAAGGCTTGGAGCCAGAATCTCGGCCATGAAGCCGTGCTAACGACATTTAACAGCTATGGCCAGGTCGCTACGTCCAGGCAAGGCGAAATTCTCAAACAGCTGACAGCCGCCCCGGGGCGGGAAGGGCTGGCGGCGGGAGACTTGGCGGCGATGGAGGCGCTTGAGCGAACGCTCCAGATGCTGCGCACCCCGGCGGTGCAGCGCGCACTGGCGGCAGCTGGAGGCGGGCCGGATGGCACTTAGCAGCGCCCCGCCGCACCGCCGCTAAAGGCAAGTCCTAGACTATTGCGGAGCCTAGTGAGGCCAAGAAACAAGCCCAATGTCGGTGCTGGAGACGGGTTGTTGAAAGTGTCACAGTCCCTTGATATGTTTCGCCCGGTTGAACAAGACGGCATATCTCCAAAGTGAGCTGGCCGTCTCACTTTTGCTTGCCCCAAGCGTTTCTATCGCCGCCGCGAAGTGCTAGACCGGACCGCGCGCCACTGGGGCGCTGTGGCCATGTCTCTTCAGGATTGGCGACGATGATTTCAGCAATACATCTTCTCGGCCGGCACCTTGCCTGCCGACCCTGGCTGGCCCTCACCGCGCTGTGCTTCGCGCCCAACCTACTTGCTTCCGAGCAGCTGTTTGATGCCCCATGCGTCGGTACGCCACCCCCTGGCGTACGCTGCATCGAGCCCCAAGGCGGCCTGGATATCCGGCCGTATGAGGACTTCGACAAACGGGTGCGGTCGGCGGAGATGGTGACGCCGCTGAGCTCGGCTGTATTTGGCGACCAGACCGGGCTGTTCACTGGAGGCACCGAGTTTTCGGTGGTCGACATCGACATCCCGGGCAACGGCGGTCCCCCTGTTCAGTTGCGCCGCCGGTTCAAGGTCGAGTCCAAGAAGGAGGGTCATCCTCTGGGTGGCTTCGGGATCTGGGACATCGATGTGCCGCACATCTACGCCAGCTTCGACGACACCAACCGGTGGAACCAGGGCGGCGCCTTCACTCAACGCTGCAGCCAACAGTGGTACCCGAGTCCGATTGGAAGCTTCATCGTCAAGGACTTCTGGTCGGGAATCCAGATGCACATTCCCGGGCAGGGCGACAGGGAAGTGCTCCACCGCGGCCAGCTCGACCATCCCCGACCACAGGTGTCTTTGCCGGGCCCCGTGCAGTACGCCCATGACTGGCTTACGCGCGACGATATCCGCCTCACCTGCACGCCAATCCAGAACCCGAATTCAACCACTGCCGGCGAAGGCTTTGTTGCGATCGACAGCCAGGGGACGCAGTACTACTTCAACTACGTGATTGATCGTTTCGCCGGCCAGATTCGTCGCATCGAGCGCGTCAACGGGTTGCCGCTGACCTATCGCAAGCAGCGTCGCAAGATTCACCTGATGGCGACGCTGGTCAAGGACCGCTTTGGCAATGAGGTGCACTATGAATACAGCGGCAACCGGCTTACGCAGATTCGCGGTGTCGACATTCACGGCGGCAGCGTCCGCCAGATAGACCTCAGCTACTGGGGCAACTCTACGGACGTCGATATCCGAGTGGAGACTGCTACCGCCCACGGAAAGACTTGGAGCTACGACTATCACGATTCGATGCTTGGCTCTCCAGGCGTCCGGACCCTCCGGTATGTCAACTTGCCGGACGGCTCCCGGTGGAGCTACACCTACCTCAACTCGACGCTGATCCCGAACTACCCGAACGGCGACGACTTCTTCGACAGTTGCCTGACACCTGAAGCGTCCGCGCAGCAGTTCAACATGGAGGTGGTTCACCCCGCGGGGGCGACTGCAACCTTTCAGTTCAACTATCTGCGCCACACTCGAACCAATCTGCCCCGTTCAGCGTGTCCCCAAGGACCAGGGGTTGTCCCGGTCCGAGTATATGCAGATATCTTCGATGGGTACTCTTTGACGGCCAAGACGATCGCTGGCCCCGGCATCGCTCCAATGACCTGGACGTACGCCTATCCGCCCGCGTGTCCTGCAGGTGGCACTTGCCGCAACAAGACCCGCACAGTCCGGGTTGTAGAGCCTGACCTCAGCTACACGGAACACGTGTTCGGCGTTGCATTCGACAATGACGAGGGCAAGCTCCTGATCAAGCGCACCCATTCGCCGACAGGAGCGGTGCTGCAAACCGAGACCAACGATTATGTGACCGACGCGGATGTATCACTGCCGCCAGATCAGTCACCCTCATACCCTTTCATTCGTTGGCTACAGACTTCATCCCAGGCCGAATGGGGCGGAGACAACCCGGGAACCTTCAAGGTCCGGCCATTGAGATCCACGACCATTGCCCGGCAGGGCGTCACCTATGCCAGCGAAACGCAGGCCTTCGACACATTGGCGCGGCCGATTCGTGTCCTCAGGACGGGCGCCAACGACGCCAAAACAGAGATCACCCGCTACCGCGACTTCATCGACCAGCCCAACAATCTTGGCTGGGTGGTCGGACAGGTCGAGTGGACGGCCGACAACACCAGCTGCCCGGCCCTGGTCGACGGGCCTGCCTGCCGCAAGATCAGCCAGACGCAATACTCGACCGCCAATGCACTGCCCGCGTTTACCTTTGAGTTCGGCCGCCAAACGGGATCGTTTACCCATCATCTGGGGGGGTTGCCCTTCGAGGTGTTCGATCCCAGCGGCGCCAAGTCCACCCAGCTCACCGATTACCATCGGGGCATTCCGCGTTCGGTCACGTACATGCTGGGGGCGGTGTCCCAGGCCGGCGAGTCCGCCCTGGTCAGCGACTGGGGCGAGATTACCCAGGTCACCAGCGCGGTCGGTCATTCCACCAGCTTCCAGTACGACCCGATGGGTCGTCTGGAGCGAATCACCTATCCCAGTTCGGACGCCACGGCGTGGACGCCCACGGTAATCGATTTCGATCCGTCAACGGTGTGGCAGTACGGTCTGGCGCCGGGCCACTGGCGCCATCGGCGATACACCGGGGCGGGCTACACGGACACCTACTTGGACGGCTTGTGGCGTCCGGTCATGACCCGGACCTACGATGGCACCAATGGCAGCACGGAAGGCGCCACCCGCAGTGTGGTCGTGCGCCAGTTCGACCACGCCAACCGCGAAACCTACGTCAGCTACCCGCAGCGCGACGTTACCAGCGTCACGGCGGAGCCCGGAGGTATCCGGACCCGCTATGACGGACTGGGCCGGCAAACCAGTGTCGAAGCGAGCTCAGAGCTCGGAACCTTGGTCCATGCCTACGCCTACCCGGCGGCGGCGCCAGGGGAGCGATTGCGCATCGAGGTCACCGACCCGGACGGCTTCAAGACGCTGACGGAGTATCTCGCCTATGGCGCGCCAGGCGCCGACTGGCCCACCCGGATCAGCCGCCAGGTCGACCCGGGCGGTCTGCTGGACAACGTGACCACCATCGACCGTGACCCGTGGGGCAAAGCACGCTCGATCCAGCGCAGCGGACCGTACAACAGTGCGACCCAGACACTGTCCCGCCGCTTCGTATACGACCAGTTCCAGCGGCTGTGCATGCAATTCGATCCGGAGTCGAACTGGCGCATCCTCGACTACGACCTGAGCAACAACGTGGCGTGGACGGCCGATGGTCAGGTCATGTCCGAGTTCACGAGCACCTGTCAGCCCGGCACGGTCGGCGACCGTAGCTACCGCAGCTACGATTGGCGCAATCGGCTGCTGAGCATCAACCACCCGGGGACAACGCCCGACGAAGGCCGGACCTACTTCTTGGACGGCGCCCTGCACACACTGTCGGTCGGCACCTGGAATGGCACGAGCATCGTCAGCCCCACCTCCACATGGACCTACAGCTACGACAAACGCCGCCTGCTGCGCAGCGAGACGCTGGTCGCCGGCGGGCAATCTTTCACGCTCGCTCACCGCTACAACGGCAACGGTCACCGCGACCAGCTGACCTACCCGGACACCCATGTCATGGCGCTGGCGCCCGACGCGCTGGGTCGGCCGGGCTCGGCCGGAAGTTATGCCACCGGCGCCGCCTATTGGCCCAACGGTGCGGTTTCCGGCTTCGCCTACAGCAATGGCTTGAGCCACAGCATGTTCCAGAACCTGCGCTTGCTGCCCAGTCAGGTCAGCGAGTCCGGCCCCAACGGCACCTTGCTGAACCTGGCCTACCGCTACGACAAGCGCGCCAACCTGCTGAAGATCCTCGACTACCAGGTGGCCGGGGATGATCCGGACGAGACCCGTTGCATGGCCTATGACGGCCTGGGCCGGATGACCCGTGCCGACAACATGCCCCAGGCCAACTGCGATCAGGCGACCGGGGCCCCCGAGAGCCTGGTGTTGGGGGCCGAGGAGTACACCTACGACGCCCTGGACAACCTTCGGGTCATGTCATATCCCGGGGTGCTTCAGCTGCGCTATACCGTGCAGCCGAGCAGTAACCGGCTTCAGAAACTGCAGCAGTGCTTTCCCACGCCGGCCGGTGTCCCGCTCTGCACGCAACAGGTCGTGACCCACGACTACGGCCACGACGCCCGGGGCAACCTCACCACCGGCATTGCCGGCGGCGGCGCCGCCAATTTCGCCACCCGGTCGCACGTGTTCGACCAGGCCAACCGGATCACGTCGGTCAGCGTCACCGGCGAAGGCACGGAGGCCTACCAGTACGATGGCCACGGCCGACGGGTGGTGATCGACCGCGGCGCTCAGCGGTCGCATCAGGTCTATGGCCGGGATGGCCGACTGCTGTATGAGCGTGCCCATGACGGCGCGACCACACGGCATCACTACCTGGGGTCGCGACTGGTTGCCTCGGTGGGCACCGCAACGGGCACCAACTACCAGCATACGGACCTACTCGGCAGCCCTGTGCGCAAGACCAATGCCGGCGGCTTCCGGACCCATCTGGCGGTGTTTGCGCCCTTCGGCAGCTTCCAGCGCGAGATCCCGGCGCAATCTGCGGTGCAGGGGCCAGGCTTCACCGGCCACGTCACCGATCGGGCCACCTCCATGATTTACATGCAGCAACGCTACTACGACCCGATCGCGATGCGGTTCGTTAGTGTGGATCCAGTTGGAATCGACACTACCAATGCTGAAAATTTCAATCGGTACTGGTACTCAAACAACAACCCCTATGGATTCGTCGATCCAGATGGTAGGCACCCGGCTGCGATAGCATGTGCAAGAATCGCTCCATGCCGGGCAGCGGTGGTTGGAGCGGGCAAGGCAGTGGTACGCGGGGTGACGGCAACAGCGCGTGCAGTCGGCAACCTAATCAGCGAATCGCCCGAAAGCACGGCAGAAGATGGTGAACCCCCTGTGGTGGAAGGTGGGCCCGCAAATGAGCAGGTTAGGCCCTTGGATCAACAAATAGGGTCCAATGTGCAGCAGGCGGCAGAACATGAGAGTAATGCTCGTCCCAGCTCTAAGCCAAAGCATGAGAAGGGCAACGCGAGAAGGCAGAGAGATCAAGGGAACGAAAGAGGCGACCGCGAAAGAAGACCACCGAGAAGGCCGCCCCCGGACCATCGTGGTCCATGGCCTAAGAAATAGAGACAGCCATGAAACACGCTTCATACACAAAGGCCCTCCGCCTAATCGAGTCTGGCGGATCAGCGGAAGCCGCATACGAGTTGTTACTGCAAGCGTCGCAGAAGGGGGATGCTCGAGCGGACTATGCAATCGGAACGTGGTACCTCCACGGATTCTTTCTTAAGAAGAACCTGAGAAAGGCAACAAGCCTGATTAAGCGGGCCGCAGAATGCGATGTGGCCGACGCTGCCTTCGACATGGCTGTCTCATACGAGAAGGGCGTCGGCGTGAGACAGAATTCAAGCATTGCAGTCGGCTACTATTTGCGAGCTCTCCGATGCGGCTACAGTGTCGCCGCGAGAGAGCTCGAGCGGATGTTCTATTGGGGGATAGGAGTCGAAAAGAACAGACGACTTGCAAAGGAATTTTCACGGTTTGACTCGAATCAGGAGCACTAGGCTTTTGCCTGTAGCCGGGCTGTGCTTTCGACCGAGAGCTACGCACGAGAGCACTAAGGTTTTGCTTGCTCCCGCTCATGGAACAAGCCGAAAACCTATGGTTCCCCGTGATCTGTGCAAGCGACGCTAGCCACTCGCTCAGCTTCTAGGTGTCCTCTCTGTCACGAGAGTTGCGCGGAATTGACACGAAGTGGGAGACGCGGATTGGGACACCCAGATCCTCAGTTCGCCGTCGGCTATGCCCGCCTAACCGCCTATCACCAAGCGGCGGTCTGGACCGGGTTCCCACACGGCTGCGGCGCTGCACTCCCACTGAAGGGTCGGTGCCTGACAATCCCAGCCCGACCCAGACACTCGCGCGGGCACTCTCGACGTGCCTCAGGCCTTAGGTGGGGCCGCGGACCTGGAAGATTCTTGTAGCCGTGCACCCATAGGTGCCCCATATCTGCTGGCATCCCCAGCCGCAGAGCAGTAGAATCAATGTTTTAGCGGCGATTGCCGGCTTCTGCATCGAAGTAAAAAAAGGGGACGGGGGTAATTAATTGCTGAGGGCGCTCAGGCTCGCCGGCCGCTGGCTGGGCAATCAATTACCCCCGTCCCCTTTTCTTGCGCGGTGGCGGGAATCTGGCAGGATGCGCGTAGAGCCATGGACCCGGCTCGCCGGCCTTGCGGCCGAGCAGCCTTCGCTTTCACCAGCCAAGGGGTCGTCACCATGTCCGCTCGTCTTCGCACCGTCGTCCTGATCACCGTACTGACCGCCGTAGCCGGCTGCGGCGCCCGGACCGTCCCTACCACTGCCGCGCCACCGGCCGCCGAACCGACTCTGATCGCCGGGTTGGGCAGCTACAGCCGCCCGTTGCCGGGCGTGTCCGACGAGGTCCAGCGCTGGTTCGACCAGGGCCTGCGCCTGGTCTATGCCTTCAACCACCAGGCCGCCGCCGATGCCTTCGCCCAGGCCGCGAAGCTGGACCCGGACTGCGCCATGTGCCTGTGGGGCCAGGCCCTGGCCCTGGGCCCGAACATCAACTCGCCGATGCTGCCCGAGGCGATCGTGCCGGCGCACGAGGTCAGCCAGCGGGCGCTGGCGCTGTCCGGATCG
>ERZ761609.1746-NODE-1746-length-17873-cov-8.805085_pt1 | contig 17873 bp, 15 predicted proteins | sample MGYA00511163_ERZ761609 | MGnify/ENA primary metagenome ERZ761609 (study PRJEB28899, sample SAMN02445070) | bioreactor sludge metagenome | biome: EBPR sludge | place: Australia: Brisbane, Thorneside Wastewater Treatment Plant | collected 2011-12-16 ... | reverse complement strand
GGTGTCGCAGCGGGAGGCGCACTTGCGATCGAACCCATCGCGCCTTCCATGCGCTCGTAGTCGATGCCGATCTGTGTGGCGTCCTGGATGGTCAGCCACTGCATTCCTTCCGGCGGGGCCTGCGTGATGTAGATGATCGCCGAGCGTTTCAGCCCAATTTCATTCAGGAACGAGCCGATCAGCGCATTGCCGACGCCGCTCTCCTGCGCCTTTCCATCCTTGCGATTGTAGGCCGCGTGAAAGCCGACGCGACCGGTCTCGCTCACCATGCGGCGCGTGCCGCCGAGCCATGCGAGCGCGCAAGCGGAGGCGCACGTCGCACGCGGGGGAACGATCGTCACGAAGTTCATGCGGCGAAACGCTGCCGCCATGACGAGGCCGGCATCGAGCGACCCACCGGGGCTCGACAGCAGGACCGATCGCGTCTCGGGATTTTCGAGGGCGAGACGCAGGAAGCGATAGTCGTCGCCGTGATCGAGCTGGCCGCTCAGGATCAGCGCCTTCTGATCAGTGCCGGGTAATGTCGTCACGCGCATGTCGGCTGCGTGCGCCCCCATCGGAAACGCCGCGCCCGCCCACAGCGCCACCGCAATCCCGCGCCAGTGTTTCAGCCGTCCATTCATGCCGCCGCAACCCTCCGTGCATAGAGGTCCGGATACTGGCGGCGGGGACTCGTCTTTGCAACCGCTCGGGTCGGCAGCGCGGCACTTCGGTGATGCGCTGTTGCCAGTGTGCGCTGTTTCCCGCACCTTGGAGTCGCAATCATCGATCATAGCGGAGGAGCGAGGCATGAGCGGATTCGTCGACCCGACCAAGGAAACCTTTGCCGCCTTTCGCGGGAACGACCGGACCGGCCCAATACACATGCTCAATCTCGTGCGGTTCCGCGAGTTCGCCACGTATCCCGACGGTCGCAAGGCGACAGGGGCCGAGGCGTACGCCGCCTACGGCCGCGAAAGCCATCCGGTCTTTTCGCGGCTCGGCGGGCGCATCGTCTGGCGCGGCAGTTTCGAACTCATGCTGATCGGGCCGACGCAAGAGCAGTGGGACGAATGCTTCATCGCGGAGTATCCGTCGGTGGCGGCGTTCGTGGAAATGATCAAGGACCCCGTCTATCAGGAGGCGGTGAAGCACCGTCAGGCTGCCGTGCTCGATTCGCGTCTCATCCGCACGAAGCCCGCCAAGACCGGTGCAGGGTTCGGTTCGGAAGACTAGACCGCACTCACGGCAACGCCGCGGTCTGATAGAGTGTCACGCGAATGCCGCCGTGCGCGACCGGTGCGGCTGGCGGCAGGAACGGCAGCCCCGTCGCATCGGCGAGGAATTTTTCGTTGGTGACGAGGCCTACCCGCCAGCCGGAAAACTTCTGCAGCAGCACGGCGCCGAGCGCACGATAGAGCGGCAGCGGGCTTTTCGTGTCGCCGATCCGCTTGCCGTAAGGCGGGTTGACGATGACGAGACCCGGCGGTCCGGACGGTGGTTCGAGGTCACTGACAGCGTGCTGGCGAAAGTCGCAAAAGGCCGCAACTCCCGCACGCTCCGCGTTAGCGCGCGACATCGCGATCGCACCGGCGTCGCGATCGGAGCCCTGGAATCGGACCGGCGGTGACACCGCCGCCGACGCCAACTTCATGCGCTGCCACACGTCGGCGTCGAAGCCCGCCAGATGCTCGAACGCAAAACGCCGCTCGCGGCCCGGCTTCAAACCTGCTGCAATCTCGGCTGCCTCGATGACGAACGTGCCGGAGCCGCACATGGGATCGACGACGGGCTCGGCCCCGCGATAGCCGCACTGGCGGAGGAACAGGGCCGCCATGGTTTCGCGCATCGGCGCCTTGTTGACCGCCTCCTTGAAACCGCGCTTGTGGAGGAGATCGCCTGACGTGTCGATGCCGAGGTGACAGATGTCGTTCTCGATGCGCACGCGCACGCAGACGTCGGCATCGTCAGAGACTGGCGCGCCCAGCTCCTCCCGTATGGCGTCGGCAACGCGCTGCTCCGCAGCACCGGTGTGATAGATTTTCGATTTACGGCACGTCGCCTCGACACGCACAGGTACATCGCGGCGCAGGACACGAACCCAGTCGACGTTGCGCGCGCGCCGCTCCAGCTCCGGCAGCGTCGGGGTTCGGAACCGGCCGATTTCCGCCATGACGCGGCCCGTTCCGCGCAATTCCAGATTGGCGCGCCAGGCATCCTTCCAGTCGCCTCTCACCGTGACGCCGCCCGCCGCCTTCTTGGCCGCGCGGAAGCGATGGGCGCGCACTTCGTCGTAGAGCGCCTCTTCGAGCCCCGGAGGACACATCAGGAAGATTTCGAATTCATCGCGATTGGCCATGCCGTCTCATTAGGCGTTTGTGCCGGAAAGATCGATAGGGCTCACACGTTCATACAATCCTAACTACGATTTGAGCGACCGGCCCGGATCTTCGACTGCGGATTGCCGACATTACGAACCTTCAACCCCGTACCGGGCATCCTTCTCCGGCCAACAAGGTTCGGGGGCTGACGTGTCGCCATTGCAATTGTTCGCCGCAGGTCTCGGCGGTCTTTTCCTGACAATCAAGTTCGCACTCGGCCTGTTCACCGGCACTTCCATGCCTGCCGGCCTTACCGTCGCCCAAGAGCCCAACCGGATCGTTCTGAGATGGAACGGCAGCATCGAGGCCCCAATGCGGGACAAGATCGCCGAAGCACTCGAAACCTATGAGAACGACCCGCGATCAATCGTCCTGTCACTCAATTCCAACGGCGGCAGCGTCCAGCACGGCCGTGATGTCGTCAAGGTGCTCAGGAAGGCGTCCTATGCACGCGCCATCGACACCATGGTGGAACAGGGCAGCATCTGTGCATCCATGTGCGTGCCGATCTATCTCGTCGGTGCGGAGCGGCATGCGCATCCAGCGGCGCGCTTCATGTTCCACAAGACGAGCCTCCGGCTCTCGGCGGACGACCAGCGGCGGCTACAGGAACTGTCGCAGCAGACCGGCCTCAGCCAGGCTGAAATCAAGCGCAAGGTGATCGAGATGTCGACCGACGATCTCTTCGAGATCGACATCGGCATGCGTGCAGTGGACAAGCGGTGGGCCGAGACCATACGTCAGCGCATCCAGAAGGGCGACGTCTGGCTCAACGGCAAACAGCTCGTGGAGCAGGGCTCGAGCATCGTCGACAAACTCTTGTAGCGCCGGGATCCACGCCACTTGACATACGGCGACCGCGTGGCGCATCACGCGGCCCATGACCCTCGTAGACCATCACTGTCATCTCGATTTTCCCGATCTCTATCGAGAACTGGATCAGGTCGTCGCGCGCGCAGACGCCGCCGGTGTCCGCTACATGACGACGATTTCGACCTACGTGCGCCGCTTCGACCGCTATCGCGAAATCGCCGAGCGGTTTCCGAACGTGTTCTTCTCGGTCGGCACGCATCCTCATTACGCGCACGAGGAACTCGACGTTCCCGTGTCTGAAATCGTCACGAAATCGGCGCATCCGAAATGCATCGCCATCGGCGAGGCCGGTCTCGACTATTTCTACCAGAAGAGCCCGAAAGAGGCGCAAGCGCAGGGCTTCCGGCTGCACATCGCGGCGGCGCGCGAGACGGGACTGCCGCTCGAAATCCATACCCGCGATGCCGACGAGGATACGATCGCCATTCTCGAAGACGAGATGGCGAAGGGGGCGTTCAGGGCGGTGCTGCACTGTTTTACCGGCGGGCAGCGACTAGCGACGCGGGCGGTCGAGCTCGGGCTCTACGTGTCGGCTTCGGGCGTCATCACCTACAAGAAGAGCGACGCGCTCCGCGCCGTGTTCGAGAGTGTGCCGCTCGACCGGCTGCTGGTGGAAACCGACAGTCCGTATCTCGGGCCGGGACCGCATCGGGGCAAGCGGAACGAACCGGCGTTCGTCGCCGTCACGGCCGCTGCACTCGCGGAACTGAAAGGCGTCACACGTGACGAGATCGCCCGCGTCACGACCGACAACTTTTTCAGACTCTATTCCAAGGCCACGCGTGCCTGACGTCTTTTCGCTGCCATTCGCTTCACCGCAGCCTACCAGGCTGCGAAGGACGTCAGACGCCAGTGGCGTGCGTCGCAGTACCCTGGCCGAGGTAGGCGTCGAAACAGGCGCAGATCGAACGCAGGAAGTGGCGGCCCTTTTCCGTGACCTCGAACGAGCCGTCGTCTGACACTGCCGCGACCAGACCGTCCCGGTCGGAGGCGACAACGCGGCGCGCGTCTTCGGCCAGCCGGCGACCTGCGGCTCCATAGCGGGCGATCATCTCCGGTGCCGAAAAGCGCAGATTGCAGAGAAGATCCTCGATCACGTGGCCGCGCGCACGGTCTTCGTCCGTGAAGGCGCGGCCCTTGACGGTTGCGAGCCCGCCGGACAGCACACGGCGCGCGTATTCCCCGACGGCGGTCGCATTTTGCACGTAACCCTGTTCGAGACGGCCGATCGAGGAGGCGCCGAGACCGATCAGGGTCTCGGCCGTATCCGTCGTATAGCCCTGGAAATTGCGGCGGATGGTTCCGGTGGCGAGGCTGTCATCGGGGCGTGCGAAATGATCCAGTCCGATCCGGATGTAGCCTGCGTCGGTCAGCATGTTGGCGGCACGATTGGCCTGCGCGAAGCGCTCGACACTGTTGGGCAGGTCGGCATCGGCGATCATGCGCTGGTGCACGATGCGGGCGGGGAGATGCGCGTAGCCGAAAAGTGCGATGCGATCGGGGGCGAGGGTGATCACCTTCGACACGGTTTCTTCAAGGCGCGCGAGTGTTTGACGCGGCAGACCGTAGACGAGATCTATGTTCACAGAACCGATGCCGGCCGAGCGGAAGCCGTCGATGGCGTCGCGCGTTGTATCGAAGCCCTGCAGACGGTTGATCGCCTCCTGGACGGTGTCCGAGAAGTCCTGCACCCCGACCGACACGCGATTGAAGCCGCCGGAGACAAACGCCTTGATCTTGTCGAGCGTGATCGTGCGCGGGTCGACTTCGACGGCGACTTCGGCTGCCGCATCGAAGCGGAACTGGCGGCGCAGCCCGTCTGTCAGCTTCAGGATGTCGTCTGCCGACAGGATCGACGGGCTGCCACCACCCCAATGCATGTGGGTGATGCGCGCGACGTTGCCGATCATGCCGGAAATCGTCGCGCGTTCAGCGGCCAGAGCGTCGAGATACTTCGCGACCGGTTCGTATTTTTCCGTCGCCTTGGTGTTACAGCCGCAGTACCAGCACAGCTTTTCGCAAAACGGTATGTGCACGTAGAGCGACGTCGCGGTGTCGGCAGGCAGTTCGCGGAGCCAGCACGCGTAATCTTCGGCCGCGATCGTCGGCACGAAATGCGGTGCGGTCGGATAGCTCGTGTAGCGGGGCACTGGCGCCGAGTGCCTGGCGATGAGTTCGGTCTGCATGGCCGTCCTGGATACTTGGGCGCGGCGATCGGCATCAGGGCCGATACCGCTCAGTCTGAAACGTTCAATAAAGGCTTCTGAGCGTCGCTGCGTTGGGGCAGTAGCGCTCCCAATCGGCTGGTTTGTCGGTCATGTCGAAGTCGCGGCTGCAGCGCTTCTTGTCACCGCAGGTCGCGCACGTCCGTTCGAGATCGCGCATCATCAGGGGGGCCAGTGCGCGAATTTGCGAAGCATCGAGATCAAGTGCGATCAGGCGACGTCCGAGCAGCACCGGGACCCCGTCGGGCTCTTGAACGACCCGCTTCAGCTCGTTGGCGTCGAGACCCACGTCGCAGGCGAGGCGATCAAGTTCGTCGGTGCTCAAGTCGTCGAGCTCGTGCAACCTCTGCCAACGGCCACGGACGGAGTGCCACCACGACAAGGCCGTCTGTACGGCCGGATTGGAATGCCTGCTTTCGTTCGTCACGGCCTTTCTCCCCTGAGAGCCGAGCGGTGAACACAGATCGGGTCCGGGCTCGTTAAGGCTACGTCTATTGCAACCCCGCTGGCCGATTATTGCGCCATATCAACCTCCTGACGGAGTATTCGGCGCCACGGCCGAGAGTTCGGGTCGCATGGATCCTGAAAATTGCTCTTGCCAAGCGTTTGAAGCTCGGGCTTAATTCAGTGGATCGAGGCGTTTCGCCTTTCGAGGTATCGTTTGAGCATTCGCGACCATCACATCCGGCAGGGTCGGCAGCGCGCCAAGGCGCGGGCCATCGCCCTATCGCGTGAGGATCGTGCCGCCCGGGCCATTTTCGCCACGGCGCTCCTTGCTCTGAGCCTTCTTACCCTCCTCCTTACGCGCCCCTGAGCCATCTGAGGTCTCGGATTGATCCGAGGCGGGCGCTCAGGGGACGAACCACACACCTGATCCTAGGCATCCGATAATCATGCCCGAGCGCCATCGAGCGTAGGGCGGACCCCAACGCCGAAGGCCACACAATCATGTCCAAGACCTCCAAGACCACCGAAGCCGCCATGCAGAAGAAGGCGGCCCAGGTTGCCGCCACCCGCGCCGCCGCCAAGGGCGTAACGCCAGATCGCGTGGTGATTTTCGACACCACGCTGCGCGACGGCGAGCAGTGCCCCGGCGCCACCATGACATTCGAGGAGAAGCTCGAGGTTGCCGATTTTCTCGACGCCATGGGTGTCGACGTGATCGAGGCCGGCTTTCCGATCGCCTCCGAGGGGGATTTCGAGGCGGTCTCCGCCATCGCGGGGCGGATCAAGAATTCGGTCGTCGCCGGCCTCTCGCGCGCCGGCCAGAAGGACATCGACCGGGCCGGTGAAGCCGTCAAACATGCCGCCCGTCCGCGGGTTCACACGTTCATCTCGACCTCGGCCATTCACATCAAGCACAAGCTGATGAAGACCGAGGACGAAGTGCTCGAAATGGTCACCAACCAGGTGAAGCGCGCGCGGAACTGGGTGGATGATGTCGAATGGAGTGCCGAGGACGCGACGCGGACCGATATCGAGTACCTGATCAGGTGCGTCGACGCCGCCATCAAGGCGGGCGCGACGACGATCAACCTGCCCGATACCGTCGGCTATGCGACGCCGGAAGAATACCAGGCCATGTTCGAAACCATCCGCAACCGGGTGCCTAATTCCGACAAGGCGATCTTTTCGGTTCACTGCCACAACGACCTCGGCCTGGCGGTCGCCAACTCTCTGGCTGGCCTCAAAGGCGGGGCGCGGCAGATCGAATGCACCATCAACGGGATAGGCGAGCGGGCCGGGAATGCCGCGCTCGAAGAAGTGGTGATGGCCATCAAGACCCGTTCGGACGTACTGCCGTATACGACCGGTATCAAGGCCGAGCTGCTCAATCGCGCCTCGCGCCTCGTGGCCGCCGCCACCTCTTTCCCGGTGCAGTACAACAAGGCCATCGTCGGGCGGAACGCATTCGCGCACGAGAGCGGCATCCACCAGGACGGCATGCTGAAGAACGCGACGACTTACGAGATCATGACACCGGAATCGGTCGGCGTATCCAAGACCTCGCTGGTCATGGGCAAGCACTCCGGCCGTGCCGCCTTCCGCACGAAACTGAAAGATTTCGGCTATGAACTCGGCGAGAACGCCTTCGAGGACGCGTTCAACCGGTTCAAGGCGCTGGCAGACCGCAAGAAGCACGTCTACGACGAGGACATCGAGGCGCTGGTCGACGAGGAGATCGCCACCAGCCACGACCGGACGAAGGTCGTCGCGCTCACGGTGATCGCCGGGACCATGGGGCCGCAGTCTGCCACCCTGACGCTCGATATCGAGGGGCACCATCAAACCGTCCAGGCGACCGGGAACGGACCGGTCGATGCCACCTTCAACGCCATCGGCAAGCTCGTTCCGCACACCGCGAAGCTCGAGCTCTATCAGGTGCACGCGGTCACAGAGGGCACCGACGCGCAGGCCGAAGTCTCGGTGCGCCTGTCGGACGGCGCAGAAGGCAAGACCGTCACCGCCAAGGCCGCCGATCCCGACACGCTGGTCGCGTCGGCCAAGGCCTACATCATGGCGCTCAACAAGCTCAATGCGAAGCGCGGCCGGTTGCATTCGCAAGCCACCGCCTGAGTTCAGGGACTGACAAACGCGTCGGCCTTAACGATGAATACGCGCTCCGGACCGTCAGGGCCCGGAGCGCCCTATTTTTTGTCACCTTCATAGACTAGGTGTAACCTTTCAATCCGGGACGTGATCGGGCACGTGTCCCGGACCGTGTGCGTGTCCTTCGGATCGGTCCGCCGACCGGAAGGCTGGAGTTCAGGTTCGATGGCGTTGGGTGTAGCGCGCGTCTTTTCCGACGATATTGCGATCGATCTCGGGACCGCGAACACGCTGGTCTATGTCGCTGGACGCGGCGTGATCATCGACGAGCCCTCCGTCGTCGCGATCCGCTCCCGCAACGGCACGCGCGAGGTGCTCGCCGTCGGCCAGAAAGCCAAAATGATGGTCGGGCGGACGCCCGAAAGCATCGAAACGATCCGTCCGATGCGGGACGGTGTCATTGCCGATTTCATCGCCACCGAGGAGATGCTGCGGCAGTTCATCAAGCGCGCCAAGACCATGCTCGGTTTCCGCCGGCCGCGCATTCTCGTGTGCGTGCCGGCAGGTGCCACACCGGTCGAGCGGCGCGCCGTCTATGAAACAGCGCTATCGGCGGGTGCGCGACGGGTCTTCCTGCTCGAGGAACCCGTCGCAGCCGCGCTCGGCGCCGGATTGCCGATCGACGAGCCGTCAGGGTCGATGGTCGTCGACATCGGCGGCGGGACCACCGACATCGCCGTGCTGTCGCTCGGTGGTGTGGTGCAGGCCCGATCCCTCCGGCTGGCCGGCAACGCCATGGACGAGGCCATCATCCGACACGTGCGGCGTCGGCAGCACCTGCTGATCGGAGAGGCCAATGCGGAGCGCATCAAGATCGAAGCCGGGACGGCGGTGATGGACCCGGACGACAAGGGCACCGAAATCCACATTCGCGGCCGCGATCTCCGTCTGGGTCGACCGAAGAGTGCCGTGCTCTATCCGCACGATATCGCCGAAGCCCTTGCCGACCCAATCGACGAGCTCACGGAATTCATCCAGCGCTCGCTCGAAGAACTGCCGCCCGAAGTTGCGACGGACATCTGCGAGCGCGGCATCCATCTGACGGGCGGCGGCGCGCTTCTCGACCGTCTCGATGTCGTTCTCTCGCAGCGCATCGGTGTGACGTTCAAGGTCCCGGAGACCCCGATGCACTGCGTGATCAACGGTACGGCAAAGGTGCTCGAGGAACTGGCCAAGCGGGAACACCTTCTCATCAGGCCTTGAAACGGCAAGGCGACGGCAGATGCGCCATGACATAAGATCGGACTCCTACCAGCGCAGCGCGCAGCGGCTCCCGCAGGCGATGCGCGAGGCAAGTCTGTGGCCGTTCGCCGGTTACATCGCCCTGGCCGCCGCCATGCTCGCGCTGAGCCGGATCGGCCATCCCTACGCGCTTGCCGTTCAGTCGGTCGGGCACGAAGTCGCAGCTCCGCTCCTCCGCACGGCCAGCGCGGTCTCGGCGCCATTCGTCGGCGCCATGCGCCGCCTTACGGCCTTTCGCACGCTCGTCGAGGAAAACGACCGCCTCGTCGCCGAGAACAGGCGCCTGCGCGCAAATGAAACGCGTGCACGCGATCTCGAACTACGTGTCACGTCGCTGGAGGCGCTCAACAAGACCGTGGCGGCGGCCAAGATCGATTTCGTGACGGCCCGGGTCATCGCCGATTCCGGTGGTCCGTTCGTCCGGTCGGTCATCATCGATGCCGGTCGGGAGAACGGCATCAAGCCGGGGCACCCGGTCATGAGCGCAGATGGAGTCGCAGGGCGCGTGGTGATCGCGGGACAGCGTACATCGCGCGTGCTTCTCACGGTCGACTTCAACAGCCGGATACCGGTTCTCGCAGGACCTCATCAGGCGCGCGCCGTCATGGAGGGCGACAACAGCCCGCTCGCAAGACTGTCTTACCTCGCCCCCGATTCCGGTGCCAGGCCCGGCGATCTCGTCGTCACGTCGGGCGTCGGCGGCATTTTTCCCCGTGGCCTTCATATTGGCCGGATCGTCGATACCGGCGAGGCGCTGCGCATCGAACCTTCGGTGCGCTTCGACAGGCTCGATTATCTCAGCGTATTGTTGTTCGATCCGCCAACGGCGGCGCTCGCTGGCGTGGAGCTCAACAGCGGAACCGGAACGGTCCCGTTTCAGGAGGGGCCGATACCACCGGCACGCCCGCGATCCGGGGGCGTCCGATGACGATCGGTGTGACCGCCCTGCACGTGTTGTCCACGCTGCTGGTCGCGCTGCTATCCGCCATGTCGTGGGGAGCAGGCGAGACCGGCCGAATAGTGCTACCCATGCTGCCGATACTTGCGATCGTCTACTGGTCGGGCGCCGAACGACGGCCGATGCTCTCGTCTGGTGTATTCATCACTGGACTTTTCGCGGACATGGTGTTCCAGGCACCCACCGGACACTGGACGCTGGTGGCACTGGCGACAGCCTTGTTCGTTCGTGCGGCATCGCGCTCAGCTTCCATTCGCACGCCGATGCGCCGTTCGGTGATCGCCTTAGCCGCAATCCCGCTGGCGCTGGCCAGTTCATGGTGCCTCTCCTTCTTCTACACCGGGGCGCCCGCACCGGTCTGGCCATATCTTTCCGCGTTGCCGTGGCTCGCCGCCGCATTCATTCCGCTGGCGGCCGTGCTCGGCCTAGCCGACCGCCTCGTCGAGCGGGCCGGCGGCGAACGGACCGTTCTCGGCGGAGGGGCATGAGATGTTCTTCCGCGATCCGGATAGCAGCGCCGAGAACCCGCACTTTTCGCGAAGGGCGGCGCTGCTTGCCCTCGTTCAGGCCGGTGCGTTCGCAGCCATCACGTCGCGCCTCTATCACCTGCAAATCGTCGAACACAACCGGTATGCACTTCTCGCGGAGGAAAACAAAATCGCGATCGACGTGCTTTCGCCGACACGTGGGCGGATACTCGACGCGCACGGTCGCGTGCTTGCCTATAACACGGACGGTTACCGGGTCGTCGTGGTCCCGTCGCTTGCAGGCAATGTGGACGAAGTGCTGCGCCGCCTGCAGAGGATCCTGGCGATTTCCGAGCGGGAGCGCATGCGGCTGGTCGCCCGATCGCAGCGGCAGTCACCGACTACGCCGCTGATCGTCGCCCAGAACCTCGACTGGGATACGCTCGCGACACTCAATCTCAACGCGCCATACCTGCCGGGTGTTCGCACCGAGCCCGGCGGGCGTCGCATCTATCATGGAGGGGCGGCCATCGGTCACGTCGTCGGCTATGTCGGCGCGGTCGAGCGGCGCGCCATGGACGACGCTCCGGTTCTGCGTCTGCCGTGGATGCGGATCGGAAAGTCGGGCGTAGAAGCGGGCCTCGAGGCCACGTTGCGCGGTACGGCCGGGCGGCTGACGTCCGAGGTCGATGCACGCGGCCGACACATCAGGACCATGGATCGTGTCGATCCCGTGCCAGGGGCCGACGTCAAGCTGACACTCGACCTCGATCTTCAGAGCGACATCGTTCAACGCCTCTCCGAATTCAAAAGGGCCTCCGCCGTCGTCATGGACGTGCGCAAGGGGGACATTGTCGCTGCGGCTTCTGTGCCGGGCTTCGATCCATCGGTCCTTCTGGAAGCCAACTCCGGCTCGCATTGGGCGGCGCTCAATGCCTCGCCGGACGATCCGCTCGTCAATCGTGCGACGCGCGGTCTCTATCCCCCGGGGTCGACGTTCAAGATCGTGACCGCTCTCGCGGCGCTGGAGGCGGGGGTGATATCGACGACCGAGCAGATCGACTGCACGGGCACGTATCACTTCCACGACCAGACGTTCCGGTGCTGGAACCGCACCGGGCACGGGCGCTGCAATCTTCACGAGGCGTTGCGGGAGAGCTGCGACTATTACTTCTACGACGTGGCCCGGCGCGTCGGAATTTCAGCCATCGCAGGTATGGCTCGACGGCTCGGGTTCGGCCGCACCTTCGACGCCGCCTTTGCTGGGCAGAAAGCGGGGATCGTCCCCGATCCCGACTGGAAGCGCGGCAGGTTCGGACGGTCCTGGCTCGGAGGCGAGACGCTGCTTGCCGGGATCGGCCAGGGCTACGTCCTGTCGACGCCGCTGCAGCTCGCCGTCATGACGAGCCGGATCGCGACGGGCCTCGACGTCATGCCGCGACTGGTTCAGGAGGATGCCGCCTCACAGGCCCCCGATGCAGGGTCACTCGGCATTTCCGACGCAGCGCTGACAAGCGTGCGCCGCGCGCTCCATGCCGTCGTCAACGAGAGCGGTGGCACCGGACGGAGAGCACGAGCTGAGGTCGGCTCCTACGAGATTGCCGGCAAGACGGGCACGTCTCAGGTCGGACGCGCCTCGGCCGATACTGCACACGGCGATCTGCCGTGGGATCAGAGGGATCACAGCCTGTTCGTCTGCTATGCCCCGGCCTCGCAGCCGCGGTTCGCCGTCTCGGTCGTCATCGAGCACGGCGGCAGCGGCGGCTCGGTCGCCGCACCCGTCGCGCGAGATATCGTCGATCTCGCAATGATGCGTGCCACGTCGCGCGAACCGGCGGCCGGAGACGGGGACCGGCTCGACCGCTCCGCCACGGGACGAGGCTGACCGATGGCCCGGACCCTCCCCCGTCAAACCGGAACCACGATGGCGCGCACGCTATCGCAGCTACCGTGGGAACTGCTGGCAGTCATCGTCGTCATCGGCTCGTTCGGGGTCATCGCGCTCTATTCCGTCTCTGGCGGTTCGTTTTCGCCGTGGGCGGAGCGCCACGCCCTTCGTCTTGCGGTGGGCCTCGCGCTGGCGATCGCGATCGGTATCGTGCCGATCCGGTTCTGGCTTGCGATGGCGAACCCACTCTATCTCGTCGCACTCGGCCTGCTGATCGCGGTGCCTTTCGTCGGTACTTCGACGATGGGTGCGAAGCGCTGGATCGGGACCACCACGCTTTCAGTGCAGCCATCCGAATTCATCAAGTTCGCGATCGTTCTCGTTCTCGCGCGATTGTTCTTCTCCAGTCCGCCGGACCGGCGGTCGCATCCTGCCGTTGTGTTCACGGCACTCGCCCTCGTTGCAGTGCCGGCAGCTCTTGTGATACGCCAGCCGGACCTCGGTTCCGGCCTTCTGATCGCGACACTTGGAGTCGTCGTGATCTTCCTCGCCGGTGTCCGCTGGAGCTATTTTGTTTCCGGAGCGGGCGCTGCGGCGGTGCTCGGATACGTCTTGTGGCACAACCTGCGCGACTATCAGGTCAATCGCATTCTCACGTTCCTCGAGCCGGAGCGCGACCCGCTCGGCGCGGGGTATCACATCACACAAGCGAAGATCGCACTCGGTTCAGGCGGGCTCAGCGGCAAAGGCTACCTGATGGGCAGCCAGAGCCAGCTCAACTTCGTCCCCGAAAAGCATACCGATTTCGCTTTCACGATGCTCGCCGAGGAGACCGGCTTCATCGGATCGGTGACGCTGCTTGCGCTCTATGCCGTCCTGATCGTCATCATGATCGGCATGGCGATGCGCGTTCGCAATGATTTCGGCCGTCTCGTCATCGGAGGTGCTGCGGCACTTGTCGCCATCCACGTCAACGTCAACGTCGCGATGGTCATCGGGCTTCTGCCGGTGGTCGGTGTCCCGTTGCCGCTGGTATCGTTCGGTGGCTCGTCGATACTGACGACAATGGTTGCGATCGGACTGGCCGCGTCCGCCTTCGCGCACCGCGCGGACGTGTTGCGACGCGACGAGATCGGCACGCTCATCTGACCGTCGGGAAGTCGTCCGACGCGCAGGCCGTGTTCGTCCCGGCTGCCGCTCAGCGGTTGCCGCGCCGCGACTGGGCGGCGAACCGCACCGCCTCCTCCGCAGCCCTGAACAGCGCCGCCGACTTGAAAACGCACTCCTGCTGCTCGGCGGCCGGGATGCTGTCGGCGACGACGCCGGCGCCCGCCTGGACGTAGATGTGGCCGTCCTTGACAATGGCGGTGCGCAACACGATGCAAGTATCCATCTGACCATCGGCCGAAAAATAGCCGACGCAACCGCCGTAGGGACCGCGCTTCGCCTTTTCGAGTTCGTCGATGATCTCCATGGCGCGCACCTTGGGCGCGCCGGAGAGTGTTCCTGCCGGAAGCCCCGCCAACAGGGCATCGATCAGGTCGTGCTTCTTGGTGTCGAGCTGGCCATGGACGGTCGACGAGATGTGCATGACGTGGCTGTAGCGTTCGATCTGGAAACTCGCTGCGACGCGGACCGAGCCGATTTCCGAGACACGACCGACGTCGTTGCGGCCGAGGTCGAGCAACATGAGATGCTCTGCGCGCTCCTTCGGATCGGCGAGCAGTTCACGCTCGAGGCGCTGATCCTCTTCGGGCGTCGCCCCACGCGGGCGAGTTCCGGCGAGCGGCCGGATCGTCACTTCTCCGGACCGGACGCGGACCAGGATCTCCGGCGACGACCCCACGATCGAGTAAGCGCCGAAATCGAGAAGGAACATGAAAGGTGACGGATTGGTCCGGCGCAGGGCTCGATAGAGCGCAACGGGCGGAAGACGGAACGGCGCGGAAAAGCGCTGAGACAAAACGACCTGGAAGATGTCACCGGCAGCGATGAATTCCTTGGCCGTTTCCACCATGCCCATGTATTCGGCCGGCGTCGTGTTAGACTGCATGTCGGGTGCATTCAGGGCCCCCGGCGTCGCGACCGCCGTACTGGGCGCGGGCGTGTCGAGTGCCGCGACCACGTCGCCGATCCGCCGGGTTGCCGCATCGTATGCTTCATTGGCGTCGACGCCCTGTGCCGGATAGACCGGCGTCACGATGATCATCTCGTCGCGAATGTTGTCGAACACCACCATGACGGTCGGGCGCATGAAAAGCGCGTCCGGCAGACCGAGCGTGTCCGGCTTCACGTTTTCGAGTTTTTCGACGAGACGGATCGTGTCGTAGCCCATGTATCCGATCACACCGGCGGAGTTCGGCGGCAGATCGGGCGGCAGATCGATCCTGCTCTCGGCCAGCAGCTCACGCAGCGCCTCGAGGGTCGGGCTTTCCTGTCGCGTGAAGGCTTCGGGATCGGCTTGTGGCGACCGGTTGATTTCAGCGACTTCACCGTGCGCGCGCCAGACGATGTCCGGAGCAACACCGATGAACGAATAACGACCCCTTGTCGCGCCGCCTTCGACGGATTCGAGGAAGGACGTGAGGTTGCGACCGTCCGACAATTTCAGATAGGCAGAGACCGGGGTCTCCAGATCGGCGACCAGCCGCGTCCAGACGACCTGTGCTTCGCCTCTCTCGTACCGCGCCGAGAAGGGGGCGATCCCGGGCTCGAGCATGACTTTTGCGGAGATCGCGTGGGCGACAGCTCGGTTCATTATGGAAGCCTTCTGGACGGTCGGCGCTGTTGCATCGAGTTGGAGATCGGCGATCGCGCGGCATATGAATTCGCGCGATCGTGGCGATCACCGCCATCGGCGACGACGGTACGGCAGAGCAACCGGGGGGACTGCATTCGTCACTGCTGGCTACCCTGTCCGAGCGCCTGACGCAGCGCTGCCTCGTTTACAGATACGCCATATCGCGTCTGCAGCCCGCCGACATACGCCGTGATTGCATCCGACTGCATCTGACGAACCATGGTCGCCTTCAGCGCGTCCGCCTGTTCCTTGGTCGCTTCTGCCGCTGGAATGATGTCAACGACACGAACCAGAACCCGGGACTTGCCATCAGCTGCGGACGACGACGTGGCGCCGTTCTTCGGCAGCGTGAAGGCCAGCTGAACAGCCTGTTCGGTCAGACCAGGGACAGACGCCTGGCGCCCTATGCCAGCGGTCTTCTCCACCTTGCCATCGAACTCCTTCGCAATGTCGGCCATCGATTCGCCCTTCGTGAGACGTTCGACGAAGCGAGCGGCAGCATTCGCCAGTTCACGGCGCGTTTCGGCTTCGATATAGGCGGCTCTGACCTTCTCCTTGACGGCGTCGAACTCGAGTTCCTTTTCGGGCGTGATCGCGAGGACATCGATCCAGGCATAGCCACCGTCGGAGAGATCGACCGCATCGTTGTAGTTGCCGGGCGCATTGGTGAAGCCGGCATTGACGATACGGGCAGCGTCCGGATGCTCGAGCGCAGGCTTTTCATCCGGACCTCGACCGGCGCGATCGATCGCGGCAATTTCCCGGAAGTTCACTCCAAACTTCTCTGCGGCCTCCTTCAACGACTTGCCGGCGGACCGCTCGTCCTCGATCTTGTCATGGATCGACGTCATTTCGGAGGTGGCGCGACGTTCCGACAGCTCTTCCTTGACCTGGACTTTCACGTCGTCGAGCGTTCGCGTCTTGCCCGGGGTCACGTCTTCGATTTTGAGGATCACCGTCGTGAACTGACCTTCGACCGGCTTCGAGACCTCGCCCTTGTTCAAGGCAAAGGCCGCTTCGGCGATCTTCTTGTCGATCATCGACGACTTCTGGACGATGCCGAGATCGATGTCGGATTCCTTGAAGCCGAGCGCCTTGGCGGCGTCGACGAAGTTCGCAGCCTTCGACAGTTCCCCGGCCGCCTTTTCAGCGGCTTCCTTGTTCGGGAAGGAAACCTGATAGATGCGCCGTGACTCCGGTACGTTGAACCGATCCTTGTCGTCCTCGTAGGCGCGCTTGATCTCGTCATCAGAGATCGCGAGTTTCGCCTTCACCTCGTTACGCGTGAGTAGCAGCAGGGCCAGCTTGCGCTGTTCGGGCTGGACGAACTGGCGCTTGTTCTCGTCGTAGTACTTGCGCAGCGCCGCATCATCAGGCGACGGGGTCTTCACGACCTTCGCGGAATCGATCGTCGTAAACTCGACTACCCGCTTCTCCTCGCGGTAGCGGTGCACCAGATCGATCATCGCCTTGGAGACAGCCGAGGGCGCGGTAATCGCCTCGGTGACGAGCTCGCGAGCGTCTTCTGCCTTGCGGACGGCAATGTATCGCGCCTCGGACATTCCGAGCTGGCGCAGATAGCCGTCGAACGCGGCCTTGGAGAACTTACCGCCGACGTCCTGGAAGGCCGGGTTGGAGCGGATGTCAGCCGCAATAGTCATGGCCGGTATCGCGAGGCCGAGCTCCTTCACCTGGGCATCGAGCGCGGCGGTAGCGGTGAGACGCGACAGCGTCTGCTGGTCGAGGCCGAACATGCGCGCCTGCTCGGCGGTCAGACGGCGGCCGACCTGGCGGGATACGAGGTCGATCTCGGTCTGGTAGGCCTGCTGGAATTCCTCGATCGAGATCTCCGTCTTGCCCACCTTGGCGACCGCCGAAGCGCTATAGCCACGGAAAACGTCGGCGATACCCCAGATCGCGAACGCAAATATAAGCAATACAAGGAGAATTTTTGAGAGCCAGTTTCCGGCGCCACGGCGAAGTGCGTCGAGCATACGATCGGTCCAGTCCTGCCCAGCCGGGCCCTGTCACAGTTGATTTCCGGCATCGCAGAGACTGCCGCGAAGGCGATCCTGCGGTCCACTGGCGCTCCTTTAGCGCTGTTTTCGTCGCGATGCACCACGGTTGACGCCGGTCGTGGACATATTATGAACCACACGGCACCACCGCAAGCTCTTCGGCCGTCCGACACCCTGGCGCGCCTACCCTGCGGTCAATTCTGGAGACATCACATGTCCGCTTCCGTCCATGCCTCCCGACCACGAGCGCTCGTCGCGGGGAACTGGAAAATGAACGGCGTTGGGGCGAGCCTCTCCGAACTTACCACCCTTGCGCGCGATCTCGGCGGCAAACCAGGGTGCGACGTCATGATCTGCCCGCCGGCGACGCTCGTCGCCCGCATGGCAGATCAAGATCGGAAGAGCACACGTCTGAACTCCAGTCACTGACCA
>ERZ761609.1745-NODE-1745-length-17873-cov-49.580144_pt1 | contig 17873 bp, 15 predicted proteins | sample MGYA00511163_ERZ761609 | MGnify/ENA primary metagenome ERZ761609 (study PRJEB28899, sample SAMN02445070) | bioreactor sludge metagenome | biome: EBPR sludge | place: Australia: Brisbane, Thorneside Wastewater Treatment Plant | collected 2011-12-16 ... | reverse complement strand
CGTGGGTCACCTTGATCAGAAACTCGTCCTTCAGCGCCATCGCGTGCCGCACGCGCTCCAGCGCACGCCGCAACTCAGCCGTCCGCCCGCGCAGCGCCCGGTGCAGCAGCCAGGTATACAGTGCCCCGGCGCCGCTCAACCCCAACAGGGCGAGCGCGGCGGGCACAAGTGCGTCGACCATACCGGACGCCAGCCGATCCGCAAGCGGGACGAAACCCATACTTCCGGCCTCTTCGGCCGCGTACGCCGGTTCTTGAGACTTTCTGGACGAGAATTCGCCCCCCGCCCCCATGTTAAAATCGGATCTTCCTCATGCAATTGGAAAAAGTCTATGAGCCTCAGCGGTTTGAACCGCATTGGGCCCAGTTCTGGATCGATCGCGGTTTCTTCCACGCCCCCTCCGAACCCGACCCAGCCCTCCCCTCGTTCTCGCTCGTTATCCCTCCTCCGAACGTCACCGGGTCGCTGCACATCGGGCACATGCTCGAGCACACCGAGATCGACGTCACCGTCCGCTGGCATCGCATGAAGGGCCACCAGACGCTCTGGCTCCCCGGCACCGACCACGCCGGCATCGCGACCCAGATGGTCGTTGAGCGCCACCTCCGCGAGTCGGAGAATATCACCCGTCATGACCTTGGCCGCGAAGAGTTCGAACGCCGGGTCTGGCAGTGGAAGGACCAGTACGGCAACACGATCGTGTCGCAAATGCAACGCATCGGCGACTCCTGCGACTGGTCGCGCAACCGCTTCACCCTGGATGAAGGCCTCTCGCGCGCGGTTCGCGAAGCCTTCGTCCGCCTCCACGAGAAGGGCCTGATCTATCGTGGCGCCTACATGGTGAACTGGTGCCCCAGTTGCTCGACTGCCCTCTCGGACCTCGAAGTCGTCCACGAAGAGACGCAGGGCAACCTGTGGCACCTGCGCTACCCTGTAGCCGGCCACGAAGGGCGATTCCTGACGGTGGCCACCACGCGCCCGGAGACGATGCTCGGCGACACGGGCGTTGCCATTCATCCGTCCGACGAGCGCTATACCGATCTGCACGGCGCGGAGGTCGATCTCCCGCTCACCGGCCGCCGGATCCCGATCGTCTGCGACGAAGTGGCCGACCCTGAATTCGGGACCGGCGCCGTGAAGTTGACGCCGGCGCACGACCCCAACGACTTTGAAGCGGGCAAGCGGCAGCACCTGCCCCATGTTCTGGTGATCGGCAAGGACGGGCGGATGACGGCGGAAGCCGGCGCCGCTTATGCCGGACTCGACCGCTTCGAGGCCCGGAAGAAGGTGCTGGCGGACCTCGACGCCCTCGGACTGCTGGCCGACACGACACCCCACACCCTGCCCGTCAGCAAGTGCCAGCGCTGCCGGACCATCGTCGAACCGCTGGTCTCCGAGCAGTGGTTCTGCCGGATGAAGACGCTGGCCGACAATGCCATTGCCGCGGTCGAGGACGGCCGCACGGTGTTTGTCCCCGAAAACTGGTCCAAGACGTACTTCGAATGGATGCGCAATATCCGCGACTGGTGCATCTCCCGTCAGCTTTGGTGGGGCCATCGTATTCCGGCGTGGCATTGCCAGGATTGCGGAGAAATAACCGTTACCCGCGAGGATCCCACCGCGTGCGCGCATTGTTCTTCGGCGAATATCCGCCAGGATTCCGACGTGCTCGACACCTGGTTTTCCTCTGGATTGTGGCCATTTTCGACTCTCGGATGGCCTGATAAAACGCCGGAACTCGCCGCGTATTATCCCAATACGCTACTCATTACCGGTTTCGACATCCTCTTTTTCTGGGTCGCCCGCATGATGATGCTCGGCATCGAGATGATGGGCGATGTGCCCTTCCGCACCGTCTACATTCATGGCCTGGTCCGCGACGCGGAGCGCCAGAAGATGTCCAAGACCAAGGGCAACACCATCGATCCGCTCATTGTCACGGAACAGTACGGCACCGACGCCGTCCGCTTCGCGCTGCTCCGCGGCGCCGCTCCTGGCACCGACATCGTCCTCAGCGAGGAGCGCATGGTCAGCTCCCGCGGCTTCGCCAATAAGATCTGGAATGCCGCCCGCTTCATTTTCCTCCAGATGGAAAGACTCGGCGTCGACCATCTGGCTCTCCAGAATCCCCCCGCGCCGGTTGAAACCCTCGAGGACCAGTGGATTTTCCATCGACTCAACGACACGATTGCGCGCATCAATAAAGCCCAGGACAATTACCGCTACCACGAAGTCGCCGACCTGCTTTACGGCTTCCTATGGGACGAATTCTGCGACTGGTATGTCGAGTTAAAGAAGCTCCGCATCAATACGGCCGCCACGCCCCGGGAGGCCCAGGCGCATCTCGATCACCTGCTCCGCGTCTTTGAAACCGCCCTGCGCCTGCTCCACCCCGTCATGCCGTTCCTGACCGAGGAACTCTGGCAACGCCTTGTCGAGAAGTCCGAAACCACGCCCGCGTCCATTTGCCTCGCCGGCTTCCCACAGGCGAACCCGGACGACGAGAACGAGGCCGCCGCCGCCGGATTCGCGCTCCTGCAGGAGATCATTGTGGATCAGCGCGCGCTCCGCGCGGATAACAAAATCGACCCCAAACTCCGAGTGGAAGCCCAGATCCGGCCCCTCTCCGCGCGCGCGAAGCAACTCGCCGCGGCCGAACTCGCCCTGCTCGACCACCTCACCAACAACCAGAATGAGATCGTGGCGGGCGAACTGACCGATGGCGCCGCCCGCTCCCGCAATGAATACCAGACGGCCCTGAAACTCTCTGGCGCCCAGGCCGACGCCATGCGCCAGAGGCTCGTCAAGGAAATCGAACAACTCGAGAAGGTGATCAACTCGTCGCGCAAGCAGCTCGGCAGCGAGACCTTCGTCGCCAGAGCACCTGCCCAGATCGTCGAAAGCCTTCGCGCGAAACTCGGTGACTACGAAGCCCAACTCGATAAGTCCCGCGCCGCCCTTGCCGCCCTGGAGGCCTGATGTTCGACATCGACCACCCCGAAATCACCGCCCTCGTCGAAGCCGCTCTCGCCGAGGACATCGGCGCGGGCGACATCACCACCGAACTGACCGTCCCCGCTCAGGCCCAAGCCACGGGCGCATTTCACGCGAAGGAACCGCTGGTCGTGGCGGGGGTCGAGCTCCTCCACACCATCTATTCGCTTCGAGGTCCCGTCGATTCGCTCGATATCGTCGCCCCTTCCGGGACCGCTGTCGAAGCCGGCGCCTGTCTCGCCCGCGTCGCCGGACCCGCGCGCACGTTGTTGACCTGCGAACGTGTCTCGCTCAATTTCATCCAGCGGCTTTCGGGCGTCGCCACGATGGCGCGCCGGTTCGCCGAGGAAATTTCCGGAACCGGCTGCAAAATTCTCGATACCCGCAAGACCACCCCCGGCTTCCGCCGCCTCGAGAAGATGGCTGCCGCCGCCGGAGGCGCCACCAACCACCGCCACGGGCTCTTCGACGCCATCCTCATCAAAAATAACCACATCGCCGCCGCCGGCGGGGTCACGGCAGCCCTTGCCGCCGTCCGGGGCCAGCCGCTGCCGGCCGAAATCGAGGTCCGCACTCTGGACGAACTCGACGAAGCCCTCGCCGGCGGGGCCACCCGCCTTCTGCTCGATAACCTGACGCCGGCTGAAGCCCGCGAGTGGATCGCGCGGATTGCGGGCCGAGCCTCTGTCGAACTCTCCGGCGGCATCACCCTCGAGAGCGTTCGCGCCTACGCCGAAGCGGGCGCCGGCTTCGTCTCCTCCGGCGCCATCACCCACTCCGCCCGCGCCATGGACATCCACTTCCGACTGTCGCTCACCTGACCGGCAGCCTGTGTCCCCGCCCTTCGATTCCACGTTCCCGCCAAGGCGTTCCTCCACCTCCGCACGGCGCGGCAACCCGGCGACCGGGCCGGGTCCGGCTCCGGTCTCGGCCGGCTTCGCAACTGGAACGGCCCTGCGTGCCCGGGCCTTTCCACCTTTCCGTGCCTGGGACCAAATTTCCGCACGCGGGTTTGCTCCGGTACTATTTTAAGCGGTTTCTTTTCAATCACTTCCGTCTAATCCTCACCGGCTGCAGCGGGCTGGAGCGAGAGGCACGCTCATGCCACCTCTCTCTGTTTCAATAACTTACAGCCGAAAAAATAAGTGCCGGAGCAAACGCGGCGCCGCGAAATCGGTCCCCGGCACCGAATTTGCGGCGCCGAATACGCGACATGGGCGCCGGCGGGGTGCGCTTGTTCTGGCGGGCGCATCTGGCGGTCAGGCGGGGGGATGGCGAATCGAGTATACTGGCCGCTGGTTCTGAAGGGAGAGCGGCGATGAAGAAATGGATGGTGGTGCTGTTTGGGGTTGGGGTGGCATTGGGGCAGGTGGCTCCGGAGGCGAATTATGACGAGGCGAAGGTGGGCAGTTATCTGCTCCCGGATCCGTTGAGGTTGTCGACTGGGGCGGCGGTGGGCGACGCGGACACCTGGCGGCGGATCCGGCGGCCGGAGATCTTGCGGATTTATGAGGGGGAGGTGTTTGGGCGGACGGTGGCTCCGGAGACGAAGGTGGTGGCGGAGGTGCTGGATGGCGGGACGCCGGCGCTGGGCGGGAAGGCGGTCCGGAAGCAGGTCCGGTTGTGGTTCGGAGGGAAGAAGGAGGGGCCGGGGGCGACGGTATTGCTGTATCTACCGGCGAAATCGAAGGGGCCGGCGCCGGTTTTCGTGGGTTTGAGCTTCGGTCCCAACGCGACGGTCCACGCGGACCCGGGGATCGTACTGGGGGAGACGTGGGTGCGGGATCCGGAGGACCGGACGAAGATGGTGAAGCGGGCGGTGGGCGAGGAGGCGCGGGGGCGGGGTGCCAGCCGGTGGCACGTGGAGAAGATCGTGGAGCGGGGATTCGGGCTGGCGACGGCGTGTTATCTGGAGATTGAGCCGGATTTCGTGGGGGGATTGGGGCATGGAGTGCGTGCGCTGAGCCAGAAAGCGCCGGGGGCGGATGAATGGGGGGCCTTGGGGGCGTGGGCGTGGGGGTTAAGCCGGATGGTGGACTACCTGGAGACCGATCCGGGGGTGGACGCGAAGCGGATCGCGGTGGTGGGCCATTCGCGGCTGGGGAAGGCGGCGTTGTGGGCGGGCGCCCAGGACGAGCGGTTCGCGCTGGTGATCTCGAACAATTCGGGTGAAGGCGGGGCGGCGCTGGCGCGGCGGAACTACGGGGAGACGCTGCAGCGGATCACGACGGTGTTTCCGCACTGGTTCGCGGGGAATTACGCGGGTTATGGGGCGGATCCGGGGCGTTTGCCGGTGGACGCGCACATGTTGCTGGCGTTGATGGCGCCGAGGCCGGTGTACGTGGCGAGCGCGGAGGAGGACCGCTGGGCGGACCCGCAGGGCGAGTTTCTGGCGGCTTCGGCGGCGGGGCGGGTCTATGAATTGTTGGGGAAGCGGGGGTTGGGGACGGACGAAATGCCGGGGTTGCACGCGCCGGTGATGGAGACGGTGGGCTATCACATCCGGGCGGGCAAGCATGATGTGACGGAGTATGACTGGGAGCAGTATTTGCGGTTCGCGGAGAAGCATTTGGGGCGGTGAATCGGAGTCCGGGGCCTGAAATGGACGGGACGGACCTGCCCGGACTCTGGTATCCTGATTGATGAGCGTCTGATATTCAGGACACTAGAGAGAGGATCCTTCCCACATGGCAATTAAAGTTGCGATCAATGGTTTCGGCCGGATCGGCCGGAACGTACTGCGTGCCGGTTTCAACAATCCGGAGGTGGAGTTTGTCGCCACCAACGATCTGACCGATACCAAGACCCTGGCTCATCTGTTGAAGTATGACTCGGTGCTCGGCCCGTTTGATGCCGACGTGAAGGCTGGCGAGGGCGAGATTATCGTCAACGGCAAGTCGATCAAGGTTTTCAGCACGAAGGACCCGGCGGAGATTGACTGGTCGAGCCTCGGTGCGCAGATTGTGGTGGAATCGACGGGGCATTTCACGGACGCGACGAAGGCGAGCGCGCACCTGAAGGGCACGGTGAAGAAGGTCATCATTTCGGCTCCGGCGAAGAATGAAGACATCACGCTGGTGCTGGGTGTGAACGACGACAAGTACGATGCGGCGAAGCACAATGTGGTGTCGAACGCTTCGTGCACGACGAACTGCCTGGCGCCGTTCGTGAAGGTGGTGCATGACAAGTGGGGCGTGGAGAAGGGGTCGATGACCACGATCCACAGCTACACGAACGATCAGAACGTGCTCGATTTCCCGCACAAGGACCTGCGGCGTGCGCGCGCGGCGGCGGTCAACATGATCCCGACGACGACGGGCGCGGCGAAGGCGATCGGCCTGGTGATGCCGGAACTGAAGGGCAAGTTGGACGGGTATGCGATGCGCGTGCCGACGCCGAACGTTTCGGTGGTGGATCTGGTGGTGGTGCTGAAGAATGCGGCGACGGCGGAAGAGATCAACGCGGCGCTGCAGGCGGCCGCCGAAGGTCCGCTGAAGGGGATTCTGGGTTTCACGATGGATCCGGTGGTTTCGACGGACATGATGCGGAACTCGAACTCGTCGATCGTGGACGGGCAGTTGACGAAGGTGCTGGACGGCAATCTGGCGAAGATTGTGTCCTGGTACGACAACGAGTGGGGTTATTCCTGCCGCGTTGTGGATCTGTGCCTGTTCATGGCGAAGAAAGGCCTGTAAAGCAGGTTCGACCGACGGAAAAGGAAAGGCCCCCGCTTCGGCGGGGGCCTTTTTCGTGGTTTTTCGGGGTTATTCGACGATGCGGAGGGGGTGTTCGAGGGTGACGGTCTTGGGGGGGAGACATTCGCGATTGTCGCAGGCCTGGTAGCGGGCGGCGATTTTGAGGGTGAGCGGGGCGGGTTTGACGTCGCGCAGGACTTCGATGGGGATGGTGAATTCGGCTTCGCCGAGGTAGGTTTCGACCTCCATGTCGAAGCCTTCGTCGAAGGAGGTGATGCCGACGGGGGGTTCGACGCGGCCGGCGATTTTGAACCACTGGGGGCCGGGGAGGGTGATGGTGGTGGGGATCGGGCCGCCTTCCTTCTTCTCCATGGAATAGAGGTGCCAGCCTTCGGCGACGCGGGCGAGGAGGGTGACGCGGAAGATCTGGCCGGGTTTGGCTTCAGAGGGGGCGGCGGAGAGGGTCCACTTGACGGGATCGGGGCGTTTGGGGGGATCATCGGCCGAAGCGAGGCCGGGGGCGAGCAGGAGGGCGGCGGCGAGGAGGGCGTGGGAGGTCATCGGGAGGTCCTTTCGGCGGAGGCGGGATCGACGAAGGCGGACTGGAGGACTTCGCGGGTTTCGGTGTTCTGGATGTAGGCGACGACGGCGAGGTTATCGCGATTGAGGGAGTCGGTGCGGACGCGGAAGCGGAATTCGCCTTCCTTGTTGTGGCGTTCGTCGAATTTTTCGAAGTCGTCGAGGTGGGCACGGAGGGCGGATTCGACTTGATCGAGGTCGAAGGAGTGGTCGATGGCGGCGTCACCGTTGAGGGGGAGGGAGGCGATGCCGCGGGCGACCATGGGATGGAAGCGGATGGAGTTTTCGCCGGAGTAGCGGATCTGTTTTTCGACGAGGACGAGGTGGAGACGGAGTTGACCGCGGTCGGAGGGGAGTTGGGCGATCTGGGCGCGGACGGCGACGGAGGCACCCTGCTGGCGGGCGGAGAGCGAGAGTTGGGCGCGGGCGTCTTTGGCGAGGGCTTCCTGGATGCGGGCTTCGAGTTCCTTGAGGACCTGGGGGGCGTTGGCGCGGGGGCCGCCGCCGGTGGTGGCGACGCCATCGACGGCGTAAGTGGGGACGCCGCGGCCTTTCTGCCAATCCCAGCGGGACTTGGTGTCGGTGTTGGTCATCGGATCGGGCCGGGGGACGTGGACGTGGTACATGACGACGGCGACATTGTGGCGGGAGTAGCGTTCCATGGCGGCGTCGAAGGCGAGGTCGGCGGCGGCGCAGGGGGGGCAACCGGCTCCGGTGTAGAGTTCGGCGAGGACGGTGCGGCGGGCTTCACCGCGGAAGGGTTCGGGGTGGAGGGAGGGGGGGAAGATGGCTTGATAACGCTGGTCGAGGAAGTTTTCGAGGTTGGGGCGATCGCCATAGGCGGCGGTGAGGCGGTCCCAGGACTCCTTGGAGGGGCGGGCGAGGAAGGCATGGGCGCGGAGGTCGAGGGCGGCGGCGGCGCGGCCTTCGGCTTCGGCGATTTCGGCGAGTTTGTTGGCGGCAGGGGACGAGGCGGGGTTGGCGCGGAGGGCGGATTCGAGGGGTTTGCGGGCCTCGGCGGCGCGGCCATTGGCGTGAAGAGCGAGGCCGAGGGCTTCCTGGTAGAGCTGGGGCTGGGAGGTCCCGCGGACTTTGGCGGCGCGGCGGGCGGCATCGAGAGCGGGGGCGGGGTGTTGGGCGGCGAGGAGTTCGGAGGAGAGGGTCTGGAAGAGGCGGGCCTGGTCGTCGCCTTTGGTGTTTTTGGCGAGGGTGGCGACGGCTTTGGGGGCGGCGGCGGGGTCGTGTTTGACGAGAGCGATGACGAACTGGCGCTGGGCGGAGGAGAGGATGGGGGCGGGGAGATTGGGGAGTTGGAGGAACTGTTGGAGGGCCTCGACGCGCGCGGCGGGGTCCTTGGTGGCGGCGGCGGCGGAGAGGCGTTTGGAGAGTTCGGGGAGGGTGGGCGGATCCTGGGCGAGGACGCCGGTCAGAAGAAAGAGAGGAAGGAGGGGGAGCAGCCGGAGTCGCATCAGCAAGTGGTACCTTATCTAATCAGTATGAAACATCTGATTGCGGTGATTTGGCTATTGGCGGCGGCGGTGGCGCCGGCACAGGACAATGTGAATGCCGTGCTGTGGCAGCAGACGGCGGCGGAGTACCGGGCATCGACGATTCAGGCGTTCCGGGCGGCGACGGCTGTGCTGCCGCGGGCGCTGGCGGACCGGCAATGGACGGCGGCGCTGGAACAGCGGGGGATGGACGCGGAGAGGCTGGCGGCACTGCCTCCGGCGATCATCGTGGATGTCGATGAGACGATCGTGGACAATGCGCCGGCGGCGGCGCGGGATATCCGGGAGCGTAACGGGGTGTTCGATCCGAAGGCGTGGACGCAGTGGACGAGCGAGGCGAAGGCGAAGGCACTGGCCGGGGCGCGGGAGTTTCTGGGCGAGGCGCGGTTGCGCGGGGTGACGGTGTTTTACGTGACAAACCGGGGGCTGGAGGAGGCGGCGGCGACGCGGCGGAACCTGGTGGAGCAGGGTTTCGAGGTGCTGGATTTGAATAATACGCTGATTCCATCGACGCTGCTGGTGAAGGACGAGAGCAAGAAGTGGGGGTCGGACAAGACGACGCGGCGGGCGATTATCGCGCGAAATTACCGGATTGTGATGCTGTGCGGGGATGATTTGAACGATTTTGTGAGTGTGTACGGGCTGAGCCGGGCGGAGCGGGACGTGCGGGCGCGTTTGTACGACGAATGGTGGGGTGAGAGGTGGATATTGCTGCCGAACCCGACGTACGGGACGTGGGAGCGGGCGCTGGGGCAGGACAAGCGGGGGGCTCTGGATTTGGCGGGGCAGTAGTGGTTTGTTAGGCTGTGAGACAGGATGAAGTATTTGACAGCAGTGGGATCGTTGTTGTTGTGGGCGGCTGTGGCGGGGTGGGCACAGTTGCCGGGGGAGACGTCTGGGTTGCCGCCAAGGGTGTCGGCGATGGACTATCAGACGCAGGCGAAGGTGGGGGGCTACACGATTGCGGCGGAGTTCACGGGGCACGCCTTTCCGACGGAGGAGGGGTTGCTGACGGCGCAGGACTACGTGGCGGTGGAACTGGCGATCTTCGGGCCGGCGGATTCGAAGCTGGTCATCACGGCGACGGACTTCTCGCTGCGGATCAACCGGCGGAAGGAGCCGCTGCCGAGCCAGGCGTGGCTGCTGGCGACGCGGAATGTGAGGGATCCGGAGTGGATTCCGGAAGGGCAGGCTCCGGTGGAGAAGTCAAAGGGCGGGATCTCGGGAGGGAGCGGGCAACGGGAGCCGGGGGCGCCGCCGCCGCCGGAGCCGAAGCCGCCGGTGGAGTTGTTGCGGAGCTGGCAGCAGAAGGTGAGGAAGGCGGCGATTGCGGAGGGAGAGCGGGCGTTGCCGCAGGCGGGTTTGCTGTTCTTTGCGTACCGGGGGAAGACGGAGTCGATCCGGGACGTGGAGTTGGTGTATGAGGGACCGGCGGGGAAAGCGGTGATTCCGCTGCGGTAGGGGGGGGCGATGGTTGCAGGTGAACGCGCCCGTGGAGATCACTGTACGGAGGACACCCTGGTGGTGGATCTCGAGGACGGGCGGACGATCATCGTGCCGATCGTCTGGTTCGCCCGGCTGTTGCGTGCGACGGCGGAGCAACGGGCGAACTGGAGGATCAGCGGGGCGGGCTATGGGATTCACTGGCCGGATGTGGATGAAGACCTCAGCACGGCGGGTCTGTTGCGGGGCGGTGCGGCTGCTGGTGAGGCGGTTCGGGGGTAGGGGGGCGGGAGAGAGCACTTGACTAGACGCCTGATTTCCTGGCCATTCCATAACCTGTCCGGCCCAGACTCGGCAGATGACCGGGTCGGGCTCAGACTCCAGTTCGCCGGCTAGCCAATTTCGCCTTGATCGGCAATGGAGCTATCCTGTTTGCGCTTCCGTGCCACACTTTGGTCGCTCCTTGACTTCGCCAACTCCTCATATGCGCGCACGACCTCTTTGGTGAGCTGGGCATACTTCAAAAATTCCTTGGTAACTTGGGGCCAAATGAATAGCGATGAATTCTTCATCGATACACCCCAACGAGGCTTTCCGACACGCCTCCGATTCCGGCGGCCGAAGAAGGCGTTCTGCCAGAGCAGAGCTTCACGTCCAGGATGCTTCGGATTGTCGATCACTCGCTCCAGACGACCGTTCAACCGAATCTTCGGAGGCAGTTCACCTTCAGTCAGGTGTACGCACGAGTAATCCTCGGATGGGGTACAGTAGCGTCGCAGTTCCCACACCGCCCGGTCAAGCAGGTGATGTTCGTTGCCCTTCGCAACCAGGGAAATCTCGAAATAGCGGGCTCCGAGCGCAGTTGCATCAAGATACTTGATGAACCCGCACGTCGACTTCGTTAACTGCAAGGCCTGTGCGCCGATCATGTCGATTCCCTTCTGGAGACGATGCTGCATATCGGGACGGTGCCCATGTTTGTTCGGCTCCGGCCTGGGTGTACGCCTCAGAACGAGGATGCACTTGAGGTACTTCTCGATTGCCTGCTGTGCGCTCCAAAGGAACTGCTCGTAGCACGCCGCCCGGAATGCAAGTCGAGCGGAGATGTAGTCACCGTCCGCGGTATCGCGAAAGGTCATGAGTGCGCAGGAGTTGAGCCTGTGCTCAGCAAACAGCTGTCGAATGTTCGTCCTATCCGCTACAAGGTCTTCTAGGCCCTTGCCGCTTCCCAAGACAACTTGCAGGCCGCCGCGTGTGACGCGGAGCGAATCGGGTTTATCGTCGGGGACAAGAACTTCGTACCCCTTTTCGCGTAGTAGTTGAATGCACTCCGTGAGTCTCTCCACTATCCCTCCATGTCTCTGGATTTCGACTACTCCAAGATCTGGGTACCGTCGGGTCGCGTGGAATCAAGGAAGTGGTCTCCAAGTAATACTTCGCAGAGATTCGATGCCTTTCCTTGCTTTCCGCAGAAATTCTTTCCACAATTATCACAGTTTCTTGCGGGCTGTGCGGGGGGGTAGGGAGAGTGTCAGCGGCCGAGGCGGAGGCCGAGGGAGAGGGCGAGGCCGAGGTTGGGGAGGACGTAGCGGTTGGCCCAGAAGAATTCGGTGCGGAGGAGGAGGCGGGGGGCGGGTTGGAAGACGGCGCCGGTTCGCCAGTGGAGGGTGAGGCCGGACTCGGTGCGATCGAAGGAGACGGGTTGCCATGCCGTGCCGACGAAGGCCTGATATTCGCCGCGGGTGCGGTCGCGTTGCAGGCCGGGGCCGGCGGCGATGAACCAGTAGGCGCGATCGCCGCCGCGCCGGTATTGAAGGGCCGGGGAGAGGAGGACGCGGCGCAGGCGGTAGTCCGGCCGGTCACTCAATTGCGAGGTGAGCGCCTGCACATCCAGCGCCCAGCGGTTAGCGAAGGGGAGGGTGGCAGCGCCTCCCCAGGTGGAGGCGGAACCCGCCGAGCCTTCGTCGCCGCCGCCGCGCATGACTCCGTAAGTGCCAAACAATTCGACGGCGCGCGGGGGTTCGGCGAGGGCGATGGCCGCGGCGCAGAGGAGGAGGGGAAGGAGGGGTTTCATGGGAATCAGGGAAGTGTCCGTTGCTGATGAAATCGCTCTATGGGTCAGAATCGACCGGCCGTCCGGCCCACCATACCAACTTTCCTGCACGGTTGATATAGCCAGTGACCGTCATTTGATGGCTGCCCCGCACAGTTGGCACCGAAGTTTCCTGGTCAACAACCCAATTCATTACACCGGCGAGTGGTCCATTGAATTCAGAAATGGCATCGAATGCTGGGCGAGATATCCACGCGCCGTGCCGGTCAACCAGACCCCATTTACCGGCCTGCACCACTCTCGCAACGTTCTCCTGAAAGTCTCCGCATTGGCTGAACTGCGCTGAGATCCGGATGGAACCAGTCTGGTCGACATAGCCGCACTGACCATCAGATCCGGTGAACACAGCCAGTCCAGATGCAAGAGACTTGAGCTTGACCGCACCGATGACTGGCGTGAAACGGCGCTCGCCGGCGCTGACGAATCCCCACGCCCCATCAAGCCTTTCCACTGCGGCACTCCCCTCACTCATGACATCGGCACTTCGAAAACTCGGGTGGATCACCCACTCGCCACTCCTGCTGATGAAGCCAAACTTGCCTTGGCTTTTGACCGGAGCAGTGCCTTCCCGAAAGTGGCCGGCAGAATCAAATTCTGGAGCAATGACTTCCACGCCGTCAGGGGAAATGAACCCCCAGCGCCGATTGCGTTCGATCGCAGCCAGACCTTCGCGGAACGGCCCGAGAAACTCAGAGTCCGACAGATGCAACTGCCAGGTCCGTGTGTCGAGGTAGCCATTTGTGCCGATCCTGACTGTAGACTCGGCGGGACATTCCGTCGATGGCTGGCCACCACGGGGGAATGAAAACAGGATGTTGCCATCGTAGTCAATTACGTGCCAGCCCTGATCGCGCCGGGCCACACCGACGCCGTCTCGAAAGCAGCCAAGCACGTCGAAGGCCTGCAGCGAGGCGAGCCTGCCAGCGGAGTCGATCAATCGCCATTCATTGAAAAGTGTTCTCGCCGGGTACCTGAACGGACGATCCTCCCCACGTTCCTCAACCGGACTTTCGTGCGGTACCTGCCCGTTCAGCTGGAGCGCCTCGCAGAGGAAAAAAATGCAGAGAAGGCATGCCGTTAATGCTTTGCTCGCCAACCTGATTCGCTGGTTCATGGACTGTGGGACCAGACATCCAAGCTTCGAAACGAGCTTCATCGCGCTTTAAGCCACTGACATTTCCAGCTTTATCACAATCTCCGGGCTGAGTGGCGGCGGTGGGGGAAATCGGGGCAGAGGCTTCGGACGCCTCTTGTCCCGATTTCCCAGGGTGTGGTGTGGTTTCAGTTCGGCCGGCAGGCGAAGAACTGGTTAAAGGGGTGGTTGGTGGGGAGCTTTTCGAAGGTGGCGAAGCCGGCCTGTTGGGCGAGTTCGCGTGCGCCGGCTTCGCCGATGACGGTGCCGAGGCCCGCGCCGCCGTGGGCGAGCGAGACAGTGAGGCAATGGAGCGGGCTGATGGCGTGGAAGAGGCGTCCGATGGGGTTGCGGTTCTGGAGGGGTTCGTGGGTGGCATTGGGTTCACCCCAGACGAAGACGCCGCCGGGCGCGAGCGCCGCGCGAATGGCTTCGAGCGTGGCCACGGGGTGGACCATGTCATGGATGCAGTCGAAGGCACAGATCAGATCGCAGTGGCCCTGCGCGAGGGCCTGTTCGGCGGGGGCGGCGAGGAACTGGACATTGCCGAGTTCATGACGAAGGGCGAGGGCGCGGGCGGCGTCGATGCTCCCGGCGTGGTAGTCGATGCCGAGGAAGCGGGAATTGGGGAAGGCGCGGGCCATGGCGACGGTGGACTGGCCGCGTCCGCAGCCGACGTCGATGACCTTGGCGCCCTGTTCCAGGCGTTCAGTGAGACCCGGCACCTTGGTGAGCCACTCGGCGACGAGGAAGTGGAGATAGCCGGGGCGGAAGACCTGCTCGATGGCGCAAGGGACGTCGGGGCCGATCTCGGAATAGGGGATGCCGCCGCCATTGCGGAAGCTGTCCGTGATCCGGGGGACGTTGTAGAGGGTGGGCATGGTGAGTTTGAAGGCGCCGCCGGCGAACAGGGGGGAGTCCTGGTTCGAGAGGACGGCGGCCTGAGCGGGGGTCATGACGTAGCGCCCGGTGCTGGAGTCGAAATCGAGGTATTCGGCGGCGACCATGGCCTTGAGCCATTCGCGGACATAGCGCTCGTTGAGGCCGGTGGCGGAGGCGAGTTCGGTGCTGGTGGTGGCGCCGGAGGATTCGAGGGCCTTGAAGAGGCCGAGTTGGTCGCCGATGTAGCCGAGGGCCATGAGGAACGCGCCGCCATAGTCATTGATGACCTTGTAGGCGAGTTCTTCGGCTTTTTGCATATTCATGGTGATTCACCTGTTTTTCCGTGGAATTGGCTGAACGAAGGAGTTGTTCCAGAGCAGCCTTCGGGATGAACACGCGCGAAGGTGTGCGGGATCGGGTCAAACCAATGTGGCGGAGGGAAAGGTTTACAGGGACGAAGATCAGCTGGGTTCGCCGCGGGGGTCGCCGGTTTCGATGTAGAGGGTATTCCGGCCGGCGCCGCCGATGCCGGCGACGTAGCCGAGGGCTTCGGAGAAGGCGCCCCAGGTGAAGACGAAGTAGATGAGGGGGAGTGCGGAGAGGAGCTGGCCACGGAAGCCGGGGCGGGCCCACATGCGGCGGGCGAGGCGGTAGGTGATGACGGGGGGGCTCAAGGGGACGGCGGCGAAGAAGTAGAAGAGACGGCGGAACCAGCCCCATTGTTCGACGCGGGAGCGGGTGGCGGCGAAGACGCGCTGCCAGCAGGCGCTGTCCCTGGCGCTGCCGAGGAGGGAGGGGTGGTTGAGGTGGAGGACGCGGGCGCCGGCGGCGTGCCAGAAGCGGGCGCCCTGGCTGGCGAGGCGGTGGAGGAAGAGGCCTTCGCAGCCCATCCAGTCGACGAGATCGGGGGCATTTTCGAGGACTTCGCGGCTGTAGGCGACATTCATCCAGGACGGGGTGGGGACGGGGCCGGATTCGGCGGGTTCCATCCAGGGACCGTAGGCGAGGAGGAGGAAGGAGCGGCTGACCCAGTTGACGGGGTTGAGGTTGCCGAAGGAGTAGGCGGCGGCGGCGATGCCGGGGTTATCGAGGAAGGCCTGGTGGATGGCGGCGGCCCAACCGGGTTCGGGGACGCAATGGTCTTCGAGGAAGGCGATGACGGGGGCGGCGGCGAGGCGGGCGCCGGCGGCCTTGGCGCGGTTGATGGAATCGCAGGCGGGCAGGGGGAGGTAGACGATGCCGGGGCGTTCGATGGGGCCCTGGGCGGGGTCGACATCGGCGACGATGACCTGCATGGGGGGGGCGTCCTGCTGGGCGAGGATGGCGTCGATGCAGCGGAGGGCGCGGCGGCGGAGGACGCCGACGGTAACGACGACTGACAAGTGCGGATTGGGGGTGGTATAAGCGGAGAGACTCGCAGTGCCAGTAATTTCAGTCATTATTCCTTGTTACCATTCGGCCGCGACGCTGGAAGCGTGCCTGCATTCCCTGGATGGGCAGACTTTTCGGGACTTCGAGGTGATCCTGGTGGACAGCACCCCGACGGGCCCGGCCGGGGAAGACGTGGCGAAGCGTCATGACCGGACACGATGGTACCACCATCCCGAGCGGCTGGGCGCGCACGCGGCGCGGAATCTGGCGGCGGGGATGGCGGAGGGGCGGTATCTGGCGTTCATGGATCCGGACATGACAGCGGAGCCGGACTGGCTGGAGCGGTTCAGGCGGGCAATGGAGCAGGAGGGGCGGGTGGTGGTGGGCGGCGGGGTGGATTCGCCGCCGGGGTATTGGGCGCGAGCGGTGCATTTGACGAAGTACGGGTGGTGGTTGAGCGGAGGGCGGGCGAAGGTCCATTCGCAATTGCCGTCGGGGAATTTCTGTCTGCCGAGGGCGCTTTTTCTGGAAATGGGCGGGTTTCCCGACCGCTATTGGGAAGGGGACACGGAATTGAGCTACCGGTTGCGGGGGCGCGGGCTGGAATTGTGGCATTTGCCGGAGGCGCGGACGACGCATTACGACGCGCCGCCGTTGAGGGGTTTTTTGAGGGAGCGATGGCAGCGTGGGGTGGATACCGCGCAGGCACGGATGACGCGATCGGGCTGGAGCGGGGTGCACCGGGCGCTGCGGGTGGGCGCGTCGCCGGTGACTTGGGGCCTGATGATGGCGCGGAGCGCGCGGCTGGCGATCGAGGCGGGCTGGGGAGGGCGGTGGTTGGGGGCGGCTCCGGTGATTGGAGTGGGATTGGCGGCCTGGGTGGCGGGAGAAGCACGGGCGCTGGCGGCGGGGCGGCGATGAGCATGGTGGTGTTGGCGTGGTTGACGATGGCGGCGTTGGGGGTGTTCGCGGCGCGGCGGGTGGTGGCGTTGATGAGCGCGTTCGGACGGATTCCGGAGCGGGCGGGGGCGGCGGAGGTTCCGGCGGTGGTGGTGCTGGCGCCGATGCGGAACGAGGAGGAGCGGGGTGGAGCGCTGCTGGAGGCGTTGTCGCGGCTCGAGTATCCGGCGGAGCGGCTGGAGGTGGTGTTGGGGGATGATGCGTCGGCCGACGGAACGGCGGCGATGCTGGCGGCATGGGCCGGGGGACGGGGGAACGCGCAGGTCCTCAAGAGTCCGGCCCAGGTGGGCAAGGCGGCGCTGCTGAACCGGATGCTGGCGATGGCGGCTGGGGCCGGGGCGCCGTTGGTGGCGGTTTATGATGCGAAGCACAGTCCGGCGCCGGACTCGCTGGGCAAGCTGGTGGCGGCGATGGCGGATGCGCGGCTGGGCTGTGCACGGGGCTACCTGGAGCCACGGAATGCGCGGGCATCGGTGGTGGCGCGCTATGCGGCGCTGGAGTACTGGGTGACGCAGTTGGTGGATCATGCGGGGAGGGAGCGGCTGGGGCGGTCGTCGCCGCCGGCGGGGGGCAATTCGGTGTACCGGCGCGCGGCGCTGGAGGAGGTGGGCGGATTCCGCGAGGGGGCGTACTCGGAGGACACGGAGCAGTTTCTGGCGCTGACGGGGGCGGGGTGGGCGTGCCGGTATGTGCCATCGGCGCGCGCCTCGACGACGGTGGTGGAGAGTCTGAGCGCGTTCTGGAACCAGCGGCTGCGGTGGAACCGGGGGTTGTACGCAGCGGCGGGGCGGCACCGGAGTCCGCGACGGTTTTCGACGCTGGGGTATCTCGACCGGCCGGCCCTGCTGGCGGCCGTGGGATTTGCGGTGGGGGGGTGGCTGCCCATCTGGGCGCCGGCGGCGTATCTGGCTCTGCCGGTGCTGATGGTGGGCGCGGCACTGGTGAAGGCGGGGGCGGTGCGGGAGGCGCCGGCGATTCTATGCGCGGCGGTGCTGATGTTCCCGGTGGATCTGGCAGTGACGATCCGGGGGTCGCTGCTGGCGGTGACGCGCCGCGGGCCGAAGTGGCGGTGAGGGGGCAGGCTAGAATGGGGGCATGACGGGCATGGCTGGATGCGTTGAGCGTTGCTTGCGGGCGTTGTTGCTGGTGAGATCGGAAGAGCACACGTCTGAACTCCAGTCACTGACCAATCTCGT
>ERZ761609.1744-NODE-1744-length-17874-cov-5.744655_pt1 | contig 17874 bp, 15 predicted proteins | sample MGYA00511163_ERZ761609 | MGnify/ENA primary metagenome ERZ761609 (study PRJEB28899, sample SAMN02445070) | bioreactor sludge metagenome | biome: EBPR sludge | place: Australia: Brisbane, Thorneside Wastewater Treatment Plant | collected 2011-12-16 ... | reverse complement strand
ATGGCCGACAAGAACGGATACGAAGACGCCCTGCGCGAGTTGCAGATTGAGCTGGTACGCTTTCAGCGTGACCTGATTGCGCAAAACAAGCGCATCCTCGTCATTATCGAAGGGCGTGATGGCGCAGGCAAAGACGGTACGATCAAACGCCTGACCGAACACATGAGCCCGCGCGAAACGCGCATTGTGGCGCTGTCGAAACCATCCGACCGGGAAGTGACGCAATGGTATTTCCAGCGTTTCGTGCCGCATTTGCCGGCCGCGGGCGAGTTCGTGATCTTTAACCGCTCCTGGTACAACCGGGCAGGCGTTGAGCCTGTCATGGGGTTCTGCACGAAAGAGGAAACAGCTGCATTCCTGAAAGACGTGCCGGTGTTCGAGGCGATGCTGCGCCATTCCGGCATCCACCTCATCAAGTACTATCTCGACATCAGCCGCAAGGAGCAGAAAAAGCGGATGGCTGAGCGCCGCAGAGATCCGCTCAAGCAGTGGAAAATCTCGCCTATCGACCAGAAGGCGGTAGCAAAATTCGACGCCTATTCGCAGGCGCGCGATGAGATGCTGCCTGCCACCAGCCACCCGGACTGCCCCTGGGTGATCGTTCGGGCCGACGACAAGAAGACCGCGCGCCTCAACCTGATCCGCGATTTGCTCTCGCGCTGTGACTATGATGGAAAGAACCAGAAGATGGCCCGCCCGGATCGCGACTTCGTCTTTGCATGGTCAAAGCGCGATAACGCCCGGCTTGCCCGTTGAGGAGCGACCATGTTTGAAACCATCGGTGAATGGGTCGATCAGGGTTTGAAGTTTGTTGAGGCCAACCACGACTGGGCGCCGCCGTTCCTGTTTCTGTTCGCGTTTGGCGAGTCTGTTGCCGTAATCTCGCTCATCTTCCCGGCAACCGTCGTGCTGGTCGGCATTGGCGGCCTTGTGGGCGCAGGCACACTCGATTTCTGGCCGCTCTGGTTTGCCGCCACCATTGGCGCCGGGCTTGGCAACTGGTTCAGCTATTGGCTGGGCGCACGCTTTGGCCTGGGCGTGTTCAGGTTCTGGCCCCTGCGCAATTACCCTGACCTTGAGCCGCGCGGCGAACGCTTCCTCAAGCGCTATGGCTTTACCGGCGTGTTTCTTGGCCAGTTCCTGGGACCGATGCGCGCGTCCGTGCCGCTGGTGTGCGGCATCTTCAGAATGGATGCGCTGCGCTATCAGGCGGCAAGCTGGGCGGCGTGCGCGGTCTGGACGGCAACCCTGCTTGCACCTGGCGCCTTTGCCGTCAGCTGGTTCTCATAATCTGCGCTTGGGAAAGCGCGCCGTTATTCCCTGCGCGATGGGTTCAATCGCCCCGCCCATCGCGCCCGACGTCAGAACCAGAACCGCATCATCAGCTTTCAGCTGATCAAGCGCACCATCAACGTGAGAAGGATCAAGCGCGCTTGCAGATACGCCCGCGGCGCGCACGCGCGCAATGATCTCGTCATGGCTCAGCTGATCATGCGTCGCTGCACCCTGCTGCTCTGGCGGAGCAATGAACACGTGCCCTGCCCCGGCAAACACGCGGTCATACCACGCAAGCGCCGCCCTGTTGCGCCAGCTGAACGTGTGCGGTTCAAAGAAAACAGCAAGCCGCCGCGCGGGGAAATGCAGCAGCATCGCATCGATCGCCGAGCGCGCCTTTTCCTCCGAAGAACCGAAGCCCTCGATCACCGGCACCGACGAATCCGACGCGATGATGTCAAGCCGCCGCCGCACACCGTCAAACGCAGCGATTGCAGGCGCCAGCGCTTCAACACTGATAAGGTTGCGCGCCAGCAGCAGCGCCGCTACGCCCGCGATGTTTTCAATATTGTGGCGGCCCAGTTGTGAGGTGGCAAAGCGGCCCAGTTCCTCCCGACCCCGCACCAGCGTGAAATGCGTCGGCGCGCCATAGGCAATGTCAATCGCACGCACATCGCCTTCATCCAGCCCATAAGTGATCGCACCCGACCAGGCACGCGCCATGGCGCGCGCTTCCGGCTCGTCTGCACAGGCCACTAACAGGCCGTCTGGCGGCATCAATGCCACCAGATCGGCGAAGGCATGCTTGTATGATTCAAACGTCGGATAGACGTTGACGTGATCATGCACCACGCTGGTCAGCAGAACGTCGCGCGGATGGTAATGCATGAACTTGGGCCGCGGATCGCCATGCGCTGTGGGGTACTCATCGCCCTCAACGATAAAGGGCGCATCGTGTCCAAGCTCTGCCGTGCGCGGCAGATTCTTGGCAAGCGCACCCACAAACCAGCCGGGCTTTGTTCCCGCATGACGCAGGAAGCTCGTCATCATCGCCGCGGTCGTTGATTTGCCAAAGCTGCCCGCCGCGACGATCACATGCCTGCCTTGCGACGCCTCGCCAATGATCTCCGGGAATGATCGAACGCGTGTGCCCAGAGACAGCGCGTGGCGCACTTCGTCATTGATGGCTGGATCAAGTTTGGCATTGCGCCCCAGAACAATCAGGTCGGGCACACCCTTAATGTTTGCCGCCGAAAATCCGTGCGCACATGAAATCCCCTCGCGCGCCAATAGCCCCTTCACCGGCTCATAAAGCTCGGCATCCGAACCGGTAATGCGATAGCCCATGTCGCGCAGCAAAAGCGCCGTCGCACTCATGCCAACGCCGCCAAGCCCGATAATGTGTGCGTGTTTTGATGCCACTTGTGCCGCCCAGATTCCTTTGCTGGACGGCACCGATAGCAATGCTTTGGCCTGCCCTCAAGCGCGCTCGCGCTTCCGCTCTCAGAAAGCGTATGAGAGCGACAGCCAGACCTTGTCGCGAGAGGCGGGGCCAGCATCATCCCGGTCATAGCTCGCATAGCGCGCCTCCAGCGCCATGCCGCAGTCCCATTTCAGCGCCGCCAGAAGATCAACCTCGCTGCCGAACGAGATGTCGCGGTCCGCATCACTGAAATCATGGATTTTCAGTGTCAGCGACAGATCAAGCCCTTCGCCAATGTCGGCAAAGTTTGCCGTCGCACCCGCATAGAAATCAGTCAGGCCGATCGTTGGCGTGTTCAGGAAGGCGTCTGCCCAGCCATTGAACTTGAAGAGTGTGGCCAGCGGCGTGGAGAAACCCAGCACGCCATTGCCGTCAAGCCACTCCACCCCGGCAAAGAATGCATAGGGCCCGTTCTTGATCTCCGCATCAAAGGCGCCATACCCCAGATCCACCGAGAACGGATTGGCGCCATAGTCGCTCTGGCGGGCGAGATCTGCCGCAAGTGTCAGTTTGGTTTCATCGTCAAGGCCCCAAGAACCGCTCCAGCGGGCGCCGAAAGTCAGCGTTGACTGGGTCGGCGCCTCTTCAAGGTCAAGCGCATAGAGATAGGGCGTGATGTTTCCGAAATCGCCCGCCGCAATGTCGGCATAGACCAGGTGGCTGTCGCTCTCGAACTCGCCGTTCGGGCTCTCATTGCCGAACACACGCTGCACCGTATCGATATAGGCATAGGTCAGCGTTACGCCCGTGAACTTCGTATCGACACGGAACGCATCAAACGTCTGCTCATTCTGGCGCCAGCCGACATTGCCGATGAAGCGCTGATTGCCCAGCGTGATGCGCTGGCGGCCCAGAGTCAGGGTCGTGCCCTCGATCCCCTTGTAGGTGATCTGCGCACGGTTCAGCTCGATGGTTTCGCCGTCCGCGACGATGGGCAGCCAGACTTTTCCATTGGCCGTGCTGTTGTACTCGGTCGAGAGGGCCGCAATCGCCTCACCCTCAACCAGAAGCTGAAAGCCGTGCCAGGTCGGCGTCGTCACACCTGCGCGCACCCGCAATGTCAGTGCCTGGGCTTCGTCTGCAAAACCGTCTTGATCCACGTTCTCATAGCGCAGACGGGCGTCCCCTGAGAAAACCCATTTTTCGCCCTCGCCTTCGTCCGCCAGCACAGGCGCGGCCAGCCCCGCCAACCCCGCCAGAGCGGCAAACGCGCAGGACTGTAGAAAACGTGCCGTCATCACATTCATCGTGTTCATTTGAATCGGCCCCCGCCGCAAGATGTTGTGAGCAAAATGTCATAATTGCCGCCGCACTGCACCATGATCTTGGTCAAGCTGGGACCGCGCGCACCCTTGACGGCCATCAAGTCCGGGGCTGTATCGTAGGCGCAACGCCTTTGGGGAGGGTTCCATGCGTTTCGGATTAACGCTCATGGCTGCTGCTGTTGCAGCCGCAGCCGGTTTTATTGCGCCCGACGCGCAGGCCGACGACATCTTCACCGACTGCAATGGCGAGAAAATGCGCGCGGCAACTGATATGCCGGCCTCATTCTCCTGTGTGGAAATGCATCGCCAGCAACTGACGCTTGGCAATTTCGCGCCACACATCCGCACGATCCGCGATGCCGCCACCGACCCCGGCCTGTTGGCACTTTATGATCCCGAAGCCGAAGAGGCCGTCGTGAAGGCCTTCCAGACATGGGCAGGATTTCGCGGAACGCTGGGCTGGCGCAACGTGACCATCATTCTGCACAGTCCTGAATTTCAGGCGCCAGTCAAAGCCTTTGCCAGCGCCGACACGGATACGATGCATCATGAGTGCGTGATCAACGTCTATTTGAGCGAGATTGAAAAGGCGCCTCCGGCAGACGTACACCCCAATTTCCTCTTCACGATGGCGCACGAAGCCTTTCATTGCGTGCAGGCATGGAACTGGAGCGCCTCTTACGCCCACCACTCCACCACAACGAAATGGTGGGTTGAGGGTTCGGCTGACTTCATGGCCAGCACGGTATTCCCCAATACCGCCACCTCCGCACTGATCTATCAGGACTTCGACAAAAACTCGGAATCGGTGCCACTGACGCAGATGTCCTACGAGACGGGCGTCTTTTTCACATGGCTGTGGGGCAAGGATCCGGCGCTGTTCTGGTCCATGCTGGACGGTCTTCCATCGGGCGCGGACTCGGGTGACGAACAGGCGCAACAGGCCTCGCTGCGCAAGACTGTGGGCGAAGAACGCTTTCAGGAGTTCGCGCAGGACTATGTCGACGGCAACATCATCGATCCGCACGGAAAGCCGCTGGGCGTGCACCCGGTATTCACCTCGACTGTCGTCTACAGCGACACGGGCGACCGCGAATTCCTGACGCAGCCTTTCACGGTGATGCGGCGCGTTGTCAGGTTTGAGCGCGGCCAGTACATGACGGCGACGAAAGCCGCCAAGCCGCCGCTTTTTGCGGCGCGCCCCTTGGAGTCGACCGGCGGCTGGGGGCCGTTCCCCGACCAGATCTCGCCCGGCTGTGAGGGCGATGAATCATTTGTTGTTGCGTCCATGCCGGTCGAAAACGACCGCACCCAGTTCACGCTTTCGGGCATCAACATGTCGCCCTGCCCCAAAACCTGTCTGGTTCAGGCGGATGAGATCGAGCAATGCCTTGTCGGCCGCTGGAAGGTTGACCCCTCCATGCACATGAGCCTGATGACGATCTACATGACAGGCGAGATGCGCGACCTGACACTGGGCGGCGACATTTTCGTCACCTTCAACAAGGAAGGAACCGTCTTCGTCGAATTCTCGAACTTCTTCTTCAGCGGCATTACCGAGAACGCCGGCATGGACATCAAGATCATGGTGGAAGTCGACGGCACCGATCAGGGTATCTGGTCGGCCTCCGGCGACAGGATGGCGTGGTGCCCGAAGGCACTGGGCGTACAATTCAAGTCCACCGTCACCCTGCCCAACATGTCGCCCGTCACCCAGCCGTTTCAGGGCTACATGCAGAATGCGCAATACGAATATACCTGCGACGGTGATGTGGCGTGGATGACCTTCCCGACCGACGACGTGGACTTCGACCCGCGCTGGCGTTTGCACCGGGTGCAGTGAACGGCTGTGTGGCTGAATTGCCATTGTCGTTTGTCAGCTTGGTGTTTGTGCAAGTGATCCGCTTTCCATCCGCCATCACCTGTGCTAACTGCCGCGCCTGAAATTGAGGAGTGTCATGCGTTACCCATCCGCCGCCAGGAAAGCCGCCAATTGCGCCGCAGCCAATGAACGCTGCCAGCGCGATGACGCGCGCGTGCGGGAGGAGAAACGCTGACATTGGCTTGATCTGAGCTGGAGTCTGCGAAAACCCCTCCCGGCAATGGCCTGGCGGGGTTTTTTGTTGCCTGATGAGACGGACGCCGGGCCCAAATGATTGATAGCTGAATGATAATGGAGAATGGCCATGACCAAGGCCGAGACGCAGAACTGGAACTACATTGATGGCGGCCGTGTGCCCATCAAGGCATGGACGCGTGGCGTGCCTGTCGAGGAAGCCGCATTAAAGCAGCTGCGCAATGTGGCGTCGCTGCCCTTTATTCATTCGCATGTGGCCGTCATGCCTGACGTGCATTGGGGCATGGGTGCAACGGTGGGCTCCGTCATCGCAACCCATGGCGCCATTGTGCCTGCGGCCGTGGGTGTCGATATCGGCTGCGGCATGATGGCAGTCGAGACCAGCATCCGCGCAGAGCATCTGCCTGACAGCCTGCTTTCGCTGCGCACCGAAATCGAGGCGGCAGTGCCCCACGGCCGCACCGACAATGGCGGGCGCAACGACAAGGGCGCGTGGGCCGGTGATCCGCCGGAGGCTGCGGCAAAGCGCTGGGCAGTGCTGGAGGATGGCTACAAGGCGATCATCGAGCGCGACCCCAAGGCCACGCACCCGCGCGGGCTGGGCCATCTCGGCACGCTGGGCACCGGCAATCACTTCATCGAGCTTTGCCTTGATGAGAAGGGATCGCTGTGGGTGATGCTGCACTCCGGCTCGCGTGGCGTGGGCAATCGCTTCGGCACCTGGTTTGTCGAGCGTGCGAAGCACGAGATGCGCCGGTGGTTCATCAACCTGCCCGACGAGGACCTTGCCTATTTCGCGGAGGGCAGTGAGGGCTATGTGTCTTATGTGCGCGCCGTGTCATGGGCGCAGGCCTATGCGCGGGCAAACCGCGAGACGATGATGGAGCTTGTGCTGCAGGTGCTGGAGCGGCACTGGCCAGGCTTTGCCACGCGCCACACCGCCGTGAACTGCCATCACAACTACGTCGCGCTGGAAGAGCATTTCGGCAAGCGCGTACATGTCACGCGCAAGGGTGCCGTGCGCGCCGGGTTGGGCGAACTCGGCATCATTCCCGGCTCGATGGGTGCGCGCAGTTACATCGTTCGCGGCAAGGGCAATCCCGAATCGTTCTGCACATGCAGCCACGGCGCGGGCCGCGCCATGAGCCGGAGTGAGGCAAACCGCCGCTTTACAGTGGATGACCACGTGCGCGCGACGGAAGGTGTCGAGTGCCGCAAGGACGCAGGCGTCATCGACGAGACGCCGATGGCCTACAAGGACATTGATGCCGTAATGGCCGCACAGGCCGATCTGGTGGAGATTGTCCACACATTGCGTCAGGTGGTGTGCGTGAAGGGTTAGTCCCTCACGCCGCCCTTGACCAAAATCAAAGGCGCGCATGCCATCCTGCCCCAAAAGCAGGCAATGGATGCGCGTCTTTTGCCCTATGCGGAAAAGCAGGCTCCGCGTTACACGAGCTATCCCAGCGCCCCGCATTTTGGCGGCGGCGTTGATGGTGCACGTTACGCGCAATGGCTGGGCGCCCTTGCGCCCGGTGCCGCCCTCGCCCTCTATATCCATGTGCCTTATTGCAAGCGCATCTGCTGGTATTGCGGCTGCAACACCAGCGCCGAGCACGCGGGCGACGCAGAGGCCTATGCGGCAACCCTGCTGAAAGAGATCGCGCTTGTCTCTTCCCGCACGCGTGTAAAGCAGGTAGCCGAAATTCATTGGGGCGGCGGCACGCCCAATGTGCTTTCGCCACATTTGTTTGATGCGATCATGGCAGCACTTGGCAGCGCCTTTGCGCTCAAGCCGCCATTTTCCCACGCCATCGAAATGGATCCGCGCAGCCTGACGCGCGATCACGTCCGCGCCTATGCGGCGGCCGGCGTCAACCGCGCTTCGCTGGGTGTGCAGACCTTTGCCCCGCACGTGCAGGAGATGATCGGCCGCGTACAGCCCTTTGAACAGGTGGCGCGCGCGGTTGATGAATTGCGCAGCGCCGGCATCACCGCCATCAGTTTCGATCTGATGTATGGTCTGCCCGGCCAGACGCAGAGCGATTTGATGGAAACGCTGTCGCGCACCGTTACAATTGCGCCGGATCGCGTGGCGCTCTTTGGCTATGCGCATGTGCCATGGTTCAAAAGCCGCCAGCGCGCCATCGCGGTGGGCGAATTGCCCGGCGCCGCCGCGCGCTTTGACATGGCGGCAGAGGCAAAGGCCTTCCTCACCGCGCAGGGCTATGAAGCCATCGGCATGGATCATTTTGCAAAGGTCGGCGATCCCATGGCGCTGGCCGCGCGCGCGGGAACGCTCCACCGCAATTTTCAGGGCTATGTCGCCAGCCGCACGGATGCGCTGATCGGCCTTGGCCCCAGCGCCATTTCGGCCCTGCCGCAGGGCTATGCGCAGAACGATCCTGCCGTGCCCGGCTGGCGCCGCGCGGTTGACACGGGCGTATTGCCCATTGTGCGCGGCCACCGCCTTTCAGAGGATGACCGCCTGCGCGCCCGCATCATCGAACGGCTGATGTGTGATTTCAAAATCGATCTTGCTGACTTCGGTGGGCGCAGTGCCTTTGCAGCAGAACGCGCCATGCTTGCGCCGCTCGCTGCTGACGGTCTCGTGGAGATCAAAGGCAATCACCTTTCCATCCCCGAACCGATGCGCCCCTTCTGCCGCCTGGTGGCGCAGGCCTTTGACGCCTATACCGCCACCGCGCAATACTCGCGGTCGGTTTGAATTTGATTCTTGTGAAAATGGTGGGTGATGGAGGATTCGAACCTCCGACCCGCTGATTAAGAGTCAGCTGCTCTACCAACTGAGCTAATCACCCGCCCGGCAAGGCCATATCGCGCCCGAAAGCGCAAAGGGGGCCGCCAAAGAGGGGGCGCTATAGCAAGGCAAGGCCGCCCGCACAAGGCTGGAAACCGCCTCCCGGCCGCCTTTTGACGCGCGCCACGCGTGGATTTCTGCCCGAAGTCCCGCCTCTCAACCCCTTGAGGCAGATCAGGCATTCCCGCATCGGCCATGGTGTGATAGCCGGGATCAGACCCTGAGTTGCCATCGAGACGGAGCCTCCCATGGCCAATATGAAAAGCCTGCTTGTCGCCCTGGATGACACCCCCTCCAGCCAGTCGGCACTGAACTTTGCGCTCGCGCTGGCGGGCCAGCACAAGGCGCGGCTGACAGGCATCAATGTGCTCGACATCAACTGGCTCACGCGCTCCGAACCCACGCCCATGGGTGCGGGCTATTACAAGCATCACGCCGATCAGGTGCGCCTCCAGCGCGCCCACGAAAAGGCCGAGGCCGAGCGCAAGGAGTTTCTTACCGCCTGCAGCACCGCCCACGTCACCGGCAGCGTGATCCTGATCGAAGGACAGCCGGTTGAAGAGGTGCGCGCGGCGGCAATCGCACACGATGCCATCGTCATTGGCCGAGATACCGATTTTCATGGCGACTCGGGTGATGGCACGCCTGCCAGGGCGGTGGGCCGCATCCTCAAGGGCCTGCCCCGCCCGCTCTTCGTGACGACCGAGGGCGCGCATCTGCCCAAGCGCGCCTTGATCGCCTATGACGGATCAAATCAGGCGTCGCATGCACTCCAGCTGTTTGTGCTGATGGGTCTGGCCGAGGGGCTGCAGCTTCACCTCGTCAGCGTGCATCCAGAGGCCGGCCACGCCGAAAAGACGCTCAAATCTGCGCAGGCCTATCTTCATCTCCATGGCCTGTCAGTGACGGCGCATCCCGTCATTTCCGGCGGCGATCCGTCAGACGAGATCCTGACGCGCACGTCGGTCACGGGCGCTGATCTTCTGGTCATGGGTGCCTATGGCCATCGCGGCTGGCGCGAGACGATCCTTGGCTCATGCACGTCGCGCCTGCTGGCCCATGCCAGGGTGCCGATGTTTATTTATCAGTGACGCCTACCAGAAGGCGCCGGAATGGCGCGGCACATCCACATTGCGGTGGAGGTGTACGCACATCAAAAGGCCAAACCCGAAGAGCACGGTCAGCATCGCCGTGCCGCCATAAGAGACAAGCGGCAGCGGAATCCCCACCACCGGGATCACGCCCATCACCATCGATACGTTGATGAGGATGTAGAGAACGAAATTGACGCAGATGCCGAACGCCAGCAGCCGGCCGAAATGGCTGCGGCTGGAATAGGCGATCATCATGCCGATGGTCAGAACCGCGAGATAGAGGAGGAGGAGCGTAACCGCCCCCAACAGGCCAAACTCCTCGCCCAGCGTGGTGAAAATGAAGTCGGTGTGCTTTTCCGGCAGGAAGTTCAGCTGCGATTGCGATCCCAGCATGTAGCCCTTGCCGAACACGCCGCCCGACCCGATGGCGATCTTTGACTGCAGAATGTTGTAACCCGCACCCAGCGGATCACGTTCCGGATCAAGGAACGTGTAAACGCGCTCTTTCTGGTACGGCAAAAGGAACTGCCAGCCGACCGGAATGGCGGCAGCGACCGCGCCAACAGCAGGCAGGATCCACTTCCACGAAAGCCCCGCGACAAAGAGGAGCGAGGCCCCCACCGCGCCCAGAATGGTGGCCGTGCCCAGATTGGGCTGCATCAGAACAAGAATGACCGGCAAACCGATCATCGCCAGCGGCGGGATCAGCGTCAGCGGCCGTGACACCTCATCCAGCGTCAGCGAGTGCAGATAGCGCGCCATGGCCAGGATCAGCGTGATCTTCATCAGCTCGGATGGCTGCAGCTGGAAGACGTACAGGTCAACCCAGCGCTCGGCGCCCATGCCGATCTTGCCGAACAGCTCCACCACCACCAGCAGCAGCAGCGACGCCGCATAGGCCGGATAGGCAAGCCGCATCCACACCCTGAGATCGACCAGCGCCACCACAATCAGGGCGCAGAGTCCAATGCCGAAAAGGATCATCTGGCGCGAGGCGCGCGGCTCAAACGTGCCGCCCGCCACCGAATAGAGCATGGCAAAGCCGATCGACGCGATAGCCGCAATGAGCGCAATCAGAAGCCAGTTGAAGTCCTTGAGCTTGTCGAGAAAGCGCAACTCGCGGGTAGAGCCATAGGTATCAAGCATGCCCTAGCCCTCCCGCTTTCCGGCAATGCCCGCGCTCGGCCCCATCGCAGCGCGGCGCGAGGGATCGCGCTCCAGCGTCAGCTGCATGACATCGCGCGCGACCGGCGCCGCCGCCTTTGAGCCGGAACCGCCATGCTCCACAATCACCGAGATCGCATAGCGTGGCACATCAACGGGCGCGAACGCCACGAAGAGTGCATGATCGCGCAGATGCCACGGCAAATTGTCGTTATGGATGACGCCAGTGGCGCGTTCTTCACGGGTGATGCGGCGTACCTGCGCCGTGCCGGTCTTGCCCGCCAGCGCCAAAGTGTCGCTCACGATACGCGAGCCATAGGCTGTTCCGCCCGGCTCGTTGCTCACGGCATTCATGCCCTGACGCGCAAGGTCCAGCGCAACATCGGGAATGCCGATGGAAGGCGGCACCGGCTTGGCATAGGACGTCGCACCGACGGAACGCAGAATGTGCGGCACGACGGCCCGTCCGCCATTGGCAATGCGTGCGGTCATCACGGCAAGCTGCAGCGGCGTGGCCAGAAGATAGCCCTGCCCGATGCCGGTAATCAGCGTTTCACCCTGCTGCCACGGCTCGCCCGTCGTTGCGAGTTTCCATGCCTGGCTTGGCACGTTGCCGCGCTTCTCGCCCGGCACCTCAAAGCCGAATGTCTCGCCAAGGCCAAAGCGGTGGGCGACTTCTGAAATCTTGTCCACACCGCAGCGCCGGGCGACCTCGTAGAAATAGATGTCACAGGAATATTTCAGCGCCCCGATCATGTTGACCGAGCCATGGCCGCCGCGCTTCCAGCAGTGGAAGTCATGGCTGCCCAGCGACATGCGCCCGCTGCAATGAACCGTGCTTTCAGGCGGAATGACGCCCGCCTCAATGGCGGCAATCGCCGTCAGCATCTTGAAGGTGGAGCCCGGCGGATACTGCCCGGTCAGCGCCTTGTTGATGAGCGGCTTCAGGGGGTCTTCCGTCAGCTCTTTCCAGCGTGCATGCGAGATGCCGACATTGAAATCATTCGGGTCAAAGCCGGGATTGGAGACAAGCGCGATGATGTCGCCATTATGGATGTCCATCACGACGACGCTGGCGCTTTGATCCGCCACGCGCGCCTGCGTGAACTTCTGGATTTCCATGTCCAGCGTGAGGACCACATCATCGCCCGGCGTGCCCGTGTCGCGCGACAGCTCGCGGATGACGCGGCCATAGGCATTCACTTCGATCTGGCGCACCCCGGCCTTGCCGCGCAGATCCCTGTCAACCGCGCGCTCTACGCCCTGCTTGCCGATCCTGAAGCCCGGAATGCGCAGAAGCGGGTCGTCGTCATCGGTATTCTCAAGGTCACGTTCCGAGACGGCCGCGACATAGCCAAGCACATGGCTCAATTGCGGCCCGAACGGATAATGGCGCGTGTCGCCCACATCCGGCTCAACTCCGGAAAGATCAGGAATGTTGAGGTTGAGAGATGCAAACTGCTCCCAGGTCAGGTTTTCAGCGACCGTGATCGGCGTGAACGGCTTGTTGCGGCGCGCCTCGCGCAACGCCTTCTGGCGCTGATTGTCACTGATCGGAATGTAGGCAGCCAGCGCATCAAGCGCGCGCTCAACCGACTCCGCCTTTTCGGGGATCAGCACCGCGCGATAATTCTGGCGGTTGGAGGCAAGCTCAACGCCAAAGCGGTCAAAGATGCGGCCGCGCAAGGGTGGCAGCAGCTGCACGTTGACGCGGTTGTCCTCCGCCAGCATGGCATAGCGCTCACGCTCGACAACCTGAAGGTGATAGATGCGGCCCGTCAGCGCGGCAAAAAGCGTCACCACACCGCCACCCATGACAAGGCTGCGGCGGGTGAAGGTCTTTGCCCTCAAGGTATCGTGGCCGTCACCCAGAATTGGCATGGCTCACACTCCCCGCGCCAGCCCGCGGCCGGCAAACGCGAAGATACGCATGAACAATGGATAGAATGTGACCGAGGCGACGAACTGCACAAAGAACGGCAGCGGCGCCACCGGCCCGCCATGGAAAATGCTGGCAATCACCCAGGCCAGGAACACGGCCATCAGCGCCGTCATGGCAAAGCCCAGCCAGGGGCCAAGCGCGAAACGGCCCGTGAACAGGATGCGCTGCGACACGCTGAACGCATAGGCCGCAAGGAAAATGAAGGCCCAGAAACCGGGGGGGCCTGCGGTGAAGATGTCCTGCAAGAGGCCGATGATGAAAACCGGCGTCGGACCCATCAGGTCAGGCCGCACGATCGACCAGTAGAAAACCGCCATCAGCGGGAAAAGCGGCGTGACCAGAAATCCGTTCGACACGCTGAACGGCACGGCCCCGATCAGCACGCAGACAAGCCCCGACAGGAACGGAATGGCGATGGAGGCAAACCGGCCAAGGCGTGTGGCGACGGGCGACATGGGCGCGCCCTCAATTCGCAGGCTGCGGGTTCAGAACAGCTTCCCCCGCTTCATTGCTGACAAGAGCGGGCGCATCAACACCCGTCGGGAAATTATAGTCGATGATGCGCACCAGCTGCGCATTCGCACCCGTTGAATACATGATGACGCGCACATCGCCCGGATCATCACCCACCGACGCGACGCCCACCGCAATGCCCGGCGGGAACACGCCGCCATCACCCGATGTCACGATCCGGTCACCGGTTGAGAGCGTCACGCCCGGCGGCAGGAACTCGATGCGCGGGTATTCGCTGTTGTCGCCCGCCAGAATGGCGCGCACGCCATAGGGCTCGATCACCACGGGAATGCGGCTGGAAAGATCGGTCAGAAGGAGCACGCGCGACGATGAATTGCCGGCCTCGACCACGCGCCCGATCAGCCCGTTGGCGTCGATCACGGCCTGTCCCTTGGTGACGCCATCCGTGATGCCCGCATTGACGATCAGCGCCCGCACAAAGGGCCCGCGCGTATCACCGATGACTTCAGCCGTCACAAAGCTCGACTCCGGTGCAATCTGCATGTTGAGCAGCGCTTCATAGCGCTTGATGCGCGCCTCCATCTCCAGCGCTGCATTCTTCCACTCAAGCAGCCGTGCATTCTCTTCGCGCAGCCGTTCGTTTTCCTCGTACACAGTAAAGATGTCGGTGAACGCATTCACCTGCTCTTCGGCCCAGCGCAGCGGTGTCGCCAGCGCTTCCAGAACCGGCGCACTCGTATCCGAGAACCATTTGCGCACGCCCTCGAAGAGCGCGCTGTCGGCACGGCCCAGGAGCAGGAAACCGGCTGCGACCAGCGACAGAAGCACCAGCGCGACACGGTGCGACAGAAGCTCCACAGGAGCCCTGAAACCTCCGCCGCGGCGCCGCCGGTCATTCATGGATCATCCAACTCCCGATGGGGAACGGGTTTGCGTGAATGCGCCTCAATAGGCCGTCGAAAGGATGTTCTTCATGATCTTGAAGTGCTCAAGCGCACGGCCCGTGCCCATCGCCACACACGAAAGCGGTTCATCCGCAATGATGACGGGAAGGCCGGTCGCCTCGCGCAGCACCAGATCAAGATTGGTCAGAAGCGAGCCGCCGCCGGTCAGCACAATTCCCTTGTCCACGATGTCGGCGGCAAGTTCAGGCGGCGTTGCTTCCAGCGCGACCTTCACGGCCTCGACAATCGCGCCCACAGGCTCGGAAAGGCTTTCGGCGATCTGCTTCTGGTTGATCGTGATTTCCTTGGGCACGCCATTCAGAAGGTCGCGCCCCTTGATTTCGATCGCAAGGCCAACGCCGTCGGCAGGCGGTGCGGCCGAACCGACTTCCTTCTTGATGCGCTCGGCGGTCGCTTCGCCAATCAGCAGGTTATGATTGCGGCGGACATAGGCGATGATCGCTTCGTCCATCTTGTCACCGCCGACGCGCACCGAGCGCGAATAGACGATGCCGCCCAGCGAGAGGACGGCCACTTCCGTGGTGCCACCGCCAATATCAACCACCATGGAGCCGGTCGGCTCCGTGACCGGAAGGCCCGCACCAATCGCAGCCGCCATCGGCTCTTCGATCAGATAGACGCGGCGCGCGCCGGCTGACAGCGCGGATTCCTGGATGGCGCGGCGTTCAACGGCGGTCGAGCCCGACGGCACGCACACGATAATCATCGGATTGGCGAAGGTGCGCCGGTTATGCACCTTGCGGATGAAGTGCTTGATCATCTCTTCAGCAACTTCAAAGTCGGCGATCACGCCGTCGCGCATCGGGCGGATCGCCTCGATATGGCCCGGCGTGCGGCCCAGCATCATCTTGGCGTCATTGCCAACGGCGAGCACCTGCTTCTTGCCGCCGCGCGAGATGATCGCAACGACCGAAGGCTCGTTCAAAACGATGCCCCTGCCCTTCACATAGACCAGCGTATTGGCGGTCCCGAGGTCGATGGCCATATCGGCCGAGAGCATTCCAAGCAGACCACCAAGCATCTTTGCCACTGACCCTAAATGACACGCCCAAAACGGAGGCGGCGGAATTCCGCCACTCTAAGAGTGCCGCAATTGAAAGTCCGTTCATGCGCGTTGCAAGCGCCGCGCCGCGGAGCCGGAAAATGCAAAGTACGGCAGCCCCGGCAGGCTGCCGCGCAGTTGCGGCGCAATTACGGTAAACGGGGTTTAACCCGAAGCGTTCAACGCCTCGGGCAACGCTTTGGTCCGCTTCACCATGAGCTTGTTCAGTGCATGCACATAAGCTCTGGCAGAAGCCACCAGCGTATCCGTATCGGCCCCCCGACCGGTTACGGTTTTTCCGTTCTCTTCCAGCCTGACACTCACTTCCGCCTGGGCGTCGGCTCCCTCTGTCACGGCGTGAACCTGATAGAGGACAAGCTCCGCTTCATGCGGAACCAACACCTTGATGGCATTGAACGTGGCATCGACCGGACCATCGCCGCTGGCGGTGATGTAGCGCGTCTCGCCGTCAATCGAAAGCGTCAAATCCGCGGTTTGCGGACCTGACATGCCAGCCGCGATGCGCAGACCCACAAGCTGGATGCGGTCGCCACCGGCCGACATGTAATCGTCAACAAGGGCCGCGATGTCCTCGTCAAAGACATGCTTCTTCTTGTCCGCTAAGTCCTTGAATCTCTTGAAGGCATCTTCCAGCGCGTTGGGGCCGAGGTCATAGCCCAGAGCCGCCAGCTTCTCCCGAAACGCATGGCGGCCCGAGAGCTTGCCCAGAATGAGGCTCGAGGTAGCCACCCCGACCGACTCTGGAGTCATGATCTCATAGGTCTGCGTGTTCTTGAGCATCCCGTCCTGATGGATTCCCGATTCGTGGGCAAAGGCGTTCTTGCCGACAATGGCCTTGTTGTACTGGACCGGAAAGCCGGTTGCGCCCGCCACCATTTTCGAGGCCCTGGCGATCAGCGGCGTCTCAATCCCGGTTTCAAACGGCATGACATCGGCGCGCACCTTCAGCGCCATCACGATCTCTTCCAGCGCCGCATTGCCTGCCCGCTCGCCGATGCCGTTGATCGTGCATTCGATCTGCCGCGCGCCCGCAATCACGCCTGCCAGACTGTTGGCAACCGCAAGCCCCAGATCATTATGGCAATGGGTCGAGAACCGCGCCTTGTGCGCGCCCGGCACCGTTTCGATCAGCCATTGGATCAGCGCGCCATATTCCTGCGGCGTCGTATAGCCAACCGTGTCGGGAATATTGATCGTCGTTGCGCCACACTTGATCGCAGTCTCGACACAGCGCGCAAGAAAATCGCGCTCCGTGCGCGTGGCGTCTTCCGCCGACCATTCAACATCATCCGTGTGCCGGCGGGCCAATGAAAGACTGGCGGCCACGGCATCCAGCACCTGATGCGGCTCCATCTGCAGCTTGTGCTTCATGTGGACGGGGCTGGTGGAGATGAAGGTGTGAATGCGCCCGCGCCGCGCCGGGCGGATGGCCTCGGCCGCACGGTCAATGTCCTTGGCGCCGGCGCGCGCAAGCCCGCACACCACGGTGCGCTTCAGCAATTTGGCGATCTCGTTGACCGCTTCAAAGTCGCCATTGGACGAGACGGGAAATCCCGCCTCGATCACATCAACGCCCAGCTGCTCCAGCATCTCGGCAATGCGGAGCTTTTCCTCAAGGCTCATGGCAGCGCCGGGCGATTGCTCGCCATCGCGCAGGGTGGTGTCAAAGATGACGACGCGGTTTGCAGACGAAGATTCTGTGGACATGGCACACGCTCAGGAATGATTGACGATAGCGGGCCTCTGCCCGCTTGCTCCCATCTCCCCTGACCTGCCGCCGCGCCGCTATCGCGCGTCAGACGGGCCAGGGGCCCCTAAGGAGGAGAATGGTGTCAAGGCGCAGGGTCGGGCACATGCGGGCGATGCGGGGCAGAATCCCCGCCTCAAGCCCGGTCATGTTCATGCCAAATGGCATCTGCGCGTCATCCTGTTGGCAGGTGAATTCCCGCCGCGTGTCAAAACCTTGCGCGCCCGAGCTTAACGATTGGTTAAGCATGCGGGCACAAGGCCATGAGGGAAGTGAAGCGGATTGTTGAGGAGGCCGCAAGCCCTGTCGGCGTGAAGTTGCTGGCCAGCCCTTCGCCGCCCCCGTCTTTTACTGTCGCATGCACACATCTTGCTTGAACCTCCTCCGCCTTGGCGGGGGTGAGCGGAGCGCAAGAGATCGCTCTTGCGATCTGGGTGGGGGCCTTTGTCTTCTGCCGATTTCCCCCACCCGCGATGCAAGGGCATCGCTGGCCTCCCCCGCGCG